>JACXTT010007207.1_pt1 | contig 15719 bp, 13 predicted proteins | sample 9270951 | NCBI WGS metagenome assembly JACXTT01 (sample SAMN15532306, study PRJNA645909) | rock metagenome | isolation source: weathered quartz diorite | place: Puerto Rico | collected 2017-06-21 | reverse complement strand
CCGAGCGCGATCGCCCGGGCGCTCGTGCGCGCCCCGCTCGGCCCGCGGTGAAAAGCTCGCATTTCGCGTTTTTTCCCGCATCCCGGAGATCGAAGCGCGACGTCGCGCGTCACGGTACGGGTGCGCCGCTCGATCGCCCTCGCCGCGCTGGCTGTCTGCGCCTGCGCGCCGGCCCCCCCCGCCGTCTCGCCCCGGCCCGCGCCCCCCGCCATCGATCCCGCCCCAGAGACGATCGCGCTCGGCCCGACCTGCAGCTTCGCCAAGCCGGGCCCCGGCGCGCTCGCCGGGCTCGAACGGCCCGAGACGATCGAGCGGCCCGACGACGACTCGGCCGAAGAGGCGCGCGATCTCCTCTCCTACGCCGACGTCACCGCAACGGCGTGCTTCGAGCGATCCGACGGCTCCTGCCGCCAGGCGACCGAGCTCTACCGCGAGATCCTCGCCGGCAACCGCGGCGGCGGCGTGGCGCGCTACGCCACCTACCAGCTCGGCGTGCTGCTCTATCACCAAGCGCGCTACGACGAAGCGGCCCGGGCGATGCTCGACTCGCGCGAGCTCGCCGCGCGCGAGGGGGACGCCCCGCTGCGCGTCGCCGCCGAGCGCAAGCTGCCGCTCTACCTGGCGCGCGACGCGCACGACGCGAGCGCCGCGCTCGAGCGCTATGCGGCCGTCGACGCCTCTTCCTCCGCGCCACTGCTCTCGCGCGACGCGCTCGGCGAAGCGTTCATCGCCCTCGGCCGCGGACACGACGCCGAGGCGGTGTTCAATCGCCTCGTCACGGACGAGCCGTGGAGCCGCTGCGTCCACGGCGCGCGCGCGCTCGAGGCGGCCGTGCTCGCGCCGGACGGAAGCGACGCGGTCTTCGAGCTCGTCTCGCGCCAGGTGACGCTCCTGCGCGCCGAGAGGGGCGCCAGCTCGAGCTGGTACTTCGCCTGCCTCCAGCGCACGGCCGCGCCCATCTACCAGCTCGCCGTCGATCGGCGCGAAGCCTTCCAATCGGGCCGCGCCGGCCCGCCGCCCGAGATCCTGCTCGAGGGCTGGGAACGCGCGGTCGGCGAGCTCCTCTCGCTCGTGCCACCCGACGAGCTCGGCTCGCTCGTGCTCTACCGCGAGCCGCTCGCACACTGCCCCACCCTCGCCGACCTGATGGCGCTGTGGGGCGACCTCGCCTACGCGCTCAATCGCCGCCCCACCTGCGCCAGCGCGTACCGCCACGTGCTCGATCTCGACCCGCCCTCCGCGCTCCGCCGCCAGGCCGAGCGGATGATCATCAAGTGCGAGCGCCGCTAAATTTGGTTTCGGCGAAAGAGCCGCGCGCCGCGCGACCCTGACGCAACTCGGGCGAATGGACCGTTTGGCGGAGTTACGTCAGGCTTTTCGCGGATTTCTTGGGTAGGCCGTCGTGAATTGCGGCGCTTCGCGACGGCGACTCGCGCACTTGCGACGCGGCGAACCTGACCCAAGTTCGATGAACGGCGTGTTCGATTGGCTTGCGTCAGGGCGCCGAGGACGCGCAGCGTTTCAGCGAGCCGGAGCGTCCCGACGTCCGGAGGGCCGCGTCCGGACGTACGGAGGTTGCTCAGGGTCGCCACGGATCGCTTTCGCGGGGATGACGCGGTTGCGTTCCATGATTCTCGCCGCAGCGAGGGATCATCCGCACGCGATGGGGATTTCCGGCGGGCAGTTGCCGAACTTGGTGCAGGCGTGGCCCAGGATGACCTCGCCTTCGACGGTGCTCGTCACCGTCGGGGTCCAGCCGGCGGCGATGCGCGCGTCGAGCAGCTCGTCCGCGCTCGGGCGATGATCCCACACGGCGACCGCCGTGATCGCGCCGAGTCAGGTCGAGTCGTAGACGAGGAACAGCTCGCCCCACGGCATCACCACGTCGAGGGTGTACTCGTCCTGCTTCACCACCTCGGCGACGAGCCGCGGCGGCGAAAACGCCAGCCCCCAGCGCACTACCTGCTCGAGAGTCCGCTGCCCGGCCGCGAGCTCGGCGACCGCCTCGACCGCCTGCGCCGCCACCGCGCCATGCGCCCGCACTTCGCTCGTCATGCTCCCCATGAGATGCGCGAACCTCCGCGAACATTCGTTCCGCCCCAAATGGTGCATTGGCACGCCTATTGGTCCGAACGAAGGTTCGTGCCGAGCCGGAGGTGAGCCGATGCACCATTTCGGCCGGCACGATATCGTCGCGCCGTGGTGCTCGTCACGGAGCTCGTCGGCGCGGTGCGGTTGACCGAGGTAGCCGGCTTCGACCTGCGCATCGTTCGACGCGACGACGGCCGCTGGTGCGGCCTTCTCGGCGGCTCGCTCGACGCCACGCCGCACGAGTCGCTCGACGCCGCGCGCACCGTCACCGAGCGCGAGTGGCGCCGCCGGGGAGCCACGGTGACGTGGCGCTCGTTGCATACGCCGAGCGCAGGCGAGCTCGCCTGCTTCGCGTGCGGCGCCGTGGTGGCCCCGACTGCGGAATCGCCGGCCCGCCATCCCGAGAAGCTGTGCCCCGCCTGCGTGCTCGAGGCCGTGGACGAAGATGGCCGCGCGCTCGCCTTCGCCAACGCCGACGCGAGCGGTGGCTTCATCGCCCGCTACGCGTCGGGCGAGCCACGTGCCGGTCACGAGTGCTTCGTGCGCGGCCGCAAGTGTTGGGCCGACGAAGCCCGCTTCGGCGGCATCGTCGTGGTGCCGTTCGAGCGTCGCTGACGCCTCGGCGTCAGCTGCCGCGGCGCTGGTAGGCCGGGGTGTCCCAGTCGATCTCGTCGCGCGAGACGAGGAAGTGGCGCTCGCGCTCCTGGCGCGGAGCCTGGGCCAGGCCGCTCTTCGGCGGGGTCTCGCCGTAGGCGGCGCGCTGCTCGTAGCGCCGCGTCGAAGTCGGCGGCGACATCTCCTCGTAGCGCTCGACCCGCTCGGTGCGCGGGGCCGGGCGGCTCTTCGGGTTCGGCGCCGGGATGGTGGCCGCTCGGGCCGAGCCGCGCGCGCTCGACAGCGAGCTCTTGCGCGCCAGCTCGGTCACCGCGTCGCGCGACTGCTCGGGCTCGATCTGCGCCATCTCCTCGACCTGCACGGGGATCTCGTTGTGGCGGTCGAAGCCGGTGGCGATGACCGTCACCTTGATCGCGTCGCCCATCGTCTCGTCGATGGTCGCGCCGAAGATGATGTTCGCGTCCTCGTGCGCCTGCTCCTGGATCAGCGTGGCCGCCTCCTTCACCTCGCGCATGCGCATCTCGACGCCGCCCACCACGTTGATGAGCACGCCGGTCGCGCCCTCGACCGAGATGTCGTCGAGCAGCGGCGAGGTGATCGCCAGCTCCGCGGCGTAACGCGCGCGGCCCTCGCCCTTGGCGCAGCCGGTGCCCATGAGCGCGCGGCCCATGTTGCTCATCACCGTCTTGACGTCGGCGAAGTCGACGTTGACCATGCCGCTCTGGGTGATGAGGTCGCTGATCCCCTTGACCGCCTGGTACAAGACCTCGTCCGCCTTGCGGAACGCCTCGATGAACGACAGATCCTCCTGATCGAGCGTGAGCAGCTTCTCGTTCGGGATGGTCACCAGCGTGTCGACGTGCTCGCTGAGCAGCGCGAGCCCCGACTCGGCGCGGCGCGCCCGCTGCTTGCCCTCGAACAGGAACGGCTTGGTGGCGACGCCCACGGTGAGGATGTCGTGCTCGCGCGCGAGCTGGGCGATCACCGGCGCCGCGCCGGTGCCGGTGCCGCCGCCCATGCCGGCGGTGATGAAGATCATGTCCGCGCCGCCGAGCAGCTCCTTGAGCCGCTGCACGTCCTCGAGCGCCGCCTTGCGCCCGCGCTCCGGGTCGGCGCCGGCGCCGAGGCCGCGCGTGAGGTTGCCGCCGATCTGGATCTTCGTCGGCGCGAGGCAGTGCTGCAGCGCCTGCGCGTCGGTGTTCACCGCGATGAACTCCACGCCTTCGAGGCCCAGGTTCATCATCGTGTTCACGGCGTTTCCGCCCGAGCCGCCCACGCCGATCACCTTGATGCGCGCGTCGTAGGACAGGTTGTCATCCGCAAATTCGATGGAAAAACTCATGTGATATCTCCCGGGACCTTCTCTTTTCGTCGCGCCGCGCCGGGTGCCTCTCCCGCCGCGCCGCGCCGGCGGCCTAGAACGCCGCCTTGAGCCAGCTGATGATCTTCGAGCCCGAGCGCTGCTTGCGCTCGCTCTGCGGTGGCGCCGGAGCGATCTCCTCCGGCTTCGAGTCGCGCCCGCGTGCCTCCGAGAGCGCGCTCGCGCCGTAGAGCACCAGGCCCACGCCGGTCGCGAACTGCGGGCCCGCGACGAGCTGGGTGATGCCCCTGACGCCGACCGGCACGCCCATGCGCACCGGCATGCCGAGGATCTCCTCGGCGAACTCCGTCATGCCTTCCATCAGGACCGCGCCGCCGGTCAGCACCGCGCCGGCGGAGAGCTGCTCGAGCAGCCCGGTGTCCTCGATGCGCGTGCGGATGACCGCGAAGATCTCCTCGACGCGCGGCTCGATGATGTCGCTGAGCAGGCGGCGCGGCGCGGTGCGCGAGGGGTGCCCGCCCACGCCCGGCACCTCGATCTCCTCGTCGTCGGCGACCATTCGCCCGAGGGCGCAGCCGACGTTGCGCTTGAGCCGCTCGGCCTCGCCCATCGGCGTGCGCAGGCCCGAGGAGATGTCCTGGGTGACGTTGTTGCCGCCGACCGGGATGACGCTGACGTGGCCGATGCCGCCGTCGACGTAGAGCAGCAGATCGGTGGTGCCGCCGCCGATGTCGATGACCGCGACGCCGATCTCCTTCTCGTCCTCGGACAAGACGGCCTCGGCGCTGGCGAACGGCTCGAGCACCACGTCGGCGACGGTCAGGCCGCATTTCTCCGCGCAGCGCACCACGTTCTGCACCGGTGACGTCGCCGCGGTGATCAGGTTCACGCGCACGCCGAGGCGCACGCCGCTCATGCCGATCGGGTCGCGGATGCCGTCCTGGTTGTCGACGACGAACTCGTGCGGCAAGACGTGGAGGATCTGCCGGTCGGCGTCGATCGGGATGGCGCGCGCGCCCTCGAGCACGCGGCCCACGTCGTCGGCCGAGACCTCGCCGCCGGCGATGGCGGCGATGCCGTCGGACACCTGGCAGCGGATGTGGCTGCCGCTCACGCCGGCGTACACCGTGCGGATCTCCACGCCGGCCATCGTCTGCGCCGCGTCGATCGCCTCGGCGATCGAGCGGGTGGTCCAGTCGATGTTCGACACCACGCCCTTGCGCAAGCCGCGGCAGGGGACGTTGCCGACGCCCAGGATGGTCACGCCATCCTCGTCGACCTCGCCGACGACGGCCGACACCTTGGTCGTGCCGATGTCGAGCCCTACGACGATCTCGCTGTGGTTGTCGCTCATGAGCGATCGCGACGCTGTCACGCTGCCTCGCCGGAGGCCAAGTTTTGGTCGGTTCATCGCTTGCCCTCCTCACGCGGTTTGTCGGCGCGCGCGACGGCTCCGTCGGCGCGCATGCGCACCACCACGCGCTCGGGGTGCGCGCGGTTGTCGAGGAACAGCACGTCGGCCTTGACCTGACGGGCGCGGAGCTCGGCGAAGATGCGCTTGGCCTTCTCCACCTTCACGCGGTAGGGCGGCTCGCCGAACACCAGCGCGATGCCGTCGCCGCCGGCGAACACGGTGAGCTCGCCGTCGTCGCTCGCGTGGATCTCCTGGATCGGCAGGCGCTCGGCGATCTGCTGGCCCTCGAGATCGGCGAGCAGATCGAGCACGCGGCGCAGGCGCAGGGTCACGCCCTCGCGGTCGCCCGCGGCGTCCTCCGGGCGGATGCCGGTCACCACCGGCAGATCGCTCGGATCGCCGGCCTCGGCCTCCTTGAACAGCACGCCCTTGGCGTCGACCAGGAACAGCTTCTGCTCGATGCTGGCGACGAGGCGCGGCTCGCGCTCGACGATCTGCACGTGCACCGCGTCCGGCAGCTCCTTCTTCACCGTGGCCGACTCGACCCAGGGATCGGTGAGGATCGCCGCGGCGGCGCGCTCCTCGTCGAGCCCGAAGATGTTGTCGCCGGTGGCGAGCCCGGCGCGCTTGTCGATCTGCGCCGGCGTGAGCCGGCGGTTGCCGTCGATCGAGATCGTCGCGATCGCGAAGCGCGGGCTCTTGTGCAGGTAGCGCCGCAGGCCCCAGGCCACCAGCACCGACGCGGCCATCACCACGATGACGCCGGTGACGACCTGGAAGCCTTGCAGCCAGCGCAGCCACGCGCGCGGCTCGGCGCGCTCCGCCGCCGGCGCGTCGTCGTGCTCGCCGTCCGCGGGCGTCTCCGCCTGGCTCTTGCGGTTCGGCGGCGCGACCGATACCGAGGACTTCCTCACGGCGCGCCTCCCTTCGCCGGATCGGTCGGGGCCGGGGGCGCCTCCCTGAGCAGCTCGGCGAGGCGGTCGAGCGAGCGGTTGATGTCGCCGGCGCCGAGGGCGATGACCACGTCGCCCTCGCGGACCTTCTCGTGCAGGCGCGCGGGCAGGTCGTTCTTGTCGGCGACGTAGCGCGCGCCCTTGTGGCCGTGCTTGCGGATGGCGTCGACGAGCTTCTTCGACGAGATGCCGTCGATCGGCTTCTCGCCCGCGGCGTAGATGTCGGTGACGAAGAGCAGGTCCGCCTGGTTGAAGGCGCTGGTGAACTCCTCGAACAGGTGCTGGGTGCGCGAGTAGCGGTGCGGCTGGAACGCCACCACGATGCGGTGCTGCTCGGCGGGGAAGGCGCCGCGCGCGGCGTCGAGCGTGGCGCGGATCTCGGCCGGGTGGTGGCCGTAGTCGTCGACCAGCTTCACCCCGCCGACGTCGCCGACCATGGTGAAACGGCGGCCGACGCCGTCGAAGGTGGCGAGCGCCTGCTTGGTGATGTCGAGCGGCACGGCGAGCTCGTCGGCGGCGGCGAGCGCGGCCAGGCTGTTGAGCACGTTGTGCTGCCCCGGCATGTTGATCGAGAAGCCGCCGAGCGGCTCGCCGCGGCGGTAGGCGTTGAAGGCGGTGGAGAGGCCGCGGTAGCGCACCCCGCGCGCGGAGTAGTCGGCCTGCGGCGACATGCCGTAGGTGACGTAGCGCCCGCGGATGCGCGGGAGGATCTCCTGCACGTCCGGGTGATCGAGGCACACGACGCACACGCCGTAGAACGGCACGCGGCTCATGAACTCGACGAAGCCGTCGATGAGCTTGTCGTGGGTGCCCCAGTAGTCGAGGTGCTCCGGATCGATGTTGGTGACGATGGCGATGGTCGGGTTGAGCCACAGGAAGGTGCCGTCGCTCTCGTCGGCCTCGGCCACCATCAGGTCGCCGCCGCCGAGGCGCGCGTTGGAGCCGAGCGCGGCCATCTTGCCGCCGACGGTGACGGTCGGGTCGAGCCCGGCGGCGCGCAGCACGGTGGCGACGAGCGAGGTGGTGGTGGTCTTGCCGTGCGAGCCGGCGATCGCCACGCCGTACTTGATGCGCATGAGCTCGGCGAGCATCTCGGCGCGGCCGATGACCGGGATGCCGAGGTCGCGCGCCTCGTGGAGCTCGGGGTTGTCGAGATCGATGGCGCTGGAGCGCACCACCACGTCGGCGCCGTGGACGTTCTCGGCGCGGTGGCCGATGTCGACGCGGATCCCCAGCGACTCGAGCCGCTGGGTGGTCGAGCTCGCCTTGACGTCGGAGCCGGAGACCTCGAAGTCGAGCGAGCGGAGGATCTCCGCGAGCCCGCTCATCCCCACGCCGCCGATCCCGACGAAGTGTGCCTGCCGCACGCGCCCGCGGAACATCATGGCGCCAACACCATCCTGTCGATCGCCGTCCCCCCACCCCCACCCTCCCCCGCAGGCGGGGGAGGGAGCTCAGAGGAGCCCGGCTTCCCCGCAGGCGGGGGAGGGAGCTCGGATGGGGAAACTCCCTCCCCAGCGAGCGGGAGGGGGCGCACCTGCGCGCCCTCGGCGAGCTGCAGGAGATCGCGCGCGATGACCCGCGCGGCGTCGGGGCGGCCGCGCTCGCGAGCCCAGCGCGCCATGTCGCTGCGCCGCGCGGGATCGTCGATCAGCCGCGCGAGCTCGCCGGCTACGCGCTCGACCGTGGCTTCGCTCTGGACGATGCACACGGCGGCGCCGCCTTTGGCGAGCGATTCGGCGTTGTGGCGCTGGTGATCGTCGGCGGCGAAGGGATACGGCACGAGGACCGCGGCACGGCCGACGGCGCAGAGCTCGGCGACCGATCCCGCGCCCGCTCGCTCGATCACGATGTCGGCCGCGGCGATCGCCCCGGCGACGTCGTCGATGAACGTGACGATCTCCGCCGCCACGCCGAGCTCGCGGTAGAGCTCGCGCACCGCCGCGTCCTTGTCCTTGCCGGTCTGGTGAACCACGTTCACCCTGTATTTTCCTTGGTATTTCGCGATCGCCCGCGGCACCACGTCGTTGAGCGCGAGCGCCCCCTGGCTCCCGCCCATCACCAGGATCGCCACGTCCCCCTTCGGCGCGTACGGCGACGGCTCGAAGCGCCGGCGCAGCGGCACGCCGGTCCAGGCGCCGCTGTCGCCGCGGCCCGCCACGGTGTCGGGGAAGCCGCCGTACACGCGCGCGCACAGCGGTCGCAAGAGCTTGTTGGTGAAGCCCCACACCGCGTTCGGCTCGAGCAGGGTCACCGGCACGCCGCGGCTCCGCGCCGCGAGCGTCACCGGCCCGGCGGCGTAACCGCCCACCGAGAACACCACTTGCGGATCGATCCGCTTCACCAGCGCGCGCGCCCGCGGCAGCACCGTCATCGCCCGCCAGGCGCCGCGCAAGAACCCGCCGAGGCCGTGCCCGCGGAGCGGCAGCACGTCGAGGAGCTCGAGCCGCCCGCCCGCCTCGGGGACGACGCGCGTCTCGATGCCGCGGCCGGTGCCGACGAACACGACCTCGACGTCGCTCGCCTCCGCGCGCAACGCGTCGGCCACGGCGACCATCGGAAAGACGTGGCCGCCCGTGCCGCCGCCGGCGATGAGCACGCGCGTCACGTGCCCTCCTCCGCCGCGGTCGCGATCACCGCCGAGGCCGACTGCACCGGGCCCTTCGGCTCGATCGCCTTCTTCACCGCTTTCTCGGGCCGGTGGCGGCTGATGTTGAGCAGCACGCCGATCGACACCGCGCTGACGAGCAGCGACGATCCGCCGTAGCTGATGAACGGCAGGGTCAGGCCCTTGGTCGGCATGATCGCCATCGCCACCGCGAGGTTGAGCAGCACCTGCGTGCCGAGCAGCGTCGACAGGCCGAAGGCGATGTAGCTGCCGTAGTCGTCGTCGGCGGCGAGCGCGATCTTCACCCCGCGCCACACGATCACGCCGTAGGTCGCGCACAGGCCGAGGATGCCGAGGAAGCCGAGCTCCTCGCCGATGATCGCGGCGATGAAGTCGGTGTGCGCCTCGGGCAAGTACAACACCTGGTAGCCGCGGCCGAGCCCGAGCCCGGTGAGCCCGCCCGAGCCGAAGCTCATCACCGACTGGAACGGCTGGTAGGCCAGGCCCTGGAGGTGTTCGTCCATGTTGGAGAACGCCATCCAGCGCGCCATGCGGTACGGCGACAGGCGCACCAGGATGATCGCGGCGGCGGCGAAGGCCACGAAGCTCACGATGATGTGCGGCAGGCGCACGCCGGCGACGAACATCAGCGCGAAGGTGATCATCGCCAGCACGAAGGCGCTGCCGAAGTCGGGCTGCTTCAGGCACAGCGCCATCAGCACGCCGAGGATCACCAGGTGCGGCACGAAGCCGATCCAGAACGCCTTCACCTTCTCGGCCTTCTTCGACAGCGAGTAGCTGAGCCACAGGCACAGCGCGACCTTCGCCATCTCCGACGGCTGCACGTGGATCGGGCCGAGGGTGAGCCAGCGGTAGGCGTTGCCGGCGCGGTGGCCGAAGCCGGCGATGGTCAGGCCGAGCAGGCCGATGACGGCGGCGAGCGCCGGGTAGGTGAGCGGGCGCAGGCGGCGGTAGTCGAGCCGGCTCGTCAGCCACATGCCGACGAGCGCCATCACCGCGTAGGCGGCCTGGCGCTTGACGTAGTGCTGCGCGTCGCCGAAGCGCACCGTCGCCTCGAACGCGCTCGAGCTGTAGACCATCACCACGCCGAAGCCGACCAGCGCGACCACCGCGGCGGCCAGGACGTTGTCGACCGGACGGACGCCGCTCTTGGTCACCAGGCTCTTCGCCGACGACCAGCGAGCCCCCCCTCCCTTCCGGGGAGAGGGGACCGACGCGCGAACGCCTCCATCGATGTCCACGGCCGCGGCGCTCACGACGTCGCCCCCTTCCGTGCGTTGACGGCCGCGACGAAGACGTCGCCGCGGTGCTTGTAGCTGTGGAACATGTCGAAGCTGGAGCAGGCGGGGCTGAGCAGCACGGCGTCGCCCGGTTTGGCGAGGCGACGCGCGATCGCCACCGCTTCGTCCATCGAGGCGGCGCGCTCGATCGGCAGCACCCCGCGCGCGGCCGCGGCGATGCGCTCGGCGGCCTCGCCGATCACCACCAGCGCGCGGCCCTTCGATCGCAGCGCGTCGACCAGCGGCTCGTACGCGCCGAGCTTGTCGCGCCCGCCGGCGATGAGCACGGCGTGCGGCTCGGACAAGCCCGTGAGCGCCGCGACCGACGCGCCGACGTTGGTGCCCTTGGAGTCGTCGTAGTAACGCACGCCGTCGATCTCGGCGACGAGCGCGCAGCGGTGCCCGAGGCCGGAAAAACCCGCGAAGGCGCGCTCGATCGTGGCGCCCGCCGAGGGCAGCTCGAGGGCCGCGGCCACGCCGATCGCCGCGCAAGCGTTCGCCAGGTTGTGAAGGCCCGCGAGCGTCAGGCTCGAACGCGCGACGGCGATCCCGGCGAGCGGATGATGGATCGCGTCGCCGCCGACGTGGATGTCGGCGCCGAGATCGGTCGCGCTGAAGGTGACGACGCGCGCCTCGCCGCGCGCCGCTTGCTTCGCGCACAGCGGGTCGCCGTGGGGAATGACCGCCACGTCGTCGCGCGTCATCGGCACGAACGGGTTGCCCTTCGCCTGCGCGTAGGCGTCGAACGACGGGTAGCGATCGAGGTGATCGTCGGTGATGTTGAGCAATGCGTTGGCGCGCGCGCGGAGCGTCGGCACGCGCTCGGCCTGGAAGCTCGAGATCTCGACGACGAGCGCGTCGTAGTCGTGGCCGACCGCGTCCGCGAGCGGCGTGCCGAAGTTCCCGCCGCAGAACACGCGCTTTCCCGCGGCCTCGAGGATCGCCGCCACCAGCGCGGTCACCGTGCTCTTGCCGTTGGTGCCGCCGACGAGGGCGATCGGCGCGCTGAGGAAACGCGAGGCGATCTCCAATTCGCCGATCACTTCCACGCCGGCGCGCTCGGCCGCGGCGATCGCGTCGTTGTGCGGCACGCCCGGCGAGACGATCACCAGATCGAAGCCGTCGAGCAGGCCCGCGGCGAATTTTCCCGAGCGGGTGTGAAACGCGCGCGCGCCTTCGCCGAGCTTCTCCGCCGGCGCCTCGTCGAAGCCGACCACCTCGGCGCCCATGTTCTGGCACAGCGTCGCGGCGCTCACGCCGCTCGCGCCCATGCCGACCACGGCCACCTTCTTGCCCGCGACGCTGCCCATCACCGCACCTTCAACGACGCGAGGCTCACGAGCGCGAGCAGGATGGATACGATCCAGAAGCGCACGATGATCTTCGGCTCGGCCCAGCCCTTCTTCTCGAAGTGGTGGTGGATCGGCGCCATCAGGAAGATGCGCTTGCCGGTGGCCTTGAAGTAGCCGACCTGAATCATCACGCTCAGCGTCTCGACCACGAAGATGCCGCCGAGCAGCACGCTGAGGAGCTCGTTCTTGGTGAACACCGCGAGCATGCCGAGCCCGCCGCCGAGCGCCAGCGACCCAACGTCGCCCATGAACACCTGCGCTGGATAGGTGTTGTACCAAAGGAACCCGATCCCGGCCCCTAGCACGGCCCCGCAGTACACGGCCAACTCCCCGACCGAGGCGATGCGCGGGATGTCGAGGTAGCTCGCGAGCGCGAACTTGCCGATGGTCGCGCCGGTCACGTACGCCCAGATGAGGTACGCCGCGGCGTTGGTCATCACCGGGCCGATGGCGAGGCCGTCGAGGCCGTCGGTGAGGTTCACCGCGTTCGAGGTGGCGACGATGACGAACACGGCGAAGGCGATGTACACGCCGAGCGGCAGCTCCGGCGAGAAGCGCGAGAAGGCGACGAACGGGATGGCGAGGCGCGTGCGCAGCAGGTACCAGTCGTGCGGCAGGCGGCTCTCGAGCGCGAAGGTGTAGTAGACGGCCGCGCCGCCGATGAGCACCTGGCCGAGCAGCTTGTAGCGCCCGGCGAGCCCGCCCGAGTGCTTGCGCTTGATCTTGAGGTAGTCGTCGAGGTAGCCGATGACGCCGTAGCCGGCGGTGACCGCGGTGGTGGCGAGGACGAACGGGTTGCGCAGATCGGCCCACAGCACCGTCGGGAGCAGCAGCGACAGCAAGATGAGCGCGCCGCCCATCGTCGGCGTGCCGGCCTTCACGCGGTGGCTCTCGGGGCCCTCCTCGCGCACCACCTGGCCGATCTGCTTCTTGCGCAGCTCGCGGATGAACCACGGCGCGAGCACGAAGGTCAGCATCATGGCGGTGATCGTCGCCATGATCGTGCGGAACGGGATGTAGCGCAGCACGTTGAGCCAGCTGAGCCAGCCGTAGTGGTGCTTGAGCGGGTAGAAGAGCTCGTAGATCACGACACGACTCCGCTCCCCCAGGGGGCTTTCCAATCAGCCCCCCCCCTCCCAGTGAAATCCCCCCCGCGCCCCCCACCAAACCCCCCGCGCCCGGCCCCCACGCCCCCCTCCCCCCCCCGCTCCTCTACCCCCCGCCCGCCGCCCCGACCCGCCCCTCTCCCCCCGCGCGCCTCGACCCACCCCCAAACGGTGGGCGCGGAGGCCCCAGCGCCACGTTGGCCGCCGTATCTATCGACCAGCGCGGCGACGACGCGCGCGGTCTTCACCCCGCGTGAGCCTTTCACCAGCACGAGATCGCCGGCCTCCACGCGATCGACCGCGATGTCCGCGGCGGCTTCGGCGCCGGCGGCGTGCTCGGTCTTTTGCCCCCGATCGCGCGCACGGCGCGACGCCCGCTCGGCCTCGCCCGCGACGGTGATGACGAGGCGCGCCCCGCTCGCGGCGGCCCATTCGCCGAGCTCGTCGTGGGCGCGGGCGCTCTCCGCGCCGAGCTCGCGCATCTCGCCGAGCACGAGCACCAGCTTTTTCCCGAGCGAAACGGCGAGCTCGCGCGCCGCGTCGATCGACGCGCGGCACGACGCGGGGTTCGCGTTGTAGCTGTCGTCGACGAGCACGAGCCCGCTCGGCAAGCGCCGCGCCTGCATGCGCCCCGGCCCTTCGTCGATCGCCGCGAGCGGCGCGAGCGCGGCTTCGATCGCGGGCGCGTCGAGCTCGTGCCCGAGCGCGCCCGCGGTGGCGATCGCCGCGGCGGTCGCCAGCGCGCCGGCGTGGCCGAGGAGCGGCGTCGAGAAGGCGAGGATCGATCCGTCGGGCCGGCGGATCTCGAGGCGCGCGGCGGACAGGCCCGCGGGCTCGCGCCGGACGATGCGGTAGTCGGCCGTCGCGCTCTCGCCGTAGCCGATGCGCTGCGAAGCGGCGGCCATTCCGGCGACGACCCGATCGTCGTCGGCGTTGCCGATCGCGACGCGCGCGCCTTCGCGGTAGAGGGCCGTCTTCTCGCGGGCGATCGCCTCGATGCCGCCGAGGCCTTCGGCGTGCGCGCTGGCGATGAGCGTGACGAGCGCGACGTCGGGCCGCACGATGCGCGCGAGCTTGCCGATCTCGCCCGGGCTGTTGGTGCCGAGCTCGAACACCGCGAAGCGCGCCGCCTCCGGCAGGGCGAGCGCGGTCATCGGCACGCCGACGAGGTTGTTGAGGTTACCCGCGGTCGCGTGCACCGCGCCCGGGTGAACGGCTTCGAGCAGCGCGGCGATCGCGCGCTTCGTCGTGGTTTTTCCGGCCGATCCGGTGAGCGCGACGACCTCGCCCCGCCAGCGCCCGAGGTGATGCGCCGCGAGCCGCCCGAGCGCCTCCAGCGTGGAGGCCACCCGCAACACGGTCGTCCCCCTCCCCCACCCTCCCCCGCTTCGCGGTGGAGGGGACCCGAAGGATCCCTCGCTTTGCTCCCTCTCCCGCGAAAGCGAGGGAGGGCCGGGGAGGGGGAGATCCCGCTCGACGAACGGCTTGTCGCGGTCGTCTGGGAACTTCTCCTCCCTCTCCCGCGAAAGCGGGGGAGGGCCGGGGAGGGGGAGATCCCGCTCGACGAGGACCATCGCGGCCCCGCGCGAAATCGCCTCGGCGACATGATCGTGTCCGTCGAACGTCTCACCGCGCAGCGCGACGAAGACCTCGCCCGGCGCGACCGTCCGCGAGTCGGTGCTCACCCCTTCGACGACGAGCGCCTCGTCGCCGAGCGGTCCGCGTACGCTCCCGCCGGTCGCGGTGAGGATCTCGTTGATCGTGAACCGCGCGCGGTTCTTGGGGATCGGCGTGGCCATCAGCCGCCTCCCCGCCGCCGCTCGAGCGCGGCGCGCACCGCCACGCGGTCGTCGAACGACAGCACGCGGTCGCCGATGATTTGATACGGCTCGTGCCCCTTGCCCGCGACCAGCACCACGTCGCCCGGCGCGGCGCGGCTCACCGCGATGCCGATCGCCTTGTCGCGATCGAGCTCGACGATGCGGCGCTCGGCCCCGCCCGCGCGGTCCACGCCGACGAGGATCGCCCGCGCGATGTCCTCGGGCTTCTCGCTGCGCGGGTTGTCGTTCGTCACCACCGGCACGTCGGCGGCGCGCGCGACCGCCTCGCCCATCGGCGCGCGCTTGTCGGGATCGCGGTCGCCGCCGCAGCCGAACACGCACCACAGCTTGCCGCGGGTGAGGCCGCGCACGCTCTCGAGCACGCGCACGAGCGCGTCCGGGGTGTGGGCGTAGTCCACCACCGCGACGATGTCGTCCCGCGCCGGATCGTCGCAGCGCTCGAGCCTCCCGGCGACGGTGCGCATCGCGGCGATGCCGTCGACCGCGCGCGCGTCGAGCCCGAGCGCCCGCGCCACGCCGAGCGCGACGAGCAGGTTCGAGGCGTTGTGCGCGCCGACCAGCGGCGAGCGGATCAGCGCGCCGTCGTTCGTGCGGATCGACGTGCCCTCGTTCGTCGCCGCGAGCTCGAGCGGGAAGATGTCCGCGCCCTCGCGCAGCGACACGGTGATCGCCCGCCCGCCCGCGGCGCGCACCCGCCGCGCCAGGTCGGCGCCATGCGCGTCGTCGACGTTGACCACGCTCGCGCGCGGGCGAAAATCGAGGAACAGCCGATCCTTGGCCGCGGCATAAGCCTGCATCGAGCCGTGAAAGTCGAGGTGGTCCTGCGTCAGGTTGGTGAACGCCGCCACCTCGAAGCGCACCTCGGCCACGCGCTCGGTCGCCAGCGCGATCGACGACACCTCCATCACCAGGTGGCTCGCGCCGGCGGCCTTCATGCGCGCGGCGATGCGCTGCAGCTCGTCGGCCTCCGGGCTGGTGTGGCCCTCGCCGAGCGGGGTGGACTCGAAGCGATGCCCGAGCGTGCCGACGATCCCGGGCCGCGCGCCGCACGCCTGCAGCGCCGCCTCCACCAGGTGCGCGGTGGTCGTCTTGCCGTTCGTGCCGGTGAGGCCCACCA
>JACXTT010007206.1_pt1 | contig 15721 bp, 11 predicted proteins | sample 9270951 | NCBI WGS metagenome assembly JACXTT01 (sample SAMN15532306, study PRJNA645909) | rock metagenome | isolation source: weathered quartz diorite | place: Puerto Rico | collected 2017-06-21 | reverse complement strand
CCGGACAGCAATCGCCGCTGCCCAGCGCCCAAACGCTGGCTGCGGTTCAGGCACTCGGCCTGGGGACGCTGACGCCGGCCCCTGAATCGCTGCGCATCGACACCGGATTCATCCGCGTCCGCGCCGAATCGCTCCATGCGGATTCGGTCGCGATCGGCAACTACGTGTTCGGCGTCGACGTGTTCCGCCGCACGACGACGCAGTTCCTCCCGCAACTCACCGGTCCGGTCGATCCGCTGTATAGGCTCGGGCCGGGCGACGTGCTCGTCGCGGTGCTCACCGGTGCCATCGACCAGTCCTACGTGCTCGACATCACCCGCGAGGGGTTCGTCATCATACCTCAGGTCGGTCAGATCTACCTCAACAACCTGACGCTCGAGGCCGCGCGCGGCGTTTTGTTCGACCGGCTGGGGCGGGTGTACTCGAAGCTGCGTGGCCCGAGCCCGAGCATAAAGTTCGACGTGACCGTGAGCCGCGTGCGCATCAACCAGGTCTATGTCATCGGCGAGGTGAAGCAGCCCGGCGCGTATCAGATTAGCGCCCTTGGGAGCGCCCTCACCGCGTTGTACGCCGCCGGCGGCGTCACGGCCCGGGCCAATTTGCGCCAGATCGAGATCCGCCGGCTGAACAACATCGTGGCGACGCTCGACCTGTACGACTATCTCCTGCGCGGCGACAAGCGCGGGGACGTCCGTCTCGAGACCGGCGACGTGATCTACGTGCCGCTGCACGGCACCCGCGTGCAGGTCACCGGCGCCGTGCTGCGTCCCGCGATTTACGAGCTCAAGGAAGGCGAGACGCTCCCGGACTTGCTGCGCGCAGCGGGCGGCTTCCGCGCCAACGCGGCCGTCGACCGGTTGGCGATCCATCGCATCTTACCAGCGGCAGAGCGACGGCCCGGTCCCGTGCCCCGGGCCGCCTTGGACGTCACGCTGGCGGTCGCCGCCCCCTCGAGCGACCAGCGTGGCAGCGCCAAACCCGGCGCAGCGGCTGGGGCCGCATCCACGGATGGGGATCCGCTGGGTGGGGTAAGCCTTCCATCCCTGCCGCTCGATAACGGCGATTCGGTCGTCGTGGATTCCATTGGCCCGCTCGATAGCCTGCTGTACGTCGGCATCTCGGGGATGATCACCAAGCCCGGACGCTATCCGTGGCAGGATGGGATGACCCTCCGGGATCTCGTGAAGCTCGCCCGCGGGCCGAAAATCGGGGCATACCTGAAGGACGCCGAGGTTGCCCGGCTCCCGGCCGACCGCTCACAGGGCCAGCTCGCGGACACGTTGCGCGTGCCGGTCGACTCCACCTACCTGCTCGAGCGCGACCGGACCGGACGCTACATCGGCCCCGTAGGGCTCGCCTTCCCGGGCGGCGGCGCGCCGGAAGTAGCGCTCCAGCCGTACGACGAAGTCCTGATTCTCAAGCAACCGGACTTCGAGCTCCAGCGTACCGTACAGGTGCGGGGTGAAGTGCGGTTCCCCGGGACGTACGCACTGCGGTCAAAGACCGACCGGCTCACCGACGTTCTCGAGCGAGCCGGCGGACTCACCCCTCAGGCCTACGCCAGCGGCATTCGGTTCTACCGGCGGGAAGACAACGCCGGGCGGGTGGGGCTGGACCTGGCAAGGGTATTAAGGGACCGCCGCTACAAAGACAACATCGTCCTGGCTGGTGGTGACTCGTTGTACATCCCGGCATACTTGCCGACCGTGCGCGTCGAAGGGGCCGTGAACTCCCCGGGAAGCGTCACGTACATACCGGGACAGGGTCTCGACTACTATCTCTCGGCGGCGGGCGGAGTCTCGTTCAAGGGAGACAAGGGGCGGGTGTTCGTCCAGCAGCCGAACGGGAACGTCCGCGCCGTCCATAAGCGGCCGCTCTTCTTCGGGACCAGTAAGCCGACGCCGGAGCCCGGGGCGATGGTGGTCGTTCCGGTCCGGGACACGACGGCCCAGCCGGGCAACGCAGCGGCGGTAGCCGGCATTATTGCGTCGATCGTGGGCGCGCTGACGACTATCGTCGTGGTGTATGTCTCGCGGCATTGACGACCGTCATCGTCGTGGCGTTGACCCGGCCGTGAGCGACGAGGACGCTCGACCATGCGCATTCTAGTCACCGGCGCAGCGGGGTTCGTTGGCTTTCACGTCGCTCGACGACTGCTGGCCGATGGCCATGAGGTCATCGGGCTGGATTCGGTCAACCACTACTACGATGTGCGCCTCAAGGAAGCCCGCTTGGCCCTCCTGCAGCAGCACGGCAGGTTCGAGTTCGTGCGCACCAGCCTCGCGGACCCGGAAGTGATGGACCAGCTCTTCGATCGTTGTGCGTTCGACCGGGTCATTCATCTCGCCGCGCAGGCTGGCGTGCGGTACTCGCTGGAGCGACCCGATGCTTATGTCGCGTCGAACATCCTCGGGTTCCTCCAGATCCTGGAGGAGTGCCGCTACCGCAAGGTGCCGCACCTCGTCTACGCAAGCTCGAGCTCGGTATACGGAGCGAGCACGCAGATGCCATTCTCGGTCCGACGAGGCGCCGACCACCCACTCTCCATGTATGGCGTCAGCAAGCGTACGAACGAGCTGATGGCGCACAGTTATTCCTACCTGTTCGGCTTGCCGACCACCGGCCTGCGCCTCTTTACCGTGTACGGACCGTGGGGTCGGCCTGACATGGTGCTGTTCAAATTCACGAAGGCCATCCTGGAAGGCCGACCCATCGACGTGTTCAACGACGGCCACATGAAGCGGGACTTTACCTACGTGGACGACGTGGTCGAGTCAGTGGTACGGATCATGGACGTCATTCCCACGCCGGACCCGGATTGGTCCAGCGAACTCCCCGATCCGAGTAGCAGTCTCGCGCCGTTCCGGCTGTACAACGTCGGGAATCACGAACCGGTAGATCTCATGGAGCTGATCGCACTGCTCGAGGAGGCGCTCGGTCGGAAGGCCGAGAAGCGTTGCCTCCCGATGCAGCCAGGGGACGTGCCCGTCACGTACGCCGACATGGACGGATTCGAGCGAGCGACAGGTTTCCGGCCGTGCACGCCGATGCGGGAAGGGATCGGCAGGTTCGTGGCGTGGTATCGGGAGTTCTACGACGTGACCGTCGGTGCCCCTGGAATGGGGCGGCTGTGAGCACGCTGGCGCCGGAGACCCTGGACGAGGCTGCGTCGGGGGCTAGAAGCGCACGTGGATCGGCCCCGGTCGAGGAGGACCTCACCCTCGTCGGCGCGCTCAACGCGCTGTTGCGCCGCTGGCGGCTGGTCCTCGGCCTCCCGATCCTCATTGCTGTCCTCACCGTCGGGGTCTCGTTTCTCGTGCCGTCGACTTACACGGCTACCACCACGTTCGTCCCCGAGGCACGCGGGCAGACCCGTTTGCCCAGCGGGATCGCCGGCCTCGCAGGGCAGTTTGGTCTTTCCCTGGGCGCCGAGCCCAGTCAGTCGCCCCAATTCTACGCCGATGTGGTTCGCAGCCGGGCGTTACTCGAGCGCGCTTTGCTCTCCCGCTATCCGGACCCCCGTGCCCGCACTGGTGCGCCAGATTCCACCACGCTACTCCGCGCCTTGTTGGTCAAGGGACGCAGTCCGGCCGATAGCCTAGCCCGCGGCGTGAAGAAGCTGAACAAGCTCATTTCCGTCCGCGCCGACCTCCAGACCAGCATCGTCCGCGTCAGCGTCGACGCACGCTATCCCGCGCTTGCGGCCGCGGTAGCGAATCGTCTGGTCGAGTACCTCAACGAATTCAACACCCAATACCGTCAATCCCAGGCGCGCGAGCGTCGCAAGTTCACCGAACAGCGGGTCGCAGCTGCAGACAGCGAGTTGCGGCACGCTGAAGAGTCGGTCAGGACGTTTTACGAGCGCAACCGCGGCTGGCAGCAGGCCCCGGAGCTCGTGTTCGAAGAGGCGCGGCTACGGCGCCAAGTGGACGTCAGTAAGGAGGTGTACCTGACACTGAAGCGCGAGTACGAAACGGCCCGCATCGAAGAGGTGAACGACACGCCGGTCATAACGGTCATCGATCCCGCCGTACCCCCGCAGCGCAAGTCACAGCCGAAACCGGCCCTGCTGGGAGCCGTCGCGCTCCTGCTCACCGGCCTGGTCGCGTTGTCTTTGGCGTTCGGCGCCGAGCACATCAATACGTTGCGTCGTGACGATGACGAAGAGTACCGGGAGCTGATTAGCCTCCTCCGTCGCCTGCGTCGGGAGGCCCGGCAGATGCTCTCGAACGTCATCTGGCGGCGTCCCGAGGTCTAAGCGACGCTTGCCGCACACTCAGCCTGATGGGTTACACCCCCACGTTCCTATAAGGGACCTGCGGGCGCGGCTGAGCGGCACCGCGCTCGCCGCGAACGCGCTCTGGAGCCTCGCCGCCCAAGTCGTCCCTGCCGTCGTGGGCGTCGCGACGATTCCATTCATGGTCAGAGGACTCGGCGTCGACCGGGTCGGGGTGCTCACGTTGGCATGGATGGTCATCGGGTACTTCAGTCTATTCGATCTTGGACTCGGGCGCGCCGTGACAAAGGTCGCAGCCGAGGTGCTGCCGTTGCCCGATCGGTCGAGCCTAAGTGCCCTCGTATGGACCGCATGGTACATGCTGGCGGCAATCGGGCTGCTGGGCACCTTGCTGATGGCCGGGCTCACGCCCTGGCTGGTGAACGTCATCAAGCCACCGACCAACCTCCGACACGAAACCCTCGTGAGCTTCTACCTGCTCGCCGCCTCAGTGCCCATTGTTGTCAGCACGACGGGTATCCGTGGCGTGCTCGAAGCCGATCAACGATTTGACCTCGTCGCAATCGTGAGAATGTTCACCGGGCTGTTCACGTTCCTGGTCCCGGTGGCCGTGCTGCAGTTCTCGGCTTCGCTCCCCATAATCATCCTCGCAGTGATCGGTGTGCGATTAGCGGGGGTCGTGGCGTACGGCGTCATGTGCCATAGGTCGGTGCCCGATCTCGCCGGCCCGGTGCGGATCGATCGTTCGACGGCTCGCCGGCTGCTGAGCTTCGGAAGCTGGATGACCGTGTCGAACGTCGTCAGTCCGCTCATGGTCAGCTTGGATCGGTTCTTCGTGGGCGCGCTCATTTCGGTGGCTGCCGTTGCCTACTACGCAACGCCATTCGAGGCCGTCACAAAGCTGCAGGTCATTGCCGGAGCCATTTCCGGGGTCGTGTTCCCGGCCATCTCGGCCGCCTCGGTGACCGATCAACCACGCATGTCACGGCTCCTCGCGGTAGCCGTCGGCAGCACGTTCGCCGCCCTCTTTCCCTTCGCCATCGCCGTGATTGGCTTCGCCCCCCAGGCGCTGCGGTTATGGCTCGGCGACGCGTTCGCACAACAGAGCAGCACCGTTCTCCGCCTTCTGATGCTAGGTGTCCTCGCCAACAGCGTCGCAGCAATGCCGTTTGCGCTGCTGCAGGGGATCGGTCGCTCCGATCTCACCGGCAAGCTTCATCTCGCGGAGGCGCCGTTCTACTTCGTGCTCCTGATCTGGCTCGTGCGCGCTGAGGGCATCAACGGTGCGGCGCTCGCATGGTGCGCGCGCGTAACCGTGGACATGCTCATGCTCTTCTGGCTCGCGGGACGGTCGCTGGGCCTTCAGCGCGATTGGTGGTTGAGCGTGGCGCTGTTGCCGGCGGTGTTTGTGCCCGCCTTAGCGCTCGGTTGGCTGGATGTGCCGATCCTGCTGAAGCTCGGTTTGTCGGTCGCGCTCATCGTTATATTCATCACCTGCTGGTGGCGGCGGGACGCACCGACCATCGCCCGCACAGCTGTTCTGCAACTGCTGCCACGGTCGAGAGGATGAGTCCCGGTCAGATAGCAGCGCCGCGCGCGACCCTGCGGTGGCACGATCGGACGGCGTTCGCCCTGTTCCTCGCCGGCCTCATCCTGCTTCCCTTCTCCACACCCGCCGGGCCAGGGTCCGTGGTCGTCTCCTTCGGATTACCGCTGCTGGGCCTCATGGTGGTCACATACGGCGCATTGTGGTGGTGGCGCCCATACGTGCGCCGGGAGTACGCGGCGGCGATGGCGTGCGGCTTCGCGTTGCTCGCTGCCCAGACCATCTCCACCCTTGAGTCCCCGGTTTTGATCCCGTCCGCCGCGCGCTGGTTGGCGAACGTGGTGGGGTTTGGTGTATTCGCGTACCTCCTTTCACCGACGTCTTTCCGGCTCCCGCATGCGACGACCGTGCCGCGGTTTCGGGTGACACTGGCGGCCCTGATCGCCTCCGCCGCCGTGCTGAGCCTTTACTTCATCGGGACGTTCGTGCTCGCGGTCAAGGAGCACGGCTTCCTGACAGTCGTCGCCCAGCGGTACGCGGGAGGCGCGATGGCACTGACGTGGGGAGCGTCGAACGCGATCGCAAGCCCCCTGATTTACCCCGTCTTCTTCGCGCTATACTTGGCGTCCTCGGCGGCGCTCAACAGACCCCGCCGCCTGCTCGTGAGGAGTGTCACCCTGCTCCTCTGTCTCGCCATCACGTTGACGCTCTCGAGAGGAGCCATTTTCGCCACTGTCTTCGGCGCGCTGGCGCTCGCCGCACTGCTGGATGTGCGGTCCCAGATACGTCTGTTGGCAAGTCTTGTGCTCATTGCTGTAGCGGTCTTCACATTCAACTCGTGGCTTGTCTCACAACAACTGCTCTCTGAAGGTATCGGCGGTGCCCTTGTCGAACGCATCCAACGCCAGGACGTCGCGACGCTGAATCTCCGCACCATCGTCTGGGCCGAGTACCTCCAACAGCTGGGGAAGGCGCCGCTCCTTGGCGAAGGGTATTACAGCTCCGTGTGGCTGCACGATATGACTCCCCATAACATCGTATTGACGACCTTTATCGAGCGCGGTCTCATCGGACTCGTGCTCTCAGCGGCCGTGGTGGTGTACGCCGCGGGGGTCATTGTGCGTGACCTGCGACTCTCGGGACTGCGGCGGCGCGACCCGTTCTTCGCCTACGCGGCCGCAGGAGGAGTGGCGTCCCTCCTTCATCTCATGGTGGAGGATGCCAACTTCACGCAGCAATACATCATCTACTCCTGGATCTTCCTCGCGGTCATCTTCCTCGCGCATCGAGAATTGGGGGCAGCGCAGCGAGCCGCCTACCAACCACGGGGGAGTGCCCCGCGCCAGCCGGGCGCAGCGCTCCCGCTGGATCCGCTCGGCGCCTAGGCGCGCCATCAGCCCGGCGACCCGATGCCGAGCATTTCGATCATCATCGTCAACTGGAATTCCGGCACGCAGCTCGCCGAGTGCCTCGCATCCCTTCCAAGCGCACTCGACGGCTCGTTCCGACTCGAGCTTGTGATCGTGGTCGACAACGCGTCCACCGACGGGTCCGCCAGCCGTTTCGTTGCTGATCGCCTCCCGCTCCAGCTCATCGCCAACCAGATAAACCGGGGCTTTGCGGCCGCGTGCAATCAAGCAGCGGCTCGCTGCACGGCGGACTATCTCCTGTTCCTTAATCCAGACACACGACTTTCGAACACGTCACTGCAAGCCCCCATCGCCTTCATGGAGCAGGCTGAAAACGCACACGTAGGTACTCTGGGGGTGCAGTTGGTAGACGCGGATGGCGTGGTCAGCAGAACCTGTGCTCGGGCTCTTACCCCAGGAATGATCATTCGACGAATCCTGGGCATCGATCGCCTGCTCGCGCCGCTCTTCCCGAGCCATGTCATGACCGACTGGGAGCACGCGCAAACTCGCGAGGTGGACCACGTGACCGGTGCATTCTTCCTGGTGCGTCGGGAGCTGTTCCGCGCACTCGGGGGCTTCGACGAGCGGTTCTTCGTGTATCTCGAGGACGTGGATTTTTCAGTGCGATCCAATCATGCCGGCTGGCGGACGTGCTACCTCGCGAGTACGACCGTGTACCACAAGAGCGGCGGATCTTCGGAGCAGATCAAGGCGGAACGACTGTTCTACTCTCTGCGAAGCCGCATCCTCTTTGGATACAAACATTTCACCTCGGGGAGTGCGGCCGTTGTGCTGCTCGCCACGGTGGCGCTCGAATTCGTCACACGCCTGGTGAGAGCAACGGCTCGTCGCTCGTTAACGGAGGCCCGAGACACGTGCCGCGCCTATGCGCTGCTGTGGGAAGCGCTCCCGACCATTGTCCGCACGGCTCACCGGCTGCCGCACACGTTTCCTGTCCATGCGAGCGAGCGACGCTGAGCGCTGGCGGCCCCCCGCTGGCCCGGCTATGATAGCGCCGTGGCAACCCGCGACCCCGTTTTGCCATCGCTCCGGAGCACTGCGCCTGTCCCCGCCTTCCGGGACGAGCGTTCGGCATGTCCCGTTTGTGATGCTGTCGCCACCGACCAGAGAATGCTGTTCCACAAGCAGGAGGCGACTTTCGTCGAGTGCCGGAGCTGCGGGTTCGTGTTCATTAATCCCCGCCCCAGCGCCGCCTGGCTCGCTAACCGGTACGACTACTACGGGGATGAGTATTTCACCGCACGGTCCAAGCTTGCGAGCGACTTCAGTGCCACGCGGCACCAGGCTGAGCTCACCTTGTTGGGGACAGCGTCGGGCACGCTCCTCGACGTCGGTTGTGCAACTGGGTCTTTCGTCGCGGCCGCCAGAGCCGCGGGATTCGATGCGCGCGGGATTGATGTTTCATCCGAGGCCACGCGGTATGGCCGTGAAGTGCAGGGCTTGCCGCTGGAGGTCGGCGACTTGTACGAGCGGCGGTACCCCTCGGAGACGTTTGACGTCGTGACCCTCTGGGCGACACTGGAGCATCTCGTCGACCCCAATCGATTTCTGTCGGAGACGCATCGCCTCTTGGTCTCCGGCGGACGACTGGCACTCAGCGTCCCGAACCATGCTTCGTTGACCCAGAAGCTGCTTGGCACGCGGAATCGCTACATCGGCATTGACCACGTGAACTATTTCACGGCAGCCACGCTGCGCCGCATCATCGCGCGACACGCATTCCGAACCGATACACTCCGGACGGGCCGATTCAGTCCTGTGGTCTTTTTCCAGGACTTGGTGCGCGGGCGACTTGACGGTCCATCGCTGGAACGGCAGCTCGGGGACCAACTTGTGACCGACCGCTTCAAGTATGGCCCTGGCATATTCGCGGCCGCGCGCGTGGGACACACCATGCTGACGAACGCGTTGGGCTTTTTCGGTCTGGGCAGCATGCTGTATGCGGTTGCCCGGAAGGCGGTCACGCGATGAGTAGCCGGCGCTGGACCGGTGTCCCTCGGTTCCCCCATCACCACCTACGGGGGTAGGTGCACCCGGCCAACGCGTCCCAGGAGCAGGGCATGCTACCGGCCCTACGCCACCTGCGAATCGGGTACGTCCCCTACACGAACGATTTAGGGTACGCCGGGGACCGGCGACGGTTCTGCTATTACGCACGCCAGCGCAACATCCCGTTCGAGCTCGCTAAGCCATCCGAGACGTACGATATCGTGGTGGTCACGGAGCGCGGCGATCTCAGCACGTGGAGCGCATATGGAAGAGGCAACGCCAAAGTCATCTACAGCTTGATTAACCGGTACCTCGCCGTGCCCTCGTGGGACCCCAAGGGATTACTCCGCGGGGTTGCGAAGTTCGTCACTGGTGAGGCGCGCCAGCTGCAACTGAACTACAGGCGCGCGATGCAAGCGATGTGTCAACGGGCAGACGCCGTCGTCTGCACCACGGAAGAACAGCGGCAGGACATTCTACCTTACTGCGACAACGTCCACATCATCCTCGACATCCACAGCGCGGACGTGCGGGCGGTGAAGACCGACTACTCGATCGGCGACACGGTTCACTTCGCGTGGGAAGGCTTGGCGGAGAACATCGGGCCGTTCTTTGCGCTCCACGACGTGCTGGCGCAGCTCCAGCGTCGGCGGAGCGTCGCACTGCACCTCGTGACCGAACTGCGATACAGCCGATACATGCGCAAGTACTGGAGACAGGATACCGCACGGTTGGTCGCGGGACTGCCCATTCCGACGTATCTGTACCAGTGGAACCCATATATGTGCTCCGCCGTCATCACGGCGTGCGACATGGCCCTGATCCCGATCGCGGTTAACAAGCCCATCGACGCCGGAAAGCCGGAGAATAAGCTGCTGCTGTTCTGGCGCATGGGGGTGCCGACGGTGGTATCCGCCACGCCGGCCTACGCCCGCGCCATGCGCCAAGCCAACCTCCCGATGGCATGCCGAACGCAGGAGGAATGGCTGAACACGCTGCAGCGGTACATCAGCAGCGAGGCCGCCAGGCGCGAGGCCGGCCAGCGCGGCCGCCGCTTTGCCGAAGAGCATTACAGCGAAGAACGCATTCTGGCGGGCTGGGACGCGCTCTTTGCATCTGTGCTGGATGGAGCGCCCTGATCCACGGCATGTTTTGCCGCCCAAGCCGCCTGCGGTGGCTCTTCCCCACCATGCGCAACGTGCTCATCCGACGCTCTCTGCGCACAATCGACTTCCGCCTCATCCGGTCGGTGCTGGTGGTGGGCGCCGGAGATGACCCATACCGCCATCTGTTTGCCGACCGCGTTACCTACGTGACGTCGGACCTGGTCGGCCGCCCCGGCCGGACGGACGTGGTCGCCGACGCAGTGGCCTTGCCCTTTGCCGATGGGCGCTTTCAGTGCGCTCTGGCGACGGAGGTGCTCGAGTATGTGCCGCAGCCGCAGCGGCTCGCGACGGAGTTGTACCGCATCCTCCGCGAAGGCGGTTTGGCGGTGGTGACCGTTCCCTTTGTGTTTCGGGATCACGGCGATTACGTCCGCCTCACGGCCCGAGCCCTTGGGGACCTGTTTCGGAACTACTCCTCGGTGCGCGTCTACGCTCAGGGCAACCGGTTGCACACCATCATCGACCTGATCACCACGGCGTTTTCACCTTATCCGATTCTGTTTCCGCTCCGTGCCCTGTCGAACCTCCTGTTCCTTGCACCTGCGCGACTCGTGACCCGTCACAGCAAAAGCACGGCACCGACGGGCTTCTTGATACTCGCGAGAAAATAGCGTGCCGACTAACGGCACCCTCCCACGGGTCGTCATCTCGCTCGACTTCGAGCTCCGGTGGGGCACGCACGACCGATCTGGAACCCGCCTCGACGTCATCGGACCGCGTCTCGATCGCGTCCGGGAGGCCGTGCCGGCTCTGTTGCAGATCTTTTCGGCACGAAGTATTCGCGTCACCTGGGCCGCCGTGGGGGCCCTAGCCTGCTCCAACTGGAGCGAGTATTTCGCGCGCGCGCCTCTGCCGCCGAAGTACCGGGACGCCGCGCTCGCCCTCGACCCGCGCGACGCGGAGCGCGATCCCGACGGCCGTCTCCACTTTGCTGCCGACCTGCTCCACGCCGTGCACAGAACCCCGGGCCAGGATCTGGGCACGCACACGTTCGCACACATCCTGATGCGAGAGCCCGGCGTCACAGCCGACGACGTTACGGCCGATCTCAAGGCAGTGTCCGACCTGTGGCAAGAGCGCTTCGATGCCCCACCTGTCAGTCTCGTATTCCCGCGGAATCAGGTGGCGTTTCTTGCCCTGGTCCGATCGTGTGGCATTCGCATGTGGCGGGGCAACGAGCCAGGATGGTACTACGACCGCAACGAACGGTCCACCAATCGACCGGCGCCGCGCTTCCGGCGATTGCTCGATGCCGTCAATCCTTTCGTCCGCCATGCCACGGCGCCAGAGGGCGACATGACGAGAGCAAGCCTCTTCTTACGGACGAATCTCCCGGCAGGCTTGTGGGCCCTCCACCATACACGTATCCGCAACGAACTCGATTCGCTGCGCCCTCACCAAGTCTTTCACCTTTGGTGGCATCCGGACAACCTGGGAGTAGATACGCGGACCCGTCTGGCCCGTGTCGAGCAGGTGGTCGACCTCGTGGCCGAGAGATGCGTCCGGGGCCGGGTCCTCTCCTGCAACATGCGAGATCTCGTGCTCTAAGAAAACCGTCATTCAGCAAGACGCCGTTGGAAACCCTCCTATACGACGGTAGAGGCTAAAGCGCCGCGACAGCCGCCATTCAACAGTTGGCTGTACACCACAAGCGTTTGCTGGACCACTATCGGCTCGGAGAACTCGGATTCAACCAACCGTCGTCCCGCTTCGCCAAATCGGGCTCTCAAGTCGCGTGAATCCAGCAACCGCTCGATGGCGCGGGCCAAGGCCGTGCCGTCCCGCGGCGGAACGAGTAGGCCGCTGATACCGGGCCGCACGATCTCTCGACAGCCGCGCACATCAGTCGCCACCACCGGTCGGCCGGTTGCCGCAGCCTCTATCAAGACTTTGGGCAGGCCCTCTCCGTAACTCGGCAACACAACCACAGATGCCTGCGCCAAGATCGCCGGCATGTCCGTTCGGTGCCCCCACCATTCCACCAATCCCTCACGAGACCACGTGTCGAGCTGCGCCCTCGGAATGGCTTCCCGGTTTCCATAGTCGGGAGCGCCGATCAAAACGAACCGCGCGACATGCCCTGTCTCCCGCAGCAGCCGAGCCGCATCCACGAACTCCCGCACCCCTTTATCCCACAACATCCGGCCCGGCAACGCCACCATCGGAACCCCTTCCGGCTCCGGCGCCACGCGGAACGCTGTGCAGTCCACGCCGGAACCCCGAATCAGAGCCGTCGTCTCCTCGCGCACGAGGCCCATCCGGATAAAGTCCCCGCGATCGTCCGGGTTCTGGAAGATCGTCCGACTGCGCGGGTGACCCAAAGCCCCGCGCCACAACCGTTTCAACAACGGGCGCAGCGCCTTGGCAGTGCGATGATCCGAGGTGAACGCGTACCCCAGTCCGCTGATGGTGTTGACCACGGCTGCCCGGCAGGTGAGACGTGCGGCCACCGAGCCGTAGACCACCGGCTGAACAGTGCTGTGGTGTACGAGCGCGGGCTGGAGCCGTCGGTACAGGCGGAGCAGGAATGCCAGGGTACGCGCGGCACTCAGCGGGTTCAGTGCGCCCCGAGCGATCGGCAGCGGCACAAATGGGAAGCCCTCGCTCTCTACTACCCGCGCGCTGCCGCTGTCTCCGGCGACAACGATCACCTCCATCCCGGCATCACGGGCACCGCGTGCCAGTGGCAGGCGGTGAGAGAGAAAAAACGCGTCGCGGTTCACCACCATCACGACGCGGGGACGGGAACGCGGCAAGATCTTAGCCCCTCGCCCGCGCAGCCGGTATTACGGCGCCTGCGCCACCACCGTTCCCGTTGCCGCTGCCGTCCTCCGGTGTCGGGACGCTCCCCATTCGTGACAGGGCGCCCTCGACAAGCCGTTCCGGCGACGCCACCTGCACGTCGGGCAGCCAATGTACCGCGAAGCTCACCTCCGCTACCTCCACTCCCACGGCACGCGCGACGGCCTGAATCACACCTACGCCCTCCGGCGCGAGCTGGCGCGTCCCGATCACGACCCGGTCGATCTTATAGCGCTCGATAGCCCACGCGAGGCCGTCGAACCCGGCCACGATCGGCACGCCGTGAATCTCGGCCCCGTGACACCGGGCATCTTCGTCCACAAAACACACCGGCCGCAGCCCAAGCTCAGGGTGGTTGTGGAGCTCGCGCAGCGTCAGCTCGCCCCCGTGGTCGGCGCCGTAGATCAGCACGCGCTGGCCCCGCACCTGTAGCCGCTGCCGCAACGTTTCGATCGACTTGAACGAGAGACGCGCCGCCAAAAGCAGAGCCGTCACAAGCAGCGCATCGATGTAGATCAGGCTGTGCAACTGCGCGAGCGCCGGCACCCGCCACTCCCCGTAGACGAGCAACACCACAGACGCCACCGCCACCGCGCCCAGCACGCGATACGCGTCGAAGACGCCGGCGTACTCCCAGGCCCCCCGGTATGCCCCGAACATACCCAGCGCGACGATCGTCACGGCGATGGCGAGCCCGACCGTGGTCTCGAACGCCGCGACGTACGCCGGCGGCAGCGCGCCGTCGAACCGCAACCGGTACGCGCCGTAATACGCCAGCGTCGCGACCACCACATCGAGCAGGATCTCGGCCAACCGCCGCTTATAAATGAGCGTCCGAGCCAGTACGGTCCCTCGCTTCAGGCGCCGCGCTTCGTCGGGCGCGGCAACCTGGATCCGACCCAGGTAGGCCGCCAAGAGGCTCATCGCCACGAGGAAGATCGCGCCGACCAGCAGGCCGAGTCCGTGGTCGAGCCACGTGAGCGCGAGCGCGACCAGTCCCCCCGCCGCGGCGAAGCCGGCGAGCAGCGCCGCCACCTGACCCTCCGAGAGGCCCAGCGCGATCAGCCGATAGGTGCTGTGGTCCAACCCGCCTACCGAAATCGGGCGACCGGCGAGCACCCGCGTAACTGTGACGAGCGACGTGTCGAGCAGCGGGACCGCCACGATCGCGAGCGGCACGAACAGCACCGAGACGAGACTCGCGGACGCCGCCACTGGAGCGGATGCGACCAGGCCGGCCAGCAAGGAGCCGAGGAACAGGCTACCTGCGTCGCCCAGGAAAATCGAGGCCGGGTGCACGTTGTAGCGGAGGAAGCCGAGCGTCGCTCCGGCGAGGGACCACGCCACCGCCGCGTGCCACCACGCCCCTCGCAGGGCAAAGGTGAGGCCCAGGAAAAACGCCGCGATGGCCCCCACCCCCGCCGCCACCCCGTCCAGCCCATCGAGCAGGTTGAACGCATTCGTGAGTGCCACGAACCAGAACAGCGTCGCGACGACGTTCACGACGTAGGAGTGCGTCACAGGCAAGATCGCCCCGGAGCTGAGCAGCACGACGCCCGCGACGAGCTGGAGAAGGAACTTGCCCTGGGGCCGGAGATGGACGAGGTCGTCCACGACCCCGGCCAGGAACATCACCCCGGCGGAGAGCACCACGCCCGCGGCCGGGCTGAAGGACGGGGCACGAAGCCGGGCCGCCCACGCGTCGCCGATCAACAGGTTCGCGGTGACGAGTCCCACCGCCGTTGCGGCGACCACGGCCACACCACCGAGCAGCGCGGTGCTCTGCTTGCACCACCGGTCCGGTGACGGATGCGACATCGCGCCGACCCATCGGGCCAGCCGCCGGCAGAGCGGCGTGCTGACCAGGGCGGCGACGACCGCCGCGACCAGTGTCATTCCGAGACCGAGTAGCGCCCCCGTTTCCATTGCTCCTGGCCTAGTCCCGCGTGACTTCTGTCACATTCCGAAACGACAGATTGCACAGCTCAGGGCGAACGTGATAACGCGCCGCCCTCAAGTCGCGATCAAGCGACTCGGTTCCTGTTACCTCCTCGATGTAACGGAATGACCGGCCGTACGATGCGTACCGACGTTGGGAACGACGGGGTCCGAATAGGCATCACCGAGCCGAACACGTTCCTCGAGCGACTCCGCGACCGCGCGTCGCTCATCGCTGCACCACCCTTCCCCTGCAAAGTCGTATCACATGCGCGTCGCCGCGGCTCTCAGGGCTCGAGACGGGCGACCCCACTCCGGCCAAGTGACAAGGCGGCAAATATATCCGCAGTCCAATCGGCCGCTAGACTATGCGATCTCCTCCTGTGCCCCGAAACGCCAGATGCGGCCTGGCTTCCCCAGTGGTCCGGTGTGGCGCCCGCCAATCGTCCACCCGTAGGGCTCACGGTCTACGCATCTGGGCTGTGTAGCTTTCCGCCATGCCGATCCGCCTCACCCGCCGTCGATTCCTATCCGGAGCTCTCGGCGCCCTTGGTGCCGCAGCCCTCGGCGACAGCCTCCTCGTCGAACCCGCTGCCATCCAGGTCTCACG
>JACXTT010007205.1_pt1 | contig 15721 bp, 14 predicted proteins | sample 9270951 | NCBI WGS metagenome assembly JACXTT01 (sample SAMN15532306, study PRJNA645909) | rock metagenome | isolation source: weathered quartz diorite | place: Puerto Rico | collected 2017-06-21 | reverse complement strand
GCTTCCGGTCTGGCCGGGGTACGTGCTCGGCGGAGCCGATCCCGGAACCGTCACGCCGGCCAGGTTCGCTCCATCCTTGTTCAGGATGTGCACCGCCACGTTCGCGGTGCTCGAGCTGCCGTTGAAGATGAAGATCGTCGCCGCGGTGCTGCTCCCGGAGTTGTAATTCGCCGGTGTGCAGACCCAGACGAACGGCGGTCCGCCGGCGGAGAGTCCCGCCGGTCCTTGCGGCCCGGTCGGCCCGGCAGGCCCCGCCGGCCCAGCCGGTCCGGACAGTCCCGCGGGTCCAGCGGGCCCCGCGGCGTTCCACGTCACGCGCGTCTCGTTGGCGTGGCAGGCGACGCCGCTGGCGACGAGGCGCATCCCGCCGTTGCCGCCGTTGATGCAGGCCTCGAAGACCGCCGGATCCGCGAAGAGTGTTGTGACCGGAACGAGAAAAAGAATGAGAGCGAGAGAGCGAAATGGGGCGATGCGCATATGTGTATTCCTCCCATGCGATGCCGAATCGCGCGAAGTGCGTGAGCGGTGATGAACCGGTGCGGGAAACTCTAGTGACGCGGCGCGGACGATGTCAACGCGACGCGGACAAGGCCGTGAGGTAGTCGATCACATGCTGCTGGTGGCTGTGCTCGGCCCAGCCGAGCGGCGTGGCGTTGTAGATCGGATCGCGGATGGTGGGGTCGGCGCCGAGCTCGATGAGGAGCTTGACCATTTCGAGATTGCCGGCGATGGCGGCGTCGTGCAGCGGGGTGTTGTGCGTGGTGCCGTTCACGTCGAAGCCGTTGTCGACCATGAAGCGAATGGTCTCGGGACGGTTTGCATCGACCACTCTGTGAAGCAGCTCGGCGCGCCCTTCGGGTCCGAGCTGCTCCAGAATGGCCGGCTCTTGCCGCAGAAGCGCCGACGCTTCGTCGCGCCGGCCGGCGATGCACGCGGCGACGAGCCTGTCCTTCCGATCGAGCTCGATCTTTCTCGCGCCGTGCTGCAGCAAATACTCCGCGATCTCGAGGTTGCCGGCCATGAGTGCCTCCTCGTACGCCGTGCGGCCGTTTCGCCAGCCCGGCGCGTTGACGTCTGCGCCGTGCCCGACCAGCAGCTTCACGCGGCCAAAGTAGCTCTTGCGCGCGGCGGACCAGAGCTCTGCAGCCACGATCGTGGCGGGGCTGTGCATTTGCTCCAGCCGCCTGAACCACGGGCCGCCCTTGTCGCGGCCGAGGCCGTAGGGGAAGAGCAGCTCGAGATGGCCGTCGTCGCGGTTGAAATGGCGGTTGTAGAGCGTCTGCTCGTCGTTCGGATCGGCGCCGGCGTCGAGCAGCAGCCGCGCCAGCGCGTCGCGATGCTGATGCGGCGGCTGGTTCTGGCCGTCTTCCCCCTCGCCGAACGCGCCGGTGAGCGCCGTAAACGGCGGAATGTTGCCGCGCCAGAGAAATCCGGCGTTGGGATCGGCGCCCGACTCCAGGAGAAGGCGCGCCACCGCGAGCGTGGAGTGATTCGGATCAGCGCTGTTGAGCCGCGAGTAGCACGCGTACAGCAGCGGCTCCCATTGGAGAGGCCCGCCTTTGGTGTTCACCAGCGACGGCTCGCGCGCGAGCGCGGCGCGGACGGCATCGACGTCGCCGGCGGCCGCGGCGGCGTAGATGTTGGCGCGCGCCAGCTCCGGATGTTCGGCCAGCAGTTGCCGCGCTTCTTCCGCGTTGGACGGAAGCCAGACGCCATAGTCGAGACAGGAGAGGCGAATGAAGGTGTCGACGGGCGAGCGAGGGCGCTTCGGAGCGGGCGGATGCCAGATGAATCGTCCGACTGCATCGAGATGCTGCTTCAGCTTGGGCCAACTGGCGAAGCCGTAGCCGCGCGCGGCGACCAACTGCGCGTCGGCGAGCGAGAAGCCGGCCAGCGCCGCCTCCGCGCGCGGGTGAAACTCCCTCACCAGCGCAACGGCCTCGGCGTCGCCGGCGCGCACCTGTTTGTACAGCCGTTTGACTCTCTTCTTGAGATTTTCGAGCGAAGGATCTTCGGGAAGCGACCGTGCCGGCATAGCGACCTCCTCATCGCCTGCGGTCCGCAGCACCAGGCGAGGAAGTACGCTTGCGACAAGTTGTCGGGCGATCGGGCGGGCTTGGCCCTTTCCGCGGACTGGAGGCGCCCCGTGCGCTCGCCGCTGAGTCTAGCAGAGAAGCGCGGAGTGCCGGCGTCCTCGCCGGCCGGCCCGCAGGCGTCCCGCGCCTGCGTGCCCGAGACGCGGCGCGGACGCCGAGAAGAGCGACTCCTCGACCGGCGGATTGATGACCGTCTTGGTGAAGCGGATGACCGAATCGAAGCGCGGGTCGCCGGTGGAGCGGTGGATCTCTTTTTCGAACTTGATGCCGTCGATGGTCTCGTACGAAACGAACGTGACGGTGATCGTCCGGTCGCCTTGCTTATGGATCATGCTCCTCGGCAGCGCCGTCTGCGGATCGAGTGTCACGCGCCAATCGATGCCTCCCTCCGGCTTGAGTACGATCGTGCCGTCGCCTTCGATGTCGAGAGTGCCGCGCCGCCGCTCGGGGAAGAAGGCGAAGAAGACCGCGTTCCAGTTGGCGTAAGGAGTCGATCGCGCGCGCGCCAGATCGGCGCCGGCCATCGCGCGCGGCGGCGCGTCGCCCTGCTGCAGCATGCCGCTGGTGCCATCGAATGTCTCGATGCTCGAGAACATCCCGACCTGCTCCTCCTTCCGATACTTCCCGTCGGCCGTGTGCCACGCCTTGATCGTTCCGGTGAAACCGCCCATCTCGATCGTCGCCTCGCGATCGGTGGACTTGATCGCAGCGATCTTCGCGCGGCCGCCGACGGCAGTGGCCCAACGGTCGACCGGATTCTCCGCGCGCCGGAAAGTGAGCGGCCCCACGAACACTCCCTGCGTCCATGTGCCGGCCAGCTCCGTCCCGTCACCCTTGAGAGTGCCGGCGTACGAGCCGCTGACGCTCTTCACGTCGAGAGTCACGTCCGATTCCTTCTGCGCGATGAGCGTGATGGGGACTTCCGCTCCGTCGTTCGAGATGACGAAGCCGGTCGCCGTCCCATCAGAGCGATTGATGATGCGTAGCCCGACCTGGTGCGGCGTCCCTTGCACGTCGAGCGTGCCGTTCCAATTTCCTTCCAGTTCCTTGCTGACTGCGGCGCTCTTCGGCGCCGCTTCGATCTTCGCCGCGCCGGTCCTGGTCAGCTCGAACGGCAGCTCCATTCCGTGGGTGGAGAACGTCCCCTTCATCGATTTGCCGTCCGCGGCCAGGGCGCCGTGAAACGTCCCGCCGCCCGTCGCTTTGATCTCGCACGTCAGCGATGTTCCGGCCACGGCGACGTTCGACAGCGGAAACCCATGGATCTTCTCGGCGGGATTGCCGAAGGTGCCCATCAACGCGCCGGCCGCGTTTCTGGCCAGATCGATTTCGATGATCACCTCCATGGCCGGCGCATGAATGGTCCCTTCCCAATGACCGGACGGATCGACGGACGTCTGCGCGGGCAGCGAAGCGGCCGACAAGAAGAGCAGCAGGACAAACATGACGATCTCCTTTCTTCACATCAGAAGTCGCGACGCGCGAAGTTCATGGCCGCGCCGCCGAGCAAGAGCGCCGAGGCGGCGGCGCTGGCCAGCAGCCCGCCCCACGGCAATTGGCCGCCGCGGAAATAGCTCTCGCCGCTCATGACGCGGAAGAGGCTGTACGCGGGGGAGCGAAAAAGCTGATCGAGGAGCGCGAGCGCGAACGCGGCCACCAGCGCGAGCAGCAGCGGACGCCACGCGTCGCTGAACATCGTGGACAGCAGAAATGCGAGGCTGAAGAACACCGAGACGGCGACGAACAGACAGGCGCTGTGAATCAACGCGCTTCCCACGCTGTAGCTCTGCCCGATGGCCGGCGCGAGCAGCGGGATGACGAGCGACGGGACGACGGCCAGGACGAACAACTCCGACAGACCCGCCGCCGCCCGCACGCCGAGGAGCCGCCGGCGTGAGACGGGAAGCGAGAGCGTGAACAACGCGCCGCCCGACTGCGAGAGAAGACCGGCCGTGCCGAGCAGAATGGCGAACAGCGTGGCCATCTGGCTGAGGTTCTGCCGGAACCAGTTCGACCAGACGAACCCGCGATACGAGCGCGCCAGCTCAGCCGACTCGCGGATCCGCCGCCCCAGCTCTCCGCCGGCGTCAGCGGGAACGAGCGCTAGGAGCTTCAGCACCTGCGGGTACGTGAAGACCGCGCCGGCCGCAGAGCAGAACAGCAGTGCGAGGCCGATCAGGAATCGCCAGCGGGTTTCCAGCCATGACTTGGTCCAAAGCATGTCACTCCTCCGCGCTCGCGCTCTCGAGAAAGATCTCCTTGAGCGTTACCGGCGTCACATCGATCGACAGCGGGTTGAGCGCGCGCGCCTCGTCCGCGATCGGCTCGGCGCCGCGGCTGGAGAGGATGGTCAGCACGCGGCCCTTTCTCTCCACGCGCTCGACGCCGGCCGCGCGGAACGCCGTCTGCGGCGCCTCGCCGTCGAAGACCAATCGGATGCGGCAGAAGTTCTCGCGCAGCTCATCGAGGACGCCGGCCACCACGGCGCGGCCGCGATCGATGATCACCACGCGGTCGGCGATCTGATCGACCTCGGCGATCTGGTGCGAGGAGAACAACACCGTCATCCCGCCGTCGCCCACCTCCGCCACCAGCGCCTGCAGGACCTCCTCGGCCATCGCCGGATCCAGCCCCGAGGTCGGCTCGTCGAGGAGGAGCAGCTCGGCGCCGCGGCAGAGCGCCAGCAGCAACGCCAGCTTGGTGCGCATGCCGCGCGAGAGCGCCTTGACCTTCCGCTCCGGCGGCAGCTCGAACTTGGGGAGATAACGCTGCTGCAGATCGGCGCGCCAGCGCGGGAAGAATGCGGCGGTGAAGCGGACCATCTCCTCCACGGTCATGTAGCCGTAGAGGTCTTTCTCTTCGCTGACGAAGCCGGTGCGGCGGCGGATCTCCACGCTCGCCTGCGGCGACTCCGCGGGCAGGCCGAAGACCCGCGCGTCGCCGCTCGTCGGCCGCGCCATGCCGAGGAGGATCTTGAGGGTGGTGGTCTTGCCGGCGCCGTTGCGGCCGAGAAATCCGCAGATGGAGCCGGCGGGGACTTGAAGGGTGAGGCCGCGCAGCGCCTCCACGCCGTCGTAGCTCTTCCGCAAATCGGAGGTCTCGACGATCGACTGTTCAGCCACGGCGGCCTCCTTTGCGGGTCAGGCCGGCCAGCTCCGCCTCGAACAGGCGGCGGATCTCGTCGTCGGTCACGCCGCGCGCGCGGAGCCGCTCCACGGCGCCGGCGACGATCGACTGCGCGCCGCGAAGGATGTCCGCCAGTTGCTCCGCCCGCGCGCTGCGCGAGACGAAGGCCCCCGAGCCGTGACGCAGCTCGATGACGCCTTCGTGCTCCAGCTCGCGGTACGCCTTGGCCACGGTATTGGGATTCATCACCAGTTCCTCCGCCAGCGGACGAATCCCCGGCAACTGATCACCCGGCCGCAGAGCTCCCGTTTCGATGGCATGCTTCACCTGCTCCATCAATTGCAAGTAGATCGGAACTCCCGAAGAAGGATTGGGGCGAAAGAGCATCAGTGCGCGTCCACTCTTTTCTTCTCCAACTGTACTACTGCCATATCACAGTAGACTGGATACGGGAGGGCCCGGTGAAGGTTTCAACGGCCCGGCGCGATCTAGTGTGGAGTGCGGGCGTCCCCGCCCGCGCGCGCTGGGCGTCTCGCCCGGCGCCCACGCCTCACGATCGGGCGAGACGCCGGTCGGTGCGGGCGGGACGCCCGCACTCCGCACACTACGGATCGAGCGGATCGGTGGCGTCGGCGTGGAGCGACACGGCCGCCGGCGTGAATGCGAGGTCGAAACGGGAGAGGCGCTTGCCGAGCACCACCGGCTGATAGCCGAGCTCGCGGGCGCAGCGGTCGCGGAAGTCGGCGCTCTCGATGTATGCGCTCTGATACTGATCGGTGCTGATGAGGGCGGGCCTACCGGGCGGTATCCCGTAGCGAAGGATCAGGCGCGCCGCGTTCCTCAGATTCGTGGTCGTATGCCGCGCGTGCGGGTCGATCAGGATCGCCTCGGCGGGCACGCCGAAATCCGCGATCAGCGCGCGCTTCATCTCCAGCGCTTCGTTGAAGCGCGTCTGCGAAGGGTGCACGAACCCGCCCGAGACGAGGATGAACGGCGCCCGCTTGGCCCGGTAGTGCGCAACCGCGATCTCCAGCCGCAGTTTTCCCCACGGATCCAGATGAACGTCCGGCTGCTCTGGGCCGGCTCCCGGCACCACGATGACCGTGTAAGCAAAGCGTGACCAGTCGATGCGCCCGATGCGCCGGTAGGCGGCGGCGTTCTCCCCTTCGTGCAGCGGCTCGAAACGCCCAGCCTCGTCCCGGCGGTTGATGTCCAGCAGCCGCCTGGCGAGCGCGAGCGTGGGATCGTAGAAGGTCGTGAAGTGGCCGCGACGCTCGGCGAGCACGCCGACCGTGACGTCGATGAGCCGGCGATAGCTGTCGGACTTCACGTCGTACGACACGGAGTCGATCTTGGGATAGAGCGGCGGCTTTCCCGCTGCATACACATCGATGATGCGGTTGAGCGCGGCGGCGGCATCCGTCCAGGCGCGGCCGAGCAGCTCGGCGTCGCCGAGGCTGTGATGGCGGTAGAAGACGCCGGACTTGCGCAGATCGTTTGCGACGAAACGAGCTACGACCGCATCGCGCGACGCCAACGCCACCAAAGCGGCGCGCGCGGCCGCGATGTCGCCCTCGGACCAGGTCATCGCCCGCGCGTGACATTCGATGTCCGCGCCGCAGGACGTTGCCGCCTCCGCCAGTTGTTTGAGGCGCGCAATGCGCAGCGCAGCCAACGCCGGGTCGCGCGTCAGGCGATTGCGAACGTCAGGCGCATGCGCGATGGCGTCGAACAGATAGAAGTTCTTGCCGACGACGGGATCGGCGAACCGGAGGGGATGCCATGACCGCACCGGCTCGACGGCAAGCGTCAGCAGGATGAGGAGCGAACGGAGCAGCGCGGACTCGATGCAGCGAAGGCTATCTCACTGGCCGGCGTCAGGGACAGTTCGCGTAGGGCGGCGGACCGGCCGGGCCGAGCGAGCGCAGTTGCAGCGCCGTGCGGTAGTTCGCCAGCACGATGTTCGTCTGCACGTATCCCGGATCGGGTTGATCGCCGTTCCAGCGCGAGAAGACGTCGGCCGATGTCGAGACGAACGTCGCGTTCGGGTCGCCCTGCACGCTTTTCCACGTCGCCCTTGACACGGGCGTGGTGAAGAGCGACGGATCGATGACCCGCTCCTCGCTGCTGAAGAACCACCACCACCATTTCCGCACGCAGAGCGTCGGCGCCACGTGCCAACCCCAGTTGACAAAACAGTGCGGGTTGTTCCTGGTCAGCGTGTGCAGCGACCCGTAGATCCAGACCTTCCGCGGGCTCGCGCCGGCATTGATCATCAGCCGGCACATCTCGTGCGCGCGGCCCCAGCAGCCGTCGTCAGGGTAGAGGAATGGGATGCACGGCGGCGGCACCGTCAGCGGGTTGCAGGTCGTCGCGGCGCAGAGGTCGAAGAGTTGCTGCGCGCGCTTTTTCGAAACGCACTGAAACCATTTCCACCATCGCACTCTCGCCGGCGGAGGCTCGTTTCGTGGAAGCTCATACGGCGGCTCGTACGGGCGGACGTCGAGGATCTCGCCGGCGTCTGTCACGGTGACGGCAAGCCAACGATCTTTGCCCGCCTGGCGCAGCGCGCGCAGAAGCTCGCCGCCCACGACATGCCGCGCATGCGACTGTTCGAAAGTGACCGAGGCGCCGGCCGGCGTCTCCGTGATGTTCTCGACGCGCACGAGCTTCGGGAGGTACACGCGCCGGATGAAGCCCGTGGCCGGATCGGTCTCGATGTACACCGGCATCTTCCTTCGCCGGAGATCTTCGAAGATGGAGGCCAGCGCCGCCGCGCGCTTGTCGGCGGGGTCGAAACGCGCGCTCTTGCCGTCCGCCAGGACGACGGCGCCTCCGCGCTCGTCGCGTGTCAGCTCAGCGATGGATCCAAAGATTGCCTGGGGATTGGCCATGACGTGCCTCCTTGTAGATAGTGATGTTCGAGCCGATTCGTTTCAGCCCCCGCGCTTGCCGCGAGATAGCGCTGCACGATCCGGCCGCTCTCTCCGACGTCGACGACGCGTCCACGGTCCAGCCATACGATGCGATGGCACATCCCGGCCAGGCGATGGACGTCGTGTGACACCACCACGCACGTGACGCCGGAGCGGCGGAATCCGTCGATGCGCGCCCCCGACTTCCGCTGAAACGCCGCATCGCCGACGGCCAGCGCCTCGCCGATGAGCAGGATATCCCCGTCGACGCTGGTGGCGGTGGCGAACGCCAGCCCGACCATCATGCCCGCCGAGTACGTCCGCCCACGCACCGGCCGCGGGAATCAAGCGTCGCTACTTGACTCCGGCGCGCAGACTCGAGATCTGCGTCCCAAAGATGTTCGCGCCCTGAGTGGGCGTGACCTGGAACCCGATCGCGGGCAGCCCGACTGCCGCGCGCGCCGAATTCATGTTGCTTATCAGCGTGGTGAAGTCGGCGTAGGCGACCAGCAGCGTGCGGATGTACGTCTCACGTTCGTACTCCACCCTGTCGCGGCTTCGCCCCTGGTCGCGACTCTCCGATGTCGGAGACGACGAGCGGTTTGGCCATCAGCAGCGTCTCGACCGTTCCCGCGAGGTTGTCGCTCAATGAGCATGGAACGGAGATATCGAATGCGGCCAGCACATCGGGGATATCGCTCCGTTCTCCTGGGAAGAGGGTGGAGCGACGTCGTGCCCGAGCCGCTTCTGCTCGCGCATCAGCGCGACCATCCAGGGCGCCCCGTCGCCGTCGCCGCGACATGAACGATCTTCAGCGGCGGAGCGGAGGCCATCGCTGGCTTAGCATAGCAGCGTGCGGGTGAAGAGCTCCGCGGAGTGGAACGGCGAGCGCGACGCGCTGCTCGATGCGCTGCGGGATTTCGCCGGGATCATGAAGCATCGGCCCTTTGACAATGAGGAGGGGCTGCGCGGCGTCAGCGCCTTTGCGCTGTACTGGTTCGTCCGCCGCGCCGCGCCGAGCGTGGTGTTCGAGTCCGGTGTCTGGAGGGGATTCAGTACCTGGCTGCTCGAGCAGGCCGCACCCGCGGCCGAGACTCACTGCTTCGATCCGCTCTTCATGCTCCAGCACCTCATCCCGAGGAGAAGGTCGGGAAGATGTATCGCTCGCGGCGTGCCCGGTACTCGAGCCAGGATTTCTCGTGCGCTCCGATCCGCGAGCTCGTTGCCGGCCGCGCCGACGCGCTCGCGTTCTTCGACGATCATCAAAACAAGCTTTCCCGGCTTCTGCAGTGCAAGGCCTCAGGCATCAGGCACGTGATATTCGATGACAACCTGTCGGCGCCGTACACGCATCGAACACTCGAGCACGAACACGCAAATGACGCGACGCTGCTGGACGGCGAGATCGAGGCATACAAAACGTTCCCCGCACCCTGGCCGGTGGACTTCCGATACGGCGATCTTCACCTAAAGGAAGCGGGGATGGGCTTTCCGGTGGAGCGGCAGCTTCGCGACATCTATGGCGACAGGAACTGGCACTCGTACGTCACGTACGTGCGGTTGAAGTAGAAGATGGGCCGAGTGGTCAATGTCGAAGACTTGCGGATCGCCGCGAAGAAGCGTCTTCCGCGTGCGGTGTTCGACTACATCGATGGCGGCGCTGATGCCGAATGGACGCTGCGCGAGAACTCACGCATCTTCGATGACGTGATGTTCCGGCCCCGCTCGGCCGTGGCCACGAAGAGTTGTGATCTTCGCACGACGGTGCTCGGAGAGAGCATCGAGTTGCCGTTCCTCCTCGCGCCGGTCGGCAGCAGCCGGATGTTCTATCCGCGTGGCGAAGAGGTCGCCGCGCGCGCCGCGGGCGAAGCCGGCACGATCTATACCCTCTCCACGCTGTCGGGCTGCGCGGTGCGCGATGTAAAGGCGGCAACCCGCGGACCGCTCTGGTATCAGCTCTACGTCATCGGAGGCCGCGACGTGGCGCTGGCCGCCATCGATCGCGCCAAGGGCTGCGGCTGCTCCGCGCTGGTCGTCACCATCGACACTCCCGTCGCCGGAATGCGTGAGCGCGACCTCCGCAACGGCGTCAAGGAGCTCGTGTCGGGTGCGCCGTTCACGAAGTTCCCTTACCTCCTCCAGTTTCTGGCCCGCCCGCGCTGGCTTGCTTCGTACCTCCGCGACGGCGGCTTGATGGCGTTCCCGAACGTCATACTGCAAGACGGCCCCATGCCGTACGCGGATGTCGGCGCGGCGCTCGAGCAGGCCATGGTGTGCTGGTACGATTTCAAATGGATTGGTGAGGCTTGGCAGGGACCTATCGTCGCCAAGGGCGTGCACACGGCCGATGATGCGCGCCGCGCCATCGACCATGGCGCGGCCGCGGTCGTCGTCTCGAACCACGGCGGGCGGCAGCTCGACGGCGTGGCGCCGACGCTCCGCACACTGCCGGAAGTGGTCGCCGCGGTGAACGAGCAGATCGAGGTCTTGTTCGACAGCGGCATTCGACGCGGCAGCGATGTGGTCAAAGCGCTCTGCCTCGGCGCGCGCGCGGTGTTGATCGGCCGCGCCTACGCATACGGACTCGGCGCGGCAGGCGGGGCCGGCGTGGCCCGCGCCATCGACATTCTCCGCGCCGGCATCATCCGCACGATGAAGCTGCTCGGATGCGCAACGGTTCGAGACCTCGATCGATCACTTGTCGATATGCCCGCGGAATGGACCGGATAACGGGCTGCTGACCGGCCATCCGAACAAGCTCATTTCCGGCGAGCAGCAAGGCACGCACACCGTAAATTTCCACTCTCCTCTCCGCGCAAAACAGAAAGGCCCGTGATTGCTCACGGGCCTTTTGTCGGATTCGATTCGTTCTTACATCACGATCGTCGGACGCGGCCCGCGCCACCGCCCTGGTCGGGGCAGGAAATCGGTCGAAGGGTCTGCGTCGTGCGCATCGGAGGGAGTATAAGCGCAACATCGCCTGGGAAGTGATTCCCGATTTGGCGGAGATGGTGGTCAAGGAGAGGATTTGGCAGTTGGAATCGGAGAGCTAGGGCGGGGAGACGGGAAGACGGAGAGGTTCGAGGTTCGAGGTGCGAATGAAGAATTAAGAAGATGGCACCACGGCGGGCGGTCTTCTTACCTCTTCATTCGCACCTTGAACCTCGAACCTCGTAACGGTGACGCACAGATCGCCCCGTCTCCTCGGCTACTCCTCGAACGTCCTCCTCGGCGCCTTCTGCGAGCTCTTCCACGTCGACCACCAGAGATCGCGCAGCATCGCCGCGCCCGCGGCGAGCGCGCGCCGGGGAAGTCAACGCCCTGCCCACTCCGGTTCATCGGCCTCGAGCGACGACCACGGCGTCCGGCTTCTGCGGCGTGCCCGCGCGCGTGAGCTCATCGTCGATCATCTTGGCGAAGACCTCGTAGGGCGCGGCACCTGGAATCATCCGGCCGTTGACGAAGAACGTCGGCGTGCTGACCACTCCGACGCCGGTCCCTTCCGCCTGCGAAGCCTTCCACGTTTCCGTGTACTGGCCCGACTCGAGGCATGCGCCGAACCTCCCGGCCTCGAGACCGATGTCGTTCGCGTACTTCCGAAAGTCCACGTCGGTCAGCGATCCGCCGCCTTTCGAATACAGCTTGTCGTGCATCTCCCAGAACTTTCCCTGCTCCTCGGCACAGTGCGCCGCCTCGGCCGCTCGTGCGGCGCCGCGGTGGCTTGGCAGCGGATAGTCGCGATACACGAAGCGCACCTTCTCCCCGTACGCCTCCTCGATCTTCTTGATCGTGGACGTGGCGCGACTGCAGAACGGACATTCGAAATCGGAGAACTCCACAACTGTCACCGGCGCCGCGACGCCGCCGCCGCGGGAGGGACCAATCGCCGTGACTGTGGCGCGTGGCGGTTCGAGCAGCACCTTCACCCCGGCCACCTTGCGGAGCGAGGCGAGGAATTCTTCGCGTCGTTTCGCCACGGCCTGCTGGCGCAGGTTGGTCGCGATCAACTTGATCGCCTCGTCCGGCGAGAGATTGCCGAAGCGGTCCCGGGAGGCCTGATAAAAGGGCTCGACGTCGGCTGTTGAAGGCGTGGAGACCTTCGATTCGATTTCGCTGTTCACCAGTTCATCGGTCGTCATGTGGCGCCGTGCCGCCTCTTCCGCCAGCACGTGGTCGTCGATGATGGAGTCAAGCACGTTCTGACGGACGTTGTATTCGTCCGTGCGGACCTTGAGGAGCCGGTTACCCACCGCTCGATTCACATCCTCTTCGGTGATCACGAAGTGCCCGACGATGGCAGCGACCGGCGGCTTCTGGGCGGCCATGAGAATGCCCGGCAGCAGAAGCAGGGCGAGCGCGAGAAAGGACTGTTTCTTCATGGCCGGCCTCACGAGCAGGAGTGATATCCGTTGCACAGAGGATAGTAGGCGCAGCAGTCGGGCTCGGTTTGATACCAGCCGAGGAAGAAAACCGTGACGTCTTGGCAGCTCTGCCGATCCCACCAGTACGGATTCAGATTGCACTGGTTCAGGTCATGTTCCGTCACCCGGTCCACGTTGTGCCTCTCGCACCCGAATGTGATGTGCCATTGACCGTCGTAGTAGGCATTCCACTTTGACTCGCCGTAGATGCCGACCGTGACACGGCTCGACTCCTGGAAATTGGTGACACAGCCGGACTGCAGACAATTGCCGCCCATCACGCGGTCGTCGCCACAGGTGGTGTGCGTGTAGGACCCGCATTGACCTGGATCCTGACCCGGGTGATGGCAGATGTAACAGGAGTCTGTGCAGTAGTTGCCGTAAGGGTCACACATGTTGCAGTCGATGTCCGCGCTGGCATAGCCAGCGAAGAGGAGTCCCAGGGTACAGAACAGGAGAATGCGGACCTTGAGCATGAGAGCCTCCATGCGATCGATGTCACCGTGCACAGTTCCGTCTCGCGAAGCGGAAAAGGCGGTCCGGCGCCACGGGAAGCGCCTGCCTCCTTCGAGCTCCACTTCTTTAGATCAAGACGTCAAAACCTCAGCGTAATTACCACGGCATGAATTCGGGCGTCGCACGAAGGAGGCACGCCCGGTGCACTCACCGGGTGCATGACGAAACGGCACTCGCAAATTCTCCCGGCCGTGCTCAACGCGCTGGCGCTCAACTCGACCGGTACCGTCGTCGTCGGCTACGCGCGCTACGGCATGAACTACCGGGCGATGGTTTGGACCAACGGAGAGATGAGGGACCTCAATACGGTCGTGCGCAACGCCTCGGGGTGGCTGCTGACGTCCGCGACCGGCGTCGACGACACCGGCGCCATCGTTCGAGTTTCGCGCGAATACTCGCGTAAGCGATCGCGTGGCCTCAGATTCAACCAGCCACTCGCACTGGATCAGTGACGAGCGGCCCGACGGCGGCACGGCCCTGCGATGTCGAACATGGTCACGCTCGCAATCGCGCTTGCGGTGAGTGGCTGCGCGGTCACCGTGAAGGAGCCTGCACCGATGCAGTTCGGGACGCAGCTCGTCGTGGCCACACCCGCCGGATCGGTCACCACATTGATCGTGCTCGATCCGTTCGGAAAACGGCACGATGGACCCGTGGCCGGTGCCGTGAAGTCGACGCGGACACTCGGTGCGGCGCGGCCGTTCGCGTCGGTGACCGTCGCCCGGATCGTCGAGCCGTTCGTCGTCGCCTGGATTCGAGCTCCCGATGGAGCGAGCACCGCGCCATATCGGATTGCTCGAATGCGGTGGTTGGCTGTATCGGCAAAGTAGAGATTCCCCTCTTCGTCGATTGCGATGCCCACCGCCTGACCGCCGGTGTTCAGGAGCGCGTCCTTTGCAGGCCCGCCGTCACCCGCGAATCCCACCCCGCTAACTTGACCGCCGAGGGAAGATGTCTGCCCTTGCGGATCGATGCGCAGCGGACGATTGCCGAACACGGTGTACAGCAGACCACGAGCATCGAACCTGATCTTCGTTACGCCGCCGTAGGCAAAGCCGGGAAGAGCGGCGAATGTCGAGATCCTCTCCGCCGGGTCGACTCTGCGGATGCCGGTTTGCTCGGCAATGTACAGATTCCCGGCCGGGTCGAGCGCCACGCCGTAGGGCGTGTTGATGCAGGCGTCGATGGCAGGCCCACCGTCGCCGCATGATTTCCCGCTGCCATATCTTTCGAAACCGCTGACCGGCCCGCCATTACCGACGACCGTGGTGACCACGCTCGTCTTCACGTCGACGCGGCGCACGCGATTGTTGTTTGTGTCGGCGATGAACAAATTGCCATCGCGATCGTGGGCCAGGTCCCACGGCTGGCAGAATTGTGCCTGCGCGAGCCGACTGCCATCGCCCACGTTACCGCACTGGCTGCGGTCGCCGAGGTGGTACAGGAGCCCGTTGGGGTCGATGCGCACAAAGTCTCTGACGGACCTCTGCGCCAGCCGAATGGTGCCGTCCGGTGAGACGTCGATGCCGACCGGATAAGTGAACACACCCATCGGAGACACTCCGTCTGCTTCGGAGCCGAACCCCGCGCCCGTTCCGCCGATCGTGATCAGATTGCCGTTCCGCTCGAGCCTTCGGAGCCGGAAGCTCCCGCAGTCGCCGATCAGGAGCTCGCCGTTGGCCGCGATGGCGAGCTCGGTTGCCTCGGGCGACATCGCGACGACCGTCGCCGTTGCCGGGCCGTTTTCGCCGATGATTGCCGGGCCGATTCCGGCAACGGTCTCGAGCAGTCCCGTCGCGACGTTGATCCTGCGCACGCGGTTGATCGCATCGTCGCTGTAGACGACGTTCCCGAGACTGTCGATCGCGAGACCGACAATGTGGTTGAAGCTTCCTGTCGCTGCCGGGACTCCATCGACGGGCAGCCCGAAATGACCGTTGCCCCATGACGTCAAGAGCTGGCCGTTTGAATCGACCTTGATGATCGCAAACTCTTTTCCAACGTAGAGGTTTCCGGCACGGTCGCAGGCGATGGAGCGCGTGGCTTGGTCCGCCGGATAGAACGTCGTGATGATCCCGGTCTGGCGATCGATTCGGCGGATGCGGCTGTTGCCGTCATCAATCAGATAAAGGTTTCCCCTCGGGTCGAGGGCCAGTCCGCCGGCGTCGCAGAAACTCAGATGGAAGCTGGCCTGAGTGGCAGGGCCGCTGTCTCCTGAGAATCCTGCGATGCCATTCCCGGCGAAGGTCGATATCGTTCCGTCGGCGAAGTGAAGACGGCGGATCCGACTGGCGTCACAGTCGATTAAGAACAGGTCATCGTTGTCAGCAGTCATGAACGTGGGCTCGCCGATCTGCGCTTGCACGGCCGGGCCGTTATCGCCTGAGAAGCCGCAAACGCCGGTGCCCGCGACCGTCGTGATGATCCCGTTGCGATCGACCTTGCGCACGCGGCAGCGGACATCCGGAATGTAGACGTTGTCATTGCCGTCGACGGCAATGTCGCGCGGAAAGACGAAATATGCGTCCGTTGCTGGTCCGCCATCACCTGTTTCCGGTCCTCTACCACCTCCCGCGAATCGCTCGATCGCGCCATTGGTACGGACGCGGTAGATGATCCCGACCGGTGTATCGGCAATGTAAAGGTT
>JACXTT010007204.1_pt1 | contig 15726 bp, 11 predicted proteins | sample 9270951 | NCBI WGS metagenome assembly JACXTT01 (sample SAMN15532306, study PRJNA645909) | rock metagenome | isolation source: weathered quartz diorite | place: Puerto Rico | collected 2017-06-21 | reverse complement strand
GCTCGCCAGCGGTCGGGGGCGGTGTCGCGCGCGACGCTGCTCACGGCGGCGAGCGGCGAGACTCGCACGGCGGCCCGCGCCGGCAACCAGCCGGCGAACACCGCGCCCGCAATACCGGTCGCCACGCCGAGGGCGAGCACCCAGGCCGAGACCTCGAGCCGGCCCGTGAACATGGTCATCGCGAAGACGAGCCCTGCCGATTCGGTCACGGTGCGGAGGAGGAGGCGCGCAAGGACGAGCCCGAGCGGGATGCCGAGCGCCGTGCCCGCGAGGCCGACGACGCAGGCGTCGGCGAGGACGAGGCGCGCCACCTGCCGGCGCGCGGCGCCGATGCAGCGGAGCGTGCCGAGCTCGCGGCGGCGCGCCGTCACCGACGTCGAGACCGCGCTGCCGATCACGAAGACCGCCGCGAGGAGCGCGAGCCCGGAGAGGCCCGATAGCAGCGTCTGGAACGAGCCGAGGTAGCGCTCGATCTGCTCGCCGCGCCGGGCGGGACGGATCGCCTCGAGCCCGGGCGGGAGCGCCGCCCGCACGCGGGGCTCGACCTCGTCGACGCGCATGCCGGGGGCGAGCGTCACGTCGACCTGGTCGATGAGACCGTCGAGGCCGAGAACCGTCTGCGCGCCGACCACGTCCATGAGTACGAGGTTCCCGCCGAAGGCGCGCCCGACCCCGCCCGGGGGAAGGATGCCGCGAATCGTGAAGGTCTCCGGGCCCGCGGGGGTGCGCAGGCGGACATGGTCGTCGACCTTCGTCCCGAGGCGCGCGGCGAGCGCATCGGTCAAGATCACGCTCCGCGGGTCGACGAGGAAGCCGAGCGGGTCGTCGACCACGTGCTCGCCCGCCTTGACTAGGTGGAGCGTCCGGATCGCGTGGCCGTCGGTCACGTCGGCGGCGAAGACCGAGAGCGCCTCGCCGGCGATCGGGCCGTCGAGGCCGAAGAAGGTGGCGGTGACGATCGGCACGGCGTGGTCGACGCCCGGAACCTCGCGCAGCCGCTCGGCGACGGACTCCGCGAACGGTCCGGGCCCACGCACCTGGAGCGCTGCCGTCCCCGCGAGGTCCTCGATCGCGCTGGTGAACGAGGCGAGCGTGCTCGCGTTGATAACCCGGATGGCGACGACGAGTGCCACGCCACACGCGACGCCGGCGGCGGTGAGCGCGGTGCGCACGCCGTGACCGCGCAGATGGCGCCGGACGAGGCCGGGAAGCGGGGACATCGAGCGAGTATCGGTCGGCAAGGCCAGCTTGCGCCAGGTCGTGCATGTCTGTTAGCGACCGACCCATGGCGGTCGCGCGGGTCACCGAGATCGTCGCGTCCTCCCCCGACGGCTTCCGCGAGGCGGTCGAGGAGGGGCTCTCGCGCGCCGCGCGCACGCTCCGCGGCATCACTGGGCTCGAGGTGGCTGGCAAGCGGGTGAAGGTGGAGCGGGGGCTGATCGTCGAATACCGGGTCGACATGCGGATCACCTTCCTGCTCGATTGAGGAGACAGCGCGCATGGCCGTCGCACGGGTGACCCAGATCATCGGCGCGTCCCCGCACAGCTGGGAGGACGCCGTCCGGAACGCGCTCGAGCGTGCCAACCGCACGCTGAGAGGCATCACGGGAATCGAGATCGTGAAGGAGAACGCGGCGGTCGAGGCGGGGAAGATCGCCGAATTCCGCGCCACGGTGAACGTGACCTTCGTCCTCGAAGGAACCTGAGGCGCACGATGGGCGGGTCGGTCGCGGGGGGTCGCATGACCGCGCTCGACGCGGCGTTCTACAACCTCGAGCGCACCGGCCAGCTCCTCCACGTCGCCGGCGTCTACACGGTCGAGGGTCCGCTCGACTTCGAGCGCATGCGCGCCGACCTCGCGGCGCGGATGCATCTCATCCCACGCTACACCGAGCGCGCGTTGCCGGTGCCGCTCAACCTGGCGCACCCGACCTGGGAGCCAGATCCGCACTTCGACATCCGTCACCACGTCCTCCGGCACACGCTCCGCCCGCCGGGCGACCACACGCAGCTCGTGAACCTGGTGAGCCGTCTCTTCGCGCAGCCGCTCCATCGCGAGCGCCCACTCTGGGAGCTGCACCAGATCGACGGCTGGCGCGGCAATCGGAGCGTCATCTTCTGCAAGGTCCACCACGCGATGATCGACGGCGTGAGCGGCGTGCAGCTTCTCGGCGTGCTCTTCGACCCCACCCCGACGCCACAGCCCGTGCCGCCGCCGGAGCGGGTGGCGGAGGCGCCTCCGCTCCCCACGCCGACGATGCAGGTCGTGCGCGCGCTCCGCGAGGGGATGCGCGCGGGCAGGGCGGGCGTTCGCGCGCTCGCCGCGGCCGTCCGCGACCCCCGTCCCGTCCTCCACGAGCTCGGCCAAGCGAGCGATGCCTTCGCCGAGCTGGTGCGCATCGCCATGTCGCACGTGCCCGCGACGCCCTTCAACGGCCACGTGAGCACGCTCCGGCGCGTTGCCTGGACGACGTTCCCGCTGAACGAGGTGAAGGCGGTGAAGAATCGCCTCGGCGGTACGGTGAACGACGTGGTCCTGGCGACGATCAGCGCGGCGCTCCGGGCGTACCTCGAGCGCCGCGAGTGCAATCCCGACCGCGTCGAGCTGCGGGCGATGCTGCCGGTGAACGTCCGCCGTCCGGAGGAGCACCTCCAGCTCGGCAACCGCGTCTCGATGCTCGTCGCGCCGCTCCCGGTCGGCATCTTCGACCCGCTCGAGCGCTTTCGCCAGGTGCGGACGGCGACGGCGCAGCTGAAGGAGCGTGGGCAGGCGGCGCGCATGACCCGGCTCGTCGAGCTGCTCGAGCTCCTGCCGCCGGCGTTCCAGTGGCCGATCGCCTGGCTCCAGGTGCAGGCCCCGCCGGTGAACACCGTGTGCACGAACGTCCCCGGCCCACCGGTCTCGCTCTACGTCCAGGGGCAGCGGCTCGAGGCGCTCGTCCCCGTCGTGCCCCTCGCGCAGGGGATGGGGATGGCGTTCGCGATCCTCAGCTACGCCGACACGCTGACGATCGGCGTCACCGTCGACCCGGCGCTCGTGCCCGACAGTGACGTCGTCAGCGACCTGCTCGACGCGGGGTTCGACGAGCTCCGGCGGGTGGCCGGCGTCGAGCGGCCGGCGCCCCGGGGGGAACCCGTGCGTCCCGAGCTGCAGCGACGCCGGGCGGCCCCGAGCCAGGTGGCCTGACGAGTCCGGCGCGGCCTGACCGCGCAGCCAGTCGTTGCCTGACCGATCGGTTTGTAGTACCAGCCGGTCATCAGTTCATGTTCGATCTCGCGATCTTCACGGCCCTCGGCTGGGAGCGCCGCGCGGTGACGGCCGGTCTCGCGGGGCTCGAATCGGCGGGGCCGCAGCGGTGGACGGCTCAGCTCGGCGGCGGGGCCGGGACGTGCGTAATCGCCCAGACAGGACTCGGGCGGGAGCGCGCCCGCGCCGCGGCGCGGGCGATGCCGCCCGCCCGCGTCTTCGTGTCGTGCGGATGTGCCGGAGCGCTCGTGGACTGGCTCCGTCCCGGTGACCTCGTCGCCGCGACCACTATTGTTCCCGTCGACCAAGCGGGCGGCGCGTCGGAACCCCTCCCGGCGGACCCGTCGGTTGCGGGCTGGGCGGCCGCGCGGGGATTTCGCGTCCACACCGGGCCGGTCGTCTCGAGCGAGAAGGTCCTCGAGTCGGCGGGGGCGAAGGCGGACGCCGGTGCCTCGGGAGCCCTGGTCGTCGAGATGGAGAGCGCGGCGGTCGCAGCCGAGGCCCGCGCGCGGCGGATGGTGTTCGTCGGGTTGCGCGTCGTACTCGACGTCCAGGGGCAGGCGGTGCCCGCCCTGGATGTGCTCGACGAGGCGAGCGGCGAGATCCGCGGGGGGCGCGCGGCCGTTGCGATCGTGCTCCGGCCGTGGCTCTGGCCGGCGGTCGCGCGGCTCGGCCGGCAGACACGCGTCGCCGAGCGCTCGCTCCGCGCGATCATGACGGCCGTGCTCGGCGACAGCGTCCTGACGGCGGTCCCGGCCCCCGTGGCGGTGTCCGCCGCCGTCAGCTGAGACGACGAGGAGGATCGATGCGATTCCCGCTCCACATCGCGACCGACATGATGAGGTGGCAGCTCAAGAACTGGTGGGCGGGAAACAGCCGTGTGCCGGTCGTCCTGATGCTCGAGCCGCTCCACACCTGCAATCTCGCCTGCATCGGCTGCTCGCCGGAGCGCTACACGGGCGACCTGCGCGACCGGTTGCCGCTCTCCAAGTGCTTCGAGGCCGTCGACGAGTGTGGTGCGCCGGTCGTGTCGGTGTGCGGCGGCGAGCCGACGGTCTACCCCGAGATCGTCGAGCTCGTGGAGGGCATCATCGCGCGGCGCAAGCACGTCATCATGTGCACCAACGCGATCCTGCTCGACCGCTTCTACAAGAAGGCACGGCCCCACAAGCGGCTCTCGATCAACGTCCACCTCGACGGCATGAAGGAGACCCACGACTTCGTCGTCGACCGCGCCGGTGTCTTCGACAAGGCGGTCGCGATGATCCGGGAGGGGAAGCGGCTCGGCTACTACGTCTGCACCAACACCACCGTCTACCGCGAGACGAGCGTCGACGAGATCGAGGCGATGTGCGCCCACCTGACCGAGCTCGACGTCAACGGCATCCTGCTCTCGCCCGGCTACCACTACGAGGCGATCGAGGGCGACGACCACTTCCTCTACCTGGAGGAGATCCACGCCAAGTTCCGGCGCATCCTCGAGCTCTCGAAGCGTTACCGGAAGATCTCCTCGACCCCGCTCTTCCTCCAGTTCGCGGCCGGCCTCCGCGAGTATCCCTGCACGCCGTGGGGCAATCCGACCTACACGCCGAAGGGCTGGAAGGGTCCGTGCTACCTGATCGACGGCCAGCACTACCCGACGTGGAAGGAGTTCTTCGGCGGCGTCGACTGGGACTACTGGGAGAGCCGCAAGGACCCACGCTGCCGGAACTGCAAGATGCACTCGGGCTTCGAGCCGTCGGTGGTGCGGAAGCTCGGCGAGAACCTCGGCGACGTCGTCACCATGGCGCGCTGGCAGCTGGAAAGCGTGCGGAACCGCCGGGCGGCGTAGGAGCCCCCAAGCCGTCGCGTCGCGCGGGTTTGCCGGCGTGTCTTGACGAGCGCGTGCCCGGCGCGGCAACCAGGGACACGTGGCCCGCCTGCTCGCGCTCCTGCTCCTCACGGCCGCGCCGGCGTTCGCCGACGATGTCCTTCACCCGGGCACCGCGCTCGTCGACCGCCCGACGGTGGTGACCCTCGGTGTCCAGCTCCTGATCAGCGGCGACGACAACCACAACGCTCGCGTGACGGTCCGCTATCGCGAGACGGGCACGACCACCTGGCTCCAGGCGATGGACCTCTTCCGGGTCCACCCGGAGACCGTCACCGGCCGGACCGTCCCCGAGCAGTTCGCGGGGAGCATCTTCGACCTCGCTCCCGGCACCGCCTACGACATCGAGCTCGAGGCGACGGATCCCGACGGCCCCGTCGATCAGACGATCCCGGTCTCGGCGACGACCCGGCCCGTGCCGCCCACCGACCCCGCGCACCCGGTGACGCGCAACGTCGCCGACGCGGCCGGGCTCGCGGCCGCGATCGCGGCCGCGCAACCGGGCGACGTGATCACGCTCGCGAACGGGACCTACGCCGGTTCGTTCTCCCTCTACGCCAACGGGACGGCGGGCGACCCGATCGTCATCCGCGGCGCCAGCACCGACGGCGTCGTGCTCGACGCGGGCGGCTGCTCGTCATGCAACGTCCTCGAGGCCTACGGCAGCTTCGTCCACGTCGAGCGGCTGACGCTCCAGCACGCGAACCGCGGGCTCCGCTTCCAGGGCATGGGTGCGGAGGGGAACGTGGTCCGCCGGGTGCACGTGCGCGACGTGGTCCTCGGGATCGGCTCGAACCCCGACCAGCGCGACTTCTACATCTGCGACAACGTGGTCGAGGGCCGGCTCGCCTGGCCCCTCGTCTATTCCGACGACAACGGCGCGCACGCCGACGACGACGGCATCCACGTCGAGGGGAACGGTCACGTCGTCTGCCACAACCAGATCGTCGGCTTCGGCGACGCCATGAAGACCGCGCAGAACGGCGCGCGTGCCGTCGACTTCTACGGCAACGAGGTGCTGTCGGCCTACGACAACGGCGTCGAGCTCGACTTCAGCGAAGGAAACTCGCGCGCCTTCCGGAACCGCTTCACGAACACGTACGCGACACTCAGCTTCCAGCCGATCTTCGGCGGGCCTGCGTACGCGCTCCGCAACGTGGTCGTGAACGTCGCCAACGAGCAGTTGAAGTTCCACGCCAACACGCCGAACGAGCCGAGCGGGATGCTCGTCTTCCAGAACACCTTCGTGAGCCCCGGGCCGGCCCTGAACCTCCAGACGTCGTCCACGAGCCACTACTTCGAGATCCTCGACAATCTCTTCGTGGGCACGAGCCCGCCCGGACCGCGCGTCGTCGACTGGTCGAGCCCGATCGACCACGGCACGCTCGACTGGGACGGCTGGTTCCCGGACGGCGTCTTCGACTTCGACGCGCCCGGCCGCTGGGACAGCTTCGCCGCGATGCAGGCCGCCGGCGTCTTCGAGACGCACGGCGAGCTGCTCGCGCCGCCGATCTTCGCGAGCGGGCTCGCGCCGCCCCCGAGCTTCCGGACCACGATGGCGCCCGCCGACGCCACGCTCGCGAGCGGCTCGAACGCCCTCGGGGCTGCGACCGTGATCGCCAACCTGAACGACCGGTTCTCCGGGGCCGCGCCCGATCTCGGCGCCCTCGAGCGCGACTGTCCACTCCCGCTCTACGGCGTCCGGCCCGAAGGCATCGACGAGACGAACGAGCCGACCGGCTGCGGTGGGCCGACGGTCACGAGCACGACCTCTAGCACCACCACCACGTCTACGCTCCCGTGGGTCCTCATCCGCACGAGTGCGATGGCGCTGCGCGACGATGCGGCGAACGCGTCGCGCCGCCGCTTCTCGTTCAAGTCGTCGACCCGGCACGACGCCGCATTGAACCGGATCGTGCCGCCCGCCCCCGGGAGCGCCGGCGATCCGACCACGGGCGGCGGAACGCTCGTCGTGTACGACACGGCGGGAAGCGCCGAGAGCGTCACGGTCGATCTGCCGGCGAGCGATCCGGTTTCGGGCTGGTCGCTCCTCGGGCAGCCGGCCGCGCCGAAGGGCTGGCGCTTCCGCAGTCGGAGTGCGACCGGCCCCGTATCGGCGGTCGACGTGCGCGCTGATAGGATCGGTGTGAAGGCAGGTCACTCGAGCTGGAGCTACACGCTCGACGCGCCCTCGCAGGGAAGGGTCGGAGTGCGGCTCACGCTCGGCACCGACCGGCCGTGGTGCGCCGAGGCGCCGGCGCGGAGCGGCGCCGACACCGTCGGCCGCTTCGTCGCCGCGCCGGACTCGCCACCGCCGGCGAACTGTCCGGCGGTGCCATAGACGCCATGCCGCGGTACGTGAAGCCCGGTCTCGGGACGGCGCTCTTCAATCTCGTGCCGTCGTTTCTCGCGCGACTCGGCGTGAGCGTCTACGGGAGCGCTCTCCTGGCCGTTCGCGGACGGAAGACCGGAGCCTGGCAGACCGTGCCCGTGAACGTGCTCGAGCACGAGGGGGGCCGCTACCTCGTCGCGCCGCGCGGCGAGACGCAGTGGGTTCGCAACCTTCGCGCCGCGGGCGGCGGCGAGCTGCGGCTCGGGTCGCGGCACGAGGCGTTCCGCGCGCGGGAAGTCGGCGACGTCGAGAAGCCCGCGCTCCTGCGCGCCTACCTCCGACGCTGGGGGTTCGAGGTGAAGGCGTTCTTCCCCGGGCTCGGTCCGGATGCCGGCGACGAGGAGTTTCGCCGGGTCGCGACGAGTTACCCCGTCTTCCGGATCACGACGGCCTCGTGAGGAACGAGAGGGCGCTCGGCTCCCTCATCCCGTCCGTCGAGCTTCGATGACGAACGGCCCGATCCTCTTCTCCTCCGCGAAGAAGCGAAACAGATTCTGGTAGAAGGGCTTCGCGTACTGGCTGCGGAACTCCGGAAGGCCCTGGTTCAGCACGAGTCGGGCATCGGGCCGTGACAGCAGGGCCTCCGTGAGGGCGTCCAGCTGCTCTGGGGCGTAGATGTCCATCGGGTGAGCGATCAGGATCGGTGAGGGTGGCTCTTTGTCCGTCCAGAAGTACATGCTGTAGAAGCCGTCGGTGCAGACGAACGTGTCGGGTGCCTCCCGGAGCGCGCGGGCGAGGTGAGTGAAGAGCGTGACGACGCGTGGATCGAGACGAAGGCGCGTGGCTCCCGGTAGCGCGAGCGGGATGGACGTGTCGTAGCTCTCGGTCGCGAGGTTCTCGAGCCGCAGCGTCTGGCGTCCCACCAGCAGCAGCACGGCCACGAGAGCCGACGCTCGCACCGTCGGCCGACCGAGGACGCGCGGGAAGACAGCCCGGGCCGCGATGGCGGCGTCCCCTGCGGCGATAGCCGCCGAGATCGCCAGCAGGAGGGTCGAGAACGCGAGCTGGGAGCCCGGAACCGGATAACCCCACATACTCAGCAGCACGGCGTTGGTCGCGAGAAATTTTCGGGGGAAGTCCACTCCTCCGCCTTCCTCGTGGAGAGGCAGTAAGCTCAACCAAACCCAGGGCATCGCATGGTCGAGGAGCAACACGGACTGAATCGGGATACGCGGAACGAGTACGAGGATCCCGAAGGCGGCCTTCAACAGGAATAGGCAGACCCTGGCCGGCCGGTACGAGAGCAGGGACGGTAGGGCGAGGCCGAGCACCGCCGACGCGAGCGCGATGCTCCAGATGCCGATGGGGACGGGGGGGGTGGACGACGTGAGCCGCTGCGGCATCACCCACAGGCTCTCGAACATCGCCGCCGTGCTCGAACCTCGTTCGAGTGCGAACAGCACGAACGCGGCGGCTGCGAGCGCGAAGCCCACTCCGATGGCGCCGACTTCCGACCAACCGCTCCGACCGCTGTGGTCCCGCCACAGGATCAGGGCGACGGGCACCGCGGACACACTGACGACCCCCGCATAGCGGACAGCCCACTCGCTCCAGTCGTTCCTCACGCCGAGCACGAACCAGGGCAGGACGACGAAGAGGAGAACCGCGCCCCCCCGTAGCGCCAGCAACGTGGCGGTGGGACGCATGTTGGTCGCAGCGGCGGCGCCCAGAGCGACCACGGCGAACATGCCCAGGTTGACCTTCAGGCCGAGGACCACGGCAGCGCTCACGCCGAGCAGCAGCATCGTCAGAAGCGGTCGCCGCCGGTGCGCGAGGGACAGGATCAGAGAGACCACGACGACGAGCACGATGAGTTCCTGCGGATGCCCCGGCTCGTTGGAGAGCATAATCAGCAGGCTGAGGACCGCGAATTGTGCGGCGAGCGCGAGGGCGACGCTGCTCACCAGCACGACCACGAACGAGCCCGAGACGAGAACGGCGACCAACCAGAGCACGAGCAGCTCGAAGCGAATCGCGTCGTGGGTGAGGGGGACCTGCAGCACGCCGTGCACGATCCACTTGTACAGAAAGAAGGCGGGGCCGAAGAGGATCGGCACCTCGTCGTACATGCGGCGTCCGCGAAGGAGATAGCGGACGCTCATCATCACGTATCCTTCGTCGTCGTGCAGCGGGAACCAGGCGAACAAATGACGGTAGGCGAAGATGCAACTCAGGAGCAAGAAGGGAACTTGCAGAGCGGCGAAGGCGAGCAATCGGCGGCGCAGGGTTTTCGTGATGACCTTCTCCATGTCCGATGGGGCAGCCGCAAGCGGAGCGAAGAGTGGAGCTCGCCGCTCGGACCCGAACCCCGGGGCCTGTTCAGCCCGAGCGAGAGCCTTCGGCTGACGGGGAGGGTGTCGTCGGCCTCGTGAGCCGCGCCGGGCCCGTTGCCGTCTCGCGGCAACGGCAGTCCCGGCGCGGCAGCAGCGGCCGGAGGCTACCGCCCCGCCTGGACGGCGGGGACGATCTTCGCGAGCGGCACGAAGCCGTCGCCCGTGATGGCGCGCTGCTCGATCATCTGATCGCGCAGCTGCCGCGCAGCCTCCTGGGCCCGGTACGTGACGGCATCCACGAGCCAGGCGGGCCAGCGGGGATCGGTGATGTTCACCTCGATGGTGGTCGAGACGGTCGTCGTCACGGTGTCCGGACCATCCGCGACGAGCACCATCTGGACCGTCATTAGCGGCCCCCGTTCTGCACGGTTGGCGAGCTAAGCAAGGGCGGTGCCAGGCGGGTCTGACGGACCGCCCGTGCGGCGTTCGGAGCCGCAACCCGCCGGTCTTGCAAAGCGGCCCGCCCGTGCGCGGGCGCCGTTCGCCTTCGCGCGCAGGCCTGGTAAGATGCGCGCCGCAGCACGCGGGGTGGGGGAGGACGATGGGCCAGCCGGCAGCACAACCACTCGAAACGGATCTCCGCGAGGCGGCCGAGGAGCGCTACCTCAGCTACGCCCTCAGCGTCATCACCTCGCGCGCGCTTCCCGACGTGCGCGACGGCCTCAAGCCCGTCCAGCGGCGGATTCTCTACGCCATGTACCAGAACCTCCGCCTGACGGCGGGGGCGCGGCCGCGGAAGTCGGCCGCCATCGTCGGCGAGGTGCTCGGCAAGTACCACCCGCACGGCGATCAGGCGGCGTACGAGGCGATGGTGCGCATGGCGCAACCCTTCGCGCTGCGCTACCCGCTCGTGCACGGCGAGGGCAACTTCGGATCGCTCGACGGCGACGGCGCCGCGGCCTACCGCTACACGGAGGCCCGGCTCACGGCGCTCGCCGAGGAGATGCTCGACGACCTCGGCGCGGAGACGGTCGCGCTGCGCGCCACGTTCGACGCGATGCTCGATGAGCCGACGGTGCTCCCGAGCGCGATCCCGCAGCTCCTGATGAACGGCTCGACGGGAATCGCCGTCGGCATGGCGACGAACATCCCGCCGCACAACCTCCGCGAGGTGGTGGCCGCACTCGGCGCGATGATCGACGAGCCGGACATCGACGTGAAGGGGCTCTTGAAGCACGTGAAGGGGCCGGACTTCCCGACCGGCGGCGAGATCCTGAACGGCAAGCGGGAGCTCCGGCAGATCTACGAGTCGGGGCAGGGCCCGATCCGGCTCCGCGGGGAGTACACGGTCGAGACACTGCCGCGCGGCAAGCGGCAGATCGTGGTCACCTCGATTCCGTACACGGTGAACAAGGCGGAGCTCGTCGAGCAGATCGCGCAGGAGATCGTGTCGCGGAAGCTCCCGCAGGTGGTGGACGTGCGCGACGAGAGCACGAGCGACGTCCGCATCGTCCTCGAGCTGAAGGCGGACGCGTCGCCCGAGACGGCGATGGCCTACCTCTACAAGCACACGCCGCTGCAGACGAACTTCAACGTCAACTTGACCTGCCTGCTGCCCACCGCGAATCCCGCCGTCGGCCAGCCGGCACGGGTCACGCTGCGCGACCTCTGCCGGCAGTTCCTCGACTTCCGCATGCAGGTGGTGACGCGGCGGCTCGAGCACGAGAAGCGGCAGCTCGAGGCGCGTCTCCACATCCTCGACGCGCTCGCCAAGATCTACGACGACCTCGACCGCGCGATCCGCATCATCCGGAAGGCCGAGTCGCGCGCCGACGCCGCGAAGCAGCTGATGGCCGCCTTCAAGCTCGACCAGGTGCAGGCGGACGCGATCCTCGAGATCCGCCTCTACCAGCTCGCGCGCCTCGAGATCGAGAAGATCCGCGCCGAGCGCGCCGAGAAGAGGAAGCGCTTGAAGGACATCGAGACGCTCCTCGCCCGCCCGCGCGAGCGCTGGAAGATGATCCGCGAGGAACTCGCCCGGCTCGACGACAAGTACGGCGACAAGCGCCGCACCCGGCTCTCCGCCGGCGACGAGCTCGCCTACGATCCCGAGGCGTACATCGTCCACGAGGATGCGACCGTCATCCTCTCGCGCGACGGCTGGCTCAAGCGCGTGCGCGAGGTGAAGGACCCGTCCGCGACGCGGCTCCGCGAGGGCGACGCGGTGGCGGCGGTGCTGCCGGGCACGACGCGCGACCGCCTCGTCCTCTTCTCGACCCGCGGCACGGTCTACGTGCTGCGCGTGGCTGAGGTACCGGCCACGACCGGTTATGGCGAGCCGGTGCAGTCGCTGCTCAAGTTCGGCGACGGCGAGCGCGTCGCGGCCGCGCGCCTGCTCCGCGAGAACGGCGACGGCGAGGCGCAGGCGGCGCTGCCCGGGATGGAAGCGAAGGCGATCCTGGTCGCGACGGCGCGCGGCTACGGCTTCCGGGCCGAGCCCGACCTCTCGGAGACGACGCGCGCGGGGCGGCGCGTTGCGCGCGTCGGTGAGGGGGACGAGATCGTCTCGATCGAGCCGGTGCGCGGGAAGACGGTCGTGGTCGCGACCGCGCGGGGGAAGATGCTCCGCTTCGGACTCGACGAGGTCGCCGAGCTTTCTGGGCCGGGACGCGGCGTGTTCCTCATGCGGCCGAGCAAGGAGGGCGACGATCGCGTCGTCGGCGCGCTCGCGCTCGCGAAGGACGCGACCTTCGTCGCCGTGACGCCGGAGGGGACGGAGCGGAAGATCGACGTCGCCGACGTGCCGGAGGGGAAGCGCGCTGGCAAGGGGCAGAAGGTGGTCAAGCGCGGCGGCGTCGCGGCGCTGAAGGTGGAGTGAGGGGATGGCGGCGAGCTACACCGCGAAGGACATCCTGGTTCTCGAGGGCCTCGAGCCGGTCCGCCGGCGGCCCGGCATGTACATCGGCGGCGTCGACGCTGCCGGGCTGCATCATCTCCTCTGGGAGCTGGTCGACAACTCGGTCGACGAGGCGATGAACGGCCACGCCGGTCGGATCACGGTGACGCTCCATGCCGATGGCGCGTCCGCCACGGTCGCCGACGACGGCCGCGGCATCCCGGTCGACCGCCACGCGCAGTACAAGAAGCCCGCCCTCGAGCTCATCCTGACCACGCTCCACGCCGGCGGGAAGTTCGAGGCGAAGAACTACTATCACTCGGGCGGGTTGCACGGCGTGGGCGCGTCGGTCGTGACCGCCCTGTCGGAGACCCTCGTGGCGCGCGTCCGGCGCGACGGGGGCGAGTGGGAGCAGCGCTTCGCGCGCGGCAAGGCGGCGGGCCCGCTCAAGAAGGTCGGCGCCGCGCGGGGCAGCGGCACCACGATCTTCTTCCGCCCCGATCCGAAGATCTTCCCCGACGTCCGCTTCGACCCGAAGCGGATCGCCGAGCTGCTCGAGGCCAAGGCCTACCTCCACGGCGGCCTCGACGTCGAGTTCGTCGACGAGCGCGCCGGGACGAAGGCGCTATACTGCTACGAGGACGGGCTCCGCGCCTACCTCGGGAAGATCGTCGGCGAGCAGGCGCCGCTCGCGGGCGAGGTGTTCACGATCCGGAAGGAGCAGGACGGCCTCCACCTCGACTGCGCGCTCGCCTGGACCGAGGCGACCGAGGAGCGGGTCTTCTCGTACGTGAACAGCATCCCGACCACGTCGGGCGGCGCGCACGAGAACGGACTCCGCGCCGGGCTCGCCAAGGCGATCCGCAACTACCTGACGGTCCACAACCTCGTGCCGCGCGGCCTCTCGATCGCGGCCGAGGACGTCCGCGAGGGGCTCGTCGCCATCCTCGCGGTCAAGGTTCCGAACCCGCAGTTCCAGGGTCAGACGAAGGAGCGGCTGAACAACGCCGAGGTGACCCCGCTGATCGACGGTATCGTGCGCACGGCGCTGGAGAACGCGCTCAACGCGAACCGGACCGTGGGCGATGCGATCGCCAACCGGGTCGTGCTCGCGGCGCGCGCCCGGACGGCGTCGCGCGCCGCCGCCGAGCAGGTGCAGCGCAAGGGCGGCGTCTCCCATCGGCTGAACCTCCCCGGCAAGCTCGCCGACTGCACCTCGACCGACCCGAGCGAGTGCGAGCTCTTCATCGTCGAGGGGGATTCGGCCGGAGGCTCCGCCAAGCAGGGACGCGAGCGGGCCTTCCAGGCGATCCTGCCGCTGCGCGGCAAGGTCCTCAACACGGAGCAGGCGTCGACCGCGAAGGTGCTCACCAACAAGGAGCTGTCGGATCTCGTCTCCGCGCTCGGCTGCGGCACCGGCAAGGACTTCGACTCGGCGAAGCTCCGCTATCACAAGATCTGCCTCCTGATGGACGCGGACTCCGACGGGAACCACATCTGCACGCTGCTGCTCACCTTCTTCTACCGTCACCTCCCCGAGCTGATCCGTCAGGGCTACGTCTACATCGCGCAGCCGCCGCTCTACCGGATCGACGCCGGCAAGCAGGTCCGGTGGGCGCGCGACGACGCCGAGAAGGAGCGCCTCCTTGCCGGCCACAACGGCAACCGGGACAAGGTGCAGGTGACGCGCTTCAAGGGCCTCGGCGAGATGAACCCGTCGACGCTCAAGGAGACGACGCTCGATCCGGCCCGCCGCTCGCTCCTGAAGGTCGCGATCCGCGACCCGGAGAAGACCGACGAGTCGATCCAGACGCTCATGGGCCGCGACGTCGCACCGCGCTTCGAGTTCATCATGGAGCGGGCGCCCAAGGTCGAAGAGGTAGACGTCTAGCTCACAAGCCGCGGCGATTCGAGGCCGAGGTCGGCCTCGACCGGCGAGGCGCGGCTCTCCTTGCATCTCGCGCGCGCGGATCGATGCGTGCGCGCTTAGCGCACCTGCGACGTTGGGGTTGCGAGATCGTCGCCGACGCTGCCCGAAAGGCGTATCGACGGCGCACCTGCGCTACGACAGACGACGGATTTTGCACGAGGGCGTCCGCTTTTTTCTTCCTGATGCGCGCTGGCCCGTGTAACGACGCTCGCGCCTCCACGACGTCGCGTCGCAGCCCCACGGAAGGAGCGCACCTTGCGAAAGCTCTCGGTCATTCTGTTTCTCGTCGTGACGATGGCGACCGGTTGCCTGTGCGGCACCGGCGGCACGGTCTGCACCGTCACCATCGCGGATTCGTCGTTCGACCAGTTCACGGTCAGTCCGACGCTCGCCATGATGGCGTGGCTGCAGCAGCACTACGCCCGCATGATCGTGTGGGCGCCGGCGTTCGACTCGCGCCTGTCCTGGTATCCGAACGGCTGGGTGTACAAGGACACCTACGCCATTCTCACCGGATCGTCGCTCGCGAGCACCCATCCGGAGTGGATCCTGCGCGACGCGAGCGGACACGCGCTCTACATCCCCTACGCCTGCTCGGGCGGGAGCTGCCCGCAGTACGCGGGCGACGTCGGCAATCCGAGCTTCCGTGCCGACTGGATCGCGGAAGCGCGCAGCACGCTGGCGGCGGGCTACAAGGGAATTTACCAGGACGATTTCAACATGCGCCTGCAGATCGGCAACGGCAGCGGGCAGCTCGTGGCGCCGATGAATCCGCGCACCGGGCGGCTCATGACCGACGACGAATGGCGTGCCTCCATGGCGGACTTCGCGACCGAGATCCGGAACGCATTCCCCACCGCCGAGATCGTCCAGAATCAGGTGTACTTCTTCGCGCCGGCGTCGGATCCGAACGTCATCCGCGCCACCAGCCACGCCGACTACGTGTGGATCGAACGCGCGTTCAACGACGGCGGCCTCGTGGGCGGCAGCGGGCCGTACGGGTTCGAGACGCTCCTCGCCTTCATCGACGCGATCCACGCCGACGGGGCCGGGACCGTCGAGGAGATCCAGACGTCCTCGGGGCGCGAGTACGCGCTCGCGAGCTACTTTCTCACCTC
>JACXTT010007203.1_pt1 | contig 15729 bp, 13 predicted proteins | sample 9270951 | NCBI WGS metagenome assembly JACXTT01 (sample SAMN15532306, study PRJNA645909) | rock metagenome | isolation source: weathered quartz diorite | place: Puerto Rico | collected 2017-06-21 | reverse complement strand
TTCGAAGACATCACCGAAAAGTCGTTCGAAGGCAAGTGGAAGATCATCTACTTCTACCCGAAGGACTTCACGTTCGTGTGCCCGACCGAAATCGTGGCATTCGCCAAGCTGAACGGCGATTTCGCTGACCGGGACGCCATCGTCCTGGGTGGCTCGACCGACAACGAATTCGTGAAGCTGGCATGGCGCCGCGAGCACAAGGACCTGAACAAGCTGAACCAGTGGCAATTCGCCGACGTGACCGGTTCGCTGGTCGACCAGCTCGGCGTGCGTGACCAGGCTGCTGGCGTGGCCCTGCGCGCGACCTTCGTGGTCGACCCGCACAACGTGATCCAGCACGTTTCGGTGAACAACCTGAACGTCGGTCGCAACCCGGAAGAAGTGCTGCGTATCCTGGACGGTCTGCAAACGGACGAGCTGTGCCCGTGCAACCGTGCCGTTGGCGGCGCAACGCTGTAATTGCTGCAAGGTCGCCGGTCATTCACGGCGACTCGCGGAGGGTTCCCCCCTCCGCCCCCAAACCCGCACATGCGGGTTTTTTGAGCCCTGATCGATAGGAGAATTAAATGGAATTCCTTAGCACGATTAAGAATCTTATCCCGGACTACGCCAAGGATATTCGCCTGAACGTGGACGGCACCATCGCGCGCTCCTCGCTCGAGGGCAATGACGCCGTGGGCGTAGCGCTGGCCGCCGCCTTCGCCGCGCAGAGCAAGGTGCTGGTGGATGCGATCCGCAACGCCAACGTGCTGTCAGCCGAGGAAGTCAATGGCGCGCTGACCGCCGCAGCGCTGATGGGCATGAACAACGTCTGGTATCCGTACATCGAGATGGCGGACGATCCGGACCTGGCCAGCCAGCCGGCCGGCCTGCGCATGAACGCGTACGCCACCCACGGCGGCGTGGACAAGCGCCACTTCGAGATGTACGCGCTGGCCGCCTCGATCGTCGGCAAGTGCCATTTCTGCGTGAAATCGCACTACCGGCTGCTCAAGAACGAGCAAGGCATGACCTCGCAGCAACTGCGCGACGTCGGCCGCATCGCCGCAGTCATCGCCGCGGCAGCCAATGTGATCGCCGCCCAGTAAGACGGCTGCCTTACCACAACGGCCGGCAGCTTCCCAGTGGAGCTTTGCCGGCTGTTTGCATGGAGCAACCCTTGCGGCCGCGGATCGCTCCACTCGTGCAGTGAACGGCCTACAATCGAGGCAGGACAAGCATTCACGCACCCGCCCGCACCATGAGCATCCTGCCTTCGCCGACTGCACCGCGCTTCCACTACCGCCTGGCCACGGTCCAGGACTGGGGAGATATTGCCGCGGTCACGCAGCAGGCCTACTCGCAGTACGAACTGGAAATCATGGAGGATTGCCGCGCCTCCTTCCAGCGCGGCATGCAGGCCGTGCTGGCCGCCAGCCACCCCGATATGGAATGGTGGGTGGCCGAGACTGAACACGGCATTGCCGGCGCCGTGCTGTTCTGCCATCCCGGCGCGACGCTGCCGGCGCTGGACGGCAGCACCATCACGCTGACCCAGCCGGAGGCCCGGCTGCTTTCCGTGAGTCCGCAGGCCCGGGGCCTGGGGCTCGGGCATACGCTGATGCAGATCTGCATCCAGCGCGCGCGCGATATCGGCGCGCCCACCCTGCTGGTACGAACCATGCCGGAAATGGGCTCGGCCAACCGCTTGTGCCAGCAGATGGGATTCGCCAAGCGCACCGAGGCCGGCGCCCGAACCGGCGCCATGGCCCGGCTGATCGACTACAGCTACGGGATCACCCCGGAGAACGCCCCTGCGCCAGCCAAGGCGTAAGCCGCCACCGGCAAGATGCCGGCGCGCTCAGTCCTGCGCGCCTGGCGCCGTACTGCGCCAAATCAGAACCGCGGCCTGCGCCACGATGCCTTCCTGCCGCCCTTCGAAGCCGAGCTTCTCGTTGGTCTTGGCCTTGACGTTGCAGCGCCCGACGGGCACGCCCAGATCATCGGCAATGTTCGCCACCATGCCCGGAATATGCGGCGCCAGCTTGGGCTGCTGCGCGATCACCGAGGCATCGACATTGCCGATCTCATAGCCGGCCTCGCGCACGCGGCGCGCCGCCTCGCGCAGCAGCACGCGGCTGTCGGCGCCGGCAAACTGCGCATCCGTGTCCGGGAAATGCCGCCCGATATCGCCAAGCCCGGCCGCGCCGAACAGCGCGTCGGTAATGGCGTGCAACAGCGCGTCCGCATCGGAATGCCCGAGCAGCCCCCGGTCATGCGGAATATGCACGCCGCCCAGGATCAGCTTGCGGCCGGGCACGAGCGCGTGGACGTCATAGCCCTGCCCCACGCGAATATCAACAGGCATCATCGATCAGGCTCCTGAATCGGCTGACCGCGCCGGTGCGGTGCCGAGCAGCACCTCGGCCAGCGCGAAGTCTTCCGGGTATGTCACTTTGAAGTTGCGCAGCGAACCGTTGACGAGGCGCGGATGCAGGCCCAGCCGTTCGATCGCGCTGGCCTCGTCAGTCACCACGGCGCCCGCGGCCAGTGCGTCCTGCAGGGCCTGGCGCAGCACGCCGAGGCGGAACATCTGCGGCGTCTGAGCCTGCCACAGCCCGTCCCGCGGGACCGTGGTGCCGATGCGCGTGCCGGCATCGGCGCGCTTGAGCGTATCGGGCACGGGCACGGCGAGGATGCCGCCGATCGCGGCATCGGGATCATCGTCGCCGTCGCTTTCGACCGCGCGCACCAGCGTGTGGACCATCGCCGGCGTCAGGCCCGGGCGCGCCGCGTCGTGCACCAGCACCCAGTCGGTATCGACGGCGCCAAGCTGCGCCAGGTGATGCAGGCCCGCCAGCACCGAGGCATGGCGGGTATCGCCCCCGACAAAGGCGGTATCGAAACGCAGCCCGGCAAAGACCTCGGCGCCGAAGCGGGACTCCAGCGGCATGTCGTCGGGCGCCAGCACCAGCGCCGTGGCGCTGATGGCATCGCAGGCCGAAAACGCCGCCAGCGCGTACCAGATCATGGGCCGGCCCGCGACGGGCTGGTATTGCTTGGGCACGGAGCCGCCGGCGCGGCTGCCGGTACCGGCACAGGGAATCAAGGCAAAGCGGCGGTCGGGCACAGGGTCGCGATGGAATAAAGAAAGCGTTGGAGGCGGCACGGCGGCGGCCAGCGCCACAGCCGGAGCGCATTCTATAATACGGCCCTTGTTTGCCGCCATGCCGACATGGCATGCGGCGCACGCCGTACCCCCGCCCGCGCTGCCGGCGGGGCGTTGTCGTTGTCGCTGATTCCGACCGCTGCCCGATGCCTGACGCCGCCCCTGCATTCCCCTTCGCCAACCTGCCCCTGGTCAAGCCCGGGCTGCGCCATAGCGTGGCCAGCCTGCACGGCTCCGCCGACGCTCTGGCCATTGCCGCCTACACACGCCAGCACCGCGGCCGCGTGCCGATGCTGGCCGTGGTCTGCGCCAACGCCGTCGACGCCCAGCGCCTGGCCGATGAAATTCCCTGGTTCGCGCCGGAGTTGCGCGTGCGCCTGCTGCCGGACTGGGAAACGCTGCCCTACGACAGCTTCTCGCCCCACCAGGACCTGGTCTCCGAACGGCTCGCGACGCTGCACGACATCCAGGGCGGCCAGTGCGACGTGATGCTGGTGCCGGCCTCGACGGCGCTCTACCGGCTCGCGCCGCCCTCCTTCCTGGCGGCCTACACCTTCTTCTTCAAGCAGGGCGAGCGCCTGGACGAAGCCGCGCTCAAGGCGCAGTTCACGCTGGCCGGCTACGAGCATGTCAGCGCCGTGATGCGCCCCGGCGAATACAGCGTGCGCGGCGGCCTGATCGACCTGTACCCGATGGGCTCGGCACTGCCGTACCGCATCGACCTGTTCGGCGACGAGATCGAGACCATCCGCGCCTTCGACCCGGACACCCAGCGCAGCCTGTACCCCGTCAAGGAAGTCCGGCTGCTGCCGGGGCGCGAGTTCCCGCTCGACGAAGCAGCCCGCACCGCGTTCCGCGGCCGCTGGCGCGAAGTGTTCGAAGGCGATCCGAGCAAGTCGCCGATCTACAAGGACATCGGCAACGGCGTGCCGTCCGCCGGCATCGAGTACTACCTGCCGCTGTTCTTCGAGTCCAGCGCGACACTGTTCGACTACCTGCCGGCCGACACCCAACTGGCGTTTGCCGGCAAGGTGGACGAAGCCATCCGCCGTTTCTGGGCCGAGACCACGCCGCGCTACGACTTCATGCGGCATGACCGCGAACGGCCACTGCTGCCACCGGCGCAGCTGTTCCTGTCCGAAGAGCAGTTCTTCATCGCGGCCAAGCCGCTCGCGCGGCTGGTGCTGCAGAGCGAACCGTCCGCTGGCGACCAGCCGCCCTTCGCTGCCAGCCTGCCCGATGTCTCGGTGAACCGGCGCGCGGAAGACCCCCTGGTGAACCTGGAAGCCCTGCTGCTGGACAAGACCACGCGCGTGGTGATGTGCGCCGACACCGCCGGCCGCCGCGAGACCCTGCTACAGCTGTTCGCCGAAAGCGGCCTGCGCCCGCAGCTGGTGGAAGACTTCGCCAGCTTCCTGGCTGGCGAAAGCCACTTCAGCATGGTCGTGGCGCCATTGCACAGCGGCTTCATGCTGCCCGAGGCAAAGCTGGCCTTCGTCACCGAGGCGGAACTCTACGCCGGCACCGCGCGCCGCGCCGGCCGCCGCAAGCAGGAACAGGCCACCGCCGTCGATTCGATGGTGCGCGACCTGGCCGAGCTCAAGATCGGCGACCCGGTGGTGCACAGCGAACATGGCATTGGCCGGTACCATGGCCTGGTGTCGCTCGACATGGGCCAGGGCGAAGAGGAGTTCCTGCACCTGGAGTACGACAAGAGCAGCAAGCTGTACGTGCCGGTACACCAGCTGCATGTGATCTCGCGCTACTCGGGCGCCGATCCGGAAACCGCGCCGCTGCACCATCTGGGCTCGGGCCAGTGGGACAAGGCCAAGCGCCGCGCCGCGCAGCAGATCCGCGACACTGCAGCCGAACTGCTGAACCTGTACGCGCGCCGCGCGGCCCGCGAAGGCTTTGCCTTCCCGCTTTCGCCCAAGGACTATGAGACCTTCGCCGAGAGCTTCGGCTTCGAGGAAACGCCCGACCAGGCCGCGGCCATCGCCGCCGTCATCGCGGACATGACCTCGGGCAAGCCGATGGACCGCCTGGTGTGCGGCGATGTCGGCTTCGGCAAGACGGAGGTGGCGTTGCGCGCAGCCTTTGTCGCCGTGCTCGGCGGCAAGCAGGTGGCGATGCTCGCGCCCACCACGCTGCTCGCCGAGCAGCATTTCCAGACGTTGTCGGACCGGTTCGCCGAATGGCCGGTGCGTATCGTCGAGCTGTCGCGCTTCAAGACGAAGAAGGAAATCGACGCGGCGGTGAAGCAGATCAACGAGGGTACGGTCGACATCGTGATCGGCACGCACAAGCTGCTCTCGGACGAGGTGAAGTTCCAGCGGCTGGGGCTCGTCATCATCGACGAGGAGCATCGCTTCGGCGTGCGCCAGAAGGAAGCGCTCAAGACGCTGCGCGCCGAAGTCGACGTGCTGACGCTGACGGCGACACCGATCCCGCGCACGCTCGGCATGGCGCTCGAAGGCCTGCGCGATTTCTCCGTGATCGCCACGGCGCCGCAGAAGCGGCTGGCCATCAAGACCTTCGTGCGGCGCGAGGAGGACGGCGTGATCCGCGAAGCCATCCTGCGCGAGCTCAAGCGCGGCGGACAGGTCTACTTCCTGCACAACGAAGTCGAGACCATCGAGAACAAGCGCGCCCGGCTGGCCGAACTGGTGCCGGAAGCGCGCATTGCGGTGGCGCACGGCCAGATGCACGAGCGCGAACTGGAACGCGTGATGCGCGACTTCGTCGCGCGGCGCGACAACATCCTGCTGTGCACGACCATCATCGAAACCGGCATCGACGTGCCGACCGCCAACACCATCCTGATCCACCGTGCCGACAAGTTCGGCCTGGCGCAGCTGCACCAGTTGCGCGGGCGGGTCGGGCGCTCGCACCACCAGGCCTATGCCTACCTGCTGGTGCATGACGTGGACGGCCTCACCAAGCAGGCGGGGCGCCGGCTCGAGGCGATCCAGCAGATGGAAGAACTGGGGGCAGGCTTCTACCTGGCCATGCACGACCTGGAGATCCGCGGCGCCGGCGAGGTGCTCGGCGACAAGCAATCGGGCGAGATCCACGAGATCGGCTTCCAGCTCTACACCGACATGCTCAACGCGGCCGTCAAGGCGCTCAAGGCCGGCAAGGAGCCGGACCTGATGGCGCCGCTCGCGGCAACCACCGAGATCAACCTCGGCACGCCCGCGCTGCTGCCCAACGACTACTGCGCCGACGTGCATGAACGCCTGTCGCTGTACAAGCGCCTGGCCAACTGCGAGACGCCGGAGCGCGTGGACAACATCCAGGAAGAGCTGATCGACCGCTTCGGCCGCATGCCGCCGCAGGCGCAGGCGCTGGTGGAGACCCACCGGCTGCGCATTGCCGCGGCGCCGCTGGGTGTACGCAAGATCGATGCGGGTGAAGCGACCATCAGCGTACAGTTCGTGCCGAACCCGCCCATCGACGCACTCAGGATCATCGAACTGGTGCAGAAGAACCGCCATATCAAGCTGGCCGGACAGGACAAGCTGCGTATCGAAGCCAAGATGCCTGACGTGGCCGTACGCGCGCAGACCATCAAGCAGACCTTGCGCCAGCTCGCCTAGGCAGTATGACTTCACGTGAGGTGGAGGGCTGGCCCGACGACTGTGGCGGGTGTAGCATCGGGTACTTCACCCGCCGCCCTCGCCGCCCCTGCCCATGCCAGCCGATCTCCAACGCCAGTCTTCCGCCCCTGAAGCCAGCGCGCCGCGTGGCAGCGCGCTCGCATGGACGCAGCGCCTGGTGGCGTACGACACCACCAGCCGCCACTCCAACCTGGGACTGATCGAGTCCGTGCGAGACCACTTCCTCGCCAAAGGCCTGCGGCCCCACCTGAGCTACAACCCCCAGCGCGACAAGGCCAATCTGTTCGTCACGGTGCCGGCCGCCAGCGGCGAGACCAACGGCGGCATCGTGCTGTCGGGCCACACCGACGTGGTGCCGGTGGATGGCCAGAACTGGACCACCGATCCGTTCAAGCCCGTGGTGCGCGACGGCAAGCTCTATGGCCGTGGCACCTGCGACATGAAGGGCTTCATCGGCACCAGCCTGGCGCTGCTGCCCACGCTGCTCGAGGCGAAGCTGCGCGAGCCGGTGCACTACGCGCTGTCGTTCGACGAGGAGATCGGCTGCATGGGTGCGCCCTACCTGCTGGCCGAACTGCGCGAGCGCGGCGTGCGCCCCGCCGGCTGCATCGTGGGCGAGCCCACCAGCATGCGCGTGATCGTCGCGCACAAGGGCATCAACGCGTACCGCTGCTGCGTCAAGGGCCAGGCCGCGCATTCGTCGCTCACGCCACGCGGCGTCAATGCCATCGAATACGCGGCGCGGCTGATCTGCTTCATCCGCGACATCGCCGATGAATTCAAGGCGAACGGCCCGTACGACCAGGCCTTCGACGTGCCCTGCACCACCGCCCAGACCGGCACCATCCAGGGCGGCATCGCGCTCAATACCATCCCGGCACTGTGCGAGTTCGTGTTCGAGTTCCGCAACCTGCCCGGCGTGGATCCTGAGGCGCTCTTCGCGCGCATTGCTTCGTACGCCAATGACGTGCTGTTGCCGAAGATGCGTGCCGAACACGCGGACACCGACCTCGTCATCAGCAAGATCGCCGCGGCACCGTCTCTCGACGTGGCCGAGCAGGAAGCCATCACGCAACTGGTACGCGCGCTCACCGGGGACCGCGACACCAGCAAGGTCGCCTATGGCACGGAAGCCGGCCTGTTTCAGCGTGCGGGCATTCCCGCAGTGGTGTGCGGGCCCGGCGATATCGAGCAGGCGCACAAACCGGACGAGTTTGTCGCGCTGGACCAGCTCGCGGCGTGCGAGGCGTTCCTGCACAGGGTCGTGGACAGCTTGCGCGTGGCAGCCTGACGGGCGGCCATCGCTTTGCGCTCCGCACTTCGTGGCAACACTCGCCGGAGTTCCATGTAGACGAGCCGTCGCTTATCAATGTCGTGCACTACTACTACTGCACGACATGACCATGGCCCAGCGCCGACGCGCATGCCGCGCCGGGCAGGCGGGCCGAGTGCGATTACAATGTCGCCTTTGCCGTCCCGCCCTTCGGCGCGCCGCCCCGATCCGCCTGCTGCTGTCATGCCCCTGATTCTTCAGAGTACCCGCCCGCTCGCTTCCGACGACCTTACCGCCATCCGCGCCCTCGCCCGTGCTTCCGAGCCCGTGCTGCGCAGCGAAACCGTGGCTGCGGCCGAAGACTGCGCCCCGCTCACCCCGGCGCTGCGCGACATGCTGGACGACTACTGCGGGCCGCGCGCGATCGACTGGGCCGTGGTGCCGGCCGGCCGCCGCCTGTCGGACTACCGCCTGGTCGCGATGGACATGGACTCGACGCTGATCACGATCGAGTGCATCGACGAGATCGCCGACTTCTGCGGCCTGAAGAGCGAGGTTTCCGCCATCACCGAAGCCGCCATGCGCGGCGAGATCACCGACTTCAACGAAAGCCTGCGCCGCCGTGTGGCCCTGCTCAAGGGCCTGGACGCGAGCGTGCTGGACCGTGTCTACGAAGAGCGCCTGCGCCTGTCGCCGGGCGCAGAGCGCATGCTGCAGACCGTGCAGGCGCTCGGCCTGCGCACGCTGCTGGTGTCCGGCGGCTTCGTCCATTTCACCGAGAAGCTCAAGGCACGCCTGAAGCTCGACGTGACGCGTGCCAACACGCTGGAGATCGTCGATGGGAAGCTCACGGGCAACGTGACCGGCGAGATCGTCAACGCCGACGTAAAGGCACGCACCGTGCAGGAAGTGTGCGCGCAGATCGGCGCCACGCCAGACCAGGCCATCGTCATGGGCGACGGCTCCAATGACCTGAAGATGATGGCCGTAGCCGGCCTGTCGGTGGCCTTCCGCGCCAAACCCATCGTGCGGGCCCAGGCAAGCGTTGCCTTCAATCACGTCGGTCTGGACGGCCTCCTGGCACTGTTCCCGCACTGAGCCGGCTGCTGCATCGGCGTGGCCCTGTCCTTCCCGGCGGCACTGCTATGGCCCCGGCGCGCCGCGGTGGAGCGTTGGCGCCGCATGCAAAATCGGGCGCCCTGGCGCCCGTTTTTCTTGGGCGCTTGGGCCGCCCCCGTGCCCTACACTAGCTTGAGTGACCACCCAGAAGCGGAGCACCCTCACCATGGAACAGGCCTTTCACCGCTTTTCCGAGTTGTTTGCCCAGTTGGGACTCCCGAGCGATGAATCCGGCATCCGCCGCTTCATCGCCACGCACGCCCCGTTGCCGGGCGACGTCGAACTGGCCGATGCGCCGTTCTGGTCGCCCGCGCAGGCAGCCATGCTGCGCGACGAGATCGCGGACGACGCCGACTGGGCCGAAGTGGTCGACCAGCTTAACGTCGCGCTGCGCGCGAGCTAGCCGGCCGCACGTTTCAGCCCCCAAGCTCCCGCTCCATAGCCTGGCGCAGGTCCGCGATGAGGTCGCGCGTGTCCTCCAGGCCGATATAGAGGCGCACCAGTTCGCCGGTATGATGCCAGCCCGCCGGCGGCCAGCTGCCAGCGGGACGCATGGTCGGCACGTGGTACGGCACCGCCAGGCTGCGCGCGCCGCCCCAAGACCAGCCGATCGCGAACAGCCGCAAGGCCTCGACGAAGGCGTCGACCTGCTCGCGCGAGTATTTCTCGTGCAGGATGATCGCGAACAGGCCGCTGGCGCCGCTGAAGTCGCGTCGCCAGTTGGCGTGGCCGGGGCAGTCCGGCAGCGCGGGATGCAGCACGCGCACGACCTCCGGACGCTGGTGCAGCCACTCCGCCACCTCGCGCGCGGCGCGGTCATGCGCTGCCAGGCGCACTGGCAGGCTCGGCAGCGAGCGCAGCACCAAGTGACAGTCGTCGGCGGAGACGCCCCAACCCATCAGCATGCGCGTGCGCTTCAGGCGCGCCTGCACGGCGTCGTCTCGCGTCAGCACGGCGCCCATCAGCACATCGCTGCCGCCCGACTGGTACTTGGTCAGTGCCTGCACCGAGAGGTCGATGCCCATGTCGAACGGCCGGAAGTAGAGGCCGGCTGACCACGTGTTGTCGATGGCAGTCAGCACGCCACGGGCTTTCGCCGCGGCCACGATCGCCTTGCTGTCCTGCACCTCCATGGTCACGGAGCCGGGCGACTCCATCCAGATCAGGCGCGTATTGGGCTGGATCAGGCTGGCAATGCCGCTGCCGATCATCGGGTCGTAGTAGCGCACCGTCACCCCGAAATCGCGCGCCAGCCACTCGCCGTGGTCGCGGTTCGGGCCATAGACGTTGTCGGGCACCAGCACGTCATCGCCGCTCTTGAGCAGCGCGAAGTAGACCAGCGAGATCGCGGCCAGTCCGGACGGCAGCAGCAGCGTGTGGCTTGCGCCTTCGAGCAAGGCGAGGTGCTGGCACAGCGCTTCGCTGGTGGGCGTGGCATGCAGGCCGTAGCGCCAGTAGTTGGTGCCGCGGTCGCCGTACGCGCGCAGCTCGGCCAGGTTGCGGAACACCACGGTGGAGCCGCGATGCGTGGCGGGAGAAAACGAGTCGAAGCCAGGCGCGATATCCAGATCGGGCTGGACCGCGACAGTCTGGATGTAATGGGAGGCAGGGCTCGACACGGGCTTGTCGGAAGTCGGATCGGACACGGCGGATTCCTTGATGGCTGGCATGTCCCACTGCGTTGCGCGGGCGGGCATGAAGAGACGCGATGGACGTCCGAGCTTACCAGCAAATGCCGGCGGCGCCACCGGAAGCGGGGTTCAGCGGCCCTGGATGGCCGACTTTGACGGCGCAGGTGCGTGGGTGACGCCGCTGCCGGGCGTCATGTCGAAGGGCGGGATCACCAGCACGTTGCCGAGCGGGCGGATCGAGAACGGCAGCACGACGGCCGGGTTGAAGGCATCGGTCCAGGTGCCGCGCACCGCACCGCTGGCGTCGATGGTGCCTTCCCAGTTGCCGGAGACGCGGGTGCCGTCGTCGGATTCTTCCATCAGGAAGCTGCCGTCTTCCCACTCACCGGCCAGCAGCCGCACGCCGGGCATGCCGTTGGTCGCGTACTCGCCGCGCAGGCTGTCGCGCTCGTCCGGCTTGGGGCCGATGCGCAGCCGTACCGGCTTGTCGCCGACCTTGCCGACGTAGACAGGCAGCTTCGCGTATGCCGGGCGCGGCGCCAGCGCACCGGCCGCACTGGCGGAAGGCGCCGTGCCACGGCGCACCTCGCCTTCGCGGATGGCCTCGCTCAGGCCCAGATCCCCCCCACTGGCCGCCGGGCCGGACGACAACACATTGTCGTCCGCGGCCCGCGCCGGCATCGTCCCCGCAAGCGCCAGCGCGGCAGCCAGGCTGACCAACAGGCGCTGAAACGGGGGACGACGATGCATCGGCAAGACTCAGATGCGTTCGAAGATCGCAGCAATACCCTGGCCGCCGCCAATGCACATCGTCACCAGCGCATAGCGGCCTTGCACGCGTTGCAGTTCGTGCACGGCCTTGACCGTGATCAGCGCGCCGGTGGCACCGATCGGGTGGCCGAGCGAAATGCCGGAGCCGTTCGGATTGACCTTGGCCGGGTCCAGGCCCAGCGCCTTGGTCACCGCGCAGGCTTGTGCGGCAAACGCTTCGTTGGCTTCGATCACGTCCAGGTCGGACACCGACAGGCCGGCGCGTTCCAGCGCAATTTTGGTGGCCGGAACCGGGCCGATGCCCATGGTCTTCGGGTCCACGCCGGCGTGACCGTACGAGACCAGGCGCGCCAGCGGCTTCAGGCCACGGCGCTCGGCCTCGGCACGCTCCATCAGCACCACCGCGGCGGCGGCATCGTTGAGGCCCGAGGCATTGCCCGCGGTCACGGTGCCGTTCTCCTTGACGAAGACCGGCTTGAGCTTGGTCATGTCGTCGATGGTGACGTCGTGACGCACGTGCTCGTCGGTATCGAAGCTCACCTCGCCCTTGCGGGTCTTGAGCGTCACCGGAACGATCTGGTCCTTGAAGTAGCCAGCCTTGATCGCGGCCGAAGCACGGCGGTGCGATTCCAGCGCGGCTTCGTCCTGCTGGCTGCGGCTGATGTCGTATTCCTTGGCCACGTTTTCGGCCGTGACACCCATGTGGATGCGATGGAACGGATCATGCAGCGCGCCCAGCATCATGTCGACCATGCTGGCATCGCCCATGCGCGCGCCCCAGCGGGCAGCAGGCGCCAGATACGGCGCGCGGCTCATGCTTTCGGCGCCGCCGCCGATGGCGATGTCGGCGTCGCCAAGCAGGATGTTCTGCGCGGCGCTGACAATTGCCTGCAGGCCCGAGCCGCACAGGCGGTTCACGGTCAGCGCGGGTGCATGAATCGACACCCCGCCGTTCACGGCCGCCACACGGCCCAGGTACATGTCGCGCGGTTCGGTCTGAATCACATTGCCGAACACGACGTGACCAACGTCATCGCCGGATACTTGAGCGCGCGCCAGCGCCTCGCGCACCACCAGTGCACCCATATCGACAGGTGCCATGTCCTTCAGGCTGCCGCCGAAGGTCCCGATTGCCGTACGTACGCCACTCACCACCACGACTTCACGCGTCATGTCTCTCTCCACGAGGTTATGTTGCGGTGCACAGTATAGCGGCATCGCGACGGAATCGAACGATCGTACTTTTACTTAAAGGCAGCAAACGCTGGCTGCGTCAGATTTCACCCCACAGGTCATGGCCATCGGCGCCCGTGATCTTCACCTGGACGAACTCGCCGGCGCGATAGCGCTGCGATGGCTTGGCGGGCGGCGCGATATAGACCAGGCCGTCGATCTCCGGCGCGTCGGCCGAAGAGCGGCCAATGCCGCCGTCCTGATTCACTTCGTCCACCAGCACGCGCAGCGTCTGGCCGACCTTGCGCTGCAGGCGGCGTGCGGAGACCGCCTCGGCCACTTCCATGAAGCGCGCACGGCGTTCCTCGCGCACTTCGTCGGGCAGCGCGCCCGGCAGGTCGTTGGCGGTGGCGCCATCCACGGGCGAATAGGCGAAGCAGCCCACGCGATCCAGTTCAGCCTCGGCGATAAAGTCCAGCAGGGTCTGGAATTCGGCTTCGGTTTCGCCCGGGAAACCGGCGATAAAGGTGCTGCGAATGGTCAGGTCCGGACACACCTCGCGCCAGGCGCGGATGCGGTCCAGCGTCTTCTCGGCATTGGCCGGGCGCTTCATGCGCTTGAGCACGTCGGGGTGGGCGTGCTGCAGCGGCACGTCGAGATACGGCAGCACATGGCCGCCGTTCATCAGCGGAATGATCTCGTCGACGTGCGGGTACGGATAGACGTAGTGCAAGCGCACCCAGGCGCCGTACCGGGCCGCCAGTTCGCCTAGCGCGGCCACCAGTTCCGTCATGCGCGTCTTGAGCGGGCGGCCGTCCCAGAAGCCAGTGCGGTACTTCACGTCGACGCCATAGGCGCTGGTGTCCTGCGAAATCACCAGCAGTTCCTTGACGCCGGCCTTGAACAGGTTCTCGGCTTCCAGCATGACCTCGGCCACCGGGCGCGACACCAGGTCGCCGCGCATCGACGGGATGATGCAGAACGAGCAGCGGTGGTTGCAGCCTTCGGAGATCTTCAGGTAGGCGTAGTGCTTGGGCGTGAGCTTGATGCCTGCCGCCGGCACCAGGTCGGTGAACGGGTCGTGCGGCTTGGGCAGGTGCGTGTGCACCGCCTGCATGACCTCGCCCAGCGCGTGCGGGCCGGTCACGGCCAGCACCTTCGGGTGCACAGACGACACGATGTCGTGCCCCGCCGCATCCTTCTTGGCGCCCAGGCAGCCGGTCACGATGACCTTGCCATTCTCGGTCAGCGCCTCGCCGATGGCATCAAGGCTTTCCTGCACGGCTTCGTCGATAAAGCCGCAGGTGTTGACCACGACCAGGTCGGCACCGTCATAGGTGCCGCTGATCGCGTAACCCTCGGCGCGCAGCTGGGTGATGATCTGTTCCGAGTCGACCAAAGCCTTGGGACAGCCAAGCGAAACGAAACCCACGCGCGGGCTTTGGTCTTTCTGAGTCATTGATTCTGAAGGATTTTTCACGGGGAATGCGAATGTGGGGCAGGCGCGGCGGAGTATATCGGTTATCCCGACGGATGTCGGGCAAGGCCGCCAGGCGTTGCAAGGAACCTCGTATTTTAACCGTTTGCCGCGTTTAAACGGCGCCTGAGACCACACACGGCGGGACAGGCGCCCCGTGGCCGAAGCCCGAGCTCCGCTCCGGCGTGACGTCGGGGAAACTTTGCAGCACTTGCTCGATCTGCGCCGAGTCCTGCGTCCTGCGGATGGCTGCATGCAGCGCCGCGGCTTGCGGCCAGGTCCGCTTGAGATAGCTCAGCCACAATTTCACCCGTCCATGCTCGTGGCAGGAGGCGATCCGGTCATGCAGCTTCCTGAGGTAAGCGGCGATCTGCTGTAGCACCAGCGGCCATTCCGCCTCCGACGGCGTACTATCCATGACCCCGCGGATGCGCAGCGCCAGGAACGGATCCGATACCGCGCCACGCCCGATCATCACATCGGCGCAGCCACTGACCGCGCGGCAACGCTCCCAATCGGCCACCGACCAGACTTCACCGTTGGCAATGACAGGTATGTCGACGGTGTCCGCAATACGCGCGATCCATTCCCAGTGCGCCGGCGGCCGGTAGCCGTGGTCGCGCGTGCGGGCATGCACCACCAGCGAAGCCGCCCCACCCTCCGCCAGCGCCGTGGCGCAATCTAGCGCCAGTGCGGTATCCGAGACGCCGAGCCGCATCTTTGCAGTGACCGCAATATGTGACGGGACCGCTGCGCGCACCGCGGACACGATGCGGTGCAGCGCTTCGGGATGCGCCAGCAGCATCGCGCCGCCGCCGTGCCGGTTGACGACCTTGGCCGGACAACCGAAGTTCAGGTCGATCCCATGTGGCGACAGGGTCGCGGCATAGGCCGCATTGCGTGCCAGCCACGCGGGATCGCTGCCGAGCAGCTGGATCACCATCGGCGTGCCGCTCGGGGTATGGCCGCCCTGCTGGATCTCAGGGGTATCCCGCTCGTAGACGCGCGCGGGAAGCAGCGAGCCCGTCACCCGGACGAACTCGGACACGCAGCCGTCGTAGCCGCCCAGGCCAGTCAGCACATCGCGCATCACATAGTCGGCGAGTCCCTCCATCGGGGCGAGGAAAAGCCGGCTCATGGTCAGGCCCAGGCCAACGGGGATGCGCCGGAATCCGGGGCAGTCAGATTGGGAAGGTGGAAGCTGGAAGGCATCGGGATATCGCGCTGCAGGCGAGTCCGCAAGATGAGCCGCCAGTTCATGAGGGGCGCATTCTACCTGCTTGGGCGCCGCCTCGCAGCGCATCCGGAAACAGCGCGAGGGTGGCGAGGTGACGGACCGGGCGGTCCGCCACCAGTACGTCTTACTTCTTGTCCGGCTGGTTGAACGGGAACGTCCCGAACATATTCTTGGCCTGGTTCTGCATCTGCTCCTGCATCTGCACGAACAGGTTCTTGCTCTGCTCGATGTAGTTGCTCATCATGCCCTGCATCATCGGCCCCTGCATGTTCATGAACTG
>JACXTT010007202.1_pt1 | contig 15730 bp, 11 predicted proteins | sample 9270951 | NCBI WGS metagenome assembly JACXTT01 (sample SAMN15532306, study PRJNA645909) | rock metagenome | isolation source: weathered quartz diorite | place: Puerto Rico | collected 2017-06-21 | reverse complement strand
CATCGAGACCGGTGACATCGAAGCGATGGCCGGAACGGGAGGTGGCGTCGCACTAATCGTGAAGAGGACAATGTTAGAGACTTCAGTTGTCGTCGTAACGTTCCCATTGTTTGGGTTGGATGTTCCGGACACGGCCGAGCCGGGAATGTCGATGGCCACCTGGACTGTCCCAGCCGCGGTTAGGAGCGAAGCGGGAACCGGCGCGGTCAACTGGATGGAACTGACGTAGGTGGTTGTCAGCCCTGTCCCATTCCATAGAATGAATGCGCCGGGAACAAAACCTGTGCCGTTGGCGGTAATCGTGAATCCCTGCGAACCCACGGTGGCCGTGCTGGGACTTACGAACGATAGGGTCGAGGAGGACGTCTGGATGCTGAGGTTCGTGTTGTATTGGGAGCAGGCCGACGCCAGCCCGCAAGCCACGAGCGCCACCATCAGCCACTTCCGAGAAGGCATCCTAAACACTCCTCATTGCGATTGCGGCGGGCTTCCTCCGAAGCTCAGGGTAAACCTTCGGAGGAACCCAGGGTGAACCCTTCGAAGCCCAGGGTAAGCCCTTCATGCCTCAGGGCAAGCAAGTTGCCGACATACCAAAGCCCTTTGCGACGGCGCGCCGTCCGCATACCGGAGAATTGGGCAAGTTGCACAAATCAAAAACATTCCGGGTGCTGAGGAAACGAGCAAGGTTCGGGAACTCGGTAGAGACTTGGGCAGATCCCCCGCCAAACCGGCCCGTTTCTGATACCACCGCAGGGCGCCCAAGTCAACCTGAACGAGCCACCTTCCGCACCCCCAATAGGCGTTCGCGGCAGTGGTGAGATGCGACGTGCGGGCCAGTCTGTTGCCCCGGAAAACGGGCCGGCAGCGCTACCTCCGCACAGTGCTTGGACTTGCGAGGGCTTCGTTGGCAAGGTGACGGACGCGCTCCGCGCACGCATCGTCGTCCCAGGAGGCGGCAGCGGCGGCGCGGAACCTCTCGGCTGCGTCATCCGTATGGCCAAGCTTCTGCTGGATATCCCCAACGAGCAACAAGAAGATACCGTTGCCGGGGTATTCCGTGACGAGTGGCGCGGCGGCTTGCTCGGCGCGGGAGTAGTCGCGGTCGTAGTTGCGCAGGTCCCTTGCCATGTTGTAGCGAGCTTCCATCCGCGTCAATTCGCCCTTCGTGGAGGCGATCTCGAGCTGGTGCAGGCCCACGCGCTTATCCCCGCCGGGGACGCCCATGAAAAAACGCATGACCTTGACCATGGTAGAGAGCGTATCCACAAAATAGTTGTAAAGCCCGAGGCCCAGGTAGGCATCCGACATGTTGGGGTCAAGTTCGATGCAGCGCATCAGATGGGTGCGGGCCGCTACACCCGCGCGCACAGCGGGCATTCGTTCGTAGCGCATGCCCACCAAGCGTGCACGCAGCGCATAACCCAAGCCAGCGTACAATTCCATTTCGGCAGTATCGGATTGGGCGATGCCAGCTTCAGCAAGATGAATTATCTTGTCGGCGAGCGCGAGCTCCGCAGCTGAGTCAGAATCGGCGGGGCGTGGATGGGGCCAGGCATCGATCGTGTTGTACTTTCGCTCGGACCATTTGCAGTAGATCTTCCACCAGAGTGCGTCGGCTTCGATGAGGTAGCCGAGCGGATGGTCGGGCCGCTCGGCCTCGATTTGCTTCGACAGGGTTATGGCCTGATCCGGCTTGCCCGAATACATGAGGCGGATCGCTTCGCGGGCATCGGGCGGGACCTCAAGCCCGGACGCGTGCGCCGCACCCGCCGCGAACGCGGCCATCGCGAGGCAGATCACGGCCCTGAACATTCGATTGAAAATAAGCAGCCTATTATTTCGAATATTTTTTCTCGGCGACGTATCTACGGCTGAAAAGCCACGCGCCGGTCACATACATCGCGAAACATTCTAGCGCAAACACAGGAAAGGCCAGATAGCCCGGCGCCGGCATCTGGAAAATCTTCCAGCGCTGTCCGATAGGGAACGTATAGATCCAACCCGCGCGCGCCCAGTAGTTCCAGAATTCCCACAGCCAGCCGCACACCCAGCCCGCAATGAGAAACGAGTACAACCGCCCGCGCAGCCCGCGCGCGAGGTCTCCTTCGAACGAAGGCAGGTAGAGGCGGCGATTGATGGGCTCAAGCAAGAACAGAAAGCCAAGCCAGACGAATCCGAAAAGGTATTCGCTCAAGCTCCGGGGTACCAGCAGGGGCACGGCGAGCATCGCGGCGCCGAGCGCGACGAACGCCGTCTCCACCGCGCGGCTGAAGCGGATTGGCCGCGCGGCCCGTTCGAACCAGCCGAATGACTCGATGAGCGCAGCGGTCATGAAAATTCCCGGCGTGATCGTCGCGAAGGCCCAGGCGTAGCCCAACCAGCGCTCGAGGCGGTTTGCGGGCAGGCCGACGTATACCCAGTTCGCGAGCCGCAAATTGTACGCTTCGAAGATCAGCCACAGCGCGATCGAGAGAATCGCCATCTTCAGCAGGCCGCGTGGCTCCTCGCGCAGCCGCGAGCGGCCCGAGATGGCGAACGTCGCGGCGTCAGCAATCAAAATGTAAGCCGTCCACGCTACAGGGCTGAAATACGTCGCCGCCGGCTCGACGCCGTGGAACATCAGGAATTCGGCAGCGGTCAGGGCGAAAAGGCCCAGCCAACCGTGCACGGGGAAAGGCCTGCGCCGCAAACGAAAAAATTCCACGACGAGGATCGTGACGGTTGCGGCGGTCAGGACGATTCCGAGCTTCAGCATTTTGCCGTCGGGCTCCAGGTCGCTCCGCTACGATTCTGCACTACTTTGTCATTCCGTATGCGCTAAACATGCCGCGAAACGATGAGCATGGAGGTCAGATGACTTGCGTCGAGGTTGCGGGTTAGTATGTGCCCAGACTTCACCAAGGAAACCATGGACAGCACTTGCAAGAAGGTTGTCGTCGCCGAGGCCGACGCAACAAGCCGGACAAGCCTTCAGACGGCGATGGAGGCGTCCGGTTATGTGGTGTGGTCATCTTCGACCGTTCACCAGGCGCTCGACGCTCTCAGACAGTCTAAGGCAGACCTGCTGCTGCTCGATGTCGACGTTTCGGATATGAGCCCCCTTGAAGCGCTCTCGGCTATTCGAGGTTCCCCGGCCACAGCATCCGTTCGCGTAATTCTTCTCGTCGGCCCCGGAGCCAACGAACGCACGACGGGCATCGAAATGGGCGCAAACGATGCGATCTCGCGACCGTGGGAATTGAGCGAGCTTCTCGCGCGAGTGCGCGAGCAATGTCGCACGCACAGCGACGAGACGTACCTCCGCGATAAGGCCCGCCTTGCCGAGGAGGGTCAGCAAGTCGCGTATACGGCGTTCGATGCAGTCGCGGTCACGGAGAAGATGACCAACGACGCCGTCAGACTTGACCGTGGTCTCAAGATCGGCTTCGGCGCTTTTGTTGGCGTCATCGTGGTGATGGCAGCGATCTATTTCCTATTCGCCCGCAAAGCCCAGCAAGAGACTCTGCACGCCAACGCAATCATCAACAGATTGGAAGGCGGGCTGATACACCAGCAGGATCTGATCGCTGAGGTGCGCAAGCTTCGGCAGCCGGGAACAGACGGCGCTCCAGTTCGCAAGGAAGAATTGCAGAAGCAGGCGGACGAAATCAAAAGCAAGATGGCTGCTGCCAATTCGAGCGGCATTTCCACGCTCCAGAAACAACTGCAGGAGACCAACGCTCGCCTCAAGAGGGTCGAACAGGAAGACACCTCCGCGCAGAGCATCATTCTGGCGAACGTGCAAAGCGTCTGCTTGCTGCACGTTTCCGTGGCGTTCCGCCACCAACAGAGCGGCCGGCGCCTGCGCTATGCCGGTCTGAACCCGAACGGTGAGCCGCTTCAGGACAGCGAAGGCCATCCCATTCTGACCCTCGAAGGAAATGGGCCCGAGGTGAAATTCGACGTTTTCGGCACTGGTTTCATCGTGGCATCCAGCGGGCTGGTGGTAACCAACCGCCATGTGGCCGAGCCTTGGTGGAAGAACGATGAGCTCAACGAAATGACCGGCCAGGGACTCCAATCGGAGATTTCAACGATCCGGGCATATTTCCCTGGCGATCCGCGCGCCTTCCATTCAGAGATTCAAAATATATCCAACGAAACGGACCTGGCGACGATGCGAGTGGACATGCAAGACCTCAAGAGGGCGATCCTATCGCTCGACGCGAGCAAGACCGGGGTGACTTCCGGCGATGCGATCGTGTTGATGGGATACGCGACCGGCCTGAACGCGATTCTCGCTCGCGCAGACGAAGACACTGCGGAGAAAATTCTCAGCCACAGCGGAGGCCAAGTTTCGCGCGTACTGGAGGACTTGGCGCAACGCAGCCTGATTCGCCCGGTGATCACCCAGGGCCACATCGGCGACGTCCTACCCGAAAAGATTGTCTTCGACGCGCAAACGACGTCCGGCGGTTCCGGCGGGCCCCTCTTGAACGGTCATGGAAAGGTGATCGGCGTCACCTATGCCGTCCTGAACGGCTTTGGCGGCTCCAACCTCGCAATTCCAATTCGATTATCCCAACCGCTCCTCGGACAAAAATGACCTGGCCGGGGCTGCCGGCTTTCCCGTCAGCGGCTGGTGTGTGCGCCTTGGTTGATCTCCTCCTGAGCTCGCCGCAGGAGGAAATTCGCTTCGTTTTCCAGCGGGCCGTGCGGAGCAAGTTTGAGATAAGCGGCAGCGTCGGCTTGGACGGCGTAGGGGTCGTGTTGACGTTCGTGAATCTTGGCTAGCAAGATGTGTGCCTCGCCTTTATCCGCGCCGCGGAGAAGGGCGTCGCGCGCGCTCCTTTCCGCTTCCGGAAGGAGGCCCAGGGCAAGCTGCACCACACCCAGGAGATATTTTCCTAGGGCGGAGCCGGGCTCCATGTCCAGTCCGCGCTGGATCAATGTCTCGGCTTGGCGAAATTGTCGTTTCTCAAACAGAATCATTCCCAACGCGAATTGTGAGGGGGCAAAACCGCCGTTCGTCAAATCGATGGCCCGCTGAAAGGCTGCCTCCGCCTGCGTTTTTTCGCCCAGTTCGTATTGAGCGAGACCAAGATTGTGATAGGCGCGGTAGTAGCCTGGATCCTGCGCAAGGGCGCGTTCAAAGTAGACCAAGCTGGCGCGGGCATCTCCCTTCAGAAGCAAGTCCGTGCCTTTCCTAAAGGCAGGTTCTGCTTTACCCGACATCTTCAGTTCCTGGGCGGACACCACCGAATCGTTCACAGGCGTGGCCGCTTTCGAAGGCGAGCCGGTATTGCTTTCAATAGTTAGAGACTGCGCCAAACATAGAGCAGGTATGATCAATCCTGCGACAGCAAGAAGCAGCGCGAGCTTGGGAATCCGCATCGAAAGAGCCTCGTTCGAAAGAGTTCCACCACCTTTTTCCACCACCTTTATTGTCGGCAGCGTTACCGAGGACCTTTGCTGATTTGTCATATCCCGTGCGGGCGGTGATACCTGGGCGAGCGGACAGAGGGGTTAACTGCCCTTTAGGACAGGGGCTGAAGTCTGGGCGGAAGCGCCGTTCGTCACGGTCAACAACAGGGCTAGAACAGGTAGAACTCGAACCGACACTGCAAGGACTGGAATTTTGATGCCACCGGAGTCACGGTACGCCGCGCTGCGCAACGATCTTGTCGGATGACGAGCCCAAAGGACGCTGACCCTTCCTCGGAGCTTTAGCGCTCCCGCTGCATCTGATATGCTTCGGCGCTTTCGCTTATCCATGCCTACACCTTTGCCATCGGAAAAACTGGAACGCGGCCTCGGCCTCGCCGAGGCTGTCGCTCTGAACATGAACGCAATGGTCGGGATCGGGCCGTTCATCGTGATTCCACTGGTAATTCAGGATATGGGCGGGCCGCAATGCCTCTTGGCATGGGTGGCAGGAGCGGCGCTTTCACTTGTCGACGGTCTGGTGTGGGCTGAGCTTGGCGCGGCGATGCCTCGAGCCGGCGGCACCTACGCGTTTCTGCGCGAAATTTATGGGCCGGGACGCGGCGGGCGGCTGATGTCGTTCCTTTACATTTGGCAAACGCTGATTCAGGCGCCGCTGGTTGTGGCTTCGGGCGCGATTGGATTTTCACAATACCTGACGTATTTGGCGCCGCTGGGAAAATACGGGCAGAAGGCAGTCTCGGGAGCGCTGGTGGTTTTTCTGATCGCGCTGCTGTACCGCAGAATTTCGGCGGTAGGGCTCATTTCGAAATTTCTGTGGATTGGCGTCGTCGGCACGATGCTGTGGATGATCTGGGGCGGAGCGACCCATTTTTCAGCGCGAATGGCGTTCGATTTTCCTCCCGGCGCATGGAACTGGTCGTGGCTGTTTTTCGCGGGGCTGGGCTCGGCGACGGTGAACACAATTTACACCTATCTGGGCTACTACCACATCTGCAATCTGGGCGCGGAAATTCGCGACGCGGAGCGCAACATCCCGCGCGCGATTCTGATTTCGATCGCGGGAATTGCCGTGCTGTACCTCGCGATGCAGACAAGCATCCTGGGCGTGCTGCCGTGGCGCGAGGCGCAGAATTCGCAGTACATCGTGAGCACGTTCGTCGAACGGCTGTACGGAGTGCGCGCCGCGGCGTTCGCGACGATCATGATTTTGTGGATTGCGTTCGCCTCGCTGTTTACCACGCTACTTAGCTATTCGCGCGTGCCGTTTGCGGCGGCCGAAGACGGAAATTTCTTTTCGGTGTTCGCGCGCGTGCACCCCACAAAACATTTCCCGCACATCTCCCTCCTATTTTTGGGGGCGGCATCGCTGGCGTTCAGCGTGCTGTTTCGACTCTCGAGCGTCATCAAGGCGATCATCGCGGTACGGCTGCTCGTGCAGTTCATCAGCCAGGGAGTGGGAGTGATGATCCTGCGCAGGCGCTGGCCTCCCGAGCGGCTTCCCTTTAAGATGTGGCTCTATCCTTGGCCGGCGGTGCTGGCGATTCTGGGGTGGGTTGCGCTTTTTTATGCGACGGGATGGAGATTTGCCCTGGGAGGGCTTTCGGTGATTGGTCTCGGAATCGTCACATATATGATTCAAGCGCGCTACCGGCGCGTCTGGCCGTTCGCCGTCGCCGCTATCGCGGAGGTGCCCCGATGAGGCGCCGGCAGAAACTCGCGCTCGCTTTGGCGGTGGCGACGGTGCCTGCTTCCGCGCTCTTTCTGACTCGTGCCGCTGGGCAGCAGGATTCCCCCGAGCCTCCCGCGCCCGGGCGCGGCCAAAGCGTCGCGGACACGCTGGAATCGATCCAGAAAGCACGCGTCGTCACGCGAGTCCTCTTCACCGTGGCCCATCCCGATGACGAAGCTTCGACGCTGCTCACCTATTTGCCGCACGCTCTCGGCACGGACACGACGCTGCTCACGCTGAACCGCGGCGAGGGCGGCCAGAACGCCATCGGTCCCGAGCAGGGCGCGCAACTGGGCATCTTGCGCAGCTCGGAACTTTTGGCGGCTATGAATGTCGAAGGGCCGCGCCTGTATTTCACACGCGTCGTCGATTTTGGATTTTCCAAGACGCTTGAGGAAACGCTCGAAAAGTGGCACGGCCTCGAGCTGGAAGACATGGTGCGCGTGATTCGCACCGTGCGACCGCACATCGTCGTCAACGGCTGGGGAGGGCAGAAGACCGGCCACGGGAATCATCAGGACTCGGGCTACCAAACGCCGCGAGCCGTCGAGGCCGCAGCCGACCCGACGAAATATCCCGAGCAGATTGCCGAGGGGCTGAAACCCTGGCGGGTGGAGATGATTCTCGATCCGGTGCGGCCCAGAACACAGGATCCGAATGAAAAAGTGGACTACACCGGCTCGTGGGTGGTTCCGGCGGATGAGATTTCGCCGATTTGGGGGCGCAGTTACCGCGACATTGCCCTCGAAGGCTTACTAAATCACCGCTCGCAGGGCGTCACGCCGTTCCTTAATGCGCCGTTTTTCCGGCGGCCGTATGGGCTTAAGCGGCCTACAGGCGGCGGCGCTCCGTCGTCGTCGGATTTTGCGCAGCCGCTCACGTCGCTCGCGCGTGTGATTCCGGTTCCAGCTGAAGAAACACTCGCAGCAGTCGATCGCGCGCTCGACGAAGCTCGCGCTGCGGCGGAAAAACTCGATTGGGCTGCGACGGTGAGGTCAATCGCGGCGGCGGGCAAGAAAATTGCGTCCCTTGACGATCAAGCAAAGAACTCTGAAGATCCACGTGCTGCCGACGCTTTATGGGAACTCGCGCAAGTTCGCGAGCGAATCAATCACGCGCTGGCTGATGCCCTGGCGCTCAAGATTGTCGCGAACTCAGATCGCAGCGAGCTTGTCGCGGGCGAAGGATTCAACGTGCGAGCGGAGGTTGTTCATCGCACCGACGTGCCGGCCACGTTCTCCAAGCCCGGCTTGTCTATGCCGTCCGGCTGGAACGTCACCAAAGAGGAAGAAAAAGACGGCGCGACGAATTTCACCGTCGCGGTTCCTGGCGGGGCCGAAACGCCGCGCGCGCCAGGCGACTTTTTGAATCCGTTTCCGCCGCCCATTGTTCGCGCAATTACCCATGTGGAGGCTGACGGCTACGCGTTTGATTTCGTCACTCCTGTCGAGAGCCAGCACTCTACGACTGTTAGCGTGCTGAACTTTCCGCTGCGCCTTGTCCCGCCGGTTGAGCTGACGGCTCAGCCCGAGCAGTACGTAGTCGTCGAGTCGCGCGAGCCAAGTCAGTTCGACGTGTTTGCGCGGGTTCATTCCTTCGGGCAGGTGCCATCGAAGGTCAGCGTAGGCGTCGAAGTGCCGCCCAGCTGGAACGCTCCGGCCCCGCAAACGGTCGACTTTTCCGGCGCGGGTGATCGCCTGGTGCATCTGATCGTGATGCCCCCGCGGAAAATCGCGCCTGGGAACTACACGCTGAAAGCGTACGCGAAGCGCGGTGAGGAGAAGTTTGAGAATTCGCTCGAGCCGCTGCCCTCGCTGCCGAACTATTTGTGGAGCGCGCCCGCTACCGTCCCCGTGCACGTGTTTGCGATCGCCGTGCCGGAGCATCTGCGCGTGGGCTACATCGCCGCCGACAACGATGGCATCCCGGATTCGCTGCGGCGCCTTGGCATCGATGTCGAAATGCTCGACCCAAACGCCATTGCCTTCGGCGATCTTGCGCGCTTCGACGCCATCGTGGTGGGCATGCGTGCGTACGAACTGCGCACGAGTCTCGTGGCATCGAATTGGCGCCTGCTTGATTACGCCGCGGGCGGCGGCACGCTCCTCGTGCTGGACGAGCGTCCGGCGGTCTGGGACCCGCTCAAGCCCGCTCCATTCCCCGCTACGATGGGAACAAATTCCCCTCGTGTCACCGACGAAAACGCGGCTGTGACCTTCACTGATCCCTCAACCCCGCTTCTGAACTTCCCGAACAAGATTGACGCTCACGATTTCGATGGTTGGGTGCAGGAGCGCGGCCTTTACTTCTGGGAAAAGTGGGACCCGCAGTATCACACCGTTCTCTCCATGCGCGATCCCGGCGAAAAGGACGTTCAGGGTAGCCTCGTCTGGACGCGCACCGGCCGGGGCACGTACATCTATACGGGCCTCTCGTTTTCGCGCCAGTTACCTGAAGGCAATCCCGGCGCCTTCCGGCTCTTCGTGAATTTACTCAGCCAGTCGCGAAACAAGACGAAGTAGGCGCGCAAAATTCAACTGCGCCGCTACTTCTTGGGCGGGTACTTGTCGATCGACTTTTTGACCATGGAGTCGAGCTTGCCTTCGATCTTGGTGGCGTCGCTTTTTTCTTCCGCGGCGATGGCGCGCCAGACGAGGGAGCGCGCGGTGGGATCGCGCAGGTCGATGACGAGCGTGCCCTCGGCATACGGCACTCGCACGTATCGCGTGCCTAGGCCGTACCATCCGGCGGGGTACGCTTCAACCTCTGATTTGCGGACCGCTCCGAATGTGTAGCGTATGTTCAAGTCGGCGGGGCCGCTGGTTACCATCGTCAAGCCCTTCGCCGTGAGATCGCTCTGGATATCTGCTTCGATCTGCTTTTTGACCAGAGGGCTGTTCAAAGCAGGATTCGCGCTATTCAAACGGCCATCGCGGATCGCAAAAGTCTTATACCGGCTGAAATCGGCAGTCCGGTCAAACTCCATCGTGACTTTTTGTGCCCGAGCACTGTGCGCAGGGAGCAATGTTAGGACGAGAATGGCAAAGCCTCGCGATGCACTCGACCCACGTAGTTGAACCCACGTCCGTGCGCAAGCCACACTGAAAATCTTGGACACGATCCACCTCCCTGCGGAATGGAATTAGTGTAGCAACCTGTTGAGAACAATCCTGCGCCATCCTCATCGCATGGTTCCAGACTGCCACTATTTTGCGATTGACCGCGGCTTTGGCGGGTGGTACATGAGAGTGCTTGCAGGTTTAACTGTTTGTTTAAATTTAGGATAGCCAAAAGAGTTCTGAGTGGGAACTGGATTCTGGTACGAAGGAGTTGCAAGGATGTCTAAATATCGACCACCGATCATCCTGTTGACTAGCGCAGTCGCGCTGGCTCTCTTTGCCGGAGGGCCTGTCCGGCATCCGGTTGCGGCGCACGCCGCACCTCAAAACGTGCAAGCATCAGCGGACGCGTCCACCTCGGTCGACCCTCTGCAATGGTCGTATCGCATCGATCGATACTGGCTCGAGGGCCAGAGCGGCGCGGCCCGCGGCGAAATCGTTTACTACTATAAATGCTGGATGTGTCACAACCAGTACACCAAAGGCGCGCCGTATCTTAAGGACCTCTATCACCACTCAACGCTTGAATCCGGCCAGCCGGTTGGCGACGACACCGTCACCACGCAAATCAAAGACGGCGGACCGGGCATGCCGTCGTTCCGCACGAGCCTGACCGACGCGGACGTCGCCGACGTTGTCGCTTATATTCGCGAAGGAAAATGCTGCGTCGAAGGAGAAAATCCGCCAAAGAATCCCTGGTACCAGTCCGAGGAGCGCAAGTGGCCGGTGCAGAGCGGCACTTCGGGCGGCGCGCACGGAACGATCACCATACCGAGCGGTGACACTCCCGAAGGCGTCATGATGCAGCTCATCGCGCCGAACCGGGTCCGCACCACCGTTTTCACCAACGAAGACGGAACCTACCAGTTCCCCGCGATGCAAGCCGGCACCTACACGCTGCGCATTGCTTTGCCGCTCGAATTCAAGCCTTTCCACAAAGAAGTGAAAATTGACGGGGCCACGAAGCTGGATGACATCGCGCTCGAGCGAGTCTCGCCCACGGATTTTCTTCCCGCGACGCAGGAAATCGAATCTCAAATGAGCGGCGCTGAACTGGTGTGGAATTTGGGAGGGACCCCCGAAGAAAAACGGGCGTTCCGCGGTTGCGGCAGCGGCTGCCATTCTTACGAGCAGATCCTGAGGAACCGCTACGACGAACGAAGCTGGCGCGCCATCGTGCGTCGCATGATGCACTACAATGGCGCTTCCCTCATCAATCCCACGACCGCGAAAATCGCCGCCTCCGAAAACGGCCTCGACCCCAACGATCCAAGGCGCCTGCGGGTGGAAGAAGCGATTGTGAAGTTCCTCTCCCGCGTCCGAGGGCCGGATTCAAAGGACGGGCAAGTGCAGGTCTTCCCGCGCCCGCGCGGCGCATCTACCCGGGCAGTGATCACGCAATATTTTCTGCCCCGCGTCATTGAGAGCCCGCACGACGTCGCAGGCGATTCCAAGGGCAATATCTGGTTCACGAGCCACCGGACGCGTTACATCGGCAAGCTGGACCCGAAGACCGGAATCATCACGGAATACGCGGTACCTCTGACGCCGGGGGCGCTTCCCGGCTCGCACCGAATTTCAGTCGACAAGAACGACATCGTATGGTTTTCCGAAGTCTGGGCGCACAACCTGACGAAATTCGATCCAAAGACGGAAAAATTCACGCAAATCCCCATCTACTCTTCAGTGATGCCGATCAATTCTCCTGGATTTAACAATTTTGCGCTCGCTCCTGACGGATACATCTGGTACACGGACGACTACGCGGCCGTCAAAATCGATTCGGAGACCGGAAAATTCGTGCAGAAATTCCCGATGAAAGCGCCTTCCACCTACGACAACGCGATCTCCTACGACGGCAATTGGTGGGCGGGCGGTTCGCCACCGGGCGGCGGAAACTCGGCGCAACTCCTGAACATTAAGACTGGAAAAATGCTGGACCTTCAGACAGGCTCGGAACCGTCGAACTCCCGCCGTGGAGGATTTGACCCGTCCGGCAATGCCTGGTTTGGCGGAGGAAACGGCACTTTGGTCGAACTTGATCAGAAGCTCGGCCGTATCCGCGAATTCAAACCTCCGATCCCGATCAGTCCTTACGCTGGGTTCTACGAAGCCATGCCGGACAAAAACGGTGAAGTTTGGGCAGGCGTGCTGCCTGGGCGCGAGTTCGTGCGGCTCAATCCGAAAACCGAGCACTGGACCGAATACATGATGCCCGAGCCGTTCTCGCACGATCGCCGAACCTGGGTCGACAACTCCACGAATCCCGTCACGGTGTGGTACGTCGATTATCAGGGCTACATCATCCGCATCCAGCCGCTCCAGTAGGACAGGCCTGCCTGCCGCAGGCGGGCTTCAGCCTGTCGCCCTTGTTGTGACAAAAAACAAAACCAGACAGGCTGTAAGCCTGTCCTACACTCAACTCCTCCAGCGCGGCAGAAGACGAAGCGCGTTCTCGCGCTGGAAGCCGCGAAGCTCGCTCGGCGAAACGTCAAACTTATTCATCGCCGACGCGATCGTTTCAATCTTCCAGAACGGAATGTCTGAACCAAAGAGAATGTGGTCCTTGGGGAGCACGCTGAAAACGGCGGCCATGGCCGAAGGGCTTATGGCGACGCTGGCAATATCATAATAAAACTTTCTGAGCTCGCCGATGAATCCGTTTGGAATGAGTTTGGCTTTTTCCTCGGGGCTGAGGCTGCCCCCAGCGAGGCGCGAGGTTAGCATCAGCGTCGTGCCGCCGCCGTGCGAGAAGATGAAGCGCAGATCCGGACAGCGCGCGATCGTGCCGTTGTAAATGAGGCTGACAATCGTCCGCGTCGTATCGACGGGAAATTCGATGGGCGGGCCGGACATCATCGGATCGGGATGGCCGCAGCAGGACACGGTGGGATGGACGAAGATGACCGCTTTGCGCCGGTTCAGCTCATCCGTGACGGGCGCAAATTGTTTGTGTCCAAGCAGCTTGCCTCCGTCATAGCTCGAAAGGAGGCCGACGCCGTCCAGCTTCAGCACGTCGAACACATGTTCGATCTCGCGGAGGCTTCCATCGACATCCGGCAGCGGCAATGCGCCCCACATTCCGAAGCGCCCCGGAAAATCCCTCCCGAGCTGCGCGCCGTATTCGTTGCATTCATGCGCGTTGCGTCGCGCTTCTTCATTGTTTCCTGTCCACATCGCGGGGCTCGAAACGGAAACGATCGCGGTCGCGACGCCGTTCTGGTCCATCTGATCGAGCGAGGTGTGAGGCGACCAGCCCGTGTAAAAGGCGGCGTTGGTCGTGGGCGCGTCCGCGACGATGCGGTCCAAATTGCGCTTGGTGTATTCAGGAGGATAAATGTGGTGATGCGTGTCGATGATGCGAAGGGACGGCGCGGGAACCTGGGCGATCAGCTCGGCAGAGCCGAGCGCAACTCCCGCTCCAACAGCGCCCGCCGTCGCGAGGATTTCGCGCCGGGAGAGACGGCGGCTTCCTGCATGAGGACTCCGCTCACGCGTTTCATTCGTGCTGTGGGGCAAGCATGCAAGCCGATCCATGACATATCCCTCCTGAAAATAGGTTCCCCGCAGGCTCTACACTCGCGCGAGGCAGAGATCGAAAACTTAAGCGTCGACTTAAATGCATTCCGCTCCCATCCGCCTGCCCGCACCGGCGGACACTATCACCCGTTTGCAGGCAATGCAAATAGGCACGCAGCGTCTGATGAGAACGTGTTTGCCGCCTCGCTAGCGTCTATAATGAGCTATGGGTGAAATGGGGCTGCTTACTGACGCGACGGCCGCGGAGCGCCGCGCGATGATCGAGACGCAGATCCGCAAACGTGGCGTTTCGTCCGCCCGCGTACTCGATGCGATGGCCGCCGTTCCGCGCCACGAGTTCGTGCCCGAAAAATTCCGGCCCTATGCCTATGTCGACAAACCGCTACCCATCGGCGAGGGTCAAACGATCTCGCAGCCGTTCATGGTCGCGGCCATGGCCGAAGCACTCGAGCTCACCGGCTCCGAGCGGGTGCTGGAAATCGGCGCGGGCTCTGGCTACCAGGCAGCTGTGCTCTCGCTCTTGGCGCGCGAAGTCATCACCGTAGAAAACCGCACGCCGCTGGCGCTCGCGGCGCAGGAGCGCCTGACAGAACTCGGCTACACGAACGTCCACGTGCACAACGGAGATGGCTCTGCGGGCTTCCCCGATGCCGCACCCTACGACGCGATCCTCGTCACCGCAGGCGCTCCGGAAATACCGCAAGTGTTGGCAGATCAGCTTCAAGAGGGTGGACGGCTGGTGATTCCCGTGGGCGATCAGGACAATCAGAACCTGGTACAGGCTCGCAAAGAAAATGGAGAATTGAAAACCCGCGTATTGTTTGGCTGCCGGTTCGTGCCGTTACTCGGCCGCTACGGCTGGAGCCAGTTCAGCCGCAGATTCTTTTAAATTCCGTCGACATGTTTCAATCCACCATTTCTGGAATCACTGGGCTACTCGATCTTATCCCGCTTCAGCAAGTTATGTTTTGCGCAGAGCAACTGAATATTCTTGGCTAGAAGAGATGTTCCTCCCTTGGAAAACGGTACGATGTGATCGAAGTGAAGGTTTTCCTTACTGCCGCACAAGACGCATTTTCCTTTATCTCTCTTCCAAACCTCGATTTTAATTGGCGTCGGGATAAGCCTATCGTGATCGATCTCGCGTGAGTCAGTTCTGGAAACCTCGATTTTTTGATCGGTGACTTGGAGTTTGAACTTGAATACTTTTCTGCCGCCTTCCTTTTCTGTCCATGCGTCAATAAGTTCGAACAAACCAGCATAAGCCCAAATCCCAGTCTTAATTTTATCGTAGACTCTCACGAGCTCGACAGGGGCCGCGTGATCCTTATACGAAGCCGCAGCCTGGCAGAAGAATCCATTCTGCGTTAATGCCCCTGTTGGCGAAAATTCCTCTTGGTCTACGGTCTTTGGGCTTGGGCACGCCTTTGTCCTGGGTACGTCGTGCCCCTCGTAAATCAGAACCTTGCCGCCATTCTCGATTCGGTCTCCGTAAGGGGCACCCACCCTCACGCTCATCAGGATGACACTCATCTGGCCACCGAGGCGGAAGTTCATTCCGCGCTGAAGGCTGGCACGTTCGTGCCGACACATGTCCATGTAGGAGATGATGTCGCCAGGGCGAATTTGTGGACTTTCTAGGTCCAATTACGATTCCTCGCAGCGAGATCGGCGATTCTCCACGCGTACCATTCTACCTGTGCTGACTAGTATTTGCGGCTCGCTCGCGTACCCGGGCAAATGCCTTTCGCAGGACGCGCGTGACGGCCACGGTCAAATCGTACTGAGCTAGCTCATCTTCGCGCGACCAGGCCAGCTCCGCGGCGTCGCTCCCGGCAGCTAGGGTGCCGCCGCGGAGTTCGCATAAATAGTCGAGAATAACGAAGTGGTACTGCGGCCGCTGGGGATCGCCGGG
>JACXTT010007201.1_pt1 | contig 15730 bp, 16 predicted proteins | sample 9270951 | NCBI WGS metagenome assembly JACXTT01 (sample SAMN15532306, study PRJNA645909) | rock metagenome | isolation source: weathered quartz diorite | place: Puerto Rico | collected 2017-06-21 | reverse complement strand
CGGCGCCGGCGGCTCCGGGCTTGCGTGCGGCGTGGTGACGCGCCGGTGCCTCCTCGCCTTGTACCCCGGGATCCGCACCGTGGGGCGCGGGGTGTGGCCGTCCAGCTTCTGCCCCTCCGGCATCGCCCACTTCACCAACCTGCAGCAGTTCGTGGCGCTGATGCCGGCTGCGATTCCCTTCCGCACCTTCTGGGTCATGCTCTCGGCGGTCGTCGAGCTGGTCGGCGCGACGCTGATCGTCAGCAACACCTATCCGCGGCTGGGCGGCTGGCTGATCGTCGTCTTCCTCGTGCCGGTGACGATCACGGTGCACGGCGTCATCATGCTGACCACGCCGGACCCCGTGATGCGGGACATCCAGACGTCGTTCTTCCTGAAGGGCATGACGATGACCGGCGCGGCGCTGCTGATCACGCAGCTCGGCGTGAAGTCGCCGTCCGCCAGGGACTAGTCGCGCGCCAGGATGTGGATCACGCAGACGCTGCCGCCGCCCATCATGTGGCAGAGCCCGACGCGCGCGTCCTTCACCTGGCGCTTGCCGGCCTCGCCGCGAAGCTGAAGGGTCGTGTCCCAGAGCTGCGCCAGGCCGGTCGGCCCGCCGGGATGCCCGCGCGCGATGAGCCCGCCGTCGGTCGACACCGCGACGCGCCCCTCGAGGGCGAAGTCGCCGCGCTCGATGCATGCCTCGGCCTCGCCGGTGCGGCAGAGGCCGAGCAGCTCGTAGTACTCGAGCTCCTCGATCGCGAACGCGTCGTGGACCTGGACCAGGTCGATGTCCTCGGGGCCGAGGCCCGCCTGCTCGTAAGCGGCGCGCGAGGTGTCGACCGACATGCGCGCCGGACCCACCACCGGGCCGACGAAGAGGTGGCCGCGCTCGTAGCGCTCGGTCTGCAGCTCCGAGGCGAGCACGCGCACGACCGGGCGCCCGGGATGCAGCCGGCGCGCCATCTCCGGGCGGCCCACGATGGCGCATGCGGCGCCGTCGCCGATCGGGCACGACATCATGGTGGTGAGGGGCCAGGCGACCATGCGCGAGGCGAGCACCTTCTCGACCGTGACCCGCTGCTCGGGCCGGCGCTGGCTCATCGGGTTGAGCGCGCCGTTGTTGAAGTTCTTGGCGGCGATGGCGGCCAGGTGCTCGGGCTTCGTGCCGCGCTCGTGCATGCGCCGCGTGGCCCAGAGGGCGAAGAAGGCGGCGGGGAGGATCGAGTCCTCGAGGTAGGCCGGGTCGGTCCCGGCCCCCGAGCGCTGGATCATCTCCGACATCTTGTCGAAGCCGAGCACCATGACCACGTCGTGGCGGCCGCTCGCGACCGCGAAGCACGCCTCACGGAAGGCGGCGGAGCCCGTGGCCGAGGCGTTCTCCACGTGCTGCACCGGGATGCCGGTCAGCCCAAATTCCTTCATGGTGCGCACGGCGCTCATCACCGGCGCGAAGATGTAGCCCACGTAGGCCGCCTGCACGTCGCGGAAGCCGAGCCCGGCGTCGCGGAGGGCGGCCATCCCTGCCTCGCGCGCCATGTCGGCATTCGACTTCTCCGCCCACATGCCGAAGCGGTGCATGCCGACGCCGAGGACGGCGACGTCCTTCATCTACCCTCCACCGGCCGGAAGCGGACGATGACCACGTCGTGGTCGCCCTCCTCGCGGAGCGGCTCCAGCTCGGCCTCGAGCGTCTGGCCGACGCGGTAGTCCTCCTGCTTGCCGGCGAGCGGCAGCTGCACCCGCGGCCCCTCGGGGAGGTCCACCTGCCCGACGCCGTAGCCGATGTGCTCGACGCGCGTCGAGCCGAAGAGCGGGAAGTGCACGAAGGTGTAGCTCCAGAGCGTGCCGCGCGGGCCGAGGAGCACGTCCTCGGTGCGCTCGCTCAGGCACTTGGCGCAGATCGCGCGGCGCGGGAAGAAGTGCTCGTTGCAGTCCCGGCAGCGCGTGCCGAGCAGGCGCGGCGCCTCGGCGGGGTCGTCGGGCACGGTGAAGTAGCCGGCCTTCACCGGCATGCGAGGTCGCATGGTCCCGGCGAGTTACAACCGGACGGTCCGAAGTGTCAATCATCTTGACAAACGAACGTTTGTTTGGGTACCAGGACGCATGAGCTCCCGCGCGGCCACGGCCCGCGCCCGTGAGACCCCGTCCACGCGCGACGCCATCCTCGACGCCGCCGAGCGGCGCTTCGCCGAGCGCGGCTTCCCCGGCGTATCGATGCGGGAAATAGCCGCGGAGGCCGGTCTCAAGAACCAGGCCAGCCTCTACCATCACTTCCGCCACAAGCGGGCGCTGTACGAGGCGGTCCTCGCCCGCGGGGTCGCGCCCATCGTCGCCCTGGTCGCCGAGAGCGGTCGCGGTGGCCCCCCGGGCGAGCGCGGCCGGCTCGAGCCCGCGACCGTGGAGGCCGTCCTCGACCGCGTCTTCGATTACCTGGAAGAGCATCCGCACCTCCCCCGCCTGATCCAGCGCGCCGGCATCGACGACAACCGCTACCTGCGCAGCGCCCTCGGGCGCCTCCTGGGACCGCTGTACGCGCAGGGGCTCTCCGTCCTCGCCGGCGCGCTGGGCTCCTGGGAGGCGAGCGACCTGCCCCACCTGGGGGCCGGGCTCTACCACCTCATCTTCGGCTACTTCGCCGACGCCACCCTGTTCGAGGCGGTGGTGCAGCAGGATCCGCGCAGCGCGTCGGCGGTGGCGCGCCAGCGCCGCTTCCTGAAGAGCGCCGTCTCGCAACTCCTGGGTCTCCGCCCCGCGCGGCGCGTGCTCCCGGGCCCCCGCCGCCGCTCCTGAGGGTCGCCATGCAGCTTCCCGGCATCGATCTCGCGAATCCCGACGTCTTCGTCACCGGCTGGCCGCACGAGGCCTTCGCCGTGCTGCGGGCGAAGGCGCCCGTCTACTGGCACGAGGAGCGCAACGGCGGGCCGGGCTTCTGGGTGGTGAGCAAGTACGCCGACGTGATGGCCGTGCAGCTCGACTCGAAGACCTTCTCCTCGGCCCGCGGCGGTACGCTGATCAAGGAATTCAATGGCGAGGAGCGCGAGGCGATCCGCTCGCAGCTGATCAACATGGATGCCCCGCGCCACACGCGCTTCCGCCGCCTCGTCAACATGGGCTTCTCGCCCAAGATGACGAACCGGTTGGCGCCCCACATCCGGGACATCGCGAACAAGATCATCGACGCGGTGGCGGCGCGCGGCGAGTGCGACTTCGTGAGCCAGATCGCGGCCGAGCTGCCGCTACAGGTGATCGCCGAGATGATCGGCATCCCGCTCGAGGACCGCCACCTGATCTTCAAGTGGAGCAACGACATGATCGGCTTCGACGACCCCGAGTACGGGGGCGCCAGCGCCGAGGTCGGGAAGATCGCCTCGATGCAGATGTACATGTACGCCAACCAGCTCGTGGAGCAGCGGAAGAACAACCCGCACGACGACCTGGTGAGCGTGCTCATGGCGGCCGAGGTGGACGGCGAGAAGCTGACCGAGGTCGAGTTCGACTCCTTCTTCCTGCTGCTCGCGGTGGCGGGCAACGAGACCACCCGGAACCTCATCTCCGGCGGCATGCTGGCCCTCCTCCAGCATCCCGCGGAGCGCGCGCGCCTGCTGGCCGATCTGACGCTCATGCCGACCGCGGTCGAGGAGATGCTGCGCTGGGTCTCGCCGGTCATGTATTTCCGGCGCACCGCGACGCGCGACGCCGAGCTGCGCGGCCAGAAGATCCGTGAGGGCGACAAGCTGACCGTGTGGTATGGCTCCGCCAACCGTGACGAGGAGGTCTTCCCCAACGCGGACCGCTTCGACGTCGGGCGGACGCCGAACGACCACCTCGCCTTCGGCATCGGTCACCACTTCTGCCTGGGCGCCAACCTGGCCCGGCTGGAGATCCAGATCATGTTCGAGGAGCTGATGCGCCGCCTCCCGGACATCCAGCTGGCTGCGCCGGTGGAACGGCTGCGCTCGAACTTCATCAACGGCATCAAGCGCATGCCCGTGCGCTTCACGCCCGAACGGAGCTAGGCGTCCGTGCGCACGCGCGTCTGCGATCTCCTCGGCATCGAGCTGCCGCTCTTCGCCTTCAGCCACTGCCGCGACGTGGTGGCGGCGGTCAGCAAGGCGGGGGGCCTCGGCGTCTTCGGCGCGCTCGCGTACTCGAACGAGCAGCTCGAGGTGGAGCTCCGCTGGCTCGACGAGCACGTGGGCGGGAAGCCGTACGGAGTGGACGTGGTCATGCCCGCCTCGCTCGCCGACCAGCCGGCCTTCGACAAGGCGGCCTTCGAGACGATGATCCCCGAGAAGCACCGCTTCTTCGTGGAGGAGACGCTCGAGCGCTACCAGGTGCCGAAGCTCCCCCCCGGCGAGACGGCGCACGAGGGTCTCCTCGCGTGGACGCACGCCGGCGCCCGTACCCAGGTGGAGATCGCCCTCGGCCATCCGATCAAGCTCCTGGTGAACGCGCTCGGCACGCCGCCCAGGGACGTGATCGACAAGGTGCACGCGCGCGGCGTCCAGGTGGCGGCGCTCTGCGGCAGCGTCGAGCACGCGCGCCGGCACGCCGAGGCGGGTGTCGACATCATCGTGGCGCAGGGTTCGGAGGCGGGCGGGCACACGGGCGAGGTCGGTACCATGGTCCTCATCCCGGACGTGGTCGACGCGGTGGCGCCGCGTCCCGTCCTCGCCGCGGGCGGGATCGGCTGCGGACGCCAGATCGCGGCGGCGCTGGCGCTCGGCGCCGAGGGCGCCTGGATGGGCTCGGTCTGGCTCGCGACCACGGAGAGCGACCTCCATCCCGTGGCGCTGGAGAAGGTGCTCCACGCGACGTCGCGGGACACGGTGCGCTCGCGCTGCATGACCGGGAAGCCGGCGCGCCAGCTGCGCACCAGGTGGACCGAGGCGTGGGACGATCCGTCGTCGCCCGGCGCGCTCCCCATGCCGCTCCAGTTCCTGCTCAACGCCGACGCCACGACGCGCATCCACCGCTACGCACACGTCGAGACCTCGGGCGCGAAGGAGCTGGTGGGCACGCCCATCGGGCAGATCGTCGGGCGCATGAACCGGGTGCAGCCGGTGCGCGACCTGGTGCGCGAGATGATGACCGAGTTCGTGGACGCGGTCGCGCGGGTGAGCGCGCTCCTCGAGGAGTGAGCATGCCCGCGCCGCTCCGCCTCGACGTGGTGTCGGAGTTTCCCTACAAGCACTCGACGGGCGAGGTCATCGGCCGCTTCCTCGCGGGCTTGAAGGAGCAGAAGAAGATCTGGGGGCAGCGCGTGGCCGGGCAGGGGGTCGTGGTCCCGCCGCTCGGCTACTCCGAGGTCGACGCCTCGCCCGGCGCCGAGTGGGTGGAGGTGCAGCCCGTCGGCACCGTCACCGCGGTCGCGGTGGTGCGCGAGCCGATCGCGCAGCTCCATCCAGCGGACCGGCCCTTCGCCTTCGTGCTGGTGAAGCTCGACGGCGCGGACACCGCGCTCGCGCACGTGGTGCGCGAGGACCTCGATGTGCTCCGCGTCGGCGCCCGCGTCGAGGCGGTGTGGGCGGGCGAGCGGACCGGGACCATCCGCGACATCGACTGCTTCCGGATCGTGCGATGAGCGAGCCGCCCAAGGACCCCGTCAAGTACGTCGAGGCCACGATCCACCTCCCCTACCACTACGTGGCGGGCGACTACCGCGCGCGCTACCTCCAGGCGCTGAAGAACAAGAAGATCCTGGGGTCCCGGTGCTCGGCGACGGGCAAGGTGTTCGTGCCGCCGCTGATCGCCTCGCCCGAGAGCTTCGCGCCCGCCGACGACCTGATCGAGATCGCCGATCGCGGGGTGGTGACCACCTTCTGCGTCGTGCGCATCCCGGTCATGGGGCGGAACGTCGAGCTGCCCTACGTGGCCGCCTCGGTCGCCCTCGACGGCGCCGACATCTCGATCTACGCGCTCATCCAGGAGTGCCCGCCCGACCAGATGCGCATGGGCATGCGCGTCGAGGCGGTGTGGAAGCCCGACGGCGAGCGGCAGGGCGACCACGAGGACATCCGCTACTTCCGTCCCACCGGCGAGCCGGACGCGCCGCTCGCCTCGTTCATCAACCGGCTCTGAGCTTCCGGCATGAGTAGACTCCGAAATGTCGCCGTGGTGGCCTTCTCGCAGGCGCCGATCGTGGTGCGCGACGAGCATCGGATCGCGAGCGAGATCCTCTATCCCGAGGTGCGGAGCGCGCTCGCCCAGTGCGACGTCGAGCGCGAGGCGATCGACTACCAGGTGGCGGGCTCCGCCGATTACATCGACGGCCGGCCCTTCGGCTTCGTCGCGGCGCTCGACGTCATGGGCTCGTGGCCGCCGAAGCAGGACCTGCACGTGGAGATGGACGCCGCCTTTGCCGCCTACTACGCCTGGATCCGCATGCAGGCCGGGGACTGCGACACGGCGCTCGTCTGCGGCTACGGGAAGAACTCCGAGGGCGAGCCGGAGCGGGTGCTGAACCTGGAGCTGGATCCGTACTACCACGCGCCGCTCGGCCTCACGCCGGCGGCGACGGCCGCGCTGCAGGCGAGCGCCTACATGGCGCGCACCGGCGCGACCGACCGGGACCTGGCCGGGGTCGTGGCGCGGAACCGTGCGGCCGGCGCGAAGAACCCGTGCACGCAGCTGCGCGAGGCCGTGTCGGCGGAGACGCTCGCCGCCACGCCGTGGGCCGTCGAGCCGCTGCGGAAGGGCTACCTGCCACCCTACGGCGACAGCGGCGTCTGCCTGATCCTCGCCGCGGAGGGGAAGGCCGAGCGCCTGTGCGAGCGCCCGGCGTGGATCCACGGCGTCGACCAGCGGATCGAGATGCAGACGCTCGGGGCGCGCGATCTCTCGCGCAGCGCCGGCGCCCGGCTCGCCGCCGAGAAGGCGCTCGCCATGGCGGGGCTCGGAAGCGCGCGGGACGTCGACGTGGTCGAGCTCTGGGCGACCACGCCCACCGAGGAGCTGATCCTCGCCGAGGCGTTGAATCTCGGAACGAACGGCGGCCCGGCGGTGAATCCCTCGGGCGGGCCGCTCTGCGGCCACCCGCTCATGATGACCGGCCTCATCCGCCTCGGCGAGGCGTTCCGCCAGCTCGCGGGACGGGCCGGCGCGCACGCGGTTCCCAGTGCCCGCCGGGCGATCGCGCACGCGGCGCAGGGCCACTGCCTGCAGCAGAACCTCTTCTTCGTGCTGGGCAGCGAGCGGAGGTGGAAGTGAAGCGCCCGGTCGCGGTGGTCGGGGTCGGGCAGACGCATCACGCGTCCCGGCGGAGCGATCTCAGCATCCCCGGCCTGGTGCGCGAGGCCGCCGACCGTGCGCTCCTGGACGCCGGCCTCGACTATGCCGACATCGACGCGGTGGTGATGGGCAAGGCGCCCGATCAGCTCGAGGGCGTGATGCAGCCGGAGCAGTTCCTCGCCGGCGCGCTCGGCGCGCACCTGAAGCCACTCCTTCGCGTCCACACCGCGGGCTCGGTCGGCGCCTCGACGGCGCTCACCGCGGTGACGCACGTCGCCTCCGGCCTCTTCGACCGGGTGCTTACCGTCGCCTGGGAGAAGCAGTCCGAGGGAAACGCCATGTGGGCGCTCTCACCGAATATGCCGTTCACGCCGCCCCTGGTGGCGGGTGCGGGGGGCTTCTTCGCGCCGTACTGCCGCGCCTACATGGCGCGCACGGGCTGCCCGCCGCACATCGGTCCCCTGGTCGCCGCCAACGCGCGCGACAACGCGACCCGGAACGAGTACGCGCACCTGCGCGAGCCGATGACGGTCGACGACGTGCTCCAGTCCCCCGTCCTCTGGGATCCGATCCGCTATCTCGAGACCTGCCCGTCGTCCGACGGCGCCTGCGCGCTTGTCGTCGCCTCCGAGGAGCAGGCGAGGAAGGGGCCGCGGAAGCCGGCCTGGGTGAAGGCCGGCTACTCCTACGCCGAGGCGATGTGGGTGCCGGGCCGGGACCAGGTGAGCCCGCGCGCCGGCCGCGTGTGCGCGCAGAAGGTCTACGAGAAGGCGGGCATCAAGAATCCCTGGAACGAGATCCAGACCGTCGAGATGTACGTCCCCTTCGCCTGGTTCGAGCCCATGTGGCTCGAGAACCTGGGCTTCTGCGACACGGGTGAGGGGTGGAAGATCGTCGAGCGCGGCGAGCAGAAGATGGGCGCCCACCTGCCCGTGAACCCCTCGGGCGGCGTCCTGTGCACGAACCCGATCGGCGCTTCGGGCATGCTCCGCCTGGGCGAGGCCGCGCTGCAGGTGATGGGGCGAGCGGGCGAGCACCAGGTGGGCGGCGTCAAGAACGCGCTCGGTCACGCCTACGGCGGCGGCGCGCAGTACTTCGCGATCTGGCTGGTGAGCAATGAGCGCTGAGCCCGCCGTCCTTTACGCCAAGGCGGAAGGCATCGCGACCGTCACCATGAACCGCCCCGAGGTGCGGAACGCGATCAACGCCGAGATGCTCTGCCGCCTCGCCGACGCCTGGCAGGACATCAACGACGACGCGGCGATCCGCGCCGTCATCTTCACCGGGACGGGCGAGCAGGCGTTCTGCGCCGGCGCCGATCTGGACCGCCTGGTGCGCATGATGCAGGGGCTCCGCCCCGCGGAGACCGACTTCGACCGGCGGATCATCGAGGACTACGCCATCATCTACAAGGGACTGCTCCGCAACTACGAGGTCGTGAAGCCGATCGTCGCCGCGGTGAAGGGCTACTGCGTCGCCGGTGGGATGGAGATGCTGCAGGCGACCGACATCCGCGTCGCCGCCGAGGACGCGCGCTTCGCGATCGCCGAGGTGAAGCACGCCCTCTTCCCGATGGGCGGCTCGACCGTGCGTCTGGCGCGGCAGATCCCGTTCGCCAAGGCGATGGAGATCCTGCTGACCGGCGAGCAGTTCTCGGCGGCGGAGGCGCTGCGCATCGGGCTCGTGAACAAGGTGGTGCCCGCGGGCGAGGTGCTGCGCGAGGCGCGCCGCTATGCCCGGATCATCTGCGAGAACGGGCCGCTCGCCGTGCAGGCGGTCAAGCGCTCGGTGCTGGCCGGCCTCGGGCTCCCGACGGCGCAGGCGCTCGACAAGGAGCAGGAGATCGGCGTGCCCGCCGCGATGTCCGAGGACGCCAAGGAGGGGACGAAGGCGTTCAAGGAGAAGCGGAAGCCCGTCTTCAAGGGCCGCTGAAGGAGTTGCGGCATGGCGTCGCTCCCGGTCCTGGATCCCGCCACCGTGGCCGAGCGCACCGGCACGGCGTATCCCGCGCCGCTCGGCGAGCCGTGCCGGAACCGCGGCAAGCGGGCGCTCGGCAACGAGCTCGGCCTGACCCTTTTCGGGGTGAACCTGACCCGCATCGAGCCCGGCGCCTGGTCCGCGCTCCGCCACTGGCACACGCGGCAGGACGAGTTCGTCTACGTCCTCGAAGGGGAGCTGGTGCTGGTGACGGATGCGGGCGAGCAGACCCTGCGCCCCGGGATGGCAGCCGGCTTCCCCGCCGGGAAGGCCGACGGGCATCATCTGATCAACCGCTCCACGCGCCCGGCGCTCTATCTCGAGGTCGGTGACCGCGGGCCGGACGACGAGGTGCACTACCCCGACGCGGACCTCTTCGTCTCTTCCGACTTCGTCATGCGCCACAAGAGCGGCGAGCCCTACTGATGCTCGTCCACCTGGCCGTCCTCCAGGAGATGGTCGCGCACCGCATCCCGGAGCGCGAGGCGTTCGTGTGGCGCGACCGGCGCCTCACCTACGCGGCCCTCCTGGCGCGCGCCCGCCGGGTCGGCCGCGCGCTCCGGCGTCTGGGGCTCGGGTGCCACACCGAGCGCGCGGCCCTCCAGCCCTGGGAGTCCGGCCACGACCACGTCGCCATCTACGCCCACAACGGGCCCGAGTGGCCGGAGACGATGCTCGGCACGCTGCATGCGCGCGCCGCCTTCGTGAACATCAACTACCGCTACGTCGCCGACGAGCTACGCTTCGTGCTCGCCACATCCGACGCGCGCGCGATCGTCTATCACGCCGCCTTCGCGCCCCGCCTGGCCGCGGTGCGCGCCGACCTGCCGCGGCTCGCGCACCTGGTCCAGGTCGCCGACGACTCGGGTCACGCGCTGCTCCCCGGCGCCGTCGACTACGAGGAGTGGCTCGCCGCCGAGCGCCCCGACCCGCTCGACCTGCCGTACTCGCCCGACGACCTCTACGTCCTCTTCACCGGCGGCACGACGGGCATGCCGAAGGGCGTTCTCTGGCGGCACGAGGACGTGTTCTTCAACGGGCTCGGCGGCCACGTCCCCGGCTTCGCCCGCGTGGACAGCGAGGAGAAGCTCGACGCACACCTCGCGATGGGGATCGGCGGGCGGTTCCTCATCCTCCCGCCCTTTATGCACGGCGCCGGGCAGTGGTCGGCGTTCAACACCTTCCACCGGGGCGGGACGGTCATCCTGCCCGACGAGGCGCGGCGCCTGGACGCGCACAGCGCGTGGCGCACCATCGTACGCGAGGGCGTCGACCAGCTCGCGATCTGCGGCGATGCCTTCGCGCAGCCGCTCCTCGGCGCGCTCCGCGAGGGCGGCTACGACGCCGCGACCATCCGCGCCATCACCAGCACGGCGGCGGTGCTCTCGCCGAGCATCAAGCGCGAGCTGGCGGCGCTCCTGCCGTCCGGCGCGCTCTTCATCGAGAGCCTCGGCGCCTCGGAGGCGGGGCTCCAGGCGATGAGCTGGAACGCCGCTGCGGAGGATGCCCCCGCCTACCAGCTGCGCGACAACTCCGTGGTTCTCTCGGCCGACCGGACGGGCGTGCTCGAGCCCGGGAGCGGCGAGGTGGGCTGGATCGCCACCAAGGGGCACCTGCCGCTCGGCTACCTCGGCGACCCGGAGCGCACGCGGCAGACGTTCCCGGAGATCGGCGGCGTCCGCTACTGCCTGGGCGGCGACCGTGCGCGCTTCGCCGAGGACGGGCGCCTGGTCTTCCTCGGGCGGGAGTCGGTGTGCATCAACACCGGGGGCGAGAAGGTCTACGTCGAGGAGGTGGAGCGCGTAGTGAAGAGCCACCCCGCGGTCTACGACGCGCTGGTCGTCGGCGTGCCGAGCCCGCGGTGGGGGCAGCAGGTGACGGCGGTGGTGTCGCTCAAGCCCGGCGCGGCGTTGCCGGCGATCGCCGAGCTGCGCGCCCACTGCGCCCCGCACCTGGCCGACTACAAGATCCCGCGCGCCGTGCTCGCCGCCCCCGAGATCGTGCGCAGCCCGAGCGGCAAGCCGGACTATGCCTGGGCCGCCGAGCACGCCCGCGCCCACGGAGGATCGCATGCCTGACTGCTACCCGCAGCTGAACGACACCCAGCGCACGGTGCGCGACACCGTCCGCCGGATCGTGGAGACGGAGCTGAAGCCGCACGTCGAGGCGATGGAGCACGGCGACGTGCTGCCGTACCCCTACGTGAAGAAGCTCGCCGCCGGCCTCGGCATGGCGGGCACGGGCGACCTGCCGGAGGCGATGGCCGCGGCCGCGCCCGAGGACCGCCTGGAATTCCTGGTCCCCGCCGCGGTCGGCATCGAGATCGCCCGCGTGTGCGGCCGCCGCCCTGCGGCGTACGGGGTCCGCTCCGGGCAGGTGGCGGGCACGATCCGCAAGCACGGGACCCCCGCGCAGATCGAGCGCTGGGTGCCGGGCCTCATGAGCGGCGACATCGTCGGCGCCTGGGGGCTGACCGAGCCGGGCGCGGGCTCCGACGCCTTCGGCTCCATGGTGACCAGCGCGCGCGCCGACGGCGACGGCTACGTCCTGAAGGGCCAGAAGACCTTCATCACCAACGCGCCCTACGCCGAGGTCTTCATCATCTACGCCAAGCTCGCCGACAACGGCAGCAAGAACATCCAGCCCTTCCTGGTCGAGCGCGGCACGCCGGGGCTCGAGACCTCCAAGCCCTTCCGGAAGATGGGGACGCACTCGTCACCCACCGGCGCCGTGTACCTGGACGACGTGCGCGTGCCGCGGGAGAACCTCCTCGGCGGCAGCGTGAAGGACCGGGACCACGTGAAGGGACGGCTCTCGGACGAGCGTGCCGGCATCCCGACCCTCTCCCTCGGGCTCGCCGACCGCGCCTTCGAGCTGGCGCTCCGCTACTCCAAGGAGCGCGAGCAGTTCGGGCAGCCGATCTGCAACTTCCAGCTCGTGCAGCGCCGGCTGGCACGCATGTACGGGCTCCTCTGCAACATGCGCAACTTCACCTTCGCCGACTTCCTCGCCGGGCGGAAGGTGCCCATGTCGTTCGCCGACATCTGCGCCGGCAAGCTCTTCTGCGGCGAGGCGGCGACCGAGATCACCATGCAGGCGATCCACATCCTCGGCGGCAACGGCTACATGGAGGAGTACGAGGTCGAGCGCCTGGCGCGCGACGCGAAGCTGATGGAGCTGGGCGGCGGCACGACCGAGATCCAGGAGCTCACCATCGCGCGCAACCTGATCGTCTGATGGCCCGTCCGCTGCGCGAGCGCCCGGGCGACTGGTTCTTCATCCTCGCCTTCAGCTTCTTCGCCTTCTCGTCGTTCTTCTCGGATGCCGTGGTGGCGAGTGGCGTGCCGCTGGCACCCGACAGCCCGAGCTTCTGGGCGCGAGCGAACTGGTGGTACGCGAACGGGACCGACCCGTACCTGCTGAACGCGCCCTTCGTCTTCCGGGTGCAGGTCGCGGTCTCGGCCTTCGTCTTCGGCCCGTTCTACCTCGTCCTGGTCTACGCGCTGCTCACGGGCAGGAACTGGATCCGCTTGCCGGCGATCGTCTACGTCTCGGCCATGGTCTACGGCATGGTGCTCCTCTTCGGCGCCGAGTTCCTGGGCGAGCTGCCGCCGACGAACGTGCCCAGGTTCCTCGCCTTCAACCTGCCGTACCTGGTGGTGCCGCTGCTGCTCGCGTACCGTATGCGGCGGCCGCTGCCGTTCGCCTAGGGCCGCGACCGGCCCTCCCTGTGTGCCGCCCGGGCCTTGTGCTAGGCAGCGGGCGCCCGAGGAGGTGTGTGCCATGGCGAAGAAGCCCGAGAAGCCCGGGAACGTCGAGCCGACGGCGCCGTCCGAGACCGCCCGCCTGCTCGACCTGGTCGACGCCCTCGACCGCCAGCACCGCCGGCTCCGCCGCTCGATGGTGGCCCTGACCCTGGTCGCGCTGCTCGCGATCGGTGTGGCCACCGCCGCCGTGCTCGCGCCCTACAACGAGAACATCGGCTTCTACCTCCAGCGCTGGCTCGGGCGGCCGCGGAGGATCGCGGTCGAGCAGACGGTGATCGAGGCCGAGCGCTTCGCGCTCCGCACGCACGACGGGAAGGTGCGCGCCGCGCTCGGCGCCCGCGACGACGGCGGGGCCGGCCTCGACTTCTTCGACGACGGCGGCACCCCGCGCGCGGGGCTCGACCTGGCCACCGACGGCCGGGCGAGCCTCTGGTTCGCCGAGGACGACGGGAAGGTGGTGATGTCGCTCGACCCGCGGAGTCTCCACCTGGTGGGGACGGACGGCGCCGCGTTCGTGACCCGCACCGCGCTGGTGCTCGCCGACGCGGCGCAGAAGAACCGCGTCACCCTGGCGCTCAAGGCCGACGGCGCTCCGAATCTCGTGCTCGCCGACCGCGAGGGCCGCGCCGGCGCACTCCTCGACGTGCCCGCGGACGGGACGCGTCTCGGCCTCTTCTACGACGGCGCGGTGCGTGCCGGCATCGGCTACGGCCCGGGCGGCGCGCAGCTGAACCTCTACGCCGAGGACGGCAAGGACCACGCGACGATGAGCCTCACCAAGGACGGGTCGACCGGCCTCGTCTTCCACGACGAGGACGGCAAGCAGCGCGTGGCGCTCGGCGTGCTGCCGAACAGCGCCTCGGGCCTCTCCCTCTTCGACAAGGGCGGCGCGCATCGCGCCGCGCTGAGCGTCGTCCCGGACGGCTCGCCGCGCCTCGAGCTCTTCGACCCGGGCGGCACACGCCGCGCCAACCTGGCGCTCTCGAGCGAGGGCCTCCCCGCCCTGCAGCTCGAGGACAAGGGACAGCCGCGGGCGGTGCTCGGCGCATCGAGCGACGGCAAGCGCAAGGGCTCCTCGCCCGCGTCGCTCCTCCTCTTCGACAAGGACGGCTCGGTGGTCTTCCAGGCGCCCATCTACTGATGGCGGCCTCCGCGCTCGGGCATCTCCGGCTCCTCGACCTCTCGCGCCAGCTCCCGGGACCGTTCTGCTCGACGCTGCTCGCCGACCTGGGGATGGACGTGCTGGTGGTGACCGCGCCGCACGACCCCTTCGGCACCGGCATCCCGTTCCTGGCGCGGAACAAGCGGAGCATGACCCTCAATCTCAAGACCGACGCCGGCCGCGACGTCTTCCGTCGCCTGGCGGCCGGCGCCGATGTCGTCCTCGAGGGCTTCCGGCCGGGCGTCGCGGTGCGCCTCGGCATCGACTACGCGACGCTGGCGGCCGCCAACCCCCGCCTCGTCTACTGCGCCATCACCGGCTACGGGCAGGACGGGCCGTATCGCGACCGCGTGGGCCACGACGTCAACTACCTCGGCTACGCCGGGGTGCTGAACTACATGGGCGAGGCCGGCCGCGCGCCGATCATCCCCGGGGTGCAGATCGCGGACGTCGGCGGCGGGGCGCTCATGGCCGCGGTCGGGATCCTGAGCGCGCTCACCGCCCGCGAGCGGACGGGACGCGGGCAGTTCGTCGACGTGGCCATGCTCGATGGGATGGTCGCCTGGAACGTCTATCACACGCTCCTCCGCCAGCTGGCTGGCCGCGCGCCCGAGCGCGGTCGGACGCCACTCACCGGGCACCATCCCTGCTACGCGGTCTACGAGACGCAGGACGGGCGCCACCTCACCGTGGGCGCCTACGAGGATCACTTCTGGGCGACGCTCTGCCGTCACTTCGGACGCGAGGACTACATCGCCCTGCAGTGGGACGAGGGCGAGAAGCGCGAGGAGATGTTCCGCTTCTTCCGCGCCGCGTTCCGGACCAAGCCGCTGGCCGACTGGATGCGCGAGCTGGGCGACAAGGAGATCTGCTTCGGTCCGGTCGCAACGCTGGACGAGGTGGCCGCCGATCCCCAGGTGCGCCACCGCGGGATGGTCGTGGAACGCGACGGGAGCACCATGCCGGGGCCGCCGATCAAGCTCTCGGAGACGCCGGCGACGATCCGCACGCCGCCCGCCCGGCTCGGCGAGCACACGGACGAGGTGCTGCGCAGCCTCGGGTTCGACCCGGCGGAGATCGCGCGGCTCCGGGCCGACGGGGTAGTCTAGCGAAACGCCGGGATGACGTGCCGGCCGAACAGCTCGATCGACCTGGTCACCGCGGCGGGCGAGATCTTGTACGGCTGCATCAGGCAGAGGAGCTGGTCGCAGCCCGCGTCGCGGTAGCGCTTCACCTTCCGGATGCAGGTCTCGGGGTCGCCGACGATGACCGCGTCCATGTCGTCGAGGAGCGGGAAGGTGACGTCGCTCAGGTTGAGATCGCGGAGCATGCGCGTGTAGTCGTAGCTGCCGAGGTCGCGTCCCTCCTGCCAGGCGGCGACCGAGCCGATGAGCTCGATACTCCGGCGGAAGTACCACATGACAGACTCGGTGGCGTTGCGCGGCGCTTCCTCCGCGGTCACGGCGCAATGGAGCATGGTTAAGGTCGCGGCGCGGTGGTTGACGCACCTGCCCGCCGGTCTCGCCGCCTTCAAGCCGGCGCGGTTGGGCGGCAGCCGGCCCGCCGGCGCGTCGGGCGGAGCTGCCAGTGGGGGAGGGAGGAAGGCGAA
>JACXTT010007200.1_pt1 | contig 15736 bp, 13 predicted proteins | sample 9270951 | NCBI WGS metagenome assembly JACXTT01 (sample SAMN15532306, study PRJNA645909) | rock metagenome | isolation source: weathered quartz diorite | place: Puerto Rico | collected 2017-06-21 | reverse complement strand
CACTGGAACGTGGTGCCCGCCATGAGCACCATGGCCAAGGGGCTGACCTCCGCATATCTGCCGCTCGGCGCAGTCGCCATCAGCGATCGCATCGCTGGCTACTTCGACCGCAACACCTTCTTCGGTGGGCTGACGTACAACGCGCATCCGATGAGCCTCGCCGCCGCCGAGGCCTGCCTGCAGGTGATGATGGACGACGACACCATGGGCCACACGCAGCGCATGGGGCGCGTGATGGCGCAGTTGCACGCGGAGATGAAGGCGAAGCACGCCTCGGTGGGCGACGTCCGATCCATCGGCCTTTTCGGCGTGCTCGAGCTGGTGCGCGACCGCCGCACGAAGGAGCCGATGGCGCCGTTCAACGGCACCAGCAACGAGATGCAGCAGCTCGGCGCGTACCTTCGCGACCACGGCATGTACGCCTTCACCAACTGGAACAACCTCTTTACCAACCCGCCGCTGTGCATCACCGAGGAGCAACTGCGCGAGGCGTTCGCTGTCATCGACCGCGCGCTGGAGATCACCGACGCGGCGGTGGCGGGCTGAGATGCGCGACGACTTTCCGACCGCCGATCCGGCGCGCGAGCGCGATGCGAGGGAGATGTTCCCGCGCCACATGACTCCGGAGGAGTACGCGGCGCGCCACGCGCATCAGTGGTACTGCTTCTCATTCGACGATTACCGCTACGCCGACACCGAGCTCGATCGATGGGTGCAGCGACTCGGCGACATCCTCTTCCAGCGCGACGGCGCTCCGACGCTTACGCAGTTGCGCGAGCAGTATCTGTCCGAAGAGGAGCGGCGCGCGATCGAGAACGAGATCGCGCACTCGCCGTTCACAGAGTCTGGAGAGGCGCTGGCCGACCTCCGCGCCTCACCCGACCCGTCCTTGTCGCTTGTCGACTGAGACCCTCGCTACATGCGCTAGCATCCCCCCGAACATTTGATAGGAGCGAACCGACATGGCGAGCACCGCCTACGCGAGGGACGACCTTGGCAAGCTGATTCTGAGACTCACGGTCGCCGTACTGCTGGGTTTCCACGGCGTCTCCAAGATCAAGCACGGTATCGGCTGGATGTCGGGTCCGCTGCACGCGCATCATCTTCCGATGTTCGTCGGCTACGGTGTCTACGTGGCCGAAGTCGTTGCCCCGCTTCTGCTGATTTTCGGGATCTTCACGTGCCCGGCTGCGTTGGTGATCGCGTTCGATCTCTTCATGGCGCTCGTCCTCGTCGTTCAAGGCCATGCGTTCCAAATTCAGCCACAAGGCGGCGCCCTCGGTGCCGAGGTGCAGCTTCTCTACCTTTTCTCTGCGCTGGCCATCGCCTTCCTCGGCAGCGGTCGTTATGCGCTTTCGAAGGGTCAGGGGCGCTGGGACTAGGCGAAACAATGCCGTAGGGGAGAACCCCGGCGTGCCTCTCCTGCGGACTGGTCTCGTCGCTTTCCTCCTCGCTGCCGCGGTTGCCGAGGGCGCGGTCGTTTTCAGCGACGCCGCGATCCGCTGCTCAACGGTGCGCGTACCGCCCGTCGAAGATCGCGGTGATGGCTCCGTTGTTTTTGAGAATCGCAGTCATAATGCGTCGTTGCGGAGCGACAGCTCGATTTAGCTAGCCTGGTCGGTCGCCACGAGAGAGCTGACCTTGTCGTAACTACGACCTCGTCGGACCGGAGCAGCGAATCCACCGCCGTACAGTCGGGCACTAGAGGGATTTCCCGCTCCGCGAGGGACCGGCGAGCCCAAACCCCGGATCACCGTGATGATTTTGCACGCCTTGCTGGCCATATTTCGACATCTGCGCCGTCCTTGACTAACGGCAGCAATCACTAGCGCAGGCATCACTCCCAATCCCGAGCGAATGCCAGAAAGGAAGGCCGTCGATGACATGATCTCCGTCCAGCCGTAGCTTCCTTCTCTGTCCATCATCGATCGGTCCCGGAGGGCATGACTGAATGCCGTCCAGGTCAATGGAGACATTTATGCGCAAACGGTTGACTCTCTCTCCGGCGCTGCTGTTGTGTACGATGGCACTACTGTTCATCGCCGGCAGTGCATTCGCCAAAATGGACTGCGACAACTGTGATCCCTATGGCTCGCACTGTAGTGACCCGTGCTACATCTGCCGGCAGCCAGGCCCCGATCCCGGAACCTGCCGCAGCACTCCGATCAGCACCACTTGCGGTGATGACCGCGTCCTGGGCGGCAACTGCCTGCAAAACGGCTGCAGCCCGAGCTTTTACGAGGTGTCGCGCGTCAACCAGGGGACGTACCAGAACAACTACGTCGCCTACTGCAATCACCACAAGGTCGAGTGGGTGACCGAGCAGGACGCCAACCACTGCAACCTCAACTCATTCTGGTGGACGCGCTCGCACTGCGAGGACCATCAGGATGGATATAAGTTCGGGACCTCGACTGTCGACTGCTGCGACGGCTACGGTCCCGACGGGTTGCCCGATTCCACCTTCACCTGCAACCACTTCCACAGTTGCACGGGCTAGCGCGAGGCGCGCTCCGGCGGCGCCGGCTCCCGGTCGGCGTCGCCCTCTTTCAAAGGAGAATCGAGATGAACACCTTGAAAACGAGAATGACGGTCATGGGTCTGCTCATGACGGTTGCGTGGCCACTGTTGGCCGCCGACGCGGCGACCAAGCCCGTGGCAACGATCGGCAATGCGGCGATTACCGCCGGCGAGCTCGAGAGTGCCGTTGGCTCGCGGCTCGTTCGCGTCCGAACGGAGGAATACACCATTCGGCGCGGCGTCCTCGACGAGATGGTGGCCACGCGGCTCCTGGAGGCCGAAGCGGCGCGCCGGCACATCACGGTCGAGGAGCTGGTGAAAACCGAAGTGGAGGCGAAGATCGCGGAGCCGAGCCGGAGCGATCTGGAGCCTATGTACGACGGGATCTCCGACCGCTTCCCGGGCATGACAAAGGAGCAGGCGCTCGATCAGATCGCGGACGGCATGCGCCGGCAGCGCATCGCCGAGCGCCGGGCGGAGCTCATCCGGCAATTGCGAGCAGCGGCCGGCGTGAAGGTCAACCTCGAGCCGCCGCGCGTGGCGGTCAAAGCGGATGGGCCGTGGCGAGGCAAGGCCGCCGCGCCGGTGACCATTGTCGAGTTCTCCGACTTCGAGTGCCCGTTTTGCAGCCGCGTGACGACGACGCTGCGGCAGATCGAAGAGAGGTACGGCGAGAACGTGCGCATCGTGTTTCGCGACTATCCGCTGGCCAGTCATCGCACGGCCAAGCGGGCGTCCGAGGCCGCACACTGCGCCGACGATCAGGGGAAGTTCTGGGAGATGCATGATCGCCTGTTCTCCAAAGGGGGAGGTCCGATCACGGATGGCGACATCGATCGCTTCGCCACGCAGGCCAAGCTCGACCACGAAGCGTTCGCCGCGTGCCTCGAATCGGGCAAGTACAAGGACGCGTACCGGACGTCTCAGGATGAGGGCTATCACGCCGGCGTTACGAGCACGCCGAGCTTTTTCATCAACGGGCGGATGCTGATCGGCGCCGCGCCGTTCGAGATGTTCGCCAGCGTAATCGATGAGGAGCTCGCGGATGGCAGCAGGAGCCTGACGGAACGACGACGACCATCAGTGTCCCCCAGCTCGCGATGATGATATCCCTTCCGCACCGGCTACAACCATACGGCACTGTCGCGAACGGCATCGCGCCCGAAGGCTGCAAGCGTCACGACGCCGAGCGAAAGCCGCCGGCGAGATACTCTTCCACCGACCGCCGCGACGCCTCATAGAGCAGGGGTAGACGCAGATCGGAGGCCACAACCTCGGGGAGCAGAGGCATCAGCATTTCGATGTCGATTCCGGGCTGTTTCAGAAGAGGGTCTCGAAGGATGTCGAGCAACGCCGCGTGCTCGGGATGGCCTGGCGACGTGACATCGGCTCGCCTGAACGTCCCCTCGTCGAAGGCGCCGTAGTTGGTCAGCCGCTGGAACCAGATGTTGTCGACCGCGAACCCCCTTCCAAGGGCCACGAAGTCGAGCATCTCGCGATAGTTCTCTTCCTGCACCACGAAGTTGATCTGGAAGCGGCGGATCTTTTGCGAGCGCCGCATTTCTGCCATCACCTCGAGATTGCTCATGAGCGCCGCCCATTTCGCAGGGCGCCGCAGCCGCTCATAAGTCTCGGGACACGCCGCATCGATCGAAACGGAGAGAACGTCGAGCATTTCCGGCAGATGCGGATACTCGCTCCACCGCTGCGGCGTGATCAGCAGACCGTTGGTGATGAGGTGGAGGTAGAGGTCCGGATAGTCGACGCGATTCAGGGCCGCGAGAATCGAACGATAGTGCTTGCTGGCGAACGCCTCGCCGCCGCCGGAGATGTAGCTCTGGCCGCTCACCCTCTGGAGGAGCGGCAGGATGACGCGCTCAGCGGCGCGCGCATATGTGTCCTGCTCCTCCGCCTTCGCGGCGATGATCTCGGTACGGCAGGAGGGGCAGGCCAGATTGCACGTCGGGTCATGGTTGAGTTGAACCATCTGCGGAACATCGTCGAGAACCATCTTCCGCCGATCGATGTAGCCGCGAAGCGTGGGATCGGTGATGTCGTCCTTCCGAGGAAGCTTCTGCGCCGCGATGTAGGAGCAGAGCGTGCGGCTGCAGTAGCGGAAATCGCCGTCGAGAATCGATCGCCGGATCTCCACGGCGGCCTCCGAGTTCCACACCGCCTCCGCCGAGGGTGCGGTGAATACGTTGCCGATGGGGAACGGGACCCAGGCCGGACAGCAGCAGGCAAACGCGTCACCCTTGTATCCGGTGGCCAGCTCCGTGAACGGCATGTGGCAGAACTTGTCGCGCAGATCGAAGTTCATGCCATCGAGCTCGCGATCGCCGCGCATCTGCCGTCGTGCCTGAAGCGCGCGCCCGAGAAGCTGCTGGGCGGTGGGACAGACGGCCTGAATCCTGAGTGCGCGCTCGATCAGAGCGATCGCTTCATCGAGGTGCGATTGGTCCATGAACAATTCGGCACGGACGAGGAGCGTGGGACGAGAATCGGGGACCTGTTCGACGACCAGATCGGCCAGACCCGAGGCGCCTCCAGGGAGCACGACTTCACCGCTCAGGTAGTCGATGAACCGGCGGAGTGAAATCACCTGGATCGAGATGTCGTCGTAGGAGCGCAATTTCGACGTTGCGAGCCGAATCCGGCCGGAGTCGATCGATGCGCAAACCGTCAGCAGAGCTCTCCCGAGCTCAGATCTCCTGCCGGCATCGCGGGCCATGCCGGTCAACAGCAGAGCGTGGTCCGCGATCGACACGAGCATGTTTTCCCGATCGTCGTCTGGCACGACGAAATCGTCAAAGGTGCGATTCGCCCACAGCCTCGCACGACGCGCGCCGCCGAAGGCGGGCAGGCGCTTCCTGATCGCGGAGACGAAACGTTTCAACATGTGGGCCGATCGACCAGTTGGGCCATGAACGTCTGAAGAACACGCGGGCTTTGCAGGATCGGGTCTTCGAGAATGGCCTGCAACTCCTGATGCTCGGGATGAGCGGGGGAGGCGATGTCCTTGGCCGAAAACACGTCACGGCCTTCGTGTCCGAAACTGTAGTACCGCTGAAAGACCACGACGTCAGCGTTTACTTCCTCGGCCAGTCGGACGAATGCCGGCATTTCGCGGAAGTTCGCGCTCTGGACGACGAAGGCCAGAACGAAGCTCACCGGGTTCTCGGCATCTAGGAAGAGGTCGCTGCTGACCGACTGCGTACCCCCGCTGAAGCGGTTTCGCCGGAATGTTCCGGCCTTGCTCAGCTCCCCCATGGCGCGCAGGTTCTCGTAGAGGACTTCCCACCGGCCGGGGCGTCTGACGTCTTCGTATGTTTCCTTCGTGGCAGCGTCGACGGAGACACGAAGCTCGACGATCTTTTCCGCGAGATGAGGCATCGAGGTCAAGACGCTCTTCGTCAACCCCAGTCCATTCGTCAGCAGGAACAACCTCACTCCATTGAAATCCTCGTGACAAAGCGCCTCGAGAATCGATCGGTAGTGTCGGCTGGCGAACGGATCGCCCCAGGCGGTGAGGTGCAGACCGACCTGTCTGTCCCGCAACAGCGGGAGTATGACGCGCTTCCGAGCTCGATCGAGCCGTTCGTTCTGAGCCTTGTCGGCCATCACGATCCCCACCCGGCACGTTGGGCAAGCGAGATTGCACGAGCTGTCGTGCCCCAGTGCGATGAGGCGCGGACCATCCTCGAGCACGGTCTCACGGCGGTCGATGATCCGGCGCAGTCGTGGTGCCGTCACTTCCTCTGTGCGCGGCAGCGTGTTGTTCACGATGATGGGGCATAAGGTGCGGCTGCAGTACGAGTAGTCGCCGTCGAGAATCGAGCGCCGGATCTCCTGTGCCGCCGACGAGTTCCACACGTCGTCGGGGGAATCCGCTTCGACGACGTTTCCGACGATGAAGGGGAGCCACGCCGCGCAGTCGCATAAATAGCTGGCGCCCATTACCTGCTCAGTGGTGTTGGTGTCGGAGCGCCATCCTGTCGATTGTCCGCTAACGAGCACTTCGAATGGACGCGGACAGAAGCGACCGCGCAAATCGGCGAGGCCGGCTTGCGCCAAATGGTCGAGAGTGCCGCCGGCGCGCTGGCGCTCATGAAGGGCATCCATCAGGAGCCGCTGCGATTCCGGGCACGCGCTCACGATGTTCAGCGCGTGCCTGGCGTACCGGACGGCCTCGTCATAGTGACCGGCAGCGAGTCTGCAGCGGCCCGCCACGATGAGAGGCTCGCGCCAGCTTCCGGTGCCGTCAGCGAGCTTCGAGGCGATATCCGCTTCGCTGCCCGATGAGAGCTCGCGGGCGATCTCACTCACGAGCAGATCGAGGATCGCCACTGAGGCGGTGATGTCGCAATACGCGCGGAGCGTGGCATCGTTGCGGATGATGTCTCCTTGATAGGCGAGCCAAGTCAGCGCAAATTGAAACGCCCTTGCGAAGTCGCGATCGTCGAGGACGGCCGCCCCTTCATCGAGTCGGGCCAGGACGGGTGCCAGTCGCTGGGAAAGCTGGCGGGCAACGTCGTCGAGGTGTGCCTCACCCCTCGCACTCTTCAGGACTCTTCTGACGTTCGCCGCCGCCCATTCGGAAAGCCCAGCGCGCCACGCCCGTCGTCTTCGACCCCTCAGCGCTCGAAACCTGCGCCTCAGATGGCGTGTAATGCTTTTCCAAGACCCGAGCATCTAAGGGGCGATGGTACAGTAACCCGACTATGCACGACTTGGCGTCTCTCTGGATTCATCGCCGCGTGCTGACCTCGCTGGCGCGTCAGGAACTACGAAAAACCTACGCTGGCACAGCCGCCGGCGTGGCCTGGGCGGTGCTCACGCCTCTCATCCCCCTTCTGACCTTCACCGCCGTCTTTTCCCTTGGTCTTCGTCTGCCCCTCGGCCGCGCTCCGTACATTTTCGGCTTCGCTGCGGCGTACGTGCCGTGGGTACTGCTATCGAATGCCATCGCCGGTGCAACGGGCTCGATTCTCGATCACCGTCACATCGTCAAGCGCGTGCCGTTTCCCGTGGAGATCATTCCCACCCAGTCGATCCTCGTTCACTCGCTGCCCCACGCAATTCTCGTCACGCTGACAGCCGTGGTCTGCTGGGCCGCCGGCTACGGGCACTTCCCCGAGGCACTGCTGGTGGTCTATTTCTACGGATGCGCGGTGGTGCTGGCGATCAGTGCGGGTCTGTTGCTTTCCGGCTTGGCCGTCGTCGTGCGCGACGTGCAGCAGATCCTCCCTTCACTGATCAATGTCTGGTTTTGGATCACGCCGATTGCCTGGGCAGCCACCGCGCTTCCACCGGCCGGCCGGACGTTACTGGCATTCAATCCGGCCAGCTATATCGTGTCGGGCTATCGATACGCGCTGATGCCGAACATCTTCGCGCCGCCAGGTGCCACCGAGGCAGCCGTGTTCTGGAGTATCTCCGTCTTCATGCTTCTGATCGGGTCAGCCTCCTTTCGCCGCCTGCGTGCTCACTTCTGGGATTGCCTCTGAACGACACGACTCTGAACCCGAACAGTTGGCCGCTGCGCGACTACATCTCTCCCGGTCTGCAGGTCGTGCTGCCCGATGCCTGTTTCCCTCACATGCGGCCGGGGGACGCGCTTCATCATCCGTGGAAGTATTTGCGCCGGGATGTGCCGCACCTCTGGTATGCCGATGAGCGTTTCCCGCTGATGGGCTTTCTGAATCGCGATGAGGCAATCCTGCTGCACAACATTGCCTTGCAGTTCGCGGGGAAGCGGGCGCTGGAGATCGGCGGCTGGGTCGGCTGGTCGACGTGCCATCTGGCGCTGGCCGGCGTGACCGTCGATGTCATCGACCCGGCGCACGAAGATCCGTCGTTCCGGGCGATCGTGGAAGAGTCGCTTGGTTGCTGTGGCGTCACTGAGCGCGTGAACCTCGGCGGCGGGCGTAGTCCCGAGTGCGTCGCGGAGCTTGGCGGGAAGTGGAGTCTTTTCTTCATCGATGGCGATCACGAAGATCCCGAGCCAGTCCGCGACGCGCTGGCCTGTCTGCCGTATGCCGCCGACGACTGTGCATTCGTGTTTCATGACCTGGCATCACCGGCGGTCGCGTCAGGGCTGCGGCTGCTCGCGGACAAAGGCTTCGACGTCGTCGTCTATCAGACGGCGCAGATCATGGGAATGGCCTGGCGAGGCGACGTCACGCCGGTCGCGCATATCCCCGATCCGGAAGTTGCCTGGCAGTGTCCGCCGCACCTCGCGGGACTGCCGATTTCGGGCGTCGATTTCAAGCTCGTCCGATCTGCGTATCGACAATTGCGGGACACTGTCGATTCTTCAACCTCCGACTCCCCACCCCCGACCCCTCCGTCCATCTGCTTCGTCACCTCCGAGATCATCGGCCCCTTCAAGAATGGCGGGATTGGAACTGCGACGACCGGTCTGGCGGAGCTGATGGCCGCCGAAGGTCTGCCAGTCCCGATTCTTTACACCGGAACGATTTGGGCGCCGGATGTCGGGCTGCGCCCCTGGCAGGAGAGCTTCGCGAAACGCGGCATCGAGCTGGTCGCGCTGACGATGGAAGACATGAAGATGCTTGCCGGTCCGCTCCGGGACCGGGGATTCGGCGTTCCGTGGCTCGTCTATCGTTATCTCGCCGGACATCCGTTCGACGTCATTCACTTCAGCGATTGCATGGGTGAGGGGAGCCTCAGCCTGGCGAGCAAACGACTAGGCCTCGCCTTTGCGGACTCGCTCCTCGTCGTGGCGCTGCACAGTCCGTCGCGGTGGGTGCTCGAACTGAATCAGATCCTTCCGACGAGCATCCTGCTCTCTGCGTATCACTACGCCGAGCAGCTCAGCGTGGCCTGCGCCGACATGGTCTGGAGTCCCAGCAAGTACCTCCTCGACTGGGCGACCGCGCACGGATTTGACCTCCCGCTGCAGACTTTCATTCAGCAGTACGTGATTCCATTGCCCGCACTCCCCTCCACCGGCAAGGGCGCCGGCGCCATAACAGAGATCGTTTTCTTTGGCCGCCTCGAAGAGCGGAAGGGGCTGCGCTTGTTCTGCAATGCGCTGCATCTCTTGCGCGACGCGATCGCGCGGCGCGGCATCAGCGTCACATTCCTCGGCAAGCCGGAGCGCTGCGCGGGGATCCCGAGCCTCGCCTACATCGCCCGCCGTGCCGCCGCCTGGCAGTTCCCGGTTCGCACGCTGACGGAGCTCGACCAGCCCGAGGCGCTGCGTTATCTGCTCGAAGGCGGGAGGCTCGCCGTGGTGGCGTCGCCGGTCGACAATTCGCCCTGCACGGTTTACGAAGCGCTCAACCTTGGCATCCCGTTCCTCGCCACGCGTACGGGCGGGATCCCGGAACTGATTGATGAGGCCGACCAGGAGCATGCGCTGTTTCATTACTCCACCGGGTCCCTGGCCAACGCGCTGATTAATGCTCTCGACAGGGCTATCGAGCACGGTCCCCGGATCGCGAGGCCAGCAGTCTCTCAGGATGACTCACGGCGGAGCTGGACGGCGATGCACGCGAACTGGCGGACGTTTCTGCCGCCGCGGGAGGAGAACACCGCTCTGACCTTCCGCGTGGCCGCGATCATCGAGCATCACGAAGGAGCGCGGCTCGATCGGACATTGGATTCGCTCGGAGCCTGTGCATCGATCAATCGTTTCGTCGTCCTGAACCGCGGCGGCGAAACGCTGCCGTTGAAAGGCATCAATTTCCTGACCGCCGATCTCGAGATCATCGAAGACGAACTGGCGATGGTGGCAGAGGATGCTGTGCTGCTGATCCACTCCGGCGTGGCCGTCGTTCCAAAGGCGTTTGATGCGATGGTGGGGGCGCTCGAATCGGCACGCGTCGATGGGCTGGTGCCGGCGGGGCGGATCGTTGATTCGACTTCCGCGCAGGATGAAAGAGTCATCCCGCCCCTCGGCGGCAGCGCTGCATTCAGCCTCTTCGAAGGTGTCACCTTCACCGGCGCGATGCTGGTCCGCCGTTCGGCACTGTCGGCGGCGAGGGCCGGTCGTCCTCTGGCCATGGAGAGCCCATTCATGGGACTGGCTGATCTCTGTGTCACGCACAGCGATCGGATCTGGCCGTATCCCGAGCCGGTCGTCGAGCGTGGCGAAGATTGTGTCTTCGCGGTGAAAGGCTCGCTGCCGGCACGCGTGTCGGCGTACGGCGATGCATCCGCTGCTGATCGTTACTACATGCTGGCCATGGGCTACGGTGGCGTGAATCACGACCGGCCTGTGGCTCATAAGCGCGAGCTCGCGTTGGCCGCTGTCAACCTGGGGCTCGCGCCACTGGTGCGCGTCGGATCGTGGATGCGACGCCGTCTGCGCCGATGGTTGACCTGATGCCCGATGACGTTGCGCTGCGGTTCGACCGCGTCGAGAAGAGCTTTCGCTTGTTCCTGTCCCCTCTGCAGCGCCTCCGAGAGGCGTTCTGGCCGTTTGGTGGATCGCACTACGTTCCCATTCCCGTTCTGCGGGACATCACCTTCGCCGTTCCCCACGGGCAGACGGTTGCCATCATCGGCGCGAATGGCGTCGGCAAGTCGACACTGCTGCATCTCGTGGCCGGGCTGCTGGAGCCATCGTCCGGAAGCGTGACCGTAAATGGCCGCGTCACCAGTCTCCTCGACCTGGGCGGAAGTTTCCTGCCCGATCTCACCGGCCGCGAGAACGCGCGCTTCTTCCATCAGATCGTTGCGCGCGGCGAGACGGCCGCGCGTGCGCAGGCCCGCGAACGATCGATCGCCGAGTTCGCGGATATCGGCGAATTCTTCGACCGTCCCGTCCACACCTATTCGTCCGGGATGTTCCTACGACTGGCCTTCGCTACCGCCACGTGCGAGAGCCCGGACATCCTGCTGATCGATGAAGTGCTCGCCGTCGGCGACGCCCGATTTCAGCAGAAGTGCTATCGGCGCCTGCGCGAGATGCGCGACCACGGCACGACGATTCTCATCGTCACCCATTTCATACATGCGCTGGCGACCGTCTGCGATCGCGTGTTGGTCCTCGAGAACGGGCGGCTGGTTTTCGACGGCGAGCCGGGGCCGGGCATGGCCCGCTACTACCAGCTTTTCTTCATGTCGCCGGAGCTGCCGGTACACGAGGGAGCGAGCGATGAACTGCGGTACGGCGCCGGCGGCGCAGAAATCGCCCGCGTCTCTGTCTCCCGCGATGGCGAGCATGAAACGGGCGTGTTCGATGCCGGCGACATGGCGCGCGTGGTGTTCGACGTCGAATTCGCGCGCGACGTCGATGCGCCGCAGTTCGGCTTCGCCTGCTCGACGAAGGAAGGCGTGCGAATCTACGGCACCACCAGCGGCATGCTCGGCGATGCCCCCCAGCGCGTGCTCGCCGGCGAGCGGCGGCGCATCGAGGTCGCATTCCGCGTCGCCGTGACCGTCAACGATCTCTTCATCGATCTCTCCGTGTTCGAAGTCGCGCAGGGCACCGTCTCCGTTCTCGATGCCCGCATCGGTGTCCTTCACATCACGGTCGCGCCGCCGTTTCATTGCGGCGGCATCACCGACCTCGGCGCGGCGATCCGCGTGGTGGGATAATCGGTCAGTCCATGGAGGATCGTTCCTCGTACACCATGTACGTCACCACCGGCCTGCATGGCGGGGGAGCGGAACGCCTGCTGACGAACATGCTGTTGCAGCAGAACGGGCGCCAGCGGATTTCCGTGGTCACCCTGCTGCCAGGCGGCGTCTTCCGCCGCACGCTCGAGGATGCCGGCATCAGCGTCACGGACCTCGGCATGAGCGGCTACCGTCATGCACTGCGAGGTACGTTCGCGCTCGCCGCACTCATTCGCGCGCGGCGGCCCTCGGTCCTATACGGGTGGATGTACCACGCCAACGTTCTGGCCGTGCTAGCGCTGCTCCTTGCCGGCCGTCCGCGCCCGCTGCTCCTCTGGGGAATCTTCGCTACGGATGTCTACGATGACGGCTTCCGTTGGAAAACGCGCATGGTTCGCAGCGTCAGCGCGTTGCTGTCGCGCTGGGTCGGCGGCGTGGTCTATAACGCCGAAGAGGCGCGCGACTATCATCGCCGCATCGGATTCCGCGAGCCGCGTTCCGTGGTCATCCCCAACTGCGTCGATCCGGAGGTCTTCCGTCACGATCCGCGGCTGCGCGGAGATTTCCGCGCGGAGCTAGGCATCGACTCGGACAGCGTCGTCGTCGCGATCGTGGCGCGCGTCGATCCGATGAAAGACTGGCGCACCATGCGTGAGGCGGTACGCGGCCTGCCGGGCATCGTCACCGTAGCCATCGGGAAGGGGACCGACGAGATGCCGCCGCAGCCCGGCTTCCTCGGCCTCGGTTGGCGCGACGATGTGGTGCGCGTCCTCAGCGCGGCCGATATCTTTCTTCTCGGTTCAGCATTCGGCGAGGGGACGTCGCTCGCTCTCGGCGAGGCGATGTCGTGCGGGCTGCCGTGCATCGTGACCGATGTCGGCGGCAGCGCCGCGTTGGTCGGTGACGGCGGTATCGTGGTCGAGCCGCGCAATCCGTTCGCCATTCGCGAAGCGATCCTGCGTCTGGCCAATGACCGGGAGCGGCGCGAGGGGCTGGGCCGGATCGCCCTGGCGCGGGCCGCCGCCGCGGAGTCGACCGATGCCACGATCCGGCGGCTGCGCTTGCTCGGCCCGGACGCCAAGGCGTCGTCGTGACGCTGGTCCGCGTCGGACCTGTGCACTTTCAATCGCTCGAGCAGGAACTCGAACCGGTCGTTCGCTACCTGACCGGCCACATGCTCAACGCCGGCTGCGGCACCCGCGACATCCGGCCGTATCTGCGTACGAAGGGCGTCGCGGAAATTACCCGCTACGACATCGCATCGGACGATGCCGACGTCGTGGTCGGGCCGATCGAGGCGATGCAGTTCGCCGACGCCAGCTTCGACTCCGTGCTGTGCAACGCGGTGCTCGAACATGTCCAGAACGCCGAGCGTGCCATTCGCGAGCTGGCGCGCGTCGTGCGCAAGGGCGGACACGTCGTCATCGCCGTGCCATTCCTGCAGCCGTATCACGCCTGCCCCGGCGACTTCCGCCGCTACACCGCCGATGGGTTGGCGCAGTTGGGGCGGAGCGCCGGACTGGAAGTCGTCGAGATCCTGCCGGTCCATTCCTTCGCGCAGACGTTCGGCTGGATCCTGTGGGAGTACGCGCAGGAGAAGGGCGGACTCCTGCGACGCTGCCTGGCATGGGCGGTTGCGTTCCTGGCCACGCGGCTGCGGAACCGCACGGACACGCGGTTGATGAAGAACGCCAACACGTTTCAGGCCGTGCTCCGCCGCCCGGAATCGAACGAGCCGTCGATTATCGGCACCGATTGGCGGCAGCAGCCGGTGCCGGCGGCATGCGCGAACGTGCCGACGATGCTCGTTCCCGATGAATTGCGGCTGCTGCATCATCTCGCCGGGATCTACAGCGGCCTCGGCGCGATCGTCGACGGCGGCTCCTTCCTCGGCGGCTCGACCGTCGCGCTCGCGGACGGCTTGCGACACAATCCGCAGCGCCGGAGGCTCGATCAGGAGAAGGTGATTCACTCCTTCGATCGCTTCGAGGTCGAGGAGTGGACGCGCGGCATCTATTTCCCGCGGAGCACGCCGGCCGGAACCAGTTTCCGCCGGCAGTTCGAGAGCAACATTGCGCCGTACGCCGATCTCATCGAAGTACACGCCGGCGACATCCTGGCGCAGGAGTGGAAGAACGGCCCGATCGAGATTCTCTTCATCGACATCGCCAAACATTGGAAGGTCTGCGACTGGGTGACCTGGCAGTTCTTCCCGCACCTGATTCCCGGGCGCTCGATCGTCGTGCAGCAGGACTACCTCTATCATCACGGGACCGGCTGGCTGCACGTGACGATGGAGTTTTACGCCGCCTACTTCGAGTACGTGTGCGATACGGATGTGAACTCCGTCGTCTTTCTCAACACGAAGAGAATCCCGGCGTCCGTTCTGCGCCAAAACACAGTGGAGAGCCTGACCTTCGACGAGAAGATGTCGCTGATGGACCGCGCGGCGAGCCGCTTCGACGGGACGAAGCGCGAGCTGATCCTCGCGGCCAAGGCGCACTTCGCCGAGATGCTGGCGGCGTCATGACCGAGATCCCTTACGAACTGCTGATGAAGATCCAGCAGGGGGCGATGGCGTATCGGCATCGCGGTCTTCCGCTGCTGAAGAATCCGTTCGACCTGGCGATCTATCCCTTGCTGCTGGCCCGCCTGCAACCGCGTACGCTCATCGAGATTGGAACGCATGCCGGCGGCAGCGCCCTCTGGTTCGCGGATCAGGCCCCGAATCTGTGCGTTTATTCGATTGACCTGCAGGCGCCGGTCGGCGTGGTGCATCCCTCCGTGACGTTTCTCGAAGGCGATGCGTGCAACCTCGGAGCAGCCCTGCCGGATTCGGTCATGGAAGCGATTGATCGTCCGCTGCTCGTCGTCGAGGACTCCAGCCACTTCGCCGGGACAACCGCGTCCGTGCTCGATTTCTTCGACCGCTGGCTGCGGCCGGGGGAGTACGTTGTCATCGAGGACGGCATCCTCACCGCGATGCGCGTGGCCGATGCTTACGACGGTGGTCCGCTACGGGCCATTCACGAGTTCCTGACTCGCACGAATGGCCGTTACGAGATCGACCGCGCGCTCTGCGATTACTTCGGAACGAACGTGACCTGGAATGTGGACGGCTATCTCCGCCGCGTCTCATGATCTTCATTTTCGATCTCGAGCTGACGGGCGGCGAACCGTTTGTGCCGGAAATGACGGAAGCGGAAAAGGCTCGCGGCCATCGAAGCGGTGTTCGCACGTGTGAAGCCCGAGCGCGTCGAGATCGGCATTCCCGAATAGTGCTCGGGGGCAGCCAGGCGATACCGGGTTGCCTGCACGCGCGTCGCTTCGGTGCCCGCGCTGAAGACGTCGAACTGATCGCCAGCCGAATGGCGCAGCAGCGCTTCGGCCATCTGACTGCGAGCCGAACTGTGAGTGCAAAGGAACAGGACGCGTTTCTTCACGTAATCTCCTTTCGATCCAGAGCGAGCCAACGAAAGAGGAGCGTTGCAGCGACGGCGGCGACGAGTTGCGCGATAACGAACCCGGGCACATCAACGAACCTGGTGCCCGAGAATGTCTCCGTGAATCCGCCCCGAAACGTCACGGCAGGGGTCCGGAAGCTCGTGCTCAGGTGCAACGCGGA
>JACXTT010007199.1_pt1 | contig 15736 bp, 15 predicted proteins | sample 9270951 | NCBI WGS metagenome assembly JACXTT01 (sample SAMN15532306, study PRJNA645909) | rock metagenome | isolation source: weathered quartz diorite | place: Puerto Rico | collected 2017-06-21 | reverse complement strand
ACATAAAGGCCCCTATTGCCCAGTGGCGCCCCAATCCATTGGGCAGGCAGGTATCAATACACAGGCAGCAAGGGGCCCCAACACAAAGAAACCCACGCCGTCTGTCCGCTGACGCACTGGCCGCCCCCAAGAATTTGGAGTACCCTTTTGCCATGAGCGAATCCGAAGGCCGGTTTGCGGTGCTGCGACAGTCTGCCGATGCCGAGGTGGTGGCCGCGATGGAGCGCTTGGTCCGCGCGGCACCCGATGATGCGCTGATCCGGGTCAATGTGCTGGATTTCGCGCGCACCCAGCAGCTGGACGAGGAACGCTGCATCGCCGCCTTCCTGCACGCGGCCCGGATGGGCATCTTCGATCTGGCCTGGAACGTGTTGTGCCCCGGCTGCGGCGGGGTGCTGCATTCCGGCACCACGCTCAAATCGGTCGACCACAAGACCTATGCCTGCGCGCTGTGTGCGGCCGGCTACGAACCCACGCTGGACGAGATGGTCGAGGTGGCCTTCACCATCAGCCCTGGCGTGCGTCGCATCGCTGCGCACGACCCCGAGACCCTGAGCATCTGGCAGTACATGCGCCAGCTGTTCTGGAGTTCAGGCCTGAACCTGCCCGATGAGCAGGCTTTTGAAACCCTGCTGCAGGAGATCGTGATCGAATCGGTGGAACTGGCCGCGGGCGAGCGCGCCCACCTGTCGCTGCAGTTGCCGCCGCAGTTCATCATCGTCTTCGAACCGGTGACGCATTCGGCGCATTTCCTGGATGTGAAGGGCGAGCCCACGCGCGAGCGCCAGAGTCTTTCGGTGATCTTCAACAAGCTGCATGCGCCCACCGGCACGGTGGAAATGCGCCCCGGGCCGCTGCGCCTGAGCCTGGAAAACCGCACCGACATGCGGGTACTGCCGGCGCTCTACATCGCCGGCGACACGCTGCACCACATGCTGAGCCAGCGCAAGCAATTCCTGACGGCCAAGCGCCTGCTAAGCAACCAGACCTTCCGCGACCTCTACCGCACCGACGCGCTGGACATAGACCAGCGCCTCAAGATCACCAGCCTCACCTTCATGTTCACCGACCTCAAGGGCTCGACCGAGCTGTACGAGCGCGTCGGCGACCTGGTGGCCTTCGATATGGTCAAGGCGCATTTCCAGGTGCTCAACAAGGTGATTGCCGCCGAAGCAGGTGCCGTGGTGAAGACCATAGGCGATGCGGTGATGGCGACCTTCCCCACGCCCGACCGGGCGCTGGCGGCGGCCTTGCGCATCCGTGAGGCGATGCGCGCCCTCAACGCCGAAAGCAAGAAGGAGGATCTGCTGGTCAAGATCGGGTTGCACGAGGGCCCCTGCCTGGCGGTGACGCTGAACGACCGGCTGGACTACTTCGGGCAGGCGGTCAACATTGCCGCACGCGTGCAGGGCCTGTCGGTGTCCAGCTCCATCTTTGCCACCGCGTCGGTGGCGGAACATGCGGGCGCAGCGCGCCTGCTCGACGCGGCGGGCCTGCAGGCAGTGGCCCAGCGCCACCGGCTGCGCGGCGTGGCGGACGAATTGACGGTGTACGAAATCCCCTGAAATCAGACGGGTGCTTGCCCGCGCCGCAGCGCCTGCTGTGCACATTGCCCTGCATCGAACAGGCCCAGCAGTGCATCCAACAGTGCCTGCGCCTTGGCCGAGTGGTCGGCGCCGAAGTTGCACACATACACGTCCAGCGTGACCGCTCCCCGCTCGGGCCAGGTGTGCACGCACAGGTGCGATTCGGCCAGCAGCACGGTGGCGGTGATGCCACCCGGCCCCTGGGGGGTGGCGGGGAAGCTGTGGGCCAACTGGCTCACCGCCTGCAGGCCTGCTGCCTGCACCGCCTGCACGCACCAGGCCAGCAGGCGCGGGGCGTCGGTCAGCCAGACGGCATCGCAGCGGCAGTGGCTCAAGTCGGCGGTCAGGTGCAGGCCTTGCATGCGCCCCACTGTAGCGGCATTTGGCTGCAAATACGCCACAAAAGGCCGCCGGTCCGACCCCCGGTAAAATGCCGGGTTTACCCCAGCCCCCCCACCCTACCCCGGAGTCCGCCACCCATGGCCCCCACGCAAAACACCCCCCAAATGGCCAATGCCATCCGTGCACTGGCAATGGACGCCGTCCAGCAAGCCAACTCCGGCCACCCCGGTGCGCCCATGGGCATGGCCGACATGGCGGTGGCCCTGTGGGGCGAGCATCTGCGCCACAACCCGACCAATCCGCACTGGATGAACCGCGATCGCTTCGTGCTGTCCAACGGCCACGGCTCCATGCTGATTTATGCGCTCTTGCACCTCACCGGCTACAAGTTGCCCATGAGCGAGCTGAAGAACTTCCGCCAGCTGCACAGCAAGACCGCCGGCCACCCTGAGTTTGGCATCACCCCCGGTGTGGAAACCACCACCGGCCCGCTGGGCCAGGGCGTTACCAACGCGGTCGGCATGGCGCTGGCCGAAAAACTGCTGGCCTCCGAGTTCAACCGCGAAGGCCATGCCGTGGTCGACCACCACACCTATGTGATGCTGGGCGACGGTTGCCTGATGGAAGGCATCAGCCACGAAGCCGCCTCGCTAGCCGGTGCCTGGAAGCTCAACAAGCTGATCGCGCTGTACGACGACAACGGCATTTCCATCGACGGCCAGGTCACCCCCTGGTTTGCCGACAACACCGCACTGCGTTTTGTCAGCTACGGCTGGAACGTGATCGGCCCGATCGACGGCCACGATGTGGCCGCCGTGTCCAAAGCCATTGCGGACGCCAAGGCCCAGACCGAGCGCCCCACCCTGATCGTCTGCAAAACCCACATCGGCTTTGGCTCGCCCAACCGCGCCAACACCGCCAAGGCCCACGGCGAACCCCTGGGTGCCGAAGAGATCAAGCTCACGCGCGCCGCTCTGGGCTGGGAACACGCCCCGTTTGTGATCCCCAAAGAGGTCTACGCCGACTGGGATGCCAAGGAAAAGGGCAAGGTCGCTGAAGCCGACTGGAACACCCGCTTCGCCGCCTACAAGGCTGCCCACCCCGAGCTGGCCAAGGAACTGGTGCGCCGCATGAAGGGCGACTTGCCAAAGAATTTTGTGCAAACCGCTGTGGACACCATCATCGGCGCGCACCGCAAGGCCGAGACCGTGGCCAGCCGCAAGGCCTCGCAACTGGCGCTGGAGTCCTTCACCGCCGCCTTGCCGGAAATGCTGGGCGGCTCGGCCGACCTGACCGGATCTAACCTCACCAACACCAAGAGCACGCCCAACCTGCGCTTTGACATGCACGGCGCCGTGGTCAAGAACGAAGCCGGCCAGGGTGGCCGCCACATCAACTACGGCGTGCGCGAATTCGGCATGGCTGCGATCATGAACGGCGTGGCTTTGCACGGTGGTTTCATCCCCTACGGCGGTACCTTCCTCACCTTCAGCGACTACAGCCGCAACGCCATCCGCATGGCCGCGCTGATGAAGATCCGCGTGGTGCATGTCTTCACGCACGACTCCATCGGCCTGGGTGAAGACGGCCCCACGCACCAGTCCATCGAGCATGCCGCCAGCCTGCGCCTGATCCCCAACCTGGACGTGTGGCGCCCCGGCGATACCGCCGAGACCGCTGTGGCCTGGACCGTGGCCCTGCAAAACGAGGCCAAGCCCACCGCGCTGCTGCTGTCGCGCCAGAACATCAGCTACGCCCCCAAGGGCGACTCGGATGTGGCGCCCGACGCCAGCGGTATTGACGCCATCAGCAAGGGTGCTTATGTGTTGTCCGAACCCGCCGAAGTGGGCCTGAAGAAAAAGGCCCAGGCTGTCATCATCGCCACCGGCTCCGAAGTGCAGCTGGCACTCAAAGCGCAAGAGTTGCTTGCTACCAAAAAGATAGCTGTCCGCGTGGTTTCCATGCCCTCTACCACCACTTTTGACAAGCAGGCCGCGGCCTACAAGAGCGAAGTGCTGCCTGCCGGCCTGCCGCGCATTGCGGTGGAAATGGGTGCCACCGACGGCTGGTGGAAATATGGCGTGGCCGCCGTGGTCGGCATCGACACCTACGGTGAATCCGCGCCCGCCCCGGCGCTGTTCAAGCACTTCGGCTTCACGCCCGAGAATGTTGCCGAGACCGTGCAAGCGGTGCTGGCCAAGTAAGTTTTGTTTTTCAACTTTTTAAAGAGCAAACCATGACCATCAAAATCGGCATCAACGGCTTTGGCCGCATCGGACGTAACGTACTGCGCTCTGCGCTGCAAAACTTCAGCGACATCGAAGTCGTTGGCATCAACGACCTGCTGGAGCCCGACTACCTGGCCTACATGCTGCAGTACGACAGCGTGCATGGCCGCTTCAAGGGCACCGTGTCGGTCGAGGGCAACACCCTGATCGTCAACGGCAAGAAGATTCGCCTGACGCAGGAGCGTGATCCCGCGAACCTGAAGTGGAACGAAGTCGGTGCCGACATCGTGATCGAATCCACCGGCCTGTTCCTCGACAAGGTCACGGCGCAGAAGCACCTCGACGCTGGCGCCAAGAAGGTCATCCTGTCCGCTCCCTCCAAGGACGACACCCCCATGTTCGTCTACGGTGTGAACCACCAGACCTACAAGGGCGAGGCGATCATCTCCAACGCCTCCTGCACCACCAACTGCCTGGCCCCCATCGCCAAGGTGCTGCATGACAAGTGGGGCATCAAGCGCGGCCTGATGACCACCGTGCACGCGGCCACCGCGACTCAGAAGACCGTGGACGGCCCCTCCAACAAAGACTGGCGCGGCGGCCGCGGCATTCTGGAAAACATCATTCCTTCCAGCACCGGCGCTGCCAAGGCCGTGGGCGTGGTGATCCCGTCGCTGAACAAGAAGCTCACCGGCATGTCCTTCCGCGTGCCCACGTCCGACGTGTCCGTAGTCGACCTGACCGTGGAACTCGACAAGGCCGCCACCTACGACGAGATTAAGGCCGAGATGAAGGCCCAGTCCGAAGGCGCCCTGAAGGGCGTGCTGGGCTACACCGAAGACAAGGTCGTTGCGACCGACTTCCGCGGTGACACCCGCACCTCCATCTTCGACGCCGACGCCGGCATCGCCCTGGACGGCACCTTCATCAAGGTCGTGAGCTGGTACGACAACGAATGGGGCTACTCCAACAAGTGCCTGGAGATGGTGCGCGTCGTCGCCAAGTAAGCGCGGCTTATCCAGACCACACCGAAAAGGCCCCATGCACTACTGCATGGGGCCTTTTCATTTGCGCTGCATGGCCGCGATAAAGTCTGGATCGTTGAACAATTTCCCCAGCAGTTTTTTGTACATGCTGGCGTACTCGCTGATGGCCGTTGGAATGGCGTCGGCTCCCACAAATGCCGAAGGCCAGCGGGCCGTCTCTTCCAGAGTCCGGTCGTAGAGGGTTTGACCGTCGCGCGTGACCATGAACGTGGCCGCCAGCGTGGCGGAACCGGTGCCTACCTGGGCATCCAGCGCATTCTTGGTCAGGAAACCGCTGATGACGGTGTTGGATGCGGGGTTGAACTTGCCTGCAGCACGTAGTTCCTGAAGCAAAGCTTCTTTCAAGTATTCCGCAAAGGAGGTGCCAGGCGGTGTTACCCGGGTGGCCCGGGCTGTGACAGACTGGTCCAGCCCCTTTTCTTTCCCAGGTGCCAACGCGAATGCGCCGACCTGAGCCGCAGGTATGTCCGATTTTTTGAGTGCTTCCAGGTTGGCGATGGTGGGCTGGTAGCTCAGGGGCACTTGGCCACAGGCCACCAAGCCCATGCACACCGCCATTGCAAAGGCTGTGGTAAGAAATTTACGCATGATGGTGTTAGGGATTGAAGCCAGGATTGCTGGCCAGATCATTCAGTCCGTTGGAAACGATTTGACGCAGCATGGTGTAAACCGCGTCTTGAATCGATGCAGATTTCACAGCGTTGGGTGGTGTTCCTGCATTGCCGATGGTGGTGTGAATGGCGTGACGGACCGTGGTGGAAATCTTGCCGGCAGAACCGCCCGGCAAGTAGTCGATGGTGCAGATATAGCCGTCGGTTACAGTGCTGCCTGCCAAGCCGAAGGTCAGACCTGTGACGAATCCCTTGGCCGCTGCGTCTTCGGTGATGGGCACATTGTTGACAATGACGCTGAGCACAGGGCGTCCTTCACCGGGATCGGCGCTGACCTGGGAAAACAGATGGCTGTTGGTCACAATTTCAGTTGTCTTGGCCTTCAGTTGTTCTGTTGCCCTTGGGTTGGTGGCCCCTTTGGATTGGAACTCAAACAAGAGTTGTACCGGTTTGGGATTCTGGGCCTTGGCCATTTTTTCAACGGGGACGTCGCGCAATGCCGTATCTACATAATGTGTTGCGCATCCAGTGGCTAGCCATGCCATGCCAGCGATGGCCAGGTAGCGGGCCCAGCGAAGAAAGGTCTGGGCTGTGAAAGCTTTCATGAGTTCCCCTTGTGTATTGGTATGTGTTGTATGGCGTAGCGACGCCGCACAAAGTGTAGCCACGGCACATGTGTTTTTTGTGGGATGCGGCCCTAGCGATTACCCGCAGAGTGCGTGATTTCTTTTGGCCTTCCCTGTTAGTTCACGATGTTTTAGATTCAATGGATACGTTATTCCCATGAACCCCGGTGTCATTTATGCAGCCATGGCCTACACGGCCTGGGGCATGCTCCCCCTGTACTTCCACCAGATCCCGCAGGTCGGCAGTTTCGAGATCGTGCTGCACCGCACGGTCTGGGCACTGGTGTTTGTGCTTGGCGTACTGGCCGTGCGCCGGCAGTGGGCCTGGCTGGGCCCGGTGTTCAGGAGCCCGCGCGTGCTGGGCACGTTTGCGCTCTCCGCCTTGCTGTTGTCCAGCAACTGGCTGACCTATGTCTGGGCCGTGCACAACGGCCATGTGCTGGATTCCAGCTTGGGATATTTCATCTTGCCGCTTGTCAATGTGGCCATGGGTTATGTGTTTCTGCACGAGCGCCCGCGCACTGGGCAGTGGTTAGCCGTTGCGGTGGCGGGGGCTGGTGTGCTGTGGCTGACGCTGCAGTCCGCGCATGTGCCCTGGGTGGCGCTGACCCTGGCGTTAACCTTTGCCATCTACGGTCTGCTGCGCAAGTTGGCCGTGCTGGGCGCGCTGGAAGGCCTGGCGCTGGAGACCATGATGCTGGCGCCGCTGGCCGTGGGGCTGCTTGTCCTTGGTGCGGTGCAGGGCCAGGGCGCGCTGGTGCAGGGCGATGTGGGCACCGTGGGCTGGCTGCTGCTGGCCGGGCCGTTTACGGCGATTCCTTTGTTGCTGTTTGCCGCTGGCGCGCGCCGCATTCCCATGACCACATTGGGTCTCTTGCAATACATCTCGCCCACGCTGCAGCTGCTCATGGGGGTATGGATGTTCCACGAACCCCTGCCCCAGGAGCGTCTGGTGGGTTTTGCGCTGATCTGGGCGGCCCTGCTGGTCTACAGCGCGGAAGGTTGGCTGCAAAGCCGCAAGGCTTAATCGGCAGCTTGCGCTTCGGCGCCATACACCGCACGCCAGCGCGCGCGGATGTGCTGCACCAGGGCACTGTGGTCGCCCAGCAGGCCGGCACTGGACAGCAGCACCGCCACCACGCTGGGCTCGGGCGAGAAGTGCAGGGTCTGCAGTGCGGCGGCATACAGTTCGGCCGCGTTGTCCGGTGTGGGCGTGCTGGTGGTGACCTGGGCAAACCGCACCTCGGCGCCAAACAGCCAGGAGTCGCGTACCTTGTTCAGCGTGTCGTCGCGGTAGGCCGCAGCACGCTGCGCGGGCAATAGATAGAGCTGGCCCACGCGCCAGTAGTCCCAGCCGGCGTAGGCCACACCGCCCAGCAGGCCGGCGGCCAGCACCAGCACGGCACCACGCGCAGCACCGCTTGGCGACGGCGTGGCGACTGTGCGTGCGCGCCATAGCAGCCACAGGCTCAAACCCACCGCCATCTGGAACGGGCCGTACCACAGCGGGTACTCCAGCAGACTGTGCAGGCCTATGGCGGCCAGGGCGGCCCAGGCCATTTGACGCGCTGCGTCGGTTTCGCGCCAGGGGCGCGCGCGCAGCACGGCCCACAGCAGGGTGCCACACAACAGTAATGCCAGTGGCAGGCCCAGTGTCACGGCCAGGTGCAGTGGCAGGTTGTGCGCGTTGTCCAGAATTTCGCAAAACCGCGCACCGGGATACGGGTAGATGAAATGCGCAAACTTCAGTTCGCCCCAGCCCCAGCCGCCCCAGGGCTTCTGGGCAATCAGTTCCAGCACATTGCGCCACAGGACGCTGCGGTCCCCGCAGCCGCTGTATTCCTGAAAGCGCTCCAGCGCACTGGCGGCGCCGCCGACTCCGTTGTGCACTTGCAGCAGCGCGGGCAACAGCAGCGCCGCTCCCAGGTAGAACGCCAGCGCCAGCAGGCTCCAGTGGCGTGCGCTGCGTGGTCCGTGGCGCGTCCAGACCCAGGCCATCAGCGCCACCGCCAGCCATTGCAGCACGCCGGTGCGCGAGCTGCTGGCCGCATTGCCCAGCGCCAGCAATGCCAGCGCCAGCAGCGTGGCGGCCTGGCGCAACCGCAGGCGGCGGGTGTCGGTCCGGGTGGTGATCAGGTACAGCAGGGCCAGCAGGCCCAGCGTGGTGAGCGAGGCAAACTGGTTGCGCTGGCGCAGGTTGGCATAGGCCTGGCCCACGCTGGAACCGCTCACCCAGGGCGACAGCCCGCCCACATCAAAGTACTGCAACAGGCCGGCCACCGCGCTCAACAGCGCCGCCAGCAGCCAGCCCATGGCCACACCGTGCGCCAGCGTGCGTGCGTCGGGTCGTGCACCTCCCGCCAGACCCACGAGCAGTACCGCGGTGCAAGCGGCTGACAACAGGCGCTGGGCCATCTCCGGGTTGGGCCCCCAACTCAGCGGGCTCAGCCACGGTGCGGCGATGGCCAGCACGATCACCAACTGCCAGACCAGCCATGCGCCAGCGCGCGTTGGCGCGGATGGGGCAAGAGTGGTGGAGTGCATAAGTCGCGTATTGTCGGCAATATTGGTGCCCCATCCGGCGCCAAAGGGCTATCATTTTGTCAACAGCCACCCTCTCACCACATGAAGGCTTGTATGCGGAAAATCCTTGCGTTCGGCGTCGCCTTGCTCTGGAGCGCACAGGTAACCGCCATGGATGTGCGCATGGCATTTGGCGACCGCATACCGCCTTTTTGCTTCCCGGAGACCAACAGCGGCATTGAACTGGAGGTGATCGGCGAGGCCCTGGCCTACCGCGGCCACCAGCTCCGCCCGTCGTACTACCCATTGGCACGGGTGCCCATGGCGTTCAAGACCGGCCTGGTGGATGCCGCCATGACCGACGCGGGCCAGGATATGCGGGCCACGGGCGCGCACTACGGCGACAGTGCAGTGGTGTATGACAACGTGCTGATCACGCTGGCCGAGCGGCACCTGAAAATCCGCACGCCCGAAGACCTGCACGGACTCACGGTGATCGCCTTCCAGGGCGCAGCCAAGCGTTACCCGCAGTGGCTGGGGCCGGTGGTGGCGGAGGGGCACTTCTTCGAGCAAAACGACCAAGCCATCCAGGTGCAAACCCTGGAAATCGGGCGCTACGACGTCGTGCTCAGTGACCGCACCATATTCCACTACTTCCGTGCGAAGCTGCAGCAAGAAACCGGGCAAACGCCCAAGGCGGTCGTCGAGCACGACTTTACCAAGGTCAATCCCAACGACTACCGGCCCTTGTTCCGTGACCCCAAAGTGCGCGACGACTTCAATGCGGGCCTGCGCCACCTCAAGGCGACAGGGCGCTTTCGGCAAATCTACGACCGCTACCTGAAGAATTAGGGGACCGTTCAAGCTGCTCCGCCATGCCACACGGTCCGCGCGTGTGCTTCACCGGGTTCACGGTTAGTGCCGGCGGGGCATAGCGCTCAGGGCACGATCAGCATCCAGCCCACGCCAAAGCGGTCTTCCACCATGCCGAAGCAGGGTGACCAGAACGTCTTGCCCAGCGGCATCACCACCTTGCCGCCCTGCGCCAGCGCGTTGAAAAAGCGCCCGGCCGTGGCTGCGTCGGCCACGCCGATGGACAGGCTGAAGCCCTTGAAGCTGGGTTGCATGTTGCTGTTGCCGTCCGACAGCATGACCTGCGTGTCGCCAATGCGCAGGCTGGCGTGCATGATTTTGTTTTCAAACCCCGCTGGCAGCGCGCCGGGCGGTGGTGGCTCGGGGCTTTCGTTCATGCGCATCTGCATGACGACTTCAGCGTCCAGGGCCTGCTTGTAAAAGGCGATGGCCTCTTCGCAGCGCCCATTGAAGAACAGGTACGGTTCGACTTTCATGGCAACTCCTTTGCGGTGAAGGCCCGGTTATGGCGCAAATGCGGCGCGCCGTCCAGGATCAGGGCTTTGGAAACAGCGGGTGCAGCGAACTGTGCCTGCCGTCAAACACCTCCGCCCCTTCGTCGACGCTCAGCGTGACGCCCACCGGGCGTTGCGCCAGCAACGGCGCAAAGTGCGCCCCGGCCGCGGCCAGCAGCGCCTCGCCAACCTGCTTTTGCACCTGCGCACTGCGCCCGCGCGCCATACGCAGGTTCAGGTAGGCAAAGGCGTAGTCGCCCTTGCCGTCGGCCACCGCCGAATGCGCGGCCGGGTAGGCCAGCACGCGCACACCGCCGGTGGGGAAGACCTGTCTGCCGGATTCGTCCCGCGCGGCAAGCATGGTGTCTGCCAAAGCGCGGCACAGGGCCGTCATATCGGTCTCGCGGTCCAGGTTGGGGGTGTACAGGATGACCAGATGCGGCATGGGTGTGGCTCCTTGTTGTCAGGCAGTGATCGTACGCAAGCGCATCAGCCGCGCGCCGGTATCGCCAGCCCGCGCACCACGGCGGGCCGCGCCACAAACGCCGCCAGCACACGCGCCACGTTGGCAAAGTCGGCAAAGCCCACCAACTCGCCGGCACCGTAATAGCCCACCAGGTTGCGCACCCACGGGAAGATGGCGATGTCGGCAATGGTGTAGTCCTCGCCCATGATCCAGTTGCGCCCCGCCAGGCGCTGGTCCAGTACGGCCAGCAGGCGTTTGCTTTCGTTCACATAGCGGTCGCGCGGTCGCTTGTCCTCAAAGTCCTTGCCGGCAAATTTGTGGAAGAAGCCGAGCTGCCCGAACATCGGGCCTATGCCGCCCATCTGGAACATCAGCCATTGGATGGTCTCGTAACGCCGCGCCGCATCCTGGGGCAGGAACTGCCCGGTCTTCTCGGCCAGGTACAGCAGGATGGCACCGGACTCGAACAGCGCCAGCGGCTGGCCGCCCGGGCCGTTGGGGTCCAGGATGGCGGGAATCTTGTTGTTCGGGTTCAGCGACAGGAAGGCCGGCGACATCTGGTCGTTGGTCTCAAAGCTCACCAGATGTGGCTCATACGGCAGACCCAGCTCCTCCAGCAGGATGGAAATCTTCACGCCGTTGGGCGTGGGCAGCGAGTACAGCTGTAGCCGCTCGGGGTGCTGGGCAGGCCATTTTTGGGTGATGGGATGGGTGAGAGGGGATGCGGTGGTGTGGCTCATGGCCCGCATTCTGGCCGCTGGGCAATACACCCACCTGGGCAAGGTAATGCCATATCGTGTACTGGTTAAAAATACAGTATTATTCCAACAACCCGGACTGCCTCCGGTGCCCGAGGAGCATGCCCATGAAAATCCTGCCCACCGACTTCGACGGCCAGTCCATCCGCCGCGTGTTTGATGAAGACACGGAGACTTGGTGGTTTTCGGTGATTGATGTGGTGCAGGTGTTGACCCAGCAAGCGGATGCCCTGACTGCGCGCAAGTATTGGAACCAACTAAAACGCCGCCTCAACGATGAGGGAAGTCAACTGGTGACAGATTGTCACCAGTTGAAAATGCCCGCAGCAGACGGCAAACAGCGTCTCACTGACGTAGCCACCGCCGAGACCCTGCTGCGCCTGGTGCAATCCGTCCCTAGCCCCAAAGCCGAACCCATCAAGCGCTGGCTCGCCAAGGTGGGCTACGAGCGCATGCAGGAAATGGCCGATCCTGCCCTGTCCCTCAACCGCGCCCGCGAAACCTGGCAGCAGCACGGCCGCAGCGACAAGTGGATTCAGCAGCGCATGACCGGGCAGGAGACGCGCAACAAACTTACCGACTATTGGCGCGAGCACGACATCAAGACGGGTCAGGAATTCGCCATCCTTACCAACATCATTCACCAGGAGTGGAGCGGCGTCAGCGTCAAAGACCACAAGGCGGTCAAAGGTCTTGCCAGCCACAACCTGCGCGACCACATGACCGAGGCGGAGTTGATCTTCACCGCGCTGGCCGAGTTGTCCACCCGCCAGATTGCCGAAACCACCCAAGCCACCGGCTTGCCGGACAACACCACCGCTGCCAAAGCCGGTGGCGGCATCGCCGGGCAAGCGCGCAAACAACTGGAGAGCCAAACCGGCAAACCCGTGGTGTCGGGCCAGAACTACCTGGCGCCCACGGCACCCCCCAAAGCTTTGAAGGCGCCGCCAAAAAATCGGGCAGCTAGCCGAAAATTTGGTATCAAACAAGCCTCTAGCCCATGTATGTAGTGCGCAAGTAGCTATCAAAATAGTAGCAAAATGATCCCCCTGGACCTCTTCGATGACCCGCCGCCGGAGGCGCAAGCCGCCCGCGAAGTGCTGGCGCCCGGGGCGGTGTTGTTGCGCGGGCTGGCGCGCGAGGGGGATGTGGAGCTGTTGCAGGCGGTGGAGTCCGTCATGGCGCAGGCGCCGCCGCGCCACTGGCATACGCCGGGCGGCCACGCCATGTCGGTGGCCACCACGCGTTGCGGTCCGCTGGGCTGGGTACCCGGGGCGGACGGCTACCACTACGCGGCGCAGCACCCGCTCACCCAAGCGCCCTGGCCCGCCATGCCCGACTGCCTGATGGACTTTGCGGTGAGCGCCGCCGCCGAGGCTGGCTACCCCGCCTTCGTGCCCGACTCCTGCTTGATCAACCTTTATGTGCCCGGTGCCAAGCTGGGCATGCACCAGGACAAGGACGAGCGCGATCTGCGCGCGCCCATCGTCTCGCTGTCGCTGGGCCTGCCTGCCGTTTTCCTGTGGGGCGGCCACCAGCGCACCGGCAGCCCGGCGCGGTACCGGCTGGTGCATGGCGACGTGGTGGTGTGGGGCGGGCCGTCGCGCCTGCGCTTCCACGGCGTGCTGCCACTGGCCGATGGCGAACACGCCCTGGTCGGGCGCCGGCGCCTCAACGTGACGTTCCGCCGCGTACGGCCGTAGCCGCGCGCCGTTGTAGCGCTGCCCCGACTGATACAGCGCATGTGGGCATGGCCCTGGCTGTGCCATGGCCATGCAGGGCATGCCACCTACAGTCGGACGCATAACGCTGGAGCTGCCCCATGTGGACCGATTTACTGCCCTTGATGACTTACTGCTTCGTGATGTCGAGCACGCCCGGACCCAACAACGTGATGCTGGCCACCTCGGGTGCCCAATTTGGCTACCGCGGTGCGCTGCCGCAGATCCTGGGCCAGACCACGGGCGTGGCGGTGCAGACCTTTGTCACCTGCCTGGGGCTGGGCAGCCTGTTCGTGGCCTTTCCGGTGCTGCACCAGATATTGCGCATCACGGGTGCGCTGTACCTGGTCTACCTGGCGTGGAAACTCAGCGGCAGTGCACTCGGCGCGGCCCATGAGGGCAAGCCGCTCAGCTTTGTGCAGTCGGTGCTGTTCCAGGCGGTCAACCCCAAGAGCTGGGTCAAGGCCATCACGCTGGCCTCGGTGTTCATGCCGGCGGGCCTGAGTGCGCCCATGGGCGCGCTGCTGGTATCGGTGCTGGGCCTGCTGATCGGCCTGCCCAGCGCGTCGATGTGGGCCCTGTTTGGCGTGGCCATCCGCCGCCTGCTGACCGACCCGCGCAAGCAGCGCATTTTCAACCTCAGCATGGGCGCCATGCTGGTGGTACTGGCGATCAGCTTTCTGCGCTAACCTCGGTTTATGTTCCCCCTTGACCGCAATGCGTCCACCTCCCTCACCGACCAGATCGAGCTCGGCCTGCGCGAGCGTATTGCTGGCGGCCAGTTGCCGGCCACCGCACGCCTGCCGTCGATCCGCCAACTGGCCGCTCAGTTTGCGGTCAGCCCCAACACCGTGGTGGTGGCCTACGACCGGCTGATGGCGCTGGGCCTGATCGAGTCGCACGGCACGGCCGGCTACTTTGTGCGCGAGACGCGCCCCGCCCCCAGCCTGCCCGACGCCGCCGCGCTGGAAGCCGGAGAAGAGCAAGACGGCGTGTGGCTGGCCCAGCAGGCCAATGACCAGCGCGCCGGCGTGCTGCTGGCCAGCAGCGGTGCGCTGCCGCCCACCTGGCTGGAAGACGCGGTACCCGCCGCTGCCGTGCAGCGCGGCCTGGCGCGTGCCAGCGCCGGTATGGCCGCGCGCTGCCCGCCGCAGGGCCTGCCGGAACTGCGCGAACGCATTGCCATGGTGCTGCGCGGCATCGGCATTGCGGCCGATGCGGGCCGCATCCTCACCACCTATGGCGGCACCCAGGCCATCGACCTGATCTGCCGCGCCTTTGTGCAGCCCGGCGACACCGTGCTGGTGGAAGACCCGGGCTACTTCCTGATGTTCGAGCGCTTGCGCCGGGATGGGGTGCGCGCCGTGCCGATCCGGCGCACCCCCGAAGGCCTGGACCTGGCCCAGCTCGAAGCCGCCTGCCGCGAGCACCGCCCGCGCCTGCTTTTCATCCAGGCCGCGCTGCACAACCCCACGGGCTGGAGCAGCACCGCAGCCAACCTGCACAAGGTGCTGGTGCTGGCGCAGCAGCACGGGTTCCTGATCGCCGAAGACGATGTGCAAGGCCACTTCCACCCCGGCCACGCCACCCGCCTGGCCAGTTTGGCGGGGCTGGAGCGCGTCATCTACTACTCCAGCTTCTGCAAGGCCCTGAGCCCGGCGCTGCGCGTGGGCTACATGGCGGCCGAGCCCGCGCTGCTCAAGGTGCTGATGCGCGAGAAGATCTATTCCATCCTCACCATGCCCGCGCTCAACGAGTACGTGATGCTCGAGGTGCTGGCCGCCGGGCGCTGGCGCAAGCACCTGGACCGCCTCAACGCCCGGCTGCTGACCGCCCGCCACGCCAGCGCGCGCCAGTTGACCGACGCCGGCCTGCAGCTGGACCACCCCGGTGAGGGGGGCCTGTTCCTTTGGGCCTCGGTGCCGGAAGGGGTCGATCTGGATCTGCTGGTGCAGGACGCCTACCGCAACAAGATCGTGCTGGCGCGCGGTGCCAACTTCAGCGCCGAGCGCCGGGCCGATGCCCACATCCGCTTCAACGTCGCCTTCAGCCAGCAGCCGCGCCTGGCCGACTACCTGCGCGAGCGCCTGCAGTCGCTGGCCGGTGCGCGCGCCGCGTTAGCGCGCGTGAGTGGGCAGGCCAACGCCAAACCGTAGCGTGGGCCCATGACGGTGGCTTTCTGTGCCAAACAGGCCTGCAGCCCCCGTGGAATGTGCACAAGCAGCTATTGAATCCGTAGCAACTCGGATCTGTGCGGGCCCATGCTATGCTTGTCACCATGTTGTGCCGCCCCTGCCTAACCCCCGTCAACGCCTCCTCTGTGGCGCGGACCCTGGGCGCACGCATGATTACCACCATGACAACCACGGCTGCCTGAGCGTCGTGCAGGTGGCCGTTCCGGCTGCCTACTGGTGTATCTCCCCGAACAACCCAGCCCAGGCAGCTGGGTTAGCAACTGTTCG
>JACXTT010007198.1_pt1 | contig 15737 bp, 7 predicted proteins | sample 9270951 | NCBI WGS metagenome assembly JACXTT01 (sample SAMN15532306, study PRJNA645909) | rock metagenome | isolation source: weathered quartz diorite | place: Puerto Rico | collected 2017-06-21 | reverse complement strand
AACACGGATTACATTCGGCCTTTCATGGGAGGAGGCCTTCCGATTGGCTTCGATCATGGCAAAGCGGTTCATACGTGGCATCATCAGAGTGGGGATGTCAAAGTACGGCTTTTGGGCAAGGGCCAATTGCAGTCCGGCCTCGCCGTCGCCGGCAGTAATAACGACGTGTCCTTCCCCTTCGAGGATTCTGGAGACGATCTTTTGAACGATAGGGTCGTCGTCGATTATGAGTACAGTAGCCATCCGGCACGCACCTGCGATCAAGTTTCGTGGTACTGTAGCGCGATTCAATCTGAGTTTGAAGGCAGTTCACCGAAAGGAGAATTCGACAGTGAACGGTAATAAATCGAAAACCGCCGCAGCGGCAGCTCCGGCGAAAGCCAACACAGATGAGAGAGACAAGGCCGCAATCGTAGATCTGGACGCGCAAGGCGGAGCGAGCCTTGAGAAAGTGCGGGACATTTTATTTGGTGTCCAGATGCGCGAGAGCGACAAGCGGTTCGCGCGGCTTGAGGAACGGCTCGCCAAAGACATTGCCGACGTCAAAGCCGATGTGAAGAAGCGACTGGATGCACTGGAGACCTATATTAAGAAGGAAGTCGAATCCATTGAGGATCGAATAAGGGCCGAGCAGGATGCTCGCTCCGAACAGGACAAGGATTTGTTGAGAGAACTGAAAGATACCGCGAAGGCTTTCGAAAAAAGAATCGCCGCGCTGGACGAAACATTGGCGCGAGGCCAGAAGGATCTCCGTCAGCAGTTGCTCGACCTGCACAAGAAACTGACGGACGAAATTCTGCAGAAGACTCAGGAAGTGCTTACAGCACTGGCGCGCGAATCTCAGGAACTTCACAAAGAGAAGGCGGATCGCGCCGCTCTAGCTTCGTTGTTTACAGAGGTGGCGATGCGGCTCAACAATGAGTTCAAGCTTCCTGTGACGGAGAAAAATGGCTGAGGCCGCGGGCCGGGGAATGGCCCGTGCACCCGGCAGCCAACAGGAGGGCACCAGCCCGGAAGATTTTGCGGAGTTGCGCGAGATACTGGTTGGCCCCGAACGTGAGACCCTTCGCAATCTTCAAGCCCGTCTCGACGATCCGCAATCTCAAACTGAAATCGTCAGCAACGTTCTCGCCGATGCCATCACGCTTCGCAGCAATGATCCTCACCTGAACCGTGCCTTGTCGCCTGCTGTCGAGCGGGCGATCGACAATTCGGTGCGGCGCAACGCTAAGCCGCTGGCCGACGCCTTGTTTCCCGTCATGGGGCCTGCTATTCGAAAGGCGATTGCTCACGCGCTGGCAACCATGGTTCAGTCCTTGAACCATGCGCTCGAACAGAGCCTCTCGTGGCGCGCGATCCGATGGCGAATCGACGCGTGGCGTACCGGAAAGAAGTTTTCCGAAATAGTTCTGCTGCACACATTGCTATACCGTGTGGAGCAGGCTTTCCTGATCCACCGCAAAAGCGGACTGTTGCTCCTGCATGTGACCGCTCCATCCGTACATGCTCAGGACGCCGACGTGGTTTCGGCAATGCTGACGGCGATCCGCGATTTCGTGCACGACTCCTTCGGCAGTCAGGAAAACGAGTCGCTCGACGCTCTGAAAGTGGGAGAGCTTGCGGTATGGATCGAACAGGGCCCGGAGGCGATCCTCGCCGCCGAAATTCGGGGCACGCCGCTTCAAGAGTTGCGATCGCATTTTCAGGATGCTCTCGAATCCATTCATTTCAACTACGGCGAGCACTTGAGTTCTTTCAGCGGTGATACGGCGCCTTTTGAAGCCGCACGCCCGCTTCTCGAAGACTGTCTCGAATCGCGAATGCGGCCGAAGGAAACCAAAGGCGCACCGCGTCTGGTATGGGCCCTTGCCGGCCTCGTAGCGTTTGTGGCGGCAATATGGACCGTGACTTGTGTTCGCGACACGATTCGCTGGAATCGCTATATCGCCCGTTTGAAAGCAGAGCCCGGAATTATCGTGATTGCCGAGGGCCGGCAATCCGGTCGTTATTTTGTTACAGGGCTGAGGGATTCCCTGGCAGCCAATCCTGACACACTTGCGCGCGAAGAAAATGTGGAGCCGCAAAGCATCGCCGGCCGATGGGAGCTTTATCAGGCGCTAACTCCAACGATCGTGCTCGCCCGAGCGCGGAATATTTTGCGCCCTCCGCAAAGCGCCGAACTACGCTTCGAGGATGGCGTTTTGTCGGCTTCCGGCGCAGCTTCTCGCGACTGGATCGCCGATGCTCGAAAGATCGCTCCGGTGATTTCAGGCGTCGTTCGATACAACGATGAAGACTTACAGGACGCCGGACTGATTGCACTGCAACAAGAGCTCGAATCAACCTCGCCTCGCTTCGTCAAAGGGACGGATCAATTTTCTGCCGGTCAGAGCGCTGCCATGGCTGCCCTTATCGAACGGATCCGGCAGCTGGCCGAAGAAGCGCGCCAGTCCGGTCTGCAGCTGAAGCTGGCGATCACCGGACACACCGATTCCGATGGGCCGCCCGAGACGAACGTACCTCTGAGCAGGGCACGCGCTGAAGCAGTACGCCAACTCATAATGGAGGCCAGGTTGGCTCCCATCGAAATTACCACCGCGGGAGTCGGCAGCGCGGAACCGAAGGTGTCCGGAACGGCCGAGAGTGATAAGGAGCAGAACCGCAGAGTCTCTTTCAAGCTTTCGATAAGCCGCCCCGTAAAAGCACGCACACCATGATCAAGAAAAAAATCTGCATGCTCGGAGGATTTTCGGTTGGCAAAACCAGCCTGGTTGCGCGTTTCGTACACGGCTTTTTTTCCGAGAAGTATCTGACGACAATTGGTGTGAAGACCGACAAGAAGACCGTCATTGTCGATAGTGCTGAGATCGATCTGATGCTGTGGGATATCTACGGTGAAGATGATTTTCAGAAAATAAAGATGTTTTTTCTCACTGGATTGTCGGGCTATCTGCTCGTTGTGGACGGGACGCGAAAAGCAACTCTCGAGACGGCGTGCACGCTGCAGAAAGCAGCTCGCAATGCGGTGGGTGATGTCCCATTCACTTTGGTTCTGAATAAGTCCGATCTTGCCGATTCTTGGGAGCTCGACGAAGGCGCCATTCAGGAACTGCAAAATCAGGGCTGGATCGTTGTCCGTGCCAGCGCCAAAACCGGCGCCGCTGTAGAAGACACCTTTCTCGAATTGGCACGCCGTATGGTGGCCCGATGAATGACGCCGTCTGGGCATCTTTGACGAACCAGTTGGGATTCGTATTATTCGCACGCGAATCCGAAACAGGTTTCGTTCCCGTCGGCGTTGTGCCGGAATGGTTTCGACATCTCTGCCCGGCGGCGACTGCCGGTCAGACGATCGATCTTGCCAGCCACATTCCGTTTCTCGAAAGCTTCCTGCCGGAAGCGCAAAATTGTTGGGCCGGGGAAGAGTCCGATCGTGTGAGATCCGGCCTTTGCGCGGAAACGGATGAATTCGGTAACGAATACTTCTACGAAATGTCGGCGCTCAAAGCGGGCGGCTGTCAGGTCATTTTGTTCGAATTGCGAAAGGACGCCGCCGAAATTCGCGAAACCCTTCAGAAGGCCAGGCAGAACGTTCTCGATTACCAGTTGTTGGAACGGACTCAGCGCGCACTTGAAAAGAGCCAAAGCGAGCTTCGCAAAGCTCGCGATACGGCGGAAGCCGCCACGCAGGCAAAGTCGGCGTTCTTAGCTCATATGAGTCACGAAATACGTACTCCGATGAACGCGGTGCTGGGCCTTACTGGATTGGTGTTGCAAACCGCCCTGGAGTCCCGCCAGAAGGAATTGCTGGAAATCGTCCGAAACAGCGCGGAAACGTTGCTGACAATCCTGAATGACATCCTGGACTTCTCGAAAATCGAATCCGGCAAACTGGACCTTGAAAGAGAACCGTTCGATCTCCGACACTGTTTGGAGGACGCGCTGGACCTGTTCGCCGTCAAGGCGGTCGAAAAGGAACTCGAACTGTCATCATATACTTCGCCAGACACTCCTGGAATGGTCGTAGGCGATGTGACACGTCTGCGTCAGATTCTGGTAAACCTTCTCGGCAATGCAATCAAGTTCACGACGCACGGTGAAGTCTCACTCACGACCACCGCTGCACTCATGGACAGCGGAGAATGGAAGATCTCGTTTGCCGTTCGAGACTCCGGAATCGGAATTCCCAAAGAGAAGATTGACCGGCTTTTCCAATCGTTCAGCCAGGTGGATTCATCCGTGACACGAAAGTACGGGGGCACCGGACTCGGCCTCGCCATTTGCAAAAATCTGATCGAGTTGATGGGTGGCAATATCCAGGTGGAGAGTCAACCTGGAGCAGGGTCTGTTTTCAAGTTCACGATTGCGGTGCCCGCCGCAGACCAGATTCCAGAACCGGATTATCTCGGGCGAGTACAAAAGGATCTGTCCGGACGAGGGGCATGGCTCATTGGCTTCAAAGGAGCAAACCTGAAGTTTCTCCGAGACCAGTTGAACTGGTGGGCTGTGCACCCTGAAGTCGCAGAAACAACAGACGAGGTGTTCGCGTGGATGCGCCAAGGCCGTGCCTGCGACATCGTCTTGCTGAATTCTTTGGGCCTCCATTTCTCGGCAGAAGTTCTCCGCTCCCTGCCGCATCCATTATTAGAGGTCGTTCCAGGCGGAAGTGTTTACGATCGGCCGAAGACTCCTGGCGTGCTCTCGCTCCGAAGTCCGATTAAATCTGCGAGGCTTCACTCTGCTCTGATCGGCGTGCTGAATCCTGACCGCGACAATGCCAGACCTCATCCGGCCACGTCCGGTCGCGCGGACGTCGAAGGGCGTAAGCGGAATCTTCGGATATTGCTTGCGGATGACAATTCGATCAACCAGCAAGTTGGCCGGCTCATCCTGGAGAGTATTGGCTATCGCGCGGATGTTGCTGCCAACGGCATCGAAGTTATCGAGGCGCTAAAATGCCAGCCCTACGACGTAATCCTGATGGATGTTCATATGCCGGAAATGGACGGATGGGAAACAAGCCGCCGCATCCGGAGCGAATTTCCTAAGGAATCGCAGCCTCGCATCATCGCAATGACCGCCGGGATACTCGAAGAGGAAAAGCGGAAGTGTGTCGAGGCAGGCATGGAAGATTTTGTCAGCAAGCCGATCCGGTCCGCGGAATTACAAAGGGCCTTGGAGAAGGACACCGCAAAGAAGCACGCGATCATTGCCGAGGCGGAACCATCGCAGGAGGAACCGGATTTCGATCCCGAAATCCTGGCGCTGCTTCGCTCTGCCAACAAACCCGGCGAACGCGATTTCGTGGAGGAATTGCTGGCGACCTACCTTGGACTGCTACCCGGCCATTTGAAAGAAATCCGCCAGGCCGCAGCCAAGCGCGATTGGAAAAAACTCGAGGAAGCTGCCCACAAACTTCGCGGAAGCAGCGCCAATCTGGGAGCAAACCCCATCGCATCCGTATGCGCGACACTCGAGCAGCTTGGCAAGACCGGCTCGGCGGAAGGTATGGACGATGCGGTCCTCAAACTGGAATCGCTTGTCAATCGAGTCCGCCAGCAACAAAGTGCGTGACGAAGCATCACGTCTTTCCTCCGCCTTCCTTGTTTTGTTGCTTGCCAATCGATCTTCCACACGGCACAATCGGGGCGCTCCATAACAAGAGGGCCGTATTGAAATTCAAATTTAGGAAGAGTGTGTCGCGAATAGCGACTCTTTTTATATGTCTGGCTGCGGGAGGTGCGGTGTGGCTTCGCGGGCAAAGCCAGATCAGCGTGGGATACGCGGTTCTCTTGCCGAATGCCGGCACGTCTTCACCGGCGGCGTCAGCGCTGTTCGGCTACAGCAATGCTTCAGGCGTGCTGGTCAGTGAAGCGGGCGTCGGAGCGGCGGAGCCGATGCGTTCGGGCCGCATCTTCGTTGACGAGACGGAAACGTCGACAGGCGTCGCTCTGGTCAATGGGAGTGTGCAGCCCGCATCCGTTAACCTCATATTGCGGAACTCTCTCGGAGCCGAAGTCAACCGCGCCAGCCTCCGCTTGAATCCCGGCCAGCATATTGCGCAGTTTGTCTCAGAGATGTTTTCTCCAAAGCCGACGGGACTATACGGCAGCCTCACGTTTGAAAGCGATCAGGCGCTTTACTCCATAGCGCTGCGTCAAAGCGCCAACTACAGTTTGGAGCCCGTGTACTCTACCTTGTCGGTCGCGAATCTTGATGCGGCTCCGGCTTCCGCATCAACCGTTATTCCGCACATTGCGATCGGTGGAGGATATGCCACTGAGGTCGTGCTCGTGAACCGGTCCACAAGTCAAACGCGCGGCCAGATGAACTTCTTCCACTCCGACGGCACGCCCTGGTTTTTTACCTCAGGCGGGACGTCCGTTTCGGGCTTGGCGATCGATATCGCCGGCCAAGGTGTTGCGAAATACACGTTGTCCAGCACGGGCGGAGTCTCGGTTGGGTACATCACGGTGACGCCCGACGCCGGATTCAGCACACCGTCGGGACTCGCAAACTTTCGTGTGCTGCGAGGTACGGCGCTCGTGAGCGAAGCCGGCGTGTTCGGCGTGAGCACCACGGCTGCAAAGATCTTCGTCGATTACGTCGGCACGCAGACCGGCCTCGCGCTGGTTAATGGAGCACAACCCGCGGCGGTGACTTTCACCCTGTCCGATCGTTTTGGCAATCCCACAAACACTGCACAACGAACGTTGGCAGCCAATCAACACCTTCCCATTCTGGCGCACGAATTGTTTCCGGAAATCGTGGAAGGTTTCACCGGAATCGTCGACATTCGGAGTACGTCTCCCGTCACTGCAGTGACGCTGAAGCTCACGACCAACTCGCGGGGCGATCTGCTTCTGACGACATTACCTGTTGCCGATCTTACGCGGCCGCCAAGTTCGTCGCCTGTCGTGTTGCCGCAGATCGCGATCGGTGGAGGATTCTCCACACGAATCATCACGCTGAATCCGGGAACAACCACGGCAAGCGGGCGTTTGAATTTTTATGCGGACAACGGCACGAGTCTCTCTGTTCAGATGGAAGAGCAGACCGGAAGCAGTTTCCCGTACCAATTGGGATCGAGTGCCGGACGGCGGTTCGTGCCGGGGAGCAGCGCAAGACTGGCATTTCTCTATCTGGCAGATTCATCCGGCCAGCCGACATCGGAAGTTGCCGTCAATGTGGGAGGCACTGTTTCCATTCCCATTCAGGCGCTGGATACAGCAGGCACGGTTCGTGATGATTTCGATCCGGTATTTGCAGCTTTGGACACATCGATTGCGACGGTCTCGCGCGGACAGGTCAAAGGCATTGCTGAAGGTTTCTCAACACTGACGGTTTCTGCTCGCGGTATGGTGATGAACGGCACAATCACAGTGACGAAAGTTTCGTCGGGAGCTCCCGGATTTCGCACCACGACCGGTATCGTTCAAGATCTGGCTGGACGGCTGTATTTGACGTCGACTGACGATCATACTGTCCTGCTGACGCAGAGCATTGATGCAACACCGGCCGTCTATGCGGGAAAACAAAGCACGCCGGGTTTGAAGAATGATGTGCGCCTAGAATCGCAATTTCGAAATCCATCCTTCCTTGCATTCAACCAGTTCGAAGGAAGCCTCTACGTTAGCGACTCTCAAAACAATGTGATCCGGCGCGTTGTCTCGGGCACGGACGGGCGCGTGAGCACGTTAGCTGGAACGGGAGCCAAGGGCAGCGCCGATGGTCCGCTGGCAAGCGCGGTTCTCAACAATCCTCAAGGAATTGCGTTGGACGACCGCGGCAATTTGTGGGTTGTCGACAGCGGCAACAATACGATCCGAAAAATCGATCTCATTCGAAATACCATCACCACCGTGGCAGGGCTTGCCGGAGCGCCCGGTTACGCCGATGGTAAAGGCAGCGCTGCCCGCTTCAATTCACCAACAGGTATCGCATTTGAGTACGAATCCGACGTTGCACAAGCCCAGCGCCAATCGACCAACAAAGGCCCCCGGCCGGTTCAGATGGTTGTGGCCGATACGGGAAACGGCCTGATACGCAGAGTCGACGAGAACGGAAATGTTTCAACGATTCAGGCCCAGACATCAGCGATGACGATCATGCGGGGGATGATGTCCTCGGATGAGCGCGCGACATTCAAGTTGAGCGCTTCCGACCGGGCGCTAGCCGTTTTTCGAGGTCCATCGGGAGTCAGCGTGGACGGATCGGGCAACATTTTCGTCACCGAGCCAGGCAGCAAGAGAGTCCGCACCATATTGCAGAGCGGAGAAATTGTCGATGCCGTGCAGAGCAACACGTTCTCGTCGCCGCGAGGTTTAGTGAATGTACAGGGCGATGTGCTGGTCACCGACAGTGATCGCGGTTCGCGCCAGGTCAGTTACGGCGAGCCCGTCATTACGAGTGTCACGCCAAGCCGCGTCAGCGATCTTGGCGGCACACTGGTCACGGTAAAGGGACGCAATTTCTCGCCGGACACGTTGCTTTGGATTCACGGCGATGCGGCACCGGATGTCCACCCCGACGACACGCAGACCATCCGATTCATCGTCGGGGCTGTGCGCAGCGGCCGCACAACGATTACGCTCCTGAATCGCGGCGGCATTGCACAAGCATTGTTTGAAATTACCCCGCAACCTCTTCAATCGATGCCTGCGGGCTACATCACCACATTCGCCGGAGGCTCAACATGGGCCGGCGATGGGCGGTTGGCAACGACAGCGTATTTGGCCAAGCCCAGGGGTGTGGCTGTGGACACAGCCGGGAACGTCTTCATTGCGGATTGGGTCAACAATACAATTCGAAGAGTCTCCTCACGCACAGGCGTGATCACGACGGTTGCGGGCCGCGGTTTGATTGGGTTTACCGATGAGGGGGTGTACGGCACCGAGGCGTACCTCTACAAACCGTTTGACCTTGTTGCCGATGCCCAGAGCAACGTGTATTTCATTAGCGACGTCGAGGTCTATAAGCTGTCGGCAGAAACGGGTCTGGTAACGGCCGTCGCCGGAGGCGGATTCTTATCCGGCAGCTCCGGAGACAACGGCGCAGCAACGGATGCCGAACTCGGTATTCCCATCGGGCTTGCACTCGATAGTTCTGGTAATCTCTACATTAGTGACTACTTTGACAATCGCATTCGCATGGTGTCGCTGGCAACCGGCACCATCACAACCGTCGCGGGCAACGGCAACTCGGGCTACTCCGGAGATAACGGAAACGCCTTATCTGCCGCGCTCAATTCGCCGCGCGGCATTGCCATGGATCGCCAGGGCAATTTGTATATTGCCGATTCGGGAAATTACCGCGTTCGAAAAGTGGATGCGCAAACTCGGATCATCACGACAGTTGCAGGTTCAGGAAAGCTCGAGCCGACGACGGATAGCGGTCCCGCTACGCAAATTTCGATGACTCCGTACGGCATCGCGGTCGATGCAAACGCCAATCTTTGGATTGCCGATGATGGTTTCCAGCGTATACGGCGCGTGGATCCGTCGGGCGCACTTACCACCGTCGCCGGCACCGGAGTCTCTGGATTCAGTGGCGACGGCGGATCCGCGAGGCAAGCGCGGATGGCACACCCATGGAGCATCGCAGTCGATGCCTCGGGCAATGTGATGTTCAGTGATACCGACAACGATCGCGTTCGCAGAATTTCGCCAGCGGGCATCATTACGACGATTGCTGGAACCACCGATCCATCCCACGGCGGCGATGGCGGGCCGGCATCTCTAGCCAACCTGCGAGGACCGTTCCACATGTCCTTCGATGTGGACGGCAATTTTCTGTTTACCGAATCGCTCGATCAGCGCGTTCGCAAGATCGATCGGACGACCGGAATCATCTCGACCTTCGCGGGAACCGAATTGATTCCTCCGATTGGAGACACCAGTCTCGGAGATAACGGTCCCGCGACTCAGGCGGAATTCTTTGATCCGCACGGGATTGCTGTGGATCGAGCGGGCAACGTCTTCATCGGCGATTCTTCAGATGATCGTATCCGTAAGATCGGCCGTAACGGCATCATCACCACTATCGCCGGAACCGGCGCCACTGGGTACGGCGGTGACGGCGGGGCCGCGACCAAAGCGCAATTGAATTTTCCTGAGGGACTCGCAGTGGACGCCGCCGGCAACGTGTTTGTAGCGGACACCTACAACCACCGGATCCGTCGTATCGACGCCGTCACTGGTGTAATCACGACGGTCGCAGGAGGCGGCTTGAGGGGCTTTAAGGGGGACGGCGGCCCTGCGACCAGTGCGTCGCTGAATTATCCGGAAGCCGTTGCCCTCGATGACAACGGAAATCTCTACATTGCCGATACATATAACGACCGGATTCGGTTTGTGAATATGTCGACCGGAGTCATCACAACAGTTGCTGGAGACGGAGAACAGGGCTTCTTTGGAGACGGAGGGCCTGCAACTTCCGCTTCACTCGACACGCCGAAAGGCGTCCGCGTAGACTCCAATGGATTCCTCTGGATCGCCGATTTCGGCAATGACCGGATTCGCCGCGTCAATTTAAGGACTGGAGTGATTACGACCGTCGCCGGTGCTGATGAGTACGTCCTCGACAATTATCCGGCGACCCAAACCGGTCTGGATGGTCCAACGGGTACGTTGTCCGATGCCGCCGGAAATCTGTATATCGTCGAAGGCTGGGGAAGCCGCATTCGCGCAGTCCGCGGACCGATTCCATAAACGGCAGGTTCAGCCGCGGACCCGCTATCCGAGTTCGAATCGACAATGATCAGACTCCGACGAGTTCTCATCTCGATTTCACTATTCGCCGCTTCAACGGCGGCAGGGTACCTGCTCGGAGCATCGAATCTGGGCGGCCAGCTCGAGCTGAGGCTCTACGATCTCCGATTCCGACTGCGCGGCGCCATTCCGCCAGCCAGCCAGGCGCCGGTGACGATCATTGCAATCGATGAAGATTCGCTCAAACGCATACCGACCCCTCTCAAACTTTGGCATCGTCATTTCGCGCGTCTGATTGAGACGCTCGCTGATGCCGAAGCCGCAACCATTGCGATCGATTTCATTTTTGCCGATGTCGGACAACTCGACCCTGAGGGACAACAGCAACTAGGACGGGCGCTGCTGCATTCAGGAGATTCGGGCGTGCCGGTCGTGCTTGCTTATGAAGTGCGAGAAAACGGCGTGGAGCAGCCGCCTGACGCGATCCGGCTTCCCGCGTTGGCGTCAGGCCACACATTCGGATTTGCAAACCTGACAACCGATCCCGATGATTTCGTCCGGCGGCAGCAGCTTTACAATGCCGGCGATGACACGCAACCGTCCCTTGCACTCGCAGCGGTCCGAGTATTCGAAGAAAAGATGAAGCCGCGATCGCACGCCCAACCCGAACAGATGCCGCTCATCAATTACCGCTCTCCGGCAGCGTTCCCACGCGTTTCGTTTGCCACCGTTCTTGATGCCGCCAGCCGCCGCGATTCCGAATTTCTGCGCAGCCAGTTCCGCGGACGGATCGTTCTGGCCGGACGGATCGGACGCGAAGGAGAAGAAGATCTTCACTCAACGCCGTTCTACTATTGGGCCGCCACCGTCCCCGGAGCCACACGCCGGACGCCGGGGACAGATATCCACGCGAACATGATCTCCACGATTCTCGACGGCCGGTACATTCGGCCAGTGACCGCGAAACAGTTGCTCACGGCCGCGGCAGTCATCGCAGCGATTGTCACCTCGGTGTGCCTCCTCCTGAATCCCGTTGCCGCAGCGCCGATAACGGTCGTTGCGCTTTTGGTGTTTGTGTATCTGGCGATGTATTGGACATTCGCTCGCGACGTCTGGCTGCCCTTAGTGCCGCCGCTCGCCGCCGGCATCGTCGCATTTGGTCTCACCGAAACAGCGAACTACCTGCTCGAGGGCCGCGAAAAACGGTATCTGCGCTCGCTGTTCAAGAGCTACGTTAACGATGAGGTCATCAAGCGCATTCTGCGCAATCCATCCTGTCTCTCACTCATGGGCGAACGGAAGCGCGTTGCGGTGCTTTTTGCTGACATCAAGAGTTTCACCACGTGGTCGGAAACCACTGCTCCTGAAACCGTCGTCGAATGCCTCTGTGTCTATTTTGAGGCGATGGTTGCCGCCATTCAGTCGCATCACGGGATGGTGGACAAGTTCATGGGAGACGGAATCATGGCTGTCTTTGGCGCTCCACTCGACGACCCTGAGGCGTCCCTTCACGCAGTTGAGGCGGCCCGCGCCATGCACACTGCTCTTGCCGCCGTGAATGAGAAATTGAAACCGAAGATGGAAAGGCCGATCGAAATCGGAATCGGCATCCATTCCGGCGAAGCCGTTGTGGGGCACGTCGGTTCGGCAGCCAAGCGGGAATACACGGCCATCGGTGACGTCGTCAATACCGCTGCCCGTCTGGAAAGCCAAACACGAAAGGTGGACGCGGCAATATTGGTCAGTGGTGAGACCTTTCTCGCACTGAACGGCAAGGCGGCCGGAGAGTATGTCGGAGAATTTGAACTTAAGGGAAAGAAGGTACAGGTCCCGGTTTATCGGATTACTTGATGCCGGAGCGGGTAAGCTCATCGGTCGCTGCGGTCATGAGTCCCGCGTTCCCATAAAGCCAGACCAGGTGATAACTGAGACGCGAATCGCCCGGTCCGGCATCGCGCAGTTGCCGGTAAAGAGCGGCGGCTTCAGCATAATACTTCGCGTTTTCGAGTTCTGCGGCTCTCAGGAGTCTTTCTGCCGGATCCGAAGGCGCAGGCTTGGCATACTCACTATTCGGTTTGATGTCCAGATTCGCGGTCTGCTGCGCAATCGTCTTTTGATTCGCGATGGCCTTCACTTCCCACTGATACCTTGTGGCGTGCAGAGGTTCACTCGCTCGATAGTCGACGTGCGTGGCGGATGTCTGAGTCTGCCAGACAATGTTGCCGTTTTCATCCCGGATGGCCAGCTCGTAAGATTGCGCATCTTTGACCGGAATCCAGTCGAATGACGGCCGGTCTGTCGTGATGGTTCCACCGATCAGTAGCGCGATCGTCGGATTGCCTCGCGCCTGAAGCGCTCCAAACCGCAGGCGGCTCTTATCGTCGAGACGAATGTCCGGCAAGACGCATTTCGCGGGCTTCCGTTCCGGGGCTGGGCCGGAAGTTTGCTTCGCACTCGCGCCGGAGAAGTCTACGATCGATCCTGTCACCAGAATCCATCGCTCCGATGAAGGACAGACCAGCACGTCCGCCCGGCCGTTGTTGATGACGAGTTTGTCGTTGCCGTATAGGAAATCCACTCGCGATGCGGCTGTCCGCTGCGCTCCGCGTTGGATATAGATGTCGCCTTCGGCGTTGAGCACCATCCCTAACGCAGGCGCTTGCGCTTGAGCGACGGCTGTAAATGCGAACCATAGAGACACAGAGACACAAAGACGTAATGGTTTCATCAGAATTGCACCTTCGCGACGAATCGGATCGATCGTGAATTCATCTGCGTATCAAACGATTTTCCGAAACCCGGCGATTCCAAAATCCGGATCGGAATACCGAAGCTCGTTGTATTCAGTAAATTGAACGTTTCCATTCGTAACGCGATGGAGGTATCGTTTGCAAGCAAGATTTGTCGCTCAAAGGCGAAGTCAATGGTAGCGAGCCTATCCGCGCGCAAACTATTTCGACCGTTCACCCGGTCGGTGAGATTGCCGTCGAGGTTCAGGTCAACGGCCGTGTTGACGGTATACGGCTGTCCCGTTTGAAACTCGCTCGTCGCTGCCGCAGTCCAGTTGCGCCATTTCCAAACAGCAGTGCCGGCGAGACGATGGCGCACATCAAAATTCGACGAAGCATGTTCGCGATCCGGCCGGTTCGAATCTTCCGGAAACGCGAAAAATCCTCGGCCATCGAACACATCGGAGACTTCATCAATCGTATGCGACCAAGTCCAGTGCCCCCGAAACTGCAATCCGCGGCTCATTCGCTTTTCCACAGCAAGCTGCATCGCGTGGTAGGTCGATGACGCGCGATTCTGAAACACGGTATACGCGCCCAATCCTGGTTGAGGCCGGCCTTCAGCATCGGGCGTGAGCCCCGGCGGGATATCGAGAATCGAAAGCGGATTGTTGAAAGACGATGTCAAAACAGGAGTCGCGATCAAGCCCGCATTTGGTGTGACGAAGCGTGGCAAGTGAAGACCTCGCGTCCCCACATATGCGAGTGAAGCGATAAAGCGGCTGCCGAACTGGCGTTCAACAGAAGCCATCCACTGCTCCGCATAAGTGGAACGCCACGCCTTTTCCGGCAGCGTGAACGCAAGCCCGTTACTGCTCAGGTTGGCGCCCGCGCCCGCTCGCGACTGCACAAGCAACGTCCCGAGCCCGGTCGCAAACGCGTCGCCGCTGAGGTTGTATGTATTCAAGGTGCCCGGCCGGATCAGCGGTTGGTTTGTCGGTACGAACGAAAGCGTCGATGGGGTGAATAAGAACTGGCCGTTTGGAGGGCCCACCGCGCTGGCAAAGTTCAGATCCAGATTGATGGGAACGAAAGTTGGAAATACGTTCCGCGATTGACTGGTCACGGCGCCTAGCGCCGCATCGTAAAAAACTCCGAAGCCGGCGCGCACTGCCGTCGTTCCTGTTCCCACCGGATCCCAAGCCACGCCGACACGCGGTGCGAAGGCTCGCCGGTACGCATCGTGGATGTGCTCGCGGCCTGCAACAAAATTTTGAAGCTCCGTGAGTGCGGTGTCGAAACCGTTATTTCCGGAAATGATGATCTGCTGGTTTTGCGGAGTGCCGGTCGGCTGCAGATGTCCAAACTGCTCCGGGCGCAATCCAAATGTCCGCTCAATGCGGCCATTGGTCTCCCTCGCCACTGTCGGCAACTCATATCGCAGACCTGCATTCAGCGTGAGGTTCCGCCGGACCTTCCAGTCGTCCTGTAGGAAAAAATCGAAGCTGCTGAAACGGAGGCCGATTGTGGAATCGGGAACCGAGCCCGTGCTGATGCTTTGTAGGAATCCCGCCGGCGCGCCTAAAGCCGCCAGGTCTGCGCCGCGAAGAAAGCCGTCATCGGTCGCGAATGGGCAGAATGGATTCAACGTGCAAATATCCGACACCTCGCCGTAACCGAAAACAACGAGCGGCCGGAAATTGCGATCCGAAAAACTGTTCAACTGCGAGCGGCGAATATCGACACCTGCTCGCAAGCTGTGGCGAGGCCGTAGCCGTGTCACGATTTCGCCGAATTGATACGTGTTATCCACACGGCCTTGCGGAAAATTGAACACGTCGATGCCCGCCGTACTGTACGGCAGAATCATCAATTGGCCGATGGCGCCGGTCGAACCGAATGGACCGAAACGCCCATAGGCCGTATCGATGGCCTGTGTTGTGAAGCCAGGCGCGCGGTTGGAGACGTCGGAACCAAATAAGAGCGGACTGCTGTTCTCCACGGGAAACTCTAGCCGCGTCCGGCCATAGGAGAAACGCAAACCACTGCCGAAATTTTCGACACGGCTGTTCAGGAACAGCGAACTATTCTGCGTGCGCGTGGCCGTTCCCAGGGAAGAATGAAACGCGTCGCTCGTGAAAGGCAGAATTGCGCGGTCGTCGGTCAAATTGTAACGGGCGGCCAAACTGTGCCTGGAAGAGAGGTAGTAATCGGACTTGTAGGAAACGACGGTGCCGTCTGCGTCCTGCGGACTCACATCGGAGTATGTATCCGCACCGAGAGGCCCGCTGCGACTGTT
>JACXTT010007197.1_pt1 | contig 15737 bp, 14 predicted proteins | sample 9270951 | NCBI WGS metagenome assembly JACXTT01 (sample SAMN15532306, study PRJNA645909) | rock metagenome | isolation source: weathered quartz diorite | place: Puerto Rico | collected 2017-06-21 | reverse complement strand
TCGCTCCCGAGACGAAGTTCGCTCCCGTGATGGTCACGCCGGTTCCGCCGCTGGTGGGTCCCGTGGTCGGTGTAATCGCCTGTACATTGGGCGCGGGCTGGGTATAGGTATAGCCACCGGCTAGAGTGCCGCTCTGACTATCTGGATTAGTGACTTTCACCGTTACTGCACCAGCCGCGTGGGCGGGCGTTGTCGCCATGATTGATGTGCTGCTTGCCACGGTCACGCCCGTCGCCGCGGTTCCGCCAAAGCTCACTGTGGCGCCGGAGACAAAATTCGCTCCGCTGATGGTCACCGCGGTGCCACCGCCGACACCTCCCGATGCCGGTGAAATCGAAGCGATGGTCGGAGCAGGCGCGGCGCCAGACCCGCTGAGCTTGACCATGCTCGCGACCGAGGGCACACCGGAACTGTTCAAAAGAAACAGCATGTAGTAGCCCGGTGGGGCTATGTTGCTGTTGGGTGGAGCGGTCACCGTCAAACTTCCACTGCCCGCCGTAAACGACATTCCGACCAGCCGCTGATCCATGTTGAAACCGTGGGTGACCGAACCATTTTTCATCAGCACGACGGAAGAAATATTCGCCGCGTTCGGGGTTTGCACGATAAAGGCACTGCCGTATGAGATCGAACTGGAAACGCTGCTGATCGTGGGCCGGGTCGCCAGCCCCCCACCTGACTGGAACAGATAGGGTGGCTGGTAGATTTCGACGGTGTTGTTGTAGGAACCGCGGCCGGGGTTGCCTCCCGCCAGCCACACCGTAGCATCCGGCAGCAGGAGCGCCATCGAGTGATAAAGCCGCTGCGTGGCATTCGCGCCTGCGGAGGAAAAACTACCCGTTCCACCGCCCGGAGTATAGAGATCTGCATTCAGGCTCAACGAGCTGGTGTCTTCATCGTTGGTCGAGCCGCCCACGGCCAGAACCTGCCCCGTCGGCAAGAGCACCGAGTTCATCTCGATGCGCGGCTGCGACATACTGGGTCCATAGACCCAGGCCGGTGAGCTGGCTCCCATGTCGATGATTTCGGTGGTGGCAGTCGCCGGACTGTTTCCTCCGAGAATCATGATCTTGGGGTCGTAACCGTTGGCTGGCGTCAGCGCCAGCATCACGGCACTGCCGTAGGTCCGCATGCTGCCGTAGTTGGTGGTGGCCACGTTCTGGGTCCAGCTGGTCGTCGCCGGATCAAACAGCGCGGAATTGCGACCCCAACCCGAGTAGAAAACCTTGCCATTGGGCAACACATGGAGACGGGGATAAAGCGGTGGTGTAAACGGTGCAGGGTGTTGTGAGCTCCAACCGGTTCCTACGGTATAAATTTCGACGGCGGTGTTGGTGGTACCGCTCTCATTGGTTCCAGACCACGTCATCACCCGGCCATCGGCGAGCGTAATCACGGTTGGATACCAGCGGCCGTGTGCCATATCGTCCAGGTCAGTGAAAGTATTGTTCGACGGATCGAAAATGCTCGACTTCAGCTCTCCGAAGAACGGATCGTATTGGATGGTTCCGCCATTGATAAACACCCGTCCATCCGACAACACGGTCATGCTGTTGCAAAACATATCCCACGCCTGTGTGAATTGAGTGGTGCCACCGGAGGCGGGATCCAACAGCATCGCTCCTGAACCATTCGCCGGCCCATACGGCGGCCCCGACGGACAGCCGGACTGCGAGGGGGGACAATTTCCCGAACCTGCGATAACCAGGATCTTGCCGTTCTTCAGCAGGGCGGAGTGGATCGGGTTGATCGGCATGGTGTAGGAAGCCACACTCCACCGGCCGGTAACATTCGCTTGTCCCCAAGCCCCGGAAACAAGTGCCGCGAGAACGACGCTCAGTCCGAAAAAAGTTCGCAACAACGCGCCCCGAGCCGACTCGATCGCCATCGCGTCACTCTTGAAGGTTTCGCGGACGGGGAGCACCGTTCGAAACGTAGGAACAGGAGGTAGGGGAATCAGCTGGGAGGGCATCGGATTATCGACGGGACAGGCCGTGTCTTCTAACATGTAAACAAACTCCCTGACAGGAACCAGAGCAACCAGCCTTGACTGGAAAACATGGTTATCGCCATGCTCCTGGTACAAATCGCGCGTACCTTCCATTCTCAGTTTGGTGGTGCATCGCTTCGCAGCTATTTGCCGCTAGGCCTCAATAGAGACGAGCACTCAGAAAGTGTGAGTTTTCGTCTCGCGTGAGCGAGACAGAGTTACGCTCGAATGCCGCCAAAGCGGCATCCGCCGATCAGGGGAGGGTTTTCCGTGCGTTGAGAAAAACGCGGGAAAATGATGTTAGACGCTTCCAGAACTCAAGCCGTTGCTTCGGGCCGACGTTCGGCCACTAAATCTCGCTCGCGGCGAAAGGCCGGCCAGTGGGTTGCTGCCGGCGCACAATTTTCGGGTGCCGCCGTCAGCATACAACGCTTCCCGGAACAAGATCAACAACCCTCTCTCCTCCGCCAGAATTGCGAAGCCTCGCGATTCCTGCAAATCATTCCACCATACGCGAGACAAATCGCAGAGATTACCTTGGTGTTCAACGCAGCGGATCGCAGGTTTTGTTCGCACAACTCTACTTCTCCCCGACCGCCTGGGGTGGTATCGTTTTCGCGATAGGCTTTCCCTAGAGATGAAGTCTTCGTCTGGTATCAGCCATGAGTTTTTCCGGTTTGGGCTTTTGGCCGGGGCTCTGGGCGCCGTTTTCTGCCCGGCGCAAGACCCATCGGTTAAACGCGGCGTCTCCGCTTCGGTCACGATTCAACGCACTCCCCTTCTACGTTCTGCGATCGTTCGATCGGTCAAAGTGATCTCCGATGCCGAAGGACCGGCGCTGGAGATTCTTGCCAGCGGCAACGAGGCTCCGAACCCCACGGTTGAAACCCTGGAGAGCCCGCCGCGTCTCCTAATCGACCTGCCCAACACCAGCTTTCATTTGCCGGATAAGGAATTTTCTGGAGACTCCGTGCAGGTAGCAAGGGTGCGTGTCAACCAGCTACAGAATGCACCCCCGTTGACTCGCGTCGTGCTGGATCTGCTCCATCCCATGGGTTACAGCACCGCCCGCACGGGACGGCGGCTGCTGGTCCATCTGCATCCTCTGGCCGAAGCCAGGCAGGAAAGCCCGGCGCCTCCGGCGGTGTCGGCTTTCACTGCGGGGGTGCAGCCGGTGGCAGTGCCGCTCAGCGCGGGTAGTTCCGGGGCGATCATCGAGGCAAGCAGCCGACTGGCGGGCGACTCGTCGGTGACCGCCGGACCGGATACGACAGTTCTTCATCTGACGCGTGGCGGCGAGGTGCGTGTTTGCCCAGCGACCACACTGTCGGTGACGACTTCGCAAAATGGCCGCGATCTGATGTTGGGAATGAGCACAGGCGCGCTCGAGGCTCACTACACCCTGAATGGTTCCGCTGATTCAGTGCTCACGCCGGACTTCCGCATGCAGTTGGCCGGTCCGGGTGAGCTTCACTATGCCATCAGCGCCGACGCGCGTGGCAATACATGCGTGCGCGCCCTAGCCGGAAACACCGCTTCGGTGATCGTTTCCGAATTGTTGGGCGACAACACATACCATGTGAAGTCCGGCGAACAGGTGGTCTTTCATTCCGGAAGACTAAACCAGAGTGACAGCGTCGTACCCGACGAATGCGGGTGCCCGCCTCCGGCCATTCCTGCCATGCGCGCCTCGCTGGAGTCTCTACCTACGGTTTCCGAGAAAGACTTGCCGCCTGACATCCACCTGGCACAGCCGGGAGACAAGGCCAAGGCGCTTCCACCGCCCAATAGCGCTGGCGGCGTGCCCGCGCCGGGGAAGCCGCCGGAGCAGGTTACACTGACGATAACCCCGCCGGACGCCACGTCGCCGCCGCCCGCTAAGCCGGGCGCCGCTCGAGTCCAGGTGGACGCGCCGTTGGTCTTCCGGGCCGCCGACGCCGCACCCGCGGCGCCAAATCTCGAAACAGCCACTCTACCCATGTCGCGCTCAGGCAGTCAGGCACCCCTGCTGACGACAGCCGAACCGCCGCCTGATAGCAAGCGTTCCCAGGGGGTGTTCGGCAAAATGAAGGGATTTTTCTCGCGCTTGTTCTAGCTAAAGGCGGACATCTCGGGCGTCGGACCTGAATCCGCCGAGAAAGGGTGCTCGGGATTCCACCTTGAAAGCGGCCACTTGTCTCGGCAGGCCCGAGGCTGGCGGCCGCGGTTTGGGGTTTGCTAAGTCCGGGGCCAAAGCCAGAAGTGCGAGGTATCCTTTTGGCTGCGAGCGGCGTCTCACCAAGCAATCCGCCCAATCCTTTCTTTTTTTTGGGGTGATCGCCATGGTTTCGATTGACTCACCGAGAACAGGCTTCCCCGGAATCCTGAGCGACAACAACGCTGGCTTTTACGGCCGCCGGAAGGCAAATTTTCTGGCGTCATTTTTTGTTCATGTGATAGGGCTGGCGATCCTTCTGTGGATAGCCACTACAGTACCTGTTGCTCCTCCAAAATTTGGCCACGACGTACGCCCTGTCATCGCTCCCGTTTTGTTGTTGGCCGATGAAGCTGGCGGGCACGGCGGAGGAGGCACTCACGACAAAATGGCGGCTTCCCGGGGAGCTTTGCCAAAGATGACGCTGGAGGACCAACTGGCCCCGCCGCAAGCGGTGCCAGTGAACCCCGATGCCAAACTACCGGAGCCGCCGAGCGTGATGGCTTTGTCCGATGTCAAGCTGCCCCTACTTGAGCAGCTCGGGGACCCGCTCTCAGCGGTTCAGGGGCCGCCTTCGAACGGTCCGGGCGGCGGCGGTGGGATTGGAAGCGGCTGCTGCGGAGGCGTTGGGCCCAAAACTGGGCCGGGCTTTGGACCTTACGATGGCAACGTATTTCGTCCCGGCCTGGGCGGTGTGACTCAGCCGCGCGCGATTTATGACCCCGATCCTGACTACTCCGATGCCGCTCGCAAGGCCAAGTATCAGGGATCGGTTCTGTTATGGCTGGTGGTGGGTCCGGAAGGCCGTCCCCACCATATTCGCGTACAACGGTCTTTGGGCATGGGCCTTGATGAAAAAGCGGTCGCCGCCGTGAGCACATGGCGCTTTCAACCGAGCACGCTCCATGGCCAGCCGGTAGCGGTAGAGGTCAACGTGGAAGTAAGCTTCCGGCTTTACTAGGAATTCGGCGTCGGACCGCGAAGCTCGGACCTCGGTCGGGGTCACGGCAGGTGTCGGCTGCTCGAAGTCTGAGGTCTAAAGGCCGCCGCCTGACTCGCGCTTCCCGCTCACCGTCGTATGGCTTTGGTCAGAGGAGAAACTCTCTCCCGGACCTCGTCGGCGATTTCGGCGCCGCGTTCCATGGCCTCTTCCGCAAACTCTTTGGCGTCGTCAGTCCAGTCTTCCACCGTTTCCCGGGCGGAGTCATACCTTTTGCGAAGATCTTTTCGCAGTTGCTTGCCCGGTTTGGGGGCAAGCAAGAGGCCGATGAGTGCGCCGGCTCCCAGCCCGATCAGCAGAAACGTGACGGCGGTACCGGCGGAGCTGCCGCCGTCGGAGGCTTCATATCTTCCAATGCGCATGAAATGATCCTTTCAGACTCGATTGTGGCTCGAACATTACTACGGGGATTTTAGACGCCGGTTCGGGCTTTGAGGCTTTCTTTTGTGTTGAATTTCTGCGTAACCCATCAGGTTCGATTCCCAAATCAGCTCAACCCCGTGTAAAATAAAGAGTTGGATCCTCGTTTGCGACGGAAATGTGGCCGGCCTGGCTTCCGCCGTACTTAATCGGACGCGGTCGATCAACGACGTTAGGCAATCCGGCAATCATTTTTAAGGAGACTTACCGAGCAATGGCTATCCCCGCCACGCAGCTTCGCCCTGGCATGATCATCAAGCATAACAACGATCTGCATTCGGTTTTCAGCGTTGAGCACCGCACTCCGGGCAACCTGCGCGCCTTCATTCAGGCCAAGCTGCGCAACCTGCGAACCGGCGCCATGTTCGAACACCGCTTCCGGTCCCCCGATCCCATCGAGAAGATCAACGTTGACGAGGTCGAAATGGAGTTTCTCTACGCCGATGGAGACAGCTATTACTTCATGGACACAACCAACTTCGAGCAGACCCATTTGAGCCGGGAAATTCTTGGCGACGCGGTCGACTACCTGATTTCCAATTTGCAGATCAAAGTGGAATTCTTCGACGGGAAAGCCGTGGGTATTGAGCTCCCGCAAACCGTGGAGCTGACTGTAGTCGAGACCGAGCCGGGACTGAAGAGTGCGACCGCTTCCAGCGTCACCAAGCCAGCGAAGACCGAGACGGGGCTGGTGGTGCAGGTTCCGCCGTTTATCAATGAAGGCGAGAAGATCCGCGTGGACACGGCGGAAGGCGCGTACTTGTCGCGGGCATAGTGCGGAATGACCGTGATCCGAGCCCCTCGCTGTCAGTCCTGAGCTGAGCCGAAGGATTCTCCTAAGATTTGCCGGCCGGACGACGGCAGCCGAGAATCGTTCGCGACGATTGCGCAAGAACTTTCAAACTGCCGGCTTTGCGACTTCGAGCCGGGTAACCACAGGGTGGCAACCGGATAGCGACCATGACATCCACCGAAAAGACCACTGAAGCCCGCCGTTTTCTGGTCCGTGGACGGGTACAGGGTGTGGGCTTTCGCTGGTTCGTGGAACGCGAGGCACACATACTCGGCGTCGCTGGCTGGGTGCGCAACAATGCCGACAGTAGCGTGGAAGTCCTGGCCATGGGATCGCGTGAGCAACTGGCGGTGCTGAGGTCGCGATTGCGCGAGGGTCCGCGTGCCGCCCGCGTCGACGACGTCGAGGAGACCGAAACCAAGCCCCTCGCCGGCTGGACTACTTTTCGTATCGAAGGAGCCTGGTAAATGTCGAACCCTGCGCCGCAGCAGAGGACGATTAATTGCGAACCGCTGAAAGCACTGATCCGGGAGGTTCCGGATTTCCCCAAAAAGGGCATCCTCTTTTACGACATCACCACCTTGCTCAAGGACAAAGTGGGTCTGGCCACGTTGATCGACGCGCTCGCCGAACACTACATCCAGCATGACGTCGACCTGGTACTGGGCATGGAAGCTCGCGGATTCATATTCGCTCCCGCACTCGCCTATCGGCTCAATGCTGGCTTCGTTCCGCTGCGCAAGCCTGGCAAGCTGCCGGCGGCCACAGTCAAGTTCGACTACGCCCTGGAATACGGCACCAACACGCTGGAGATTCACCAGGACGCAATCCAGAAAGGCCAGCGCGTGCTGATTGTGGACGATCTGCTCGCCACCGGCGGCACCGCCAACGCTACCGCGAAGCTGGCCAGCTCGCTCGGCGCAGTCGTCGCCGGCCTGGGGTTTGTGGTGGAACTGGATTTCCTCAAGGGGCGGGAACTTCTCAGGGACCACGACGTATTTTCCCTGCTGCATTACGAAAAGTAGCGAGCGCCGTCGGAGTTCGGCTGTCACTGTGACCCACCGATCGGAAGCCCGGCGTCCGCTTTCCTACTTCTTGCCTGCCTTGGGGGTGTGACGGGCAGTGCGCTCCTGCAAGGCCAGGATAACCACGCGCATCATGTCGTCCCAGGGCGCCGGTTTGCCGGTCCAGATTTCGAACTGGCGAGCCGCCTGATGGACGAACATCTCGATTCCGGGAATGACTTCCGCGCCGCGCTCTTTCGCCATTTTCATCAGCCGGGTTTCGGCGGGATCGTAAATCATGTCGAACAGATAACGGGTGTTGATCTCGTTTTCGTTGAGCGGGGAATCGCGCGTATTCCCCATGCCCACGGGTGTGGCATTGATGATGACATCGAAGGTGAGTTTTTTTAGGTCGGGGCGCTTGGTAATGCGGGCTCGTGCCTGGTGGGCCAGCTTTTGCCCCGGCCCGGCGGTGCGATTCAGGATGTAAACCTCGGCGCCGCGCTCCTTGAGTCCGAATACTGCAGCACGAGCGGCTCCGCCCGCGCCGAGCACCAGAATCCTCGCTTTCTCTAGAGTGATGCGCTGTTCTAGGGGGCGCACCACGCCGGCAGCGTCGGTATTGAAACCATACAGATTTCCGTCCTGCGCCCGGACCACAGTGTTGCAGGCGCCGATCTTTGTTGTATGCGAATCGGTGTTGTCGAGATGTTTGAGAACGGCTTCCTTGTACGGCATAGTGATGGACAGCCCATGGATGGGAATGTCGCGCACGCAGTTGAGCAGGTCTTTCAAAGTCTTGGCGTGCAAGGCGAGATAGACACCGTTCACATTTTCACGGCGCAGCGCCGCATTCATGATTGCGGGCGAGAGCGAATGCACCACTGGATCTCCTGCAACCCCATACACCCGCGTGGCTACGTCCACCTGTTCGATGCGATAGGTGCTGCGCAGTTCCTGGGCCGTGATCTGTCCCGGCGCTGTCCGCTCGTCAGGACTGACCGAGGCGAAGGTGAAGGCGCTGCCCGCCCGCACTCCAAGGAGACGGCTGATGATGCCCTGCTCGCCCATGCACAAGCCCACCAGAGAATGGCGGTCGCCATTCTTTTCCAAAAACTTCATCATGGTCACGTTGTCGTAAAGCGTCGTGGCTGTGCTGACAAGTTTGTAAAAATCGGCGGGGATGGCCACCATTTTTTCGAGGGTGGTATCTAGGTTCTTGGTGGCCCGAAAATCATGATACGAAAGAATCAAGGCCGACCGGCTCCGCAGACGCTGCACCTGCTCAGCTTTGCACTTGGCGGCGCTTTGCAGCTCGATATCGACCAGTTGGCACCCCGCGGCACTGGCCTTACCAAGGATGTCTAGCTGGGACGCCAGGGAACCCTGGAACTTGCCCCCACTGGGCGCGCGGCGACAAGTGGCAATGGCTGTCAGGTGGGGGTTGTATTCCATGAGGCGCTTGATCTTGGGAAGCGCCAGCGCGGGGCGAGGCAAATAGTCTAACCTGAACTCCAGAAAGGTGTTATCTCGAATCAGCGCCTCCGCCTTGTCCACCAGCGCACTGGGATCGGAGTCGGTGACGGCGACGCAGACCCGGGGAAGCCTTAAGGGTCGCAGCCGACTGATGTAACTGGTGGCGGAAGCACTCATGGGGGAACGAACCGGGATATTACAGGCGCGTAATTGCAGATGCAACAACGGATTATCGAATTTCGTGGCCGCCAAACTATTTAACGTACCCGCGATAACACCAGCGTAACCTTGACCACCGTCCTGCCCCTTGTTACTGTCCGACTTGGAAGCCCTTGTATTTGATGCAGTTAGCGATAGAAAGCCGGCGCGGGCCCCGGCCTCGATCTCGGAGGTAACATGAAGAAAACAGGACTGTTGTTGTTACTGTGCCTGGCGATGACGGTGGCGGCGACTGCGCAGCAGGCCGATTCCAGCGCCGACCAGACCGCCCCACAGGGCTCGTTGATTACGACCCAGGGGTTTCCCGTGGAGCGGGTTCAGACCCCGACCGCGGCGGATCTGTACTGCGGCGGTTTCGTCAGCAAAGATCTCGTACCGAACGCCAGTTTTGTGGCGGGTGGCCTGCAGAGCCCCAATACCACCAAGTTTTCGAACAACGACCTCATCTACCTGGCAGGCTCGGGCTACCAAACAGGACAGCAGTATGAGATCGTGCGCGAATTGCGGGATCCCAACCGTTATGAATTGTTCGCCGGTCAGCATTCCATGCTGAAAGCCATGGGCCAGCCTTATTCCGAACTCGGCCGGGTACGGATCGTTGACGTCCGCAGCAAGATGGCGGTGGGACACGTCGAATTCACGTGTGAACCTATCGTTCCCGGGGACTACGCAATACCGTTTGTCGAAAAACCGGCAGTTTCGTTTCATGCGCCACAGCGATTTGATCGGTTGATGCCGAGCAACAGCAAGGCCAGCGGGCGCATTGTGCTCGCTAAGGATTTCGATCTCTTGTTGGGAACGGGGGCGAAGGTTTATATGAACCTAGGCGCCAACCAGGGTGTCAAGGTAGGCGACTATTTGCGAGCGGTGCGCAGCTACGAAGCCGACTTGCGCGATCCGGTAGATTCGCTTTCCTTCAAGGCATCCGCAACCGAGGATACGCAAAGGATTCCTCCGTCGATCGAAGGCCGTATGTTCACCAAGGGCAAAGGGCCGTCGATCCATGTGGCCGATATGCCCCGGCGCGCCATGGGAGAAATCGTGGTGATTAACGTCACACCGACGACAGCCACCGGCATGCTGGTATTCGCGCTGGAAGATGTCCACGTAGGCGATCAAGTCGAACTCGATCAGTAGAGGTTTCCACAGAACCGACCGACTGCTTCCGGAAGGCTCAGGCCTTCCGGATTTTTTTCGTCCGCGATTCTTTTGCCCGGGTTCTTTGCCTTGGGTTGTTTAGCGAAGCGACGACCTACATCGCTACGGGCCGCGCATCCTGGTCGCCGAACACTTCTGCGGTAAAAGCCTCGAACCGTGCACCGGTCTGCCATGCATTCGAAGGCAGGCCCGCTTTCCTGCAAGTCTGTTCCAGGAAGGTGATGCGATCCCATCCGCGCTCCACCGGCACCTGGGGAAGCAGTAGACCACGTTGTTCCCCCAGGCTAACCAGCAATCCGTGCCGGCCAACTTCCACCGCTTCCGGTTGGATCGGCTCCAGCGGAGAAAGGATGCTGAGGGAGACTTTCAACTCTGCTGCCTGGTCGCGGGTGACCGGCGGGAAGCGTGAATCGTCAAAGGCTGCTCCTCGCGCGCTTTCCGCCACGGTGCGATACAGCGACGTTAGGGGGAAGACATAACCGACGCAGCCTCGCAGCTCGCCGTGATAGTACAAGGTGGCAAAAACGCCGCGCGGTTCCGCCAGGTGCGAAGAGGGCGGCGTCACGGATATCTCACGCCCATCCAAGGTCGCGGCAATGGCCTGGTGCGCCAGCTGCAGCAGCAGGGTTCGTTCCTGGGCAGAGAAATGGTCGGGCGCAGAGGGCCGGGTCAGGCGGGAAGGCGAGGCTTCAGGTGACGACTCATCAGGTAGCGGGCACATCGCGTTTCCTGCGGCGGCTCAGGACGAAAGCCCGGCGGCGGCGTTTGACCACATGGCGGTCGATCTTCGACCAGAACGCGGCAAAGTAATCGATCGCCGATACCAGCGACAGAAAAACCATGAACCAGATCGAAACGAAAGCAATCCAGTGGACGGGAAAAATGTAAGGTCCGACCGGCCAGACTTTCCAGCGGTGGTCGAGAATGACGGCCACCACGGAGACGATCTGCACTAGCATTTTGAATTTGCCAAGATCACTGGCCTCGATGGTAAAGCCCTCGGAGGCGGCGATGGAACGCAATCCACTCACCAGAAACTCGCGGGCAATGATGACCACCGCGACCCACGCCGGAACTAGCCCGGGATTGAATTGCACCAGCGCGATGAACGCAGCTGCGATGAGGAGTTTGTCGGCCAGAGGATCAAGCAGCATTCCCATGGTCGTGATCTGGCCACGCCGGCGCGCTAGATATCCGTCGATCCCATCGGTGATCGAAGCGGCGATGAACAGCGCCGACGCCAGCAACTCCTGTTCGCCGTTAACCCCCCGAAAATGACTGCTGGCAAGAAGCCAGATCAGCAGTGGAATGCTGAAGATGCGGGTCAGCGTAATGGAGTTGGGCAGGTTCACCGCGGACTCGGGCCGCCAACCGGCAAGAAGGGGAAGCTGGCCGCAGCTAATTATCCTCCAGCGGGAACCGTGAAAGCAATGAAACTAACTCTTTCGTAACCGCGCGGTTTCGCACCTGCGGGCAAGCCGCGCGGTGCGTTGGTCCGTTGCGTTTCGCGGATGTTCACCGCCGGGGTGCTTTAGCACGAACCCCAGGTCGATGCCACGAATCAGCCGTTGGTGCCAGTCTTGCCCAGGCCTTTCAGCATGTCCAGTCCCTCTTCCAGCACGGACGATGTCGAAGGCGAAGTGGCTGCCACCTGCCCGTTGGGCGTGAGGTGGTCGATAAGCATGGGAAGCAACTGCGACAGATGAGAGCTCGCCGTCTCTGGCGAAATTCCCGCTTTGGCCGCGAGTTCCTTTATCTGATCACTTCCCAAAACGTGCTGCAGTTGGTCTGCAGAAATGGGAAGGTTCTGGCCCGTACCTACCCACGAACTGACCAGACTGCCCAACCCCTTGTCGTGAAACTGTTGTACGAGTCCGGAAAGTCCCCCGGGCTGGGTATTGATCATCTGCATGACGGTGGCCACCAAGGGATTGGAGCTGCCTGACATCATGCTGCTCAGTTCCTTACCGGCCATATCTTCGAGAAAACTCATACTGCCTCCTCACCACACTGCCGACTGAAAATGCCAGCTGAAGAACCGAAGGAGCGCACCGGGAAACGGAGTTCCCGGCGCGCACCGCTTCGGTGCAAAACTATTTTTGTTTGGCGATAATCTTGTCTTTGATTTTCGCGTAGGTCGCCGCGGGAATGACCTTCTTGCGGGTCAAGTCGGTCTTCTTGGCGTAAGGACGGCCATCGATGATCTTCTGCGAATATTTTTCGCCGATGCCGGGCAAAGCGTCCAACTCTTCCTTGCTCGCGGTATTGATGTCGAGGAGATCAGCCGCCGCCGCGGGTGCGGCCTTGGCGGACTCCGTCTTGGCCATCTTGGAACTCTTGGCGGGTTTGGCGGTGGTCTCCTGCGCCGCAGCCATACCGGTAAACAGCGCCAGGGCAACAAGCGAGAACAGAATTCTGGTCACAATATTTCGTTTCATGGAGTCTCCTTTAGTCCCTTTCCGATGCTTTGTAGCCGGCTGCTTTGGCGTCGGCTTCGCTCATGAACTTTCCAGTTTTTGTTTTACCGTACCATCGTCCGCCCTTGTGATACACACCACTATCGGTGTTGACCCAGACCATGCCGCTTGACTTGGCCGAGGCAATTTGGGCATCGGAGGCGGCCGGCCCTGCGTCGGCTTTGCTGGTCTTTGCGGGAGCCGCTTTTGCGGTCGTCACAGGGGCTGCGGCTGCCGGGGCTGGGGCCGTTGCGTTCGAAGGAGCCGCCATCGAACTGGTATGAGAGGCAGCAGCGGGTTCGGAGCCAGCCGGGGCGGCGCTTGCATCCGCAGCTGACTTCTTGCTCTTGCGCGTGTGTTTGGCAGGGGTTGCGGTGCTGGTCCCAGCAGTGGCTGGGGCAGTCGCAGCTGCCGGCGCGGCAGCGGAATCCGCAGTCGCTTTCTTGCTCTTACGAGTCCGCTTGGCCGGTGATGCGGCGGCATCGGTGGTCGCGGTGCTTGCCGGCTCCGCCGCTGCGTCGGCGGGTTTCTTCGTCTTCTTGCGGCTCTTTTTCGCCCCGGTATCGCTGGCTGAAGTCGCGGTATCGGCGGTGGCGGCCTGATCCGAGGATGCGGCCGCGTCTGCGCTAGGTTTCGCTTTCTTCCTTTTCTTCTTGGTGGTGCTAGTGGAGGTTTGGTCGTCGGTTGAACCGGCGGCCTGGGGTTTGGCCATGGCGGTCATCCCAGACATGACGAACAGCACGCACAACAGCGTCATCCAAAGGCTAAACTTGATTTGCCATCTACTCATAATTTCCTCTTCTCGTCTGACCGGCCTTCGTCGACTCGGAAGCTCGCCTACAGGGGCGCTGAGGCGCTTCCCGGCCCGTCTGCGGGGCGACCATAATGACACTTCAACGGGTGGGGGTCAACCTGAGAGTAGTCTTCTAGATTTCACCCGGAGCGGCCCAGCTCAGGCGTAAATCACGCGATGGCGGACGGTGTAGGCTACGCGATCGATAGCCAGCATATACGCGGCGATGCGATTGTTGACGCCGTGAGTTTCCGAGAATCGCACCACATCCTCGAATGCGGTCTTCATGATGTGCTCCAACTGCTCATTCACCACCGATTCCTTCCAAAAATACCCCTGGCGATCCTGCACCCATTCGAAGTAGGAGGTGGTGACGCCCCCGGCATTGCAGAGAATGTCGGGGATCACGAATACCTTCTTGTCGGCCAGAATATCGTCGGCTGTTGCCGTCGTGGGACCGTTGGCGCCTTCTGCGAGAATCTTGCACTTAACCCGGTCGGCGTTGCGGCTGGTGATCTGGTTCTCGGTCGCGGCAGGAATAAGGATCTCGCATTCGGACACCAGCAGTTCGGCGGGATCCTCGGCGCTGGCGCCCTTGAAGCCTTGGACACTGCCGTTGCGTTGGCGGTACTCCCAAAGCGCTTCCAAGTCGATTCCGCTCTTATTGATCAGACCGCCATCGACTTCAACGATGCCGATGACTCTGTAGCCCGCCTCGGCCATCAAGCGTGCGGCATTGGAACCAACGTTGCCAAAACCCTGCACGATCACACGGGTGGACTCGGGACTGAGCCCGAGCTTTTTGACCGCCTCGTCGCACACGATCATGATGCCCCGCCCGGTGGCCTCGCGGCGGCCGCGGGAGCCGCCAATATTGATCGGTTTGCCGGTAACAACGGCTGTCACGGTCTGGCGCATGTGCATGGAATAGGTGTCCATCATCCACGCCATGGTCTGCTCGTTGGTATTCATATCAGGAGCGGGAACGTCTTTTTCCGGACCAATAAACTCAACCAGTTCAGCGGTATAACGGCGAGTCATCCGCTCCAGTTCACCCTGTGACATCTTGTGGGGGTTGCAAATCACTCCGCCCTTTGCCCCCCCGAAAGGAATATTGACCACCGCGCACTTCCATGTCATCCAGCTGGCCAGAGCGCGAACTTCATCCAGAGTGACGTCAGGGGAATAACGCAGGCCGCCCTTGGCCGGGCCTCGAGCAATGGAGTGTTGAACCCGGAAACCGGTGAAGACCTCCAAGTGGCCATCATCCATCATCACGGGGATGTGCAAAATGATCTCGCGGGTAGGATACCGCAGCACCTTGGTTAAGCCCTCGTCCAGGTTCAACTTCTGGGCGGCAAAGTCAAAACGGGCGGCCTGTGCCTCCCACGGGTTGATCTCCTGCTCATGGGAGATGGTCTTCATGGCCATAATCGGTCTCCGATTGTCGGTCAGACGATACGTGCTGGCCGGCGCCGGGCTGACTTCCCCGGAGGGGGCGGGCAAACGTCTTAAAGTATATGCAGGCTGTAGGCGGAGAGGCAAGTTATGGAGAAATACGCACACAGAACCTGAGATCAAACGACGATGGTCGAGCGGTGGAAACAGGTGACGACGTTCTTCGGTGGTGGTTCACGTTGAAGTGCGGCGTCGATGCATGGTGGGAATGTTTAGAGTCTACAACCAGCCGCCAGGTGCAGTTGGCTGCAGATAAACGCTGCCCTGGCCTTGGAGGCTAACCTCGGTAGTTCCAGGAGTTTGTACCCGCACTCCCGGTATGTCCGGGCGACTAGTTCACAGGTTCGCTCGGCCTCATCGAAGTCCTGCGTGCGCTCACTGTCAGTTTCGTAGATGTCCCGCCAGGGAGGAGCAAGAAAAACCTGCGGCGCATAGCGATACCGAACACACGCTCGACGTATGAACTCGACGTCTGGCATACCGATCAGGCAAGCATAGCCGAGAGTGTCTGGGATACCACGATCGGAGAAGGTGGGCCTCACGGCCGGCGTATGGTCCTTGTAAGACTGAATGGACCGGTCGAGCATCATCTTCGTGTACAGCTCGCGATCCGCCCAGGGAAGCGCCTTCCCGCCCAGACGCACCTGTTCCTGAATGATCTGGCGCGCGACCTCGGGAGCGCAGCGAAATCCCTCGCCTTCCAATTCACGGAGTACAGTCGTTTTGCCGGAGCCGGGCCCACCAGTGATAACAAACAGATTTGGATTGTTCATGCA
>JACXTT010007196.1_pt1 | contig 15739 bp, 14 predicted proteins | sample 9270951 | NCBI WGS metagenome assembly JACXTT01 (sample SAMN15532306, study PRJNA645909) | rock metagenome | isolation source: weathered quartz diorite | place: Puerto Rico | collected 2017-06-21 | reverse complement strand
GTTCGGCTTCATCGCGGAATCGGTGTTCGCTTTCATCCCGGAATCCTGTTCGGGATCATCCCGGAATGCCGTTCGGAATCATCCCGGAATCGCGTTCATCTTGCCCCGGATTCCCCAACGGCTGGGACAAGCGCGGATTACGGTTCCGAACCCCGAAAAACTAGCAGGGTGACGAGGGCGTAGGCGAAGTTTCGCCCCAGGTCGAGGTTGATTCGCGAGCTCCGCCCCAAGTCATCGCGCGGCCGGCACTTAATTCTTGGGAAGCCAATCGGCGATCATTTGCCGTCCTGGCGCGGCAGTCCGCCGGAATTCTCCGGGCCCCACTCGATAAAAACGCTTGAACGCTTTGTGAAAGGCTACAACTGAGCCATACCCTACTGCGCTGGCGATCTCGGGAATTCTCGTGCTACTGGTGTGGAGCAGCCTGGCTGCTTTTCCCAGCCTGCAGCGCGTCACATATTGCAGGGGAGGCTCTCCTACGAGCTGCTCGAATTTCGACGCGAACGACGACCTTGAGATCCCGACACGCTGCGCGATTGCGGCGACTGTCCAACGCGCCTCCTGCTCCTGATGAATCAATGCCAGTGCAGGTCCGATCACGGGATCGACGAGAACTCGAACCCATCCGCCCTCCGGGACGTCGCACTCGGCGCAGTAGGCGCGGAGGGATTCGACAAAGAGGATCTCGGCAAGGCGATCCGTCACCGTTTCGGATCCCGGGCCTCGATCGTGCATCTCGGATATGATCCAGTCCAAGGCGCCCCGCAGCCACCGTAGAGAGCTCAAACGCTCGGCGGGAAGGCGCAGAACGGAAGGCAGCGACCCGACCAGAGGATTGGCGTCGCCATTTTCTACCGCGAATCCACCGCAGACCAGGATTGTGGCCTTCCCCTTGCCTCCATAGTCGAGGGCACAGCCCTCTTTCAGCGGATGGGTTGACAAGAGCTCTCCGAGATGGGGAACTGAGGAGTTCGGATTATCCCGGATCGTGTGCCGGTCGCCGTGCGGGAGGATGACAAGGTCATTAGTCCCGAGTTTTGCACCACCCTGAATGGTGTCTCCTTCGAGCCAACACTGTCCGGAGGCCACAAAATGAAACGTGGCGTTCTTGAGTTTTGGGACCGTGAAACCCCAGGGTGCGCGGAGAGTGGCGTGGAAAAAGACAGTCCCGTGTACGCGAACCCAGGCCATCACGTCTTCCAGAACTTTGCCTGACCTGGCGTCGGGGGCCGAAGGGCGCTTACCCATAACACACGCTCCTCACAAGAGGCCTCTCCGCAGTGAACCTAAAGCTCCGTATCGATGTCGCGGGGCGAGAGAGTCAAGAGCTAACGCGCGCCTCATGATGTGGACGAAGCGATCTCATCGCTTTCGACCTCCGTATGGGACATCGTTGGAGCGCGAAGAATCATGAAGTGGATGAGATCCTTCGAAAAGAGAATATCGAGCGACCAATCGAAGGCCACTCTGAGCTTCTTTTCCAATCGCGGCAGCTTGGCCAAGTAGATCGTCCGCCACAAAAACCACGCGATGAATCCCGAGAAGTTCACACCCAAAATCTGCGCTACACCGGTCCGCCGGCCGATTGCCGCGAGGAGGCCGATCGTCGAAAACACAAATGGCTTCCGACTACCACCGATGACAGCGGCCTCGACATTCTTGGCCAGGGTCCTTCCCTGCCGCATTGCGTGCTGTGCCGTGGGAGGGTACGGGTGGCCGGTCCTTTTGTCAGGAACTACGGCGCAGTCTCCCAGGGCCCACACGCCGGGCCATCCCGGCACTTCCATATATTCGTTGACGATCAGCCGGCCACGGTCTTTTCCGCAGGGAAGCGACGCCAAGATCGGATTGGGCGAAGTTCCGGCTGTCCACACCAAGGTTTTCGCCACGACAGCGGTTCCGTCGCTCAATTCGATGCCTCTGTCTGAGATTGCGGCGACCTTCGTATTTACGCGGATCTCCACTTTTCGATCGGCCAGTTTCCGCTGCGCATAGGCTCCGAGTTGAGGGCCAAGTTCCGGAAGGATGAGCGGGCCCGGGTGAACCAACACGGTGCGAATGTAGTCGTCGGCAAGGTGGGGATAGTACTTCGCCGCGTCGCGCAGGAAATCATTAACAGCCGCGATTGTTTCCACTCCGGCAAATCCGCCGCCGGCAACCACCACAGTCAGCAGGTCGCTCCGGTCACGAAAGGCGCACTCGAAATCCGCTTCTTCGAGTAGATCAATCAAACGATTGCGCAGGTGGATGGCGTCGCCCAGCGATTTCATGGTGAGAGAGTGTTCCTCAAGGCCGGGGAGGTTGAAGAAGTTGGTGATAGATCCTAATGCGATGACGAGGTAATCGTAGGTGAGGTCATGCCTATGGCGATTGGGACCGTGAAAGAGTCTCACCGCTTTGCTTTGCAGGTCAATCGATTCCACCTCGCCGTGAAAGAACTTGACGTGTCGAAGAAGCTTCCGAATGGGGTTGACGATGTGGGTAATGTCGAGATCACTTGCAGCGACTTCGTGCAGCATCGGAGTAAACAGGAAGAAGTTCTCGCGGTTGACTAGCGTCACCTCCACATCGGGACGGCGCGCTAGCGTTTTGTCTAGCTGCATTCCGGCGTAGAGACCAGCAAAGCCGCCTCCGAGAATCAGCACTCTTGTTTTCTTGGTGCTCATGACAACTAATGCTCCCGCATGGCTGCGTCGCTGGGTGGGGCGTTCATGGTAGTGGAGGTGTGGACTCGAAAAGAATAATGTGCCCGTCGGGGTCGCGAATGAGAACGCCTCTTGCACCCTTCTTGCTAAGCGGCAGAGTCTCCTGCGGCTCTGGCGAAATGAACTCGACTTTCCGTTTCAACAGGTCTTCAACGGAAGTCAAAAATTCCTTCGCGATCAATGTCGTCTGCGAGCTCCAGAGATCATTTGCCTTGGTGTCCCTTGGCGAAGTCCGGGCGTCGGGCGGCACGAGGTATTCGAGGAACTCGATGCCAGGACCTGCCGAGGATCGCAGACTGGTGATGCGAACCTTCGAGCCGAAGACGTGGTTCAGATGGTCCTGTTCGGCGCCGTAGTTCAGGCTTTCGCCGACCACGCGAAATCCAAGCACATCGCGGTAAAAGCGGAGGCTGCGCTCGGTGTCCGCAACCGCAATTGCCGTGTGATCAATACCTAGAAACGGGCCATCGCTCTTGCCCTGGCTCTGATGCCAGCGTGGATCGCCTTTGCCCGGCGGGAAGTAGATGAGTTCCAGCGGGTGGCCGTCGGGATCGCGAAAGTAAAGTGCCTTGATTCCTGCTGCGTTTCGATTCCACTCCGGCAGCGTCTGGGGAGCAGTAGAGATCAGTTGAACATGGAATTGGAACAGACGGGCGCTGGCGGCATCCATGTCCGGTACGACAATGGCGATGTGTTGAAACCACTGATCGTTGCTTTTCGAATCGGGCGGAACGGACCGTCCCTTCGGCGTCCGGTACTCAATGAGTTCGATGCTCTCCGAGCCCAGCTCAAGGGTGGCGACGCGCACGTTGGTGCCGAATATGCCAGTGAGGCGGTCGAAGCTGTATTCGTGCGCTTCGCGCGTGGCCGTGGTGTGGAACGACAGGACTTGCGTGTAGAACGTCTCGGCGCGGTCAAGATCGGACACCACGATTACAATCTGTCCAACGGCGACTGGGGCTATTTGGGCTGGGGCGCCGATCGCCGCGCACAACAGGAGCGTCATCAGGCGGCACACGGCCACTGCGGTGGATTCCGCTGGTTGAGGGGCGCTCAGTTTCGGCAAACCCATAGGGACCTCTTTCGTGTGTGGCAAGACAGGTAGCGCGTGAGCGCCAGCAGCGCGACCATCTGCGCGTGCCTTATCAGGCTGTCGCTTGCCTTAAGAAGACGCCCGGCATCGGCGACCGAGAATCCTTCAAAGATCGTGAGCAGCAGGACGACCCTGGGGAAGCCGTCCATGGCGAGCATGGCATCCTCCACATCAGCGCATCTGGGCGGCGCCGACATTTCCGGGGCTGGTCCCAGCCATTCCTCGGGGTCCGCTGCCACTCCTGCTATACGCGCCGCGGACTCTCGCAGCTGCGGACGAATCGCGGCGACCGCTTCCGCCGCGACGAGATGGCGCGCAGTGCAAAACGTCGGCGCCTTGAAACGCACATCGCCCTTAAGCCCGTCATCGAGAGCGATTGCAACCGCATCGATGCCGAGCTCCCAGTCGCCGGTGATCAGGAAGGCGAGCGCGCAGAGGCGCGCGCCGGACCGCTCAAGGAGCCTGTAGAGCGGGTCAAAGGTGGCCGTGGTGTCGCCGTGCTTCATGCGATTACCCGTCCCAGACCTAGGTGAATCAGTCGCGTGAGGCCCTGGCAGAGGAGCACCAGCGCGAGACGGTGCCCGCAGAAAATGCAGCGCCGCGTCGTATGGTGGTTGAGCTTGGCGCAGAAGATGGTCTTGCGGCGCTGGAGGAGGCGGTTCACATCGGCCGCGAGAAGCATGCCCAGGATGGGAGCCAGGAAATACACCCAGAGGCCAGACCACAGGCCGGCCGGCACGGCCGAGGAGAGCGTACGCGCCGGATTCATGCTCATGCCGGAATACGGGGCCTCGAAGGTGATGAACAGGCAGATGAGCCCGCCCGCGAGCAAGCCTGTGTAGCGGGCCATGCGCGTATTGTTCGCGAGAAGAATGGTTTCCATCATGAGGAACGAGATCAGGGATTCCGCGAGGAAGGCCGCCGCCGGGCCGGCCTCGCCCGGAAGCGTCGTCACAAACCGGACCGGCGGCTGCCGGAAGCTTTCGCGCAAAAGGGCCGAGACCGCGAGCACGCCGGCGAATCCCCCCAGAAACTGGGCAGCGACGTAAAAGGACGCGTCTTGCGACCGGACTTTGCCTAATCGCAGGAAGGTGAGGGTGACGGCTGGGTTTAAGTGCGCTCCCGACTGCTGGCCCCAGGGCGAATAGATGAGGCCGATTGCCGTGGCGCCCATGGCGAGTCCGATAAGGCTCCGCCGCACAAACGCCGAGCCAATCAAGTGATGTAAGGGCGATCCCGGGTACTCCAAGAGCGTCGTGACGGCCCCCGCCGAAATCATGAACAGGCCAAGTCCGGCCGCCTCCATTACATACTCGGGCCAATGATGCCGTAGCACTTCGAACCGTGTCATTGCTTGGGAGTCTCACGTGTCATACGCAGTTACCCTCCCGTCGCAAAGCCGGGATAGAGCGTCATTCCGCCATCGACGAAGATGCTTGCCCCGCTGATATAGTCGGCCTGGTCGGAGGCAAGGAACGCGGCGACACGCCCGATATCCTCCGGCTCCCCGACGCGCTTGTAGGGGATCAGGGTCATGAGGGCGTTGTATGCTTCGGGCGTCTCCCACGCAGCCGTGTTGATCGGCGTGCGGATCGCGCCGGGGCAGATGCTGTTGACGCGAATACGGTGCGGCGCGACTTCCTGGGCGATGCTTTTCATAAAAAGCATCACGCCGCCTTTGGAGGCCGCGTAGTTCGCATGGCCCGCCCATGGAATGACTTCATGGACCGAGCTCATACAGATAATCTTGCCGGCGGACACCGACACCTTTTCGACGACGCCGCGCCGTTTGAACTCCCGAATGGCTTCCCTGGCGCACAGGAATTGGCCGGTGAGATTGACGCCAATCACAGTGTTCCACTGGGCGAGGGTCATTTCCTCGATCGGAGCGTCTTGCTGAAGTCCGGCGTTACTCACCAGAATGTCGATCGTCCCGAATTCCTCCATCATTCGGCCGAACATGGCCTGAACCTGGTCTTCCTGTGATACATCGGCCGCAATGGCAAGCGCCTTGGCGCCGGTTGACGCGATCGTGTCCACGACCTGGTTCGCCGCATCCCCACCTCGAACGTAATTGACAACGACATCGGCTCCAGCCTGGCCGAGAGCGATAGCCACGGCCTTCCCGATGCCTGAGTTCGCGCCCGTTACCAGGGCCTTCTGACCGTGCAACAATTTGGGCGGCGGACAGGAAGGCAGCACCGGCTTTGGATAAGTTGTTTCATCTGTAATCACGTTTGGCTCCTTTTGGATATGCTCATCTTGCTTGAAGCAACTTCGCGATAAGGCCCGTCCAGCCGGTCTGGTGCGATGCGCCGAGGCCTCGGCCGGTATCGCCATGAAAGTACTCGTGAAAAAAAACGTAGTCCTTAAAATGCGGATCGCTCTGAAGTTTTTCGTTATCACCAAAAACCGGACGTCTGCCGTTGTCGCGCAATAACAGTCGTGTGAGGCGATGGGCCAGCTCGTTAGCGACCTCGTTGATGGTCATATAGCGGCCTGAGCCCGTCGGGCACTCGATCTTGAAGTCGTCCCCGTAGTAGTGATGGAACTTCTGAAGCGACTCAACGATCAAAAAGTTCACGGGAAACCAGATCGGTCCACGCCAGTTTGAGTTGCCGCCGAACAGCCCGGACGCGGATTCGGCAGGCTGGTACTCCACCGTCATGCTTTGACCGTCCCACTGGAACGTATACGGATGTTCCAAGTGATACCGTGACACCGCTCTCACGCCGTAATCGGAAAGGAACTCCGATTCGTCGAGCATTCGCCGCAGGAGTTTCTTCATGCGGCTTCCTCGCAACAGCGAAAGGAGCCTTCGCTCGCCCTCACCCGGCTCACACCAGCGCGATACCAGAGAGGCGAGATCGGTCCGATATGCGAGATACCATTCGAGCCGCTCGCGGAACTCAGGGAGTTTTTGCAGAAGGCAAGGCTCAAGTGTCTCGACGGCGAATAATGGAATCAATCCGACCATCGATCGCACTTTGAGCCTTATGTTCTGGCCATTCGGGAGGTTCAGCACGTCATAGTAGAATCCGTCCTCGTCATCCCACAGACCGATCCCCTGGCGAGCCATGTTCGTCATCGCTTCAGCAATGCCCAGGAAGTGCTCGAAGAACTTCGTAGCAATATCCTCGTAAACATGGTTGTACTGTGCGAGCTCAAGGGCGATCCTCATGAGATTGAGGCTGTACATTGCCATCCAACTGGTTCCATCCGACTGATTGATGCAACCCCCCGTGGGCAGTGGGGCGCTGCGATCAAACACGCCGATGTTGTCTAGCCCCAGAAAGCCTCCCTGGAAAATGTTGCGGCCTTCGGCATCCTTGCGATTCACCCACCAGGTGAAGTTCAGCATCAACTTGTGAAAGACGCGCTCCAGAAATGCGAGATCTCCCGGGTAATCGGGCTGCTTTCGCCTGTGCTGCTTGCGATCGATCTGGAACACCCGCCACGCGGCCCAGGCATGGACCGGCGGGTTCACGTCCCCGAATGCCCATTCGTAAGCCGGCAATTGTCCGTTCGGGTGCATGTACCATTCCCGTGTGATCAGTACGAGTTGCTGCTTGGCGAACTCTGGGTCAATGAGGGCGAGCGAGACCGTGTGAAATGCTAAGTCCCACGCTGCGTACCAGGGATACTCCCACTTGTCGGGCATGGAGATCACATCAGCGTTGTTTAAGTGCGCCCATTCGTGATTCCGCCCATACCTGCGGTCTGCTGGCGGCTCGGGATGTGCCGGGTCTCCCTTCAGCCACTGCGGCACGTCGTAGTAAAAGAATTGTTTGCTCCAGATCATGCCGGCAAGCGCCTGCCGTTGGACTCGCCGCGCGTCTTCATCCCTCAGGTTTGACTGAAGCTCGGCGTAGAAGGCATCCGCTTCGTCGCGGCGATTCTGTAGTACATCCTCAAAGCGAGCGAACGGGAATTCCTCTCCACCCCTCGTGAGCCTCAAGCGGAACACTGCATGCTGCTGCGGAGGTATCGTCACGGTGTAATGCGCCGCGGCCTTTGTGCCTGTGCGATCGGGATTCACAGCCGCCGTGCTTGCGGACACCAGGCATTCGTGGAACGCATCTTTGTAGTAGCCGTTGACCTGGTTCTGTCCCCAGAGGCGCCGAGCGTTCGTCTCGTTGTCGCAAAACAGAAGAGAGGGCGTGCCGTGCGCGGCAAGCGTGTATTCCCCCAACGAGTCGTGCTCGACGGCTATGAGGTTGTCGGATTTCGCCCTGAGTATCGGCCTCGGGGCGACATATCCCCAACCCCACGTATTGCGGAACCATAATTGGGGCAATACATGGATCGTTGAGTCTTCCGGGCCGCGGTTGCATGCCGTAATCTGCACGAGGATGTCTTCGGGTGCGGCTTTTGCGTATTCAACAAATACGTCGAAGTATCGATCGTCGTTGAACACGCCCGTATCGATGAGCTCGAATTCGGCTTCATGCTTTCCACGCCAGCGATTCTCGTGCACGAGCCACTCATACGGAAACGGCTGCTGCGGGTACTTGTAAAGCATTTTCAGGTAGGAATGAGTGGGGGTGGCGTCAAGATAGTAGTACATCTCTTTGACGTCCTCGCCATGATTCGCCTCGCTGTTGGTTAATCCAAACAGGCGCTCCTTCAAAATCGGATCGTGTCCGTTCCAGAGCGCAAGGGACAGGCATAGGCGCTGCTGCTCGTCGCAAATGCCGGCAATGCCGTCCTCACCCCACCGATAGGCGCGGCTTCGAGCCTGATCGTGGGGCAAATAGTCCCACGCCGTGCCCCCCGCAGAGTAATCCTCGCGAACGGTTCCCCATTGGCGCTCACTGAGGTAGGGTCCCCAGAGCCGCCAGGGCGTTTGGCGATCTTGGGCTTGCGTCAGTCTGATCGACTCTTCAGTCATTGCGCGGCTCCGTTCTGTAGGAGGAGTGGCACCACGTAGCGGCTGCCGAAGGGGGAAAGATAGGAGAGGTTGAGACGCCGATAGGTCTCGACCGGAATGCCAATATCCGCCAACAGGAGGTTCCCGGCCTCCCCGGATGCCAGGCCAGTCTTCGGTAACGCGAGAGTCATCGTTACATCGGCACGGATTACGGGACCTTCCGCCGTGCCGTTCGTGGAATCGAGACCGGAAGGAATATCAAGGGCGAGGAGCCCGGCGCCGGTCGCATTCGCCCACAGGATGAGCTCTGCGTAGACGCCCGAAGGGGCGCCCGCAAGGCTGTAACCGATGAGGCTATCGATGATAAGATCAAAACTTTCGCCACACACATGTACGGCCGAGACCGTCCGTCCCGGCGTGGCGCTGAAAACGCGATACTGCCATTTCGCCGTCTCGGAAAGAGCCAGCGGTTCCGCCATGCAGAGCGCCACGTGAATCCCGCGGTTGGCGAGATGCCGCGCAGCGCATATGCCGCCGCCACCGTTGCCGCCCTTTCCGGCGAGAACGAGAATGCGCGATAGGTGACTCCTCGCGCCAAGCATCGCTATCGCTGTTTCGGCAAGGCTGCGGCCGACATTTTCCATCATCTGGAAAAGATTGGGACCCGTCTCTTCAACCGCCACGCGATCGACCTCGCGCATTTGCGCAGCCGTGACTGCGGGAACGACGATGCCGTCCACGGTCTGGAACCCGGAGGTCATGGGCGAATTCCTTCCACGTTCAGCCGCAGCCGGTAGATGCTGGTCAGGGCGGCCATGTAGAGTGTCCTCCCGTCCTCGTCGCCCCAGGCGAGGTTGTGCGCCTGTTCGGGCCCCTTGATCGTGCCGAGGTGCTTCCCCGCCGCCGAGAGGATCCATATTCCTCCCGGGCCGGTCACGTATAGATTGCCGCCGCGGTCGATCTTCATTCCGTCGATCGCGTCTTCTCCGGGCGCGGCTGTCATATCGAAGAACACCTGACCCTTGTCCAGCGTTCCATCCGGCCGCACTGGATAGCGCATTACCACCTTGCTCTTCGGGTCCCAGTTCCCCACGTACAGATACCGTTCGTCCGGCGAAAACGCGAGACCATTCGGCCCGCTCAGATCCCCGGTGACGAGCGTGACTGCGCCGTCCTTGACACGGAACACGCCGCTGAACGGCAGTTCTTTCTGAGAATCATCGAAGACGCCCGGCAAGCCGAAGGGCGGATCCGTAAAATAGAGCGCCCCGTCGGAACGATAAACGAGGTCGTTGGGACTGTTGAATCGCTTACCCTCATAACGGTCGGCCAGGATGGTCAGATTCCCCCGCTTCTCCAGTCTTGTGACCCGGCGGTTGCCGTGCTCGCAGATCGTCAGGCGCCCGTCGCGATCGAAGGTGAGGCCATTCGATCCCGGCTGGTGATAGACGCCGATGTTCGTTCCCGTGTATCCGCTCTTTGGCCGATACACGTCAACCAGACCGTCTGGCGTCCAGCGAAAAATCGTATTCAAGTCGGGCGAACTGAACAGAAGGTATCCCTCGCGCGCCCAGACCGGGCCTTCGGTGAAAGGAAAACCGGTCGCCACGCGCTCCAGAGAAGCGTCCCGCGGGACGAGCGCGTCGATCGAATCGTCGACGCGAATCACCTCCACGGGAACGCGGCGCCCTACCGCGGCTTTCTTAGGGGTGTAAAGATCGAGCGTCGCCGAGCGAATCCAGATGAAGTTTTCCGGCGACGTCGACAGCGGGCCATTGATCCCGAAGACGTCTATGCGAATGTGCTGGTCGGCCTTGGCCTCACGCGCGACGACCACACGGTTCGGCGCATTGAAACCGTACGCGACAGACCCGCCGCGCTGTCCCAGCACGAAGGGGAGCTTGCCATCGACCCAGACTTCCGCATAGTCATCAACGACGATCTCGAAGACGACGGTCGCGTCTTTGACATCGGTAGGGCCCACGCGCGCCGGCAGCGTCAGATCGACCCGATACCACCCGAAGCTGATGCGGCCTTTCGTCCGCCGATCTTCGAGCGAATCGGCGCCGATCTTCTCCCAGCTTGCCTCATCATCAAATCCCGGCAATCCCGGCCTCGGGCTGATGTCGTAAGTCCGGTTCGGCCTACCGCTCGGTGCGAAATCCGGACCCGGCGCGCGCAAAACTCCTTGCGTCACCTTAGCCTCTCGAAAGCGCCACTGGGCCTTCACGAGCGCCGCGCCGGCTGTGGTTCGTAAATCCACGACCGCGTCCGGCAGCCGAGGGAGCAACCCCGAGGGGCCTGGCAGAGCGACGTCATCCCCAGGCGCTGCGCTTGCAGCCGTCATGAGCATGACACACACGGCCGCACTGAAACCGGAGAAGCGCGAAGCCCGCATACAGAATCAAAACTCCTTTGCCTATTTCCCGTTCTTTTCAACCAGCACAGCCCACTGCTGGTCCGCTTTGTCGTGGAGGGAATCCGGGTTCGCCATAAACATCTGGTGCGCTTTTTCGTTACGCTGGACCAGCAGTTTGTCTCTATGAATCGTGAACATCTTCGGATCGGCTTCCTCCAGTTGCCCCATCGAGACAGCCATGGCGCAGTAGCCGCCGTATTGCGGCGCGTATTTCGCGGGATCTTTCCTGAATAGCTTCTTGTTGGCGTCCGAAGCGAAATAATACGTTCCGCCTTTATACGTGGCCTTGTATCGCTCCTCGCCCTTGAGGGCCGAGCCTTGCGTGAAGTAGGCAACCGGGTCGTAGCCTTGCAGCACAACACCGTTCGCGTCGGCGCTGAGCAGTACCTTGTCTTTTGCAAAGATAGCCGTCACCGCCATTGCCAGGGCGAACAGCGCGACAACAACATGTTTCGTTCGCATATGCACTCCTCGTTTTGTACCTTTCGGGTATTATTTGATGGATGCAGCACCTGCTCTCGCAAACTGCTCGTCCTGGTCGGCACTTGAGGCGCCGCTGACACCGATGGCGCCGACGATCTGGCCGCCGACGACAATCGGCACGCCGCCCTGCAGCGGCGTAAAGTCCTCGAGCGCGATCATCGAAGTGCGGCCTTTTTGCGTGATTACCTCTTCGAAGTTCTTGGTGGGCTGACGAAAGAGCGCGGCCGTCCGCGCCTTGCCGATCGACACCCGCGCCCCGGCGGGAAAGGTCGGATCGACCCGATGGAAAGCGATCAGGTTGCCGCCGTCGTCCACCACGGCAATATTGCAGCCGATATGGTTTTTGACCGCCTCGGCTTCAGCCGCGGCGATCACTTTCTTCGCTCCCTCCAAGGTGAGGGCTTTCTTGTCCACGACCTGGCCGGAAGCCACCAAGCCCAGGGTCACGATGAAGGCTACAAGGCGATTCATGAACGTTCTCCTTTCTTGAGACCGAATACCTCTTTAAGCAACAAACCGCTAGTTCGGATGAAATGGCGATTCACGACCAGCGCCCTTCCTACCGCCTTCCAAAAATATTCCCCACTCACGCCACTTCCTTAACGCTGTATGAACCGCTTCGACAACCTCAGGAACCTGAAAAGGCGCGCGCAGCACGTCATATCCACCGAGGTTGAGCACTTCGGCCCAAAGCCTCTGGTCCGCATGACGCGCCCACACGATCACGTACGGAGGGGACAGGGGTGCCGATGCGGCGTCAAGGAAATCCGTCCAGTGCCCATCCGCCATGTCGTATTGGCAGAGGACCGCGGCGATCGTGTTCTCACGCATCTGCGCTCGTGCCTGCTGCAAGCTTCGGGCCTCGTGCAGCGTCCAACCCGCGCCCGCACAAATGCTCCTCAAACAAGAGAAATCCTCTTCTGTCGACCCGACGGCCAGCAGCGATGCTCCCCGTTCCAATGGCACACTCCCGGGGCTTGTCATCGCAGACGCTCCACCAGGTGATCGCCAACGCGTAAGGCGTTGGCCATGATCGTAAGGGCCGGATTCACGGCACCCGACGAGCAGAAGAAACTGGCATCGACCACATAGAGGTTGTCGAGATCGTGCGCCTTGCAGTTCACATCAAGCGCCGAGGTGCGCGGGTCGCGCCCGAACCGGACCGTGCCGTTCTGGTGCGCCACGCCGGCGAGCGGAATGCGCTGGCCAACGTAGAGATTGCGCGAAAACAGCCCCTGATGGCACTCATTCCCATGAACAGAGCAGGCCCGCTGACGTGTCATCAGCTCTTTCAGCCTCGCGATAAGGCGCTTGTGGCCCTCCTCGTTGTTCGGCTTGTAGGAGAGCACGATGTTGCCATCGCGGTCGAGCGTCACGCGGTTTTCGGGATCGGGCAGGTCTTCCGACGTGAGCCAGAAATCGAGCGAATGGTTCGCCATGAGTTCGAGCGTGAAGCCCGGCGTGATGGCCGGCGCCCCGCCACTCAGTGCATCGGCATCCAGTTTGCCGACAAACGAAATATGCCCCATCGGATAGGGGAAGTCGTCCGTGCCGAAGTAGAAATCGTTCACGGAAAGCGATTTTTGAAAGATCGTCGGGTTGGGGCACTTCGAGACGGCCATCAGCACGGAATTGACGTGGCCCATATAGTGGCGGCCCACGACGCCTGACGCATTCGCAAGACCCGCCGGGTGGCGCTCGTTGGATGAGCGCAACAGTAAAGCCGCCGAGTTGATCGCGCCGCAGGCGAGCACGACGATCGCGCCCGTATACACCTCGCGGCCGCTGTCGCGTTTGACTACTACTTTCGTCACCTCCCGGCCCGAGGGGCTGGTTTCGAGCCGCTCCACATAGGCATTCGTGAGCAGTGTGACGTTTTTGTGGCGCAGGGCCGGTTCGACGGCGATCACTTCCGCATCGCACTTCGCGTGCACGAGACACGGGAACCCGTCACAGGTGTTGCAGCGGATACATTTGCTCGTCCGACGGTTCGCCTCGTCCAGCATGATCCCGAGCGGCGTGTGGAATGCCCTTGTGCCTGCGCGCGCGAAGTCCTCGCTGAGCTGCTCTAGGCGCGGCTCGTGACTGACAGCGGGGTAGGGATAAGGCGCGCTCGCCGGGGGATCAGTCGGGTCCTCGCCATGCGTGCCGTGGACCTGGTAGAGCGATTCCGCCTGCGTGTAGTAGGGCTCCAAATCCTCGTAAGCAATCGGCCACGCCGGCGAGATCCCGCCGGGATGCCGGATCTCCCCGAAATCCTCCTGGCGCAGGCGAAACAGCGCCGTGCCGTAGAATTTTGTGTTTCCGCCGACCCAATAGTTGGTGTGCGGGTGCAGGTCCTCACCTTCCCGATCTTTCCAGACGTCTTTCGTCGCATAGCGGCCTTCGAGGTTCACCGCGCGCGAACTCCAGTTCTCCTTCTCGCGCGGCACGTAGTCGCCACGCTCCAAAAGCAGGATGCGCCTGCCCCAGGTCGCGAGGCGATGCGCGAGCGTGCCGCCGCCGGCGCCGCTCCCAATGATGATCACATCGAATGTGGAATCGTCAGGCACGTGTCGCCGCTCTTTCGGACGCCCCAAGTTCGGCGGTGCCGGCGATTGCGCCCAGGAGGGCGCCGTAGACCAAGTGGCCCATCAGAGCGGCTATGACCGCTTTGGCGCCGCCAATCTCGGAGCTGAAGAATCCAGCTCCCGCCATCGGCATCACCATGATCTCGGCCAGAAGCCAGAGGATCGCGCCGAACATCATCCCGCGCGCGACCGCAGGCCCGGGAAGAAGCCGGAAAGCCAGAAACGCGTAGGCGAGCGGGAAGATGACAATGCCATTCATGAGGTGGGCCGCCATGCCGAGGGCAAAGCTGCCGCCCATCATGTTGCCCAGCATCGCGGCGATATCCATGGGATGACCGAGCATCATCGGCGCCACGAAGCGCATCATCATCGACATCACGATGGTCCCGGCCAGCCCGCCTCCCATCGACTTCGTTAGATTTGGTTTCATGAGCGTTTCTCCTTTCATTGCGTATTTAGGTGCCTCGCCATCAATCCTCGAAACTTCCTGTGGTTCCCTGAAATCCGCGCAAGGCCTGTTTGAGCGTCCACTTGATGGCCCGGCTTGCCTTATAGCAATAGGCCAGGTTGTGGTTGAGCGTGGAAAAACAGTGCGCCTGACAGCTATGTTTCATCGCATTGAGTTGGCGGGTCTCAAACCGGTGATGGCCGACGAGCCCCCAATCGTAGGTGGCGGAATACATCGGAAAGCACGGCGCCAGCGTTCCGTCGGTGCGGATGATCATGGAGTTCTCTCCTGCGCGACAGTCCCACGACTGCACCTTGCCCCGCATGAAGGCGCGCATCTCCTCAAGGCGCCGGACCGAGTTCACCATCTTGTAGCCAACGCGGTTCTTTTCGATGAGCCATGCGATCAGCTCATCCACCTTCGGCCAGTCGTCCTTCGTGAGGAACGTCGTATTCCTGTCCTTGTGCTGAAAATGTGGCTGCTCCAGCATCGGCGATTCGTTAATGTGATAGTCAGTCGCGATGCCATGATCGTACGCGATTTCGGTCAGCGCCTTGACGTCCTCCAGATTGATTCTGGTGATATTGATATTGAAGAAGACGCTGAAACCGTAGACGTACTGCTTTTTGATCAAGTACTCGAACTGGGTACGGATGGGCGCAAGCGCCTTCGGGAGTTCGGGGCGATCTTCCACCGAGTCCACAGCCAGGTTCACAGTGGCGACGCCGGCGTCGCCCAGCCAGTCGACCACCTCTTTTCGCATCAGCCGACCATTGGTGGGCAGGTAGACCCAGAAGCCCCGCTTTGCCGCGTAAGAGACGACCTTGTGAGCAAATTGCGGCCGCAGCAACACCTCTCCGCCCATGAGCGCCAGGACGCGGCAGCCGGTTTCGTGCAGCCAGTCGATCGAGCGGCGCGCCGTATCCTCGGTCATCCCCTTGACGCGATTGTCAAAGGCCCAGCAGTAATGGCAGTCGAGGTTGCACTTCCATTCGGTGAAGAGGTAGGCGATGATCGGATGAAAGTTTCCTGGCGCCACGCGCGAGCGCACGTAAGGGTAGAGCCAGCCGCGCAGCGCGCGGCGCCCCCTCCTTCCCGTCACCCCGGTGCGGTACGGGGTTTCCATGCCCGGGACAAACCTTCGGGTGGGG
>JACXTT010007195.1_pt1 | contig 15740 bp, 10 predicted proteins | sample 9270951 | NCBI WGS metagenome assembly JACXTT01 (sample SAMN15532306, study PRJNA645909) | rock metagenome | isolation source: weathered quartz diorite | place: Puerto Rico | collected 2017-06-21 | reverse complement strand
TTCAGAGCTGCGATAACCGGCGAGAGGCGCGCTCCCGAAAGATGTGCCCAATTTTGTGCCCAGTGGCGGTTTGTATGGGTTGAGTTTCGAGGTAGGGAAGAGTGCTGAAAATACGCCTTTTCACTACCGAATCTGAACGCATCCAAACTCCGCTAAAGTGTTGATTCTTAGTTCCACAAGTACTCTTAATCAGTAGGTTGAAGGTTCGATTCCTTCCGCGCTCACCATCTTTGGACGAAGTTTCTGGACTGGGTTAGGTCGTCCTCATCAGGGCTTCTGTTGTCGTTGGCCCACGATCACGGCGGGGTGGCCGGTGGCAGGCGAAGTGTCAATGTAGAACACCTTGTCGCCGTTGCTGACCATATAGGTGTTACCGCCGTAGGCGCCGGTTCCATCCGGACTCCACGTGTAGCGGAACGAAGTGAACGACTGCACCGGGATCAGTCCTGGAGCGGCGGGTCGACTGGTGTCAATGTACGAATCTGGAGTGATGCCGCCGTTGGGATCGGCGGACTCCTGCCCCGCGAAAACACTGGTCTGCGCATCTAGCATTTCATCGAGTGCAAATCCGTAACGGCCGCTGACGGGACTGAACTGATATCCGGGGGCATAGGAATTTGTTTGAAATTCCATGACTCCTGACATCGCCGACGTGCCGGTTCCGACCAGGTATCCGGTGACGCCACTCTCGGCCGGGACTGCATATCCCACCCCAGGAACTCCGGTGCCCGAGAAGGTGAACCGGCCGGTGGTCGGGTCGACCGAGTATTGCCCTGAGAGAGCGGTGGCGTCGGCTGTGCCACCACTCCGCTCAAAAAGACTGCCGCTCAACGCGCCCGCGCCATCAAAATGCAGCACGCCAATGGCGATGTCCGGGCTCCCCGGCGTATGTCCGCCCAGACGAAAAATATGGCTGTTGCTCAGAGAGGCTTGCGAGAACGGGCCGGTGGCCGTTCTCGCTTCTCCGGTGATCATCGGATGACCGTTGCCCACAGGTTGCGTTGAGTTGAAAACGATGTGTTGTGAATCGACCACATAGTAAGTGAGGTCGTAAGCCGCCGTTCCGACGCTGATGGTTGCGGTGCCGCGTCCGTTTCCGTCGGGGGGATCGATGGTCCCGCTCCCGCCGTTCAATGCTCCCGAGACAGCACCAGCATCGTTCACGTCGGCGGATACCGAAGTCAACAATCCATTGTTGATGGTCGCGGTCCCTGCCATGGCAAAGTGGCCGCCGGAGGCATCCCAGCCCGAGGAGCGGAAGGCGAAAGATCCGTCCAGCGAGGCGAGTGAAAACGCAGTTGGATCCTGAATAAGGAAAAATCCCGATACGTGGGTTCCGGTGCCATCGTTGTCGTCAAACTCCATGATGCGGCCATCGGGGAAAAACGCCGATCCGCTTCCGGTCGCGATGGTGGTTGGCGCTACCCGGAACTGCACGCTTGACGAAGCCGTGTTCAACGTGAGGCACCCGCGGCCGACCTGATTGAAGAGAATCGAACTTCCCGACGTGAGTGGAACATCAGTTTGCGTCCCGCTCTCGCGTAGCACATCTTCAACGCCGGTCAGGTTTCCATTGGCGTCCGCAATGAAACTGCCCGACATGGTCACTGGCCCGTCGGCGTCAAATCCCGCGAGCAAGAACGCATAGGGGGTTCCCGCCTCCACCGTGCTTCCGCCTGGCAGACAAGATGGGTCGAGTGCGCTGCTGCCCATGGTGATGATCTTCGCATTCGCCGGCGCCGGACTGGGATAGATTGCCTGAGAGGGAACCGGACTCTGGCTGTCAGTTACCTGCAGAGCGAAAGAAAAAGTCGCATTCGTAGTGGGTGTCCCCGAGATCACACCGGCTGGACTCAACGTCATGCCTGTAGGCACAGGTCCGCTGCCGGGCGCCAGGCGCCAGGTATAGGGTGGCACCCCGCTGCCAGCCTGCAACAGGACGGGATTGTACGGCACTCCCGCCGCCGTCGTGAGCAGGGTTGGAGTGACCACGCTGAGCTGCTGCAGCGCTACGTTGACGTTCAACGAGGCGGCTGAGGTTCCGCCCAGGCTGTCTTTCACCGTGATGCTGAAGGGATAGATGCCTGACTGCGTGGGCTTGCCGACAATCTTCGTGTCGTTGGCCGTTAGGCCGGGCGACAGCATCAGTCCCGGAGGTAGTAAAGACAGGTCAACCGTCCAGGTATATGGGGCCAATCCGCCTTTCACGCTTACCTGGCATGGGATCTGGATTACACCGGCGTTTGTGATCGGCATCTGAATACATGTGTAGTCGGTGTTGAGGAAGGCAGTCGCAAGATCCGCCGCCTGGGTCGTGATCCCCACCACGGGATAGACCGAGATGGCAATGGCAGCCGCCCGCGTTGGGTCCGTAACGGACGTTGCGGTGACCGTCACCTGGACTGCGGCGGTTGGATTCGGAGGATTGTAGGTCACCGATTCCGACGTGATATCGCTGAGCGTACCCGCGGGGTCTCCCTTGTGCTGGGGCGCGACGGTCCAGGTCACGCCTGCATTGGCGGGATCGCCGGTGACGTTCACCGCAATGGGCAGCGTCAGGCCAGCATCCACGGCGCCGGGCCCAGCCGGCGAAGTAACCTGGATGTTGATACCGGGAACTCCGCCGCCACCACCCTGGCTGCTGCTTCCGCCGCCGCAGCCCACTGCAAGCAACAGAGCAGTCAGACCCAAACCCAGAAATTTCACCGGACCATCTCCCGTTAGAAGCTCAGCTTCAATCCAAATTGCATGGTGCGCGGACGGTGCGCGTTGACGGGGTGCAGAAACGCATTGCCGGTCAGACAATCCGTCTGCGGGTCGCCCGCTGCGTTGAAGTTCTCGATGCCATAACACGTGATCGTATTGTTGGCGCCATTGCCGAAATTGGGATTGGGATCGTACACCCGGAACTGCGTGTGATTGAAAATGTTGTAGACCTCAGCACGGAACTCCAGGCTCGTGGACTCGTGAACCTTGATGTTCCGGGACAGAGTCATATCAAAATTCAGGCGGCTGGGATTGTTCATCACGTTGCGGCCCGCATCGCCAAAGGTGAGGCCGCGCGGCGCCGCGAATGCCGATGCGTTTCCCAAGGCCGGGCCGAAGCTCTTTGAGTTCACCGCGCCGATCGGAGTTGCGCCGTGGATGTTGCCGACGATGTCCGGATACGACGCGACCGAACTGAGTCCGCCGGCGACGCCGGCGTTGTCCGGCACCGAAATTCCCAGGGCGCCGAACCCGGCGTTGACCACGGTATAGGGTGTCCCACTCTGCAGTGTGGTCACTCCGGAGATTTCCCATCCTCCGAACATCGCTTCCGCAAACTTGTCGAAGAAGCTCGGAGAACTTGGAGCTTCCGACGGTTCCCGCTCATTTGCCCAGTCGCCAATCCGGCTGGAGTCGATCTTGAACTTCGGCAAGGTCCACACGTAACTTACGTTGATCAGGTGGCGCTGGTCGAAGTTCGAGCTTGCCTTGTTCCCAGAAACCACCAGCGGATTCACGGTCGTGGTGTCATTGCGGTCCGACGAGTCGTCGATCGAATGGCTGTAGGAATAAGAGACATCCACAGTCAGCGGACCGCGCGTCCGCCGCAACGTGGCCTGGAGAGCGTGATAGTTCGAGTCGGCAACATTCTCCAGCGAGAAAATCTTCTGGATGCCGAGGAAAGGCCGGCGCGAGTTAATGGGAGGAAGGTTGGCCGCGTTAAAGTTCTCGCACGCCGCCAGCATGTTGATGAATGCGGGCTGCGCCTTGTTGATCTTTACCCCATTGACTGCGAACACAGGATTATTGATCGTGCCCAGGTTGGTGCAGTCGAACACCTGAAAGACATCCGAATTGATGATCGGCTGGTGCAGACCGTAAGGATTCTGGTCGAGCTGGATGCCGTCATTAAATCCTTGCGGTCCCAGAGGAAACGCGTTCTCCTGCCGCACCGCGGTGAGATGCGTACCCTTGCTGCCCACATAGGTGAGTCCGAGTATCAGACTGCGCGAGAGTTCCCGCTGCAGGCCAAAGCTCCACTGCTGCACGTACGGCCAGATGGCTTTGCGGGGGATGGAAGTCACGTCAATCGGATACGCGCCCTCGCCGGAAAAGCAGTTGCTGGCGGTGCCGCCAATGCCGCCAATGCAGGGATAACCGCTGGCCAACCCCACTCCCGCTGGCGTCAGCTGCGTCATCGTCAGGTTCAGGGGTGCGCTGCCTACCAGAGAGCCGGTGTTGGCTTCACTGCCCGTGCCGTGCTCGAAAAAGAGGCCGTAGCCGCCGCGGATCGAGGTTTTCGCGTCGCCCCGCGGATCCCAGGCGAAGCCTACGCGCGGCGCGGGATTAAACCAATGAGGCCGCATACACGTGTCTGGCACCCCGTTCACTCCGCATTGCACCAGCCCGTTCGTAATCACGGGGCCGGGATTGTTGGGATCGATCGGGATCGGTTTGTTGCCTTTTACCCGCAGGCGGCCGTCCGGGAAGAACTTCAAGTCAGTCGGTTGGTTGAACTGCGCCGGATCCCAGTTCCAGGCCGCGTGGTTCTCCTCGTGATAGTTGCCGAACAGGCTGAATCGAATTCCCAGATTGAGCGTCAACCGGGAATTCACCTTCCAGTCATCCTGGAAGTACGGCTCGATGATTTCGTAGCGGTTGTAGTATTTCCGCTGCGCGCTGTCCTGCTGGTAGGACTGAATATAGCCGAGAAGCAGATCGGCAAATTCGTTGCCAACCGTGATCGATGTGTTGAAGTTGCTGAAGGTCAGCACGCCCTGAAGGTCACCGGTGTTGGGCCCATTGGTGGCATTAATTTCATTCCGCTGGCCAAGAATCACCTGCACGCCGGTCTGCAGATTATGGCGGCCGATGACTTTGCTCAGATCGTCTCTGACACTGTAAGTCGGGTTAGTAAGTTGCCACGGCGCGTAGCCCGCATCCACGCGGAACCCACCGCCATACGCCAGATTGCCCGGGGTGAGCTGAATCCCCGACAATTTTCCGCCAAATCCGTTTTTGAATAGATATCCCTGATTCAAACCATCCGGCCGATCGATATTCACGCCCGACGCCGGACGCGTGCTCAAACTGATGTGCGAGGCGGTGTAGCTGACCACCACTTCGTTCAGCAGCGTCGGCGAAATGGTGTGGGTCAGGCGCGCCACGGAGCTTGTGCCGGGTCCAAACAGACGTCCCTGCACGGTCGGAAAACTGTTACGGACATAACCCCAGATGGGCCGCGCCTCGGTGGTGTCCCAGGAGTCGTGAATGTAGCGGAAGGTGGCCCTGAGCTTGCCGGGTTGAATCTCGTGGTCAAGCCGGAACAGTTCCTGCCGCCAGTAGGTCGGTTGCGCGAAGGCGAAGTCGTAGCACGATCCTGCGGTCGAGTTGCACCCCACCGTCGAGTTCGGCAGGGGAATCATCCCAGAGTTCAGTACTGCCTGGCCGACCGGATCAATCGCGGGATTCTGCGAGACAGGATTCACGCTGTCGTGATACCCCACGATGTTGAATGGGAAGGTCGCTCCAAAGAGCTGTGGACAATCCGGGAACTGTGCCCGATTGAAAGTGATTCTTGTTTGTCCGGGCGGGATCAGCGGGCATACGTCGCTGAAATCGGCACCGATGTATGGATCGTCATCGGCGTTGATCCGCTGCGACGGCCGCTCCGCCAGCGAGGGCACGGCCTGGTTGAAGTTGTTGTCGGTAGGGTCTTTCTCCAGGCGGAACTCTTCTGAAAAGAAAAAGAAGGTCCGGTCTCTTCTTGGATAGAACTTTGGGATGGTCACCGGCCCGCCGAGTGTGAGTCCGAAATCGTTCTTGCGGTAGAGTGGCGCCTTCGTCGTCTGGTCGAAATAGTTCCTGGAATTAAGGATTTCGTTGCGCCCAAAGTAGTAAGCTCCGCCGTGCAGGGACGCGCCGCCGGTCTTTGTGTCCACCAGGATTGTCCCCGACGCACTGCGCCCATACTGCGCCCCGTAGTTCGAAGTGAGTACCTTCAGTTCGTTGATCGCGTCCAGACTCGGATAAACCACCAGCGTACTTTCGCTGCCGTGGATGCCGGCATGCAGAACATCGGAACCGTCGACGCTGAACGTGTTGTATTCGACGCGCCCGCCGTTGACGCTGAACTTCACGCTGCCCTTCACTCCCACCAGAGCTTCATCCTGCCCCGTCTGATTGCTTACTCCGGGAGCGAAGGTCAGCAACTGCGTAAAGTTCCGGCCGTTCAAGGGCGTCTTGACAATCTCCTTCGCCGTGATCGTTCCGGAGACCTCGGCCTTTTCGGTTTCCACTTGACCCACAGTGTTGCCGACAACGTCGATTTTTTCCGGCGAGGCGGCCGCTGGCTCGAGCGTGCCGTCCATTTCGATCTCCTGGTCGGCAGCCAGCGTTACTCCCTCGGTCTTAAAGTCCTTGAAACCTTTCGTGCCGATCGAGAGTGTGTAGGCTCCCGGCGCGAGGTTGATGGAGTATTGTCCCTGGTCGTTAGCGGTGGCCGTCCGGTGGGCGCCCGACGAATCCGTAACCGTAATTGCGGCGCCAGGCAGGACGGCTCCGGACGGGTCGGTAACCGCACCATAGAGCTGCGCCTCGCCTGCCTGCCGTGCCGCGGGTTTGACTGGGGCGGGCGGCGCTTTGGCGCCCGCGGGCCCCGTGGGCAGCGGCGGTGGCGGCAGGGGAACTAAGCCGGGCGCAATCGGAACCTGAGCCGGCGTCGGCGGCGCGAAAGAAAGAATGATAACCGCGGCGCACACCAGCAGCTTCCAGGTCTTCACGATGGCATACCTCGACGAAAGGACCTAAGAACTACCGGAGAATTGTTACTGCAGTATGACGCTGCCGTTAATTTCGGGTTAACGGGCGCTCGAAAGGGCCTCCCAAGTGGTCGTCAGGGAGAGCGCGGAGCCTGGTGTCCTGAAATTCACGAAGCCTTAACGTGTCCGTAACACAAAAGCAACAGTGCTGGCCGATAGTGTCGTGTTCGCGCCTTCCTCCTCAGGAGACACTCGTGCGGAAACAGAATCCCCTGCTGATCGTGCTCGTGTTGCCTTTGCTCGCAGCCCCGCTTTGGGCGCAGACCAAGGGGATCGCAACGTTCGGCGGTTTGAAGAATCTGGAGTTCATCAACAACTACTACAACGGCGGCACCGGCAGCATGGGATCCGGTCCCGGCAAGGACCTCCACCTGGAGTTCACGGCCAACGCCCAGGTGATCATCTCGGCCGCCAAGGGCGGATCGGGAAACTTCGATAACAATCCGGGCGGCTACCCGGTCATGTTTTTCCAGACCGGCACAAATGTGATCATCAATGCGACTGCCGGTGTCTCGACTGGCCTGTGGTTCTCTTACTCCGCACTTCAACCGGGCACGGTCACCGTGTATGACGGACCTAACGGCACTGGCAACATCCTGTCGAGTATCACGCTCACTCCGAACAACTCGGGATGTACTACTTACAAAATGTGTGTGTGGTCCCCGGTCGGTACGCCGTTGACTACGGCTGCCGGCTCCATTCGCTTCGATGGCGTCGCCAATTTTCTCGGCATCGGTGCCATTCACCTGGGAGTCAAGCTGCCCACATCTACCACACTTACGTCCTCTCAGAATCCGTCGGTGCAGGGTGAACAGGTCACCTTCACAGCCACAGTTTCCGCCACCGGAGCCGCTCCAATTGGAACAGTCCGGTTCAAGACCGGAGATGTTGTCGTCGGAGAAATTCCCGTTGTTGCCGGTACAGCTTCGATCGCCTTGTCGTCGCTGCCGGTGGGCTCGACGAAAATCAGCGCTATCTTCCGCGGAAACGGCTTTGTCACCAGTACCGCGAACCTGATTCAGGTGGTAAATTGAGAGGATCGCTGCCCGGAAGTTGGTTTGTTCTCGTTGAGAAATTCCTGGTCAATCATTTGGACGATCTCATCGCGCACGCGCTGAAACGCCGCGAGTTTCTCGTCATGTGTGCCCTCAGCGGCAGCAGGGTCATCGAAATCCCAATGCAGGAATTTATAGGTGCCTGGGAAGACCGGGCACTTCTCGCGCGCATTGGCGCACACCGTGACGACGTACGGAATGGGCTGTCCCAAGAAGTCCCGAACGTCTTTCGATCTCTGGCTCGAAATATCAATGCCGATTTCCCGCATCGCTTCGACCGCAAGAGGATTCAATCCCTTTGGCTCAATACCGGCACTGAGTGCTACAAAACGTTCGCCGGCAGCCCGTTTCAGGTAGCCCTCCGCCATCTGACTGCGAGCCGAATTACCGGTACAGAGAAAAAGAACTTTGACCTTTAACGCCATCAGTATTTCTCCCAAACCCGTCTGAATGCAACTAGAGTCCTTCAATTTAAAAAGCGACGGCGATCTTGAGACCCGCACAAACGATACGACAAACTACCGTCCTAATCCACCATGCGCAAACCTTTGCTGCTGCTCGCCGGAGAATTTAACCTGCCGTTCATCTTCGTGTCATGTCCGCTTAACAGCATTCCTCGATAGTTCTCTCGCACGCGGAGCCACAAATTGTGATCGTCGGGATTCTTGTGGCTCGGAAGTGCCGTCTGGTTGTCTGCTGCTCCCCCGGGCATCCAGAAATGGTTAGGAGAAACTCGATCGGGCGCTGGGTGGCGTCTGAGCTCCACGCAACTATCCGTACAAATTCTGTGATCAGCTGTTCAAGGAGAAAATTCAGATGAGAGGAACAAAAGCGATTCTCGCGGTCGCAGTGCTGGCCGTAATCGTCGGACTGACGTCGGTCGCCAGCGCCCAGGGTGTGAAATTTGTTGGTGTGGGCTCTTCGGCGATGTTTACAGGAACTGGTGTCGGTGTTTTCAACGACGTTTGTTCGTCGCGCACAGGCAGCGACTGTCGTCACTACAGCATCGGAGGAAAGAACGGCGCCAACGGCAACAACTTCTCCCAGGCAGTGGATAGCCGTAGCGTAAGCATTCCCGTAGAAGGTGGCAATTTGTGGGTAGTGTGGGACAACAACACTTCCCCGATCTCTATCTGGGCATACTTGACTGTAGATTCGATTGTGGGTAATCGGTGCTTCTTCGCCACTCCACGCTGTCAGCTCCAGGTCGACTCGGGCGTGTTGACCACTGCGGGCCAGAACAAGATTGCTTCTAGCCTAATGTTCAACCATCAGACCGGCCTCAACCAGGCTGATGAGACTTCCTTGCCCTCGAGCGTTCTTTCTGCTGTTCAGACCAGCTTTACTGCTGCGTTGACGGATATCCGTCCGGAAGATGCAAAGTTCGGTACGAACCGGATTCTGGCGGCGTATAACGCTGCGAACCTGAACGGCCTCGGCTACGGCGTTGCCAGCGCCAATTGCCCCAGCGCGACTTCCCTGATCGGCTGCCAAATCAAAGGTACCTGGGGTGGTGCCGCTACTCCGGTCCAATTCAACATCTCAGGGAAGGACCCCTTCACCGCACTGTCGGTTAAGCCGTCCACAACCATTCCGGTCGGCGCGGCGCCGATCATTTTCCTGTACAACAACACCGGCCCAGGCTTGAGCGGCGGCGGGTTTACCGACATTACATTCGACAAAGCCAACAAGGTATTCAACGGAACTCTCGGTTTGGCCAGTGACATTGGTGGGACCGGCAGCAATCCGCTGAGCGTACTTCTGAGAGAACCCCTTTCTGGCACGATGAATACGACCGAATTCACGACCTTCCGAGTTAACCTTGCGCCCAAATTCCTTCCCGCCAAGGACTCGCAGGAAAAAGGAATCAACCTTTCTACTGGCGCCTGCCCCGGTCTCGGCTGCCCTAACCCGCTTAACCTGGCCAGTACTGACGGTGGCGTACGGCTCCGTGGCATTGGCACTGGGCAGATCATTAGCGGTAACGCGGGCGTCGGCGGACTCAAGAACCTCGCCGACAGTATTGGTTACGCCTTCTTCTCCTTCGGCAACGTTGCTCCTATTGCCGGTGCCGGAGGCGTCGGCCGCTACGTGACCCTCGACGGCGTTGACCCAATCAGTGCCGCCTACACCGACGGAGTGCTCCCGACTTGCACCGCTCCGTGCCCTGTCACTCCGGGTTCTTCCTATCCCCACCTGCGGGATGGTAGCTATCGGGCCTGGTCTATCCTGCGTCTCGTCACCGATAGTAGTGGCGCGAACCTTACCAACGCTCAAGCCGTCGTTACTGCGACCCAGAACGAAATCAACGCTACCGTGCCCGACTTCGTTCCGGCCATCGCTACTGCTGATGGCGACCCCGGCATGCCGTATTACCGTTCGCACTTCAAGCAGGCTGGCGTGGTCGGGAATCCCAACAATGGCAATGGTAGTGGTGCTGAAAAAGGTAGCGACGTAGGCGGCTGCCCATTTTCGAAAGCCACCCAGCCCAACCAGCTCTGCTTCCGCCTCAACGGTACGAAGGCCTCCGCCACGGAGCCGGCGTTCTGCAACTACCCACTTAACGTAGCCACGGCGTGCTCTCTGGCGCCGAACCACTAAATGGGCTGCTGATTTGGATAAATCTCGAGGGCAGGTGGCCGGCTCGGCCAACCTGCCTTCTTTTGGACCGCACTAGCCGAACGAGGGACGCACACCTCGCCGCGCGGAATCGTTCTTGATGGAGAGCAAGCATTCTTTTATGAGATTGCTGTCCGGGATTGCTTTGTCGTCGGCCGCATGGATCGCGCTTGCTACGCTTCCGGCCAGCTTCGCCCAATCCGCGAGCCCTTCGAGTGCGGAAGACTTCTCCACCGCTTCGCTCGCCACCAGCCATCTGCATCCGGATCCTCCCGACCTTGTGGATAGGGATGAGGAGCCTGGCTACATCAGTGAGTGGATCACTGTCCGCTGGCGGCCCGATGACCCCATCTATCTTTATGTGTTTCGCCCGACGAGAGTGCAGAAACCGCCGGTCGTGATCTATCTCTACGACTATCCCGCCGAAACCGACGTCTTTCGTGATGATGATTGGTGCCAGCGTGTGACTGCGGGTGGTTACGCCGCTGTCGGGTTCGTTCCCGCGCTCAACGGGCAGCGCTATCACAGCCGCCCCATGAAGGAATGGTTCGTCAGCGAACTGCAGGAGGCGCTTGCCAAGTCCGCGCACGACATGCAGATGGTGCTGGACTACCTCACAGAGCGGGGCGACTTGGACATGAACCACGTTGGGGTGTTCGGCGTTGGCGCCGGCGCCACCATTGCGATCTCGGCGGCGTCGGTCGATTCCAGGATCAAAGCGATCGATCTGGTCGATCCCTGGGGCGACTGGCCCGTTTGGATTGCAAGGTCCGAGGTAGTCCCCGACGATGAGCGCCCCCTCTTTCTGAAGCCAGAATTCCTTAAGAGCGTTTCTGCCTTCGATCCAGTCGCCGTGCTGCCCAAGCTAAACACTCCCCGTATCCGCCTGGATCAGGTGGGGCAGGGATCTTCGACGCCCGAAGAAGCGAAGAAGCATGTTGAAGCCACGCTGCCGGCGACTGCCGAGACTCACCGCTTTGCGACCTTCGCGGAGTTCGACAGCATGACCGCCTCAGGCGGGCGTGCCTTTGACTGGATTAAGCTCCAGCTCAAAGCACCGGAGTCCAAGCAGGCAGCCAACAGAGCCAATCACCGCGCTGCTTCTGACCACAAACAGGAGTTGCAGGCTAAGTAACATAAGCCCAAGAGACTTTGAGAGACCTAGGTGCTTTCATGACGAGGAATTCTGTTCTGGCCGTTTTGGTGTGTGCCCTTGCGATCCTGTGCGGTTGTGGCGGCACGAACGGATTTGTCGGCGGCGGGCAGGGGAATTCTGTCTTCCTGACGTCCATCAGCATGACACCCTCGAGCCCAACCATTACCCTAACCGTTGCGCCTCAGCCGCCCGCCACGCAACAGTTCGTCGTCATCGGCCATTACAACGTCGGCAACCCAAAGGAGATCACCGATCAGATGACCTGGATCAGCGCCGACGCCAAGGTCGCAACCTTGGACGCGAAGGGAATTGCTACGGCGACCGGTTCTGGCAGGGTGATCATCACCTCGCAAATCTTCGAGCCCGCTACTCAGAAAACGCTTCAGGCCACGACCGTCCTCAGCGTGGTCCCACAACTCACTTCACTGACCGTCAGCCCCGCGAGCGCCCAGATCGCCAAGACTACTTCCCAACAGTTCACGGCGACCGGCAGCTACAACGACGGGACGCAGGGCGACGTCACCGCTCTCGCGGCCTGGAATTCGTCTCAAGCCGCCGCCACCGTGAGTTCATCGCCCGGAACGCAGGGCATGGCGCTCGGCGTCAGTCCCGGGTCGACGAACATTACGGCGGCGCTGGGATCCGTCACGAGTTCTCCAGCATTGCTCACCGTGACGAACGCAAGCCTCGTTTCTCTGGCCGTGACGCCCGCCAACTCAACCGTGCCATTCGCCAGCTCTCAGCAGTTCGTCGCGACGGGGAGCTTCGATGACGGCACAAAGCAGAACATTTCGGCCACCGTCACCTGGAACTCGTCGAATCCTGCGCTCGTGCGCGTCACCTCGGCTGGCCTCGTGACCGGACTCGGTCTTGGCAACGCGGACATAAGTGCCAGCATGGGGGCGGTTAACAACACGACCACCGCGACCGTAGATGCCAGTTCCATTTCGAAGGTCACGGTCGTTCCCGTGGCGAAGATCGCGAACAACACCAGTTCCCAGATGCGCGCGGTCGCAATCCTCAAGGATGGCAGCTCACTCGATGTCACCAGCACCCCCGGGATTGCGTGGAGTTCCTCGGATTCCTCCGTCGCCACCATCGCAGCAAATTCGGGAGTTGCCAGCGCGAAGGGTCCCGGCTCCGCAACTATCTCGGCTAAGCTGGGAAGTCAGAACGGCAGCGCAACGCTGAATGTCTCTGATGCAACCATTCAATCTCTCGCCCTTGCCCCAAACCAGGCAACGATCGCGTCCGGCACCACGCAGAACATGATTGCCCTTGCCACTTTTGCAGACAACGCAGGTCCGTTCCAGCAGGACATCAGCAGCGTGGCAGCCTGGTCCAGCGACAACACCGGCGTGGCAACCGTGTCTTATGCCAGCGGACTGCAGGAACGCGCCAGCGGCGTCGCGACCGGTACGGCCAACATCTCGGCCGACTTCTCCGATGCGCATGGGAACCTCGCCAGTTCGTCGGCTGTCTTGAACGTGAGCGCCGCAACCCTGAGCGGCATTAGCATTGCTCCCGGGAATGCCTCCGTCACTTTTGGCGGTGGACATCAATTCACCGCCACTGCCACGTTCACTGACGGCACTCAGCAGGACTTGACTCTGACCGCCGACTGGAGCGCTACCAACTCAGCCATCGCCACAGTAAGTCCGTTCGGCTTTGCAGCGGCCGGTGGGCCCGGCCAAACCGGCATCGCCGCAACCTCGGGCGGGCAGACCGGTTCGAGTTCACTGCTGGTCAACCCGGGAGCGCTCGTCAAGATCGACATCTGCGCTGCGAGCACGGCCGATCCGCTAAACAACTGTCCGCCGCTCGATCCTGTTTCTCCACCTCCACCCATCAGCTTTCCCAAGCTCGTACCCTATGGCTTGATTGCTATCGGCACCTTCACTGACGGCAGCCGCGAGGATCTGACCAGCTCGGCGCGATGGACTTCATCCAATTCGTCGATCGCGACGATCAGCAACGATCCTGGAATTCCGGGATTTGTAACCGGCGTGACCCATCAAGGCGTTGCCACCGGGAGTGTGAGCGGGCATGTCACTCTGACGGCGAGTGCCGGCGGCGTCAGCGGCACCTCGGATGTGATCGTCACCGACGCAACTCCAGCGTTCCTGACCGTGACGCCGATGAATGGAACGGCACAACAGGGACTCGCGCAACAACTCACGGTCGTGGCGACCTTCAGCGATAACACCACCCAGACCGTGACCCAATATGTGGGCTGGACTACGTCCGATCCCGGAGTTGTAGTCGTCTATCCCGGGGGACTCGCATATCCGAGGGGATCAGGCGTCGCAACGGTGACCGCCAACCTCGGCGGAGCTGCCGGCTCTACCACGCTGACGGTGCAATAGCCCCACATTGCCACCCGAAAGTCGCACACCCAATGCCCGGAAGCCCCACCCGAATAGGCGGCTACAATGGTGATGTGCGACACTACACGACCGAAGCGGTAAACGGAGCGATTACGTTCAAGTGTGTTTCCTGCGCGCACAGCGTCAGCACCCTGGATTTCAACAGCGTGAATGGCAACCGACGCACCCAGGCCGCCAAGGCCATGAATCAGCATTCCGCCGAAACTCATTTCTCCACACGGATACCGTCCCCAACTAAGCCGGACCGTAGTCGAGAATTTTGAAATCTGCATCTCAGACGAGTGTGTCGTGCCCATTGCCGGCGCGACTAGGTTACGGTACTAGCCTGCGAAATTGGAGATATGATGGCAGTCGCTGAAAAACTTACGCCGAGACAGATATTGTCGGTGCGTTGTCCTGTCTGCCTGGCTGGACCGAGAGAGCAGTGCAAACTGAGCACTGGGAAGCCGTGCCTGAAGGCGCATCTGGATCGCCGCCTGTTCGCCGAGAAAATGTCTTGCTCCGAGAGTTCTGGCCAGGCCGCTTTCCGAGTTGCGTGGGAAGCTACCCGCCGTACTTTTGATTTTATATTCCATCACCGATAGGGAGATATGCTGCAAAGTCGGAACAAACCCGTGAGCGCGACGTTCTTCCAAATCCATAAGAATGGCAACGCCGTTGAGGGCAACAGCTATCCAACCCTGGCGGAGGCTTCTGCTGCCCTGGAAAAGGCCGGACAAGGGGGCGAAGTCACCGAGGTCGATGCGTCGGACAGAATCACACGCCGCTACACTTTGGACGAGTGCCGCGCGGCAGCACGTAGGTTTCGTCAGGATGCGCGCGAGACTCCCGGAGCAAGTCGCGAACAACGCTGATGCGGGCATCTGAGGCCTGCCGTCTCAGCCTACCGACCCGCCCGGCAACACCTTCCCGCACGCCACGCTCTTAGCCTTGCAGTCATCCGTCGACAACCGTCGCACCATTTAGCATGGTTGCGTGCATAAGCGGGAAAGATCGGGTCTGGCGCGCTCACTCTCCAAAATGGGCCATTGCTCGCGTTCTCAGGCAGCAGCGCTCGTTCGGGCCGGACGGGTAACGTTGAACGGACGCTGCGTCCGGAATCCCGAAACGCCGGTGAGAATGGGGCGGGACCAGATCTACGTGGACGGCACGGCGGTCGAGAAACCAGCGAGGATCTATCTGGTGATGAACAAACCGCGCGGCGTGGTAACGACGGCGTCCGATGAGCGAGGTCGCGCGACGGTTTACGATCTGCTCAAACCCGGCGAAGGATGGGTCGTCCCGGTAGGGAGGCTGGATAAGGCCAGCGAAGGTCTTTTGCTCTTGACCAACGATTCGCGGTGGGCAGCGAAGATTACCGACCCGGCCAGTCATCTCGACAAGCACTATCACGTGCAAGTAGACCGTGTCGCGGGGGATGATCTACTTAGCCAGGTCCGGCAGGGTGTGAGAAGCCGCGGCGAACATCTGAGCGTCAAGTCGGCGCTCGCTTTGCGAGTGGGTCCCAAGACTAGCTGGCTGGAGATTACGCTCGACGAAGGGAAGAACCGGCAGATTCGGCGTCTACTGGAAGGTCTCGGCGAGCGGGTGTTGCGGTTGGTGCGTGTGTCGGTGGGGCCGCTTGAGCTGGACGATCTGAAGAAAGGCGCAGTGCGACCGCTCAGCGTAAGAGAGAAGCAAGCGCTGGATCATGCTCTGCGCCCCGAGGACTAATCGC
>JACXTT010007194.1_pt1 | contig 15741 bp, 10 predicted proteins | sample 9270951 | NCBI WGS metagenome assembly JACXTT01 (sample SAMN15532306, study PRJNA645909) | rock metagenome | isolation source: weathered quartz diorite | place: Puerto Rico | collected 2017-06-21 | reverse complement strand
GACGCCATGAACGTAGATCGTATCGCGATCCCATATATCCCGGGTGGCAGCAGCACCGATGGACCCCCAGACTTTGGACCGTCCCTAGGAGCCAAGATCATTCGAGCTATTGACGCCAATAACCCTACCTGGACTGTTGAGACCATCGAAACGTCAACTCAGGTCAGCGGCTTCCAGCCAGCCTTCGAAGTGTTGATCAGCATGGCTTATGACATATCGAGCGATTCTCTGTATGCCCTGTGGGTGAATCCCAGTACCTATGGGGCTCCCGGTGGATCGGAAGTCGTGACGACTTCCGGGAGAGTCCTGTTTAGTGTCAACTCTGGGGCTGGGTGGGTAGGGGCTGTGGCTATTGACACGTTCAGCTATCCGATTGCTCCGAGCGGCGTCACGGGGTTCTTTCCTAGCCCGGGGATCCTAGTTACTGTGATTTATAGCGTTGATTCGGTAGCTTTTTACATTTGAGCGGAGGGATGGAGCAATGTCCATGGGAACGGGAGTCAAGAATTACTTCACGGTTCGGTGCCATGACCCAAATGGCGCAGAAGTATGGACAGAGTCGTTCGGGAATCGAGTGCCCACAGAAGGCCTGAATCATCTACTGACTAACGAACTCAAGGGCGTGGCGTACACAGCTAGCTGGTTTGTCGGGCTGATCGACAATGCCAATTTCGGATCTCTTCAGGCCACTGATACAGCGGCCAAAATTACCACGTCGGCACCGAGCGGCGGCACTAACCAATGGCAGGAAAGTCTGGTTTATACGCAAACTGTCCGGCAGACTTTGACTCTGGGAGCGGTAGCCAGTGGATCGGTTGACAATAGCGCTGCACTTGCTACCTACAGTATCGGAGGGACCGCGACGCTAAATGGGGCATTCATCGTCTCAAGCAACGGGAGGGGCGGCACTTCTGGGACGCTATATGGGGAGGGGTCATTTTCTTCGACTCATCCCGTAATGTCTGGGCAGACCATAACCATACAGGTTACCTGTACGGCATCAAGTTTGTAAAAGTATGCCCACCCCTGCTCCGCCGATATACGCGACAATCAAGTCATTCGAGCACTGGTGTGCAGACGGGTGCGGAGAGATCCTGGAATCCCGGCAAGAACTGTCGCGCGTTCGGCGCTATCTCCTTCTTCTCGATAAAGGTGGCCGGCACGGGCCCTTCGAAAGCAAGCAGGCGGCGCTTGATTTTGCGCTTTCGCACCAGATTACCGTAACAACATGAGTCTCCCGCAACTCATAGCCTCGGCCAATGTCGATTTCACCGGCGGATCTGCGAGTGTCAATCACAACGTCACCAGTTCATCGTTGACTCAGATCGAAGACGTAGTACTGGTCGCGATTTACCTGGGAGCGCCCCAGCCGACCATTGCAACGCCCGCAGAGTGGACCCTCGTCAATTCGGTAACAAATTTGATCGGCGGGAGATTGTCGGTCTACTATAAAATCGCCACCGCCAACGGCAGCGAGACCGTAGATTTCGTCAGCTCAACCCCGACCTTTGGGACTTGCATCGTCTCGACCATGAGGGGGCTGGATTTAATCAATCCGATCCAGCAATTCTCTCATCAGGAACAATCCTCCGCAATTACCTACACTACGCCATCAGTCTCAGTAAGCGGCAATACAGGGATTCTTATTTTTGGCCTTGCGGATGATACGACGCTTCGAACTTGGTCTACGTCACCAAGCCTTACCCAGCAAGCCATAAGTTTCGCTGCGGAAGTGAGTCAGATGGCTTGCTTCTTTGACATCCAGGTGAGCACGGGCGCTAGTGCCGCCTACGCCGTCAGCAAAACGGGATCGAATACAGCAGGGATGGCGGAAGCGGTGTTTTTCAGAACCGCGTCGCTTACTATCCTCAACCCGCCGAGCACCGCCGGAATCGTGGGGGCAGCTTATGATTCCTTTCCGGTCGTAACCGGCGGCAATGGTAACTACACCTTTTCGATCAGCACCGGAGCCCTACCGCCGGGGCTATCAATTGTGGCCGGAACGGGGGAAATTCTGGGCACGCCGACAACTGCGGGACTCTATCAGTTCCGTCTGCATGTGATCGATTCGATAGGGAACTCAGCGGATCTCGACACCTCAATCCTAGTATCGTCGCTCGCCTATACCCAGAACACGCCGCATGTCATTGAAGCGACAGTAGGCGATGTCGCCTTGGTCAATACAAATCTCGACGGCGGCGTCATTCAGTACATTCCCATCAATGGTTCTCTTTACGCTTTGGCCGCCAATTTCCGCATTTCGACCGGCACAACTAGCCCTCGGATGTTCAAAAGCACCGACGGGGGAAACACCTGGACTGCGCTCGATACGGCCCATGAAGTAACCAGCACATCGCAATCGACAGCGCATCTTAGGGGCACCGAGGCGTGGCTTTTGTTTGAGAACATCGGCGGCGGAGATGTTAGTTTCCGGGTAGTGTCGTTCGACTTTTCAGCCGAACTCTGGGGCACGCCTTCGACGCAGGCCACCGGTTATTTCATATTCACGGATCATGTCAACATTGGCGTTCTTTCCGACGGCAGCCTGGTGATCGCTTACAACAAGACCAACGGACCTACCTGGCTTGGCGAGGTCATCCGCTACAACGGAGCAACCTGGTCGAGCCCGGTTACACTGTTCAGTCATACGCATACATCCTATCCGGCGAGCATGTCGGTTGACGCCTCCGATAATGCGTGGATTCTGTGCGCCGAATCCATCTCAAATGTCTTCCCCGATACGGCAAATGTCTATAAGTATGCCTCAGGAACCCTGACTGGTCCTACCGCCGCATACAGCACCACCTTCTCCATTGGCAACATCTGGGGACCGGGGATTTATCTAGCAATTTACGATGAGATCAGGTTCCCAGCAGGGGCGCTGCATTTTTCCGATGGCAATATCCACATCGCCTACATCAAGGGCACGCCTTCGAGCGGCCCTACATGGTCGGTCGTCGATGTGGCCATAGACAACGGGCGGGGGCCTACCGGCAGTCCGATCTCTTTTGCCTACGAGTCGGACACCGCCATTTATATGGTCTGGGAGACCCAATTCGATTCCAATACCGGCTGGACTCAGATAGTCTTTACGGGCCAGACTAACAACGGCCCGTGGGGAGATCCAATTAGTGCCTCATCGCTGGCGCTCGGCATTTCCATGTCCGGGTATGCCGTTAATGACACGGGGACTATCGACGGAGGCGCGACGAAGGCCACCTATGTCATCGATGCCGTCAGCGGTGGCCAAGTGACCGCATACCATCTGACGGCCAGCGGAACTGGCTATTCCAGCGGCCATTCCGTGACGACCACGAATCTTACCGGGTTGGGAAGTGGATTCGCGGTCGATATCTTCAACAAGAAAATATGGGATTCGCTGGCCGATCCTTTGCAGCCTCCGTCCCCGCAGCCGAGCGATGTGCGGTTCCTCGGTGCCCAACTCGTAAGAACTTCTCCACCCAAGCTGGGTGCGGTTATCGGATTGTTCCAGAATCTCCCTGTGAATGGCGGATTCTGCGGCTTGCTCTACTATGTTGCGGCCCCAGTATCGTCATCGTCTGCTTCTGAGGAGATTACAGTGACCGCCGGGGCTGGGGCCACCTTCACTTTCAGCGGGGCGGCTGTGGTATTCCCGGGGGCCCATACAGTGTGTATTCAAACCGTCGGTGGCGGGGGTGGCGTTCTTACGGACACGCCTTACATCGTCCGTTCGTATCAGTTCAACAATGAGAAGATGCCGCCCGACACGGTGTTTTTCACGCCGTGGTCAGATCTGGGCTATCAGTTCCAGAAAGTGGCGCGGAATATTCTGCTCGATATCGATACGGGCGGGTTCCCGTGCCAGATTGATCTCCAGGTGGACGGGACTACGCGGCAGACGTTCACCGTTACCAGTACCTCGAATGACCGGGATCGGGTCTTGTCAGTTCAGTCCGATGTCGAAGGTAAGCTCTGCCGCCTGGCTCTGACGCCCTCGGCGTCCCTGGGGGCCAAATCCCAGCTCTTTACCGCCGGGCTTGATTTTGCGCTGGATACCAATATTCTGACCCATGCCGATACGCTCGAACAGAATTTTGGATTCACCGGCTGGAAAGCCCTGAAGCAATGCTGGGTCCAGTACAAGGGCGGGCCGCTGACTCTAACTTTCTTAACTGACGGAGGATCTGTGTTTTATACCATCACGCTGCCAGCGCAGTCCGTCCGCGACATGGCGCGGTTCTACTTTCCGGCAGTGAACGCCGGGGTCTTAAACAAGTCGAAGAAATACCGGGTCAAAATGGACGGAACGTCTGGGTTCAGACTTTACGCCGACAGCCTGATCGAGTTCATCCCCTTTGGCTCAGATCAGCGCGGGTCGTTCAGTCTGGCTGGCATCAATCCCGAGCTGCCCTTGCCGGTCGCCCAGCCGACCGTGGGGATGTGGAGTCTATAATGGCCATCTCCGGCAATCAACTCGCCACCCCGGCGCTGCCCGCTATTAAGCCGGATGATCTAAAAGACAAAACTCTAGGGGTTCTTAACGGGGCCCTGGCGACCATCTGGCGGCGGGTGATTTATCTCTCGGGTGGCTCTGGGCTGGTCAATATCCCCAATACCGTAACTGCCCAGGCGTTTCAGAATCCCAGCCAGACGCAAACTCCCGACGATAAAGCCGAGCTGATAACGCTGGGAACGGCTCTGAGCTTATTCGCGCCCGGCAATGCCCGGGCGGCGCAGTTACAAGGCGCATTTCAGACCAGCGCTACCGACGTCCAGCAAGCCCAGCCACTGCCTCAATCTATAGCCAGTTCTCCAGCCCCGCCAGCTACAGCTTCCCCGGGTGTTCCAGGCCAAATCGCCTACGACGCGAGCTACGTCTACGTATGCGTCGCCGCCAATACCTGGAAGCGCGTGGCGATATCCACGTTCTAAGCCCATAGCTCTAAACGTTTTCCTTTTGTACACGCATTAGTGCGACTACAGTAATCTTGTACTTCTATGACTACGCTAGTCGAGCGCCGCCGGTGGGTAGCTGGAGCTGTTTTTGACCGGTATCTCGAAGGCGACAGGCTTCTGGGGACGGTCATGGAGGAGTCTCCCAAGAGCTGGTTTTGGCACTGCTACAGCCCCGAGACTATGGGCTATGAGGCGACGAAAGACAAAGCCATGGACAAAGTCGAAAGAGGCTGCGAGTGACCGCCAATTCATTTGGGAAAGTTACAGTCACCAGCGCCGGAACGCCGGTGCAGGCTTCCGTCAATGGCGTTAATCCCACTGGCAGCTTTACGACCTGCAATTCGATTCTGATTGAAGCCTGGCCGACCAATGCCGGATCGGTGTATATCGGCAACGGCTCCAGTATGAATAAGTCTACGGGGGCCGGATTATTGGCCATTTTGGTCAAGCCATCGAGTACCTTTGCTCCGTCTTACACCGTTACGATCCCCTATGCGACCGGGGCGATTGATGTCGCCGGATTTTGGATTGATGCGGATAATTCCGGTGACGCGGTTCTGGTGAGCTCGACTGCCGGATAGGATATGTCGCTGGCGCAGACGGTGGAGTGGGATGTGGAAAGCGGCGGCGCAGACTCGAACGGTGGCGGCTTTAATACCGCTTCGAGCGGAACGGATCGCAGCCAGCAAACCGGAGCGTTTGTGGCATTTAACGGAACCACGATAACGGCAACTACCAGCGGGATTTCTACGACCATTGTCATTGCCGGATATACGGTGGTCAATGGCGATGTGGGGAATATCTTGAACGTTACCGGAGGGACGAACTTCACCACCGGGCGCTATGAAGTCGCGAGTGTCAACACCAGCCTAAATACCTGGACCCTGGACCGCAATGCCACATCGGGGGCTGGTACCGGTATGACCGGCAACATGGGCGGCTGCCTGGTAACGATCCAAAAAGGCGTAGATGTCCAGTTTGCGACGGGCAGCTCAGGCGATCAGATCACTTGGGTTAAGAAGGCGACGTTTACGGAAGCAGTCAATACCACAAGTGGAGGCTCGATCAATCTCGGTGTCTGCCGGGTATATGGATATCAGACAAGCCACGGGGACAACCCCACCGGGACCAACCGGCCAACGATGCAGAAGAACTCGGGAACGGTACTGACTATCAATACCAACTCCGGATGGGTTTTCGCGCACTGGATTATAGACGGCCAGAGTGCCGGGGCGACGATTGGGATAGATGTGCAGTCGAGCAATGCCGTTCTCGTCAATCTGAAGGTCTTGAACACGAGCGGGAGGGGGATTTACATAGAAGCCAATAGCGTTGTGGCCTCTGATTGCGAAGTGACCGGCTGCGGGGGGAGCTTCGGGTCGTTTGATTGTACCGGCACTTGCGATGTATTCGGCTGCTGGTCGCATGATAACACCGGCATGGGGTTCGGTCTGAACGTCACTGGAGCAAGGTTATGTGATTGTGTAGCTAACGGCAACACCAACGATGGTTTCTTTGTACAAGCGACGACCTTCACCATCGACCGCGCTGTGGCCTATAACAACGGCAGAGACGGCATCCGCTTGTCGAGCTTGACTAACCCACAGACCGGGTCACGGATTACTAACTTCATCGCTGATACCAATGCTGGGTATGGGATCAATTCTACTTCGGCGACCGGACTAGCCGCTGCGTGGTGGACTTTTGACTATAACGCCTTCAATAACAACACCAACGGGTCTTATAACCACGTAACCGCCGGGTCGCATGACGTGTCTCTTAGTGGCTCGCCATTCACCGCCGCCGGGTCAAATGACTACACGCTCAACAATACCGCTGGGGCCGGGGCGGCCTGCCGTTCGGCGGGAATCCCGGGGCATCTTAACTCACTCAACCTGACCGGCTACGAGGATATTGGAACTTTCCGGCACCAGGACCCGGCTGGTTCTGGTGGCATGCTGTACATCCCTAGCCTGGAGGGCGTATGAAGGTAATCCGCAAAGCCGGGGCGACTTCGAATATCTTTCAGATCGGCATCCGGGATTCGTCTTCGACCACCGGAGCCATGCTGACCGGCCTAACTAACGCCAGTTCTGGCTTAACGGCTTACTACCACCGAGATACGGATACCACAGCTACGGCCATCACGCTCGTGACGATGACGGTTGGGACGTTTACATCGTCTGGGTTCAAAGAGATCGATGCGACTAACATGCCCGGATGGTATCAGTTTTGTCCGCCGGATGCGGCTATAGCTTCTGGCGCTAAGTCCTGTGCCTTTCATCTCAAGGGCGCGACCAACATGGCCCCACTGCCAGTCGAAGTCCAGTTGGTTTCCTATGATCCGGATGACACGGTCCGGTTGGGCTTGACGGCCATGCCCAACGTGGCCTCGGGCAGCGCGGGAGCGATCCCGACGACCGGGACGGGCTCGAATCAGATCAGTGTTTCAAGCGGCGCTGTGATCATTCAAAATGGCACTGGCACGGGACAGCTTTCTCTTTCAAGTGGAGCCGTGATCGTCCAGAATGGCACCGGAACCGGGCAACTCTCTCTGTCGAGTGGCCAGGTTCTGGTGCAATCTGGCACCGGCACTGGCCAGATCTCCCTGTCGAGCGGAGCTGTCATTGTCCAGAATGGCACGGGCACCGGCCAGTTATCTCTATCTAGCGGGCAGGTGTTAGTACAATCCGGCACCGGTACGGGGCAGATTTCGCTATCTTCCGGCACTGTCACTGTCGGCACCAACAACGATAAGACCGGGTATACCGTCAGCACCAATAACGACAAGACCGGTTATTCTCTGTCGTCCTCGCAGACCTTCAACGTCACTGGCAATGTCACTGGAAACGTCAGCGGCAGTGTCGGCTCCGTGACCAATCCGGTAAGCATATCGACCGGCCAGATATTCATGAAGAAGAACACTGGCGGGACGACCATCACCTTCCCCATGACCGATTCGACTACTCATGCGCCCTTAGCTGGGTTGACGGTAACCTCGCAGCGCAGTATCGATGGCGGGGCCCTGGCCGCCACGACCAACAGCGTGGCGGGGATTTCAGGCGGGCTGTACAGCCTGGCGCTATCGGCGGCAGATCTGAACGGGACCATGATCACTTTTGTTTTCACTGCCGCTAGCGCCGACACCAAGTACCTGGGAGTGGTAACGCAGCCATGATAATTCAGTTCTTAACGATTCTTGACAATGCCAGCCTGAAGTCCACGCTGTCCATGGGGCCGGTTATATATTGGCCGACTGGGGCGTCGTCCAGCCCGGCGGTTGTAGGCGGAGGCCCCGAGCAACTGCACTCGGGTTTATACGCTGGGGCGCACATTCTGCGATAGCCATGATCGAGATATGGGCAAGCGGAGGAAAAAGAAAGGTGCCGTAGCCGTGGAGCGCGAGCAGGTCATTCATCTCCGGAGACTGTTCGAGAAAGCGTTGGGGGTGATCTACGCGGGCGATGAGGTAGCGTATTCCCAGATCATCGACGAGCAAGACCGGGGGCAATGCGCGGTGGTGATAACTGTCGGCCAGCAGAATACCATGGAAGTGATTGATTCCGTTAAGGACATCATGGCCAGGATGGGTCCAGAGACGGTGGTGGCAGTAAAGTAATGGCGATCAACGACATTCTTTATCAAACAGAAGGCGTGATCTTTACGAGCACGCCCCTGACCCTGGGGTATGGTATCGAGCAGACCGTCCCGGCGCGTTATGTCATTTGCAGCCCCATCAATCAAGACATCGCCGTAGTGCTACCGCAGATCGAGCCGGACCCCAATTTGGGCGAGTACACGCCTGGATCTGGACCGGGGTTCGCTATCACCATCATCAATTTGAGCGCCACCCACAATGTCATTATCGAAGCCGCTGGGACCGATACCCTTGTCGGCGTTCCCAATCTGACATCGCAATACAGTTCAGTGAATGTGTTTTCGTCGCCTGCTGGGTCCTGGTATGTGGCAGGTAGCACGGCCTCGGCGGGCAATCCGGCGGGGTCGAGTAACCAGGTGCAATACAATAGCGGAGGTTTCTTTGCTGCCAACTCGGCCTTTTTGTTTATCCCCGGGATCGGTATTGTCACCAGTCTGCCATTTTTTATCTCTGCCAATGCTGCGCCCACCGATGGGTCGCTAGCGAATGGCGAGGCCGCTATGTGGTTTGACCCGACCAACGGAGCGGCCTCTCTTAATTTCAAGGCTAAGCAGCTTGATGGCACGATTGTTACGGCCACGGTGCTGTTGAGTTGAGGAGACTTATGCGACTGTGCTTATTTCTATTTTGCCTGGCCAACGGCTGGTCTCAGACCAGCATTCAGCATGGAGCCAACGCCCCGAATGCGAACAACTGCAATGCTCCCAATAGCGTTGGACGCTTGTATGAGCAGTCTAACAATCCCGGCGGCGGCCCAAATGGCGTGTTCCGCTGCACTCAGGTAGGGACTTCGAGTTATGGCTGGATGCCCATCGGGCATATAACCGTGGCCTCGGTTGTGGCTGTCCGCTGTTCAATCGGCGATGTGGCCTTTGTGACTACCGGGGCTACGGGGCAACAGTGGTACGGTTGTACGGCCACCGACACCTGGACTCTTTTGACTGTGTCTTCCTGGGCGACCATTACTGGCGGCACGTCCGGGGCTGGCATAACGTTCAACCTGGGCGCGGGTGCATCACTCAACCCGGGCTCGGGACATAATAACGCCGATCAGCTCAATGGCGTCCAGATTAGTGGTGTCCCTAGCGCCAATCAGTCGCTGATAGCCACCGGTGGTGCCTCGGCCAACTGGGGACTGGTTAATTTAACCAATGGCGTGCAGCTTATCTTGCCGCGCGCGAATGGCGGCACGGCTAACACTGCCGGAGCTATTCCGCAACTGTTTTTTGGCACGGCTCCGCCGGGAAGTGTTACTGGCAACCTGCCGGGTGATTTGTTTTCGGACACGACTAATCACCATGACTACTGGTGTAACGCGGTTTCTGGTACCGCCGCGCCAGCCTGTACTTCAGTTACCACCGGTGGCTGGACTCAGCTCGATGGCGGTGGCGGCGGGGCTGGCAATCCCTGCACCAGCGTAGCCCTGGCCTATCAGTTCAATAACGCCGGGGCCTTCGGCTGCGCCAATATGACTCAGAACGCTGATGGGACCAGCGTAGCGTCCAAAGCCATCACCGTTCCGGCACCCAGCGCTCCGACGTTTAACGCTGGCGGGACTACGACTTGCGACTGGAGCGCTTCGAATGTCTGTTCGTTTACCATGACCGGCAATACGACGCTAGCCGTCAGCAATCCCCACGGGTCCGGGCCGTATCTGCTCAAGATCACCATGGACGCTACCGGCAATCGGACAGTGACTTATCCCGGATCGTTCCAGCAGGTTTGCCAGCCTTCTGGTTCGGCTAACGTCGAGACCAGCATTGCTCTCATTTACGACGGATCGGCCAATTATTTTCAGTTGGCTCCATGCACGAGTACGGATACATCAACTTATATCAGCGGTCCGGAGCGGGCACCGGTGACGACGACTTCTTCCGGAGCAGGGGCAATGTCTTTCGGGAACGCTTCCCATACCGCTGAGTATTATGCCAATACTTCAGTCAACCGGCATATTATGCCCCGAGTCGCCTCGGGATCGAGCGATCAGATGGCATGCGCGGATCTCTCGGATTCGACTATCCTGTGCAGCGTCGCGAATCCGTTCCTGACCAACGCTCAGTCGGCGACATATCAGGTTTTGGCCGCCGACTTCACTTCGTATAAGACCATTCTCGTAGGTTCCGGGACGTTTACGATTACCTTGGTTGCCAGCGGCACCCAGCCAGCCAATGGCAAGTTCATCCGCGTCATCAACTATGGCTCAGGGGTGGTGACCATTTCTCGCTCCGGCCAAAACATCAATGGCGGCACGGCCTCGCTGACGCTTAATGCCGCTAATGCCACGGCTCCGTCGAGCGCTATGGTGCAATCGAGCGGCACGGATTACTTCGCCTGGGTCAATAATCCCGGTGGCGGGGGGGGCGGGGGCAGTACGCCGGTTTGCGTAGGGGCAGCCAACCAATATTTTGTTCCTGGTCTTGGATTCCCAGGGTTTATAAACATTTACAACAATGATGCCGACTTGTTGATTGCTCCAGCGGCCAACAACACGTCCCTAATGCACTTCTTCGCGCCTTGCCAGTTTACTGTATCCAGGCTGGTGCTGAACTCCCCCTCGACGCCAGGTGGGGCTAACTGCAAGGTCGAGCTAGGTTTGTATAATGACACTCAGTCGCTCGTTTTGCATACCGGGGTGATCACGGATGTGACAACGGTCAACTGCAATTCTACGGGGTTCAAGATCCTAACAGCCTCTACCAGTCCGGCCTGTGTTGGTTGCGGGACCACGTTTGCGCCTGGTTGGTACTGGCTAGGGGCAACATCGAATGAGAACACCATGAAGCTGACCAGCTATGTCATCGATTCGCTCCAGGCTAATTTTATGAATAACGCCGTAACTACGGGGGCTCTGGCTACACTGAGCGGCGCGCAAGCCACGACCAACGGCGCGCTCAATTCGACGTTTACTACGGGCTCTGGATTTGTGGCATCTTTCCCGACGTATTTTGTAGAGTTTGCGATGGGGCAGTAGCTCATGCGGCAGTGGATTTTACTTCTTGGCTTGTATCCCGGCTCCGTCTGGGCCCAGACGACCATTAGCTGGACTGACTTTAGCCAGTCCAGCCAGGTCAACTACACCGGTTTCCAGCAGCAGTTGATATATCTGCCCTTATCGCAGAGGACATTCCTGTACACGACTACAGTTACCGGGGCGGGGATTTACTCTACCGACTTTTATGGCTACCTGGCCGGTTCGACTGGCGGCAGCAATGCCATGACCCACGCTTTTGGAACCGGCAGCACAGCGGCAGCCTGTCCAGCGGACACCGCCAGCCAACCCGGAGACCGGCATCCGGATCAAATGTCTCCCGGCGGGAATCATCTCTATATCCTGGGAGGGGCTAATCAGATCTGCCCAGGTCCCAACCCGGGGCCTAACGGCAACCCGCGCGTCGATATGTATCGGATTGACGACGCGGCGTCGTTTACATCCATCAGCGCCCATCAGTTGCTTCCGTCCAACATAAATAATGTCAATAACTTAGTGAACTCTCTTGAGTCGGCCCTGGCCTATGACTCAGACCATACCATTTTGTTTCTCTGGGGTCCGGATGGCGGTGGAGCGACGCATACCCACTGGATGTATTGCCCGACCATAGATAATCCGACGCCAGGGACCCTCACTTCGACTCAGACCACGGCTGGTTGCACTCTTGCTGACAACTGGACTGAGATCACCGGGTGGACCTGTTCGGGGGCTGACTGCGTGGGCAACCAGCCCATCGGGATAGCCTTCTCCAATATGTTCTTTTTGAACCATGCGTTTATTACCTATGGTGGAGCAAATACTGGAGATACAACTCTATACAACAAAACCTTCAAGTTTGACATTACCACCAAGCAATGGACCGAGCTGTGTGCCGCTGGCTGCACTCCGCCGGTTGCGGAGACCGCTACTGGAACCAATACCGGCTTGCTGGCCGTGGCCGTCGATACGACCACCGGGAACCTGGTCTATCATCAGGCGCGGGGCGGCTGCGCGCCCTGTGACTGGACCTACAATCCTCTCTCGGACCGCTGGAACCAAATTACCAGCGTCACTACCGGATGGGTCCCGGCCCGCAACACCGATAACATGGTCGCGGCTTACGATCCGGTCTGCAACTGCCTCATCGGCTGGGCCCCGGACTCGAACAATGCCGCGCATCTGTGGGTCGGCAAGCTGACGGCCACGCCGACCACCGTCACGCAGTTTACGGTTCAAGAAGGCATCTACCCGGGCAGCACGACAGGCATAGCTCGAACCAATGAGCCGTTCTGCCAAGGCCTGCCGTTGTCAGATGCCCAGGGAATTACCGATGTCCAGACACTCGGACTGTCTGGCTCCCCTGACGCTCAGTTCCGCAAGTTGGGCTCTTGGCCTTCGGGCAACGTCAAGTGGGTTAAGGCCTGCGGGACGCTTGGTAGTTTGGCCGCTGGGGCGACGGCGACAGTGACTTTACAAGCCAATTCCACAGGCAATACCGGCTCCGGGATCGCTGTAGACTCTAACTCCGGCAATCCTAACTCCGGGACGATTACAGTCACTACCGGCGCAGCGACTTTTACCATCAAGAAAGCTAACTTCAACGGGATAGATACGGCAAGTGTCGGAGTGACGAATATCTTGCTGACCTCGGCGAGCGCTACGCGCGGCCTGGTCTTGCTCGGTCCGTCGACTACCGGGACATTTCCCAATAACGTCACTTGCGGAAACGCGGCGGGCCAGTCGCCCTGTACGACGGTTTATTCAAGCGCCAACGATCCCAACTCGACCTGTGTAATTGAGGAAAACGGCCCGGTTATGGCGGTGGTCAAGTGCTCGGGAACACACTACGACAGCATGTTGCATCCCTACATGCACTTCACTGTCCGCGAGACATTCTATAAGAACAAGACCTGGGTGAAGGCCACGGCCATCCTACGCAATGCCGATTATTCAACCGCCGCGACGCCCAGCCCGGATGTCTCCGGGCATACGTTTAACTCGGCTTTTAAGGGCATGGCCAGCTATGAGCTGCGCCTTGACCCCAATATCACTGGAACGCTTACTTACACCATCGCGAATGACACCGGAACGCCGACGACGGGGACGCTCAACCAGCCTGGTGGTACAGACTTCGCGTATCTGTATCAGGGGCAGGCCAATTTCATGCTCGACCCGGCGGGCAACTGCCAGTACCAGTCGACGTGCGCCAATCTTTTTACGACAGATACGGGCTATCTCATTCGCAAGAACACGACGACCCAGGTCACTGGCAACGGGACGCAGATCCCCGAGGGGTGGGCGGACGTGGCGACAGCGGGAGGGGTCGGCATCCAAGTCGGCGTATATCAGCTGGCCGCTTACGGACCTAAAGCTCTAGAGTTTACCAATGGCGGGGCGACTGTCCGGGTGGGCATCTTTCCAAGCGAAAACGGCAATCCTACGGGCGGCCCTGGAGGCGGGACGTTCCCGGTATACCAAGCCTGGCCCGCGTGGCACATAGACGACATTTTCATAAATTTCCACGCTACCGCCCCGGCCTCCTTGTCCAATGAGTTTCTCAAGTTTCAGCACTGGCTCGTGTCGCGGGCTCCGGTGAGCTACTACAACTCCTCGGGAGTGTTCCCTTACGCCTTGGCCAGCGCCAGCGACGAGGATTCCTATATCGCTACGGTCCAACAGGCTGCCAACCCGGCCCTCGCGCCATCGAGCCTGTGTTTCGGCTCAACCATCACGTGTAATCCGCCAATTATTCCAGATCTGGGAACGACTACGAATCTGGTGAACTTCGGCTACGCCCTGGCAGCCATGAAGGGCTTTTACTATGGTAACGCCAGCGCGCGTACACAGGAAGAATACCGCTGGTCGGATGCCCAGATTTTCATTAAGCGCGGCTACCCCGGGAGATATTTGAACTCCTACCAATTTTACCGTTTCCAGGCCGAGAAGTCCGTCAATCATTTTGACGGGCAAGCGACGGCAGGCACTGATGCATCGATCTTGTCCAATACTTCGACGGGCGGTACCTGGTTCAAGCGCCCGGCTAATGAGCTCAATGTCGGCACGGGCCAAAGCATCGTGGCCTGCGGCGAAAACCAGACTCCGGGATCGGGCTGCGCCCTGGCTAATAACTCCAGTCTGGCGTTTACCCAGATCCCGGATCTGAGCCACCGCTATACCTTTGGAATCGCTGACTGGTATATGATGACCGGAGACGAGACCATGCGCGAGGCCTACCTGGCCGACAAGGACTATTTCATCAATACCAGTTCTTATGCCGGGAACCACTACTATAACGTCTCTGGCGGCGTCTGGTTCATCCGCGCCACGGGAATATACCTGACATCAACATCTGTCATGTATGAGTTTTTGAACGCGACCTCCGATGCTGATGCCAATGCTATTTTGGCCAACGGCGTCACCCAGTATACCGACCAGCTTGTCCCGGATCTGTGTGTCGTAGACGGAAACGGAGTCCATTATCCCCAAGGCTGTATCCAGCCGCCAGTAACAAGCTATCCGTCGCCCTCGGGCTATGACATTCCTGGCACGAGCAAAGTCCGGGGGGCGGCCTTTACGCCGCAATCGCGAGGGCAGGGGTGGTGCCTATACGACAATGGGACAACTTACATCCGCTGGTACGATCCGTTTACCTATTCGCGGCTGATTGAGGGCATTTTGTATTTGCGCCGGGTGAAAGGCCCAAGCTGGACGGAGTATCGTAATGCCCTGGACATAGCCTATGGCATTTCGTCCTGGGAGCTGAGCGAGGTTTTCAACAACAACGGATCGGCTCTATGGTTCGATACTCCCAATACCGGCCCACGCGGCTCTGGGGGCGTGGCGTTGTACAACGGCTTTAAGAGTACTCAGGCGCTGGACTTGCCGGGTCAATGCAACGGCCCGCACGGCCCCGGCGGAAACGCCGGGCAGAACTATGGCCATGGCCCCCTAATAAACTTCTCCGGAGCCATCTGGGAGCCGTATGCGCTGGCCGCAGGGACCATGGAAATGTTCATGATCTTTTATCCGCAGATCTTGACTAACGGGTCTTTGACTGCAACTCAGAAGCAGCTGCTACAATTTGCGTTTCAAAACCCGGCGGGGTATCAATCCGGGGCGTTTTCGGTGATCGAACTTAGGCACTACAGCCCTGCGGCCCTGATCGAATGCCGTGTTG
>JACXTT010007193.1_pt1 | contig 15742 bp, 11 predicted proteins | sample 9270951 | NCBI WGS metagenome assembly JACXTT01 (sample SAMN15532306, study PRJNA645909) | rock metagenome | isolation source: weathered quartz diorite | place: Puerto Rico | collected 2017-06-21 | reverse complement strand
TGGCGAGCGCGAGGCCGAGCTCGCGGACGAACGGGAGCGGCGAGATCACGAGACTGGCGAACCCGGCCGCGGCGGCAAGGGTGGCGACCAGGACCCGACGGTCGCGCCTGCCCATGCTCAGGTAGAGCGGGAAGTCCGACCCGATGCCGAGCAGGATCGGCAGGAAGGCCACGACACCGACCGAGACCGGGATCCCCGACCAGCCGAACCCCGACATCGTCGTGGCCGTGCCCACGAGCGCGGCCACCAGGGGCCGGATCCTCGACCGACGCCGCCGCGACCAGGGCGAGAGCAGGAAGACTAGGCCGACCACCCCGACCGAGATGGCTCCGAGGAGCGGCAGTTCCGAGCGGGCACGCTGGGTGAGCGCCGCCGCCACCACCGGTACGCCGGTCACCGTCGACCGCTTCAGCGTCAAACCGGACCCCTTGACGGCCCGGTTGACGGCCGCGACCAACCGCGCGTCGGCGTCCTGGTCCAGTCCCTCGGCGGGACGCACGAGCACCGAGACCGTGTCGGCCCGCGGCAGCACGAAGCGCCACTCGGGACGCGGGGTGAGGTCCGCGCCGTACATCACGGTGTTGACGAACTGCTGGTTGCTCAGCGTCGGCAGCCCGGCCGGAAGTCCCTGCACGATGAGCGAGCCGTACCGCTCGTCGAAGGCCGCGACCGCCGCGTTCGCCTGCGCCGTCGCCTGCTTCTTCGACTCCCCGTGCGCGAGTGCCGCGGTGATGACCTGGTTGCGCAGCCCGTCGCGTCGACCGCTGATCTGGGCGAGCAGGTTCTGCGCCGTCGCCGCGGTCTGGTTCAGGACGGTGCCAGGACCGTAGACGGCCGCGACGTTGTCGAGCTGGGACAGCTTCCCTTCGAGCTCGACGAGCTTGACGAGCTGGTCGCCGTCGAGCAGCTGGCGCGGCACGGGCGACTGCAGCAGGACGATGATCGGGTCGCCGCCGAAGGACGCGGCCTTCTTGTCCATCGCAGTGACGACCGGGTCGTGGGCGGGCAGGAACGCGTCGGTCCCCGAGTCGATCCGGACCTTGCTCAGGCCGACCCCCACCGCCGCGAGAGCGAGAAGGACGACCACGAGCACCGACCCCACGAACGGGGTCAGTGGCCGCCGACCCGATCCCGCGAGGCTGGTGCTGGTGGTCATGACGGCCTACTTGTCCCGCTTGACGTCGGGGTACTTGCCGCTGAACGGCGCCGGCTTGTCGGCGGTCAGCGGCCTGGGGTACGGGTTCACCCAACTGTTGACCCCCAGCTTGCCGAGCAGGGGCTGCAGGTCCACGGGCAGGTTCCGGATCGACGCCGCACCCTCAGCCGTGGCCGTCAGCCGGATCGGCATGGTGCCGTCCTCGGCGTGCGTGTCGAACGACGAGCCGAAGCTGTCGAACAGCGCACCCAGGTCCAGCCCGTACGGCGCCAGGTAGGCCAGCATCGGATCCGCGTCCTTCAACGTCGAGGTCGCGTTCGGGACCAGGCCGCGCAGCGCGCTGTCGAAGCCGGCGATCCGCTGCAACGTCGCCGGAGCCCGGTCGAGCGTGGAGCTCAGGTCCGGCACCAGGCCGTTGAGGTCGGCGGAGACCGACGGGAGCTGCAGCAGTGCCGTGTTGACGTCGGGCGCCGAGGCGCGCAGGTCCCGGGCGACCGGAGCCAGCGTCCGCCCGAGGACGCCGAGCTTCTGCGCGGCCGGATCGAGCACCTTCACGAGTCCCGGCAGGCTGGCCACCGTCTGCCGGATCTTGTCCTTCTTGGCGGCCGCGGTGCTGGACAGGACGTTGGCGTCCTGGACCAGGGCCGCGATCTGGCCGCGGCCGACGTCGAGGGTGTCCAGGAGCTTGTGGGCTTGAACCGTCAGCTGCTCGAGGTCGGCTGTCTGGGCAGAGAGTGCTGCCAGCGCCGTACCGCCCTGGTCGCCGATGCGTCCGAGACCTGTCATCAACGCGTTCAGGTCCTGGCCGCGACCATGGGTGCCCTGGGACAGCGACCTGATCGATGCGGTGAGCGAGGCGCGCGTCTTCGGGTCGAGAGCCTGGTAGAGCTCGTCGACGTTGACGGCGGGGATGACCGACTTCGCCGGCAGCTGGCTGCCCGACGAGATGCTCGCGCCGCGACCGTCGACCACGTCGACGAACGCCGAACCCACGAGGTTCTTGAGACCGACGCGGACGGTTGCACCGCGGTGCAATGGGGTCTGGATCGTGAAGGTGACCAGCGCCGCGCCGTCGACGGCCGAGGTGTTCTCGACCCGGCCCACCTGGATGCCGGCGATGCGCACCTCGCCGTTGCTGATCAGGTTCTTCACGTCCTGGCTGCGGAAGGTGTAGCGGTACTTGTCGGGGCCGGAGACCCCGGGCAGGGTGCCGCCCGCGTGTGACCAGAGGTACGCGAATCCGACCAGGCACGCCAGGCTGAACGCGACCACGGTGGTGAGACCGCTGGTCCGCCGGAAGAGGTGGATGATCTTCACTTGCGACCTCCGAGGAGTGGCACGCCCGTGGGCTCGAGGGCCTTGACGACGAGGTTGGCCCGGCCCATGCCGCCGTTGGCGTCGCCGAGGCTGAACGACGACGCCGTGTTGTAGACGAAACCGCCGAGGTTGGTCAGCCAGGGAGTCAGTCGGGCCGTGGCCTGCGGCAGGTTCGCGGCGACCGGCTCCAGGAACCACAGCGACTGCCGGAGGTCGGAGGTCAGCGGCCGCAGGTCGGCGATCACCGGCACCGCCTCCGCGATCACCGGACGAGCGGTGCTCAGCACGTCGCGCGCCGTACCGACGGTCCGGGTCAGGCGGTCCAGCAGCCCCGGGAGCCGACCGGATGCGGCGGTCGCCTGGTCGAGCACCGGGTTCAGCTCGGTGGTCAGTGCTGCGGCGCTGCTGAGCGAGGTGCGCAGCGTGGAGGTGACCCCGGGCAGCTCCGCGAGGCTGGCGTTGAGTTCGGTGTCCCGGGCTGACACCACGCCGAGGGTGGTCTCCAGGGAGGCCGTCAACGACGCCAGCCGGGTGTCGTCCCCGCCGACTGCACTGGAGATCTCGGAGATCGAGCTGACCAGGTGGGACAGGTGGGTGCGGCGCGCAGCGAGCGCGTTCACAACAGGCTGGAGGTCCGCCGCGGTGAGGTCGAGCTGGTTCAGGCCCTTCGGCAGCTGGGTCGGAGCGTTGGTCAGGGCGACGTCCGACTCGGACACCAGATCGGTGATCGCCGCTCGCGACCGTGCGTCGAGGTTGTCCAGGATCTGCGCCGCCTGGGTGAACTCGTCGGTCTGGCTGACCGGGATCGTCGCGTCCTGCGGGAGCTTGCCCGCTGCCGGCGTTCCCGGGTTGAGGGCGACGTAGAGGATGTTCAGCGGTGTCTTCGAGCGGATCACCAGCCGGGCGTCCTTGTAGACCGTCTGGTTCTGGTCGATCGCGAAGCCGACCCGCACGCCGTCACTGACCGGCTTCGCCGACGTGATCCGGCCGACGGTGACGCCGGCGATGCGGACCTCCTGACGCGCCTGGGTCTGGACTGCCGGAGCCTGCGCGAAATCTGCGTAGAAGGTGTACGAGCTGGTCCACGGGGCCTTCACGCCGTAGTGGCTGAAGATGTAGGTACCGGCGCCGAGCCCGAGGACCAGGACGACACCGAGGATGACGACGTCGCGCATCAGTCCGGGCGCGTTGCGGATCCGCTGGAGGACCACGTTGAGGGCGACCATCTCAGCGCACCCCCGCCCTCGTCAGGAGCCGGTGGACCGTCGCGGGCTTGGTGATGCCCTTCTGCTGGAGCGCGAGCTCGAGGATGCCGGTCGGGCTGAACGGGAAGGACCCGGGCAGACCGTCGGTGATGCTCTCGATGCCCGCACCCGCCTGGAACGCCAGCGTCGAACCGCGCGAGTCCTGCGTCATCGACGCCCGGTTGATGTTGGTGGCCATGTACGCGAGCTCCTCGTAGAAGGTGTGCGTGCGCTGGTACGGCTCCGGGAGGTTGGCGAACCCGGGCGTGCTGCCGCCGCTCCACGGCTGCAGGATGAAGTCCGAGATCGGGCCCCGGAGACGGTCCAGCACGGGGCCGCGCAGGTTGTCCAGCACGGAGGTCCCGCCCGTCGCGACGGGCACGAGGTTGCTCACCGCAGGCTGGGCCTGCTGGAGCACTGGCTTGAGGTCGTGCACCACCGGCAGCGCCACGTCGAGCATCGGGTTCAGCGCGTCGACCAGGCGGGTGAGGGCGGGCGTGGCCGGCTGCAGCCGTGCTGCTGCGACCTGCAGCTTGTCGAGAGTCACCGAGAGGCTCGCGAGCCCGGTCTGGGCGCTTGTCACCGTCCCGGGCAGGTCGTGCAGGACACTGACCAGCTCCGGCGTACGGAGTGCCAGGACGTTGGCCGTGGTGTTCAGGTCGTTGCTGATCCGCTCGAGCTGCCCGTCGCGAGCAGTCAGCACCGCCGACGCGCCCTGCAGGCCGGCGACCAAGTTGGGCAGGTCGGTGGACGGGTTCGTGCCGCGGGCCGCGCTCAGGGCGACAGCGCCGGGACCCAGCACCGACGGCAGCGACTGCAGGCTCTGGGTCAGCGCCACCCGGCTCTGGGCCAGCGTGGGAGCGGCCTTCGCCAAGGTTCCCTGGACGCCCGCTCGTGCGGTCTTGGGCAACGCACCGAGGATGCTGTCCAGCTCGACCGGCAGCCTCGTCCGGGTGATCGGGATCTGACCGCTGAACGTCCGGGTCAGGTCACCGCCCGGCTTGAGGTCGACCGAGTAGCGACCCCCCAGGACGTTGACCGGCTCGATGCTGGCGGAGGGCTGGCTCCCGAGGAGCTTGCGGACCCCGTCGTCGATGCGCAGCTTCACGATCGCGTCGTTCTGGCCGGTGTAGCTGATCCCCGACACCTCGCCGACCGGGAGGCCGTTGAGCTTCACTTCCGACTTGTACTTCTGCAGCTTGTAGCTGCTCGGGAACACGGCACTGATCTCGTCCTTGCTGGACAGCGCCCCCTCGATGTCCGGCCGCAGACCGAGCACCGTGAACAGCAGCACCACGCACAGGATCGTGGCGATGCCCAGCGATCGCTTCTGGTTGGCACCAGGGAGCCTGAACGCTGCCTTCCGCCTGGACACGAAGCCGCTCATCGCTTGCCACCCCGGTTGTCGGTGATCGTCCTGTGGTTGTAGCCGGTCCCGGGCTTCGGGTAGGCCTCGCTCCGGTAGAGCGGGTCCGGGACCCCGGCCAGGCTGAACGCACCGGGCGCCGTCAGCAGCGCGGCGAAGTAGTGCTTGGAGTCGTTGCCCTGGAGGGTGCCGCTGAGCAGGGCGTTCTGTGCGAAGAACCGGCCGACGTCACCGGCGTACGGCGCGAAGGGTTCCAGCAGACCGGCCAGGCTGCCGACCGCCGCCGTGATCCGCGGGACCACCGGGCTGGCGTACGCGACCGTCCTGGTCAGGTCGAGCACGGCGGGTTCGGCGACCTTGGCGACGCCGGCCACCTTGTCCAGGGTCGGCGGTGAGGTGCGCAGGAAGCCGCGCAGCGATGGCGTCGCCACCCCGAGCGCGTTGCCGCCGGTCTGGAGGTCCTGCACCGCGACCTGGGCGTTGCCGAGCGGCGCCTGGAGGGTGTCGAGCGCCTTCTTCGCGTCGTACAGGGTCCGCGGAAGGCCGGCGATCGTGCTCTGCAGCGCGCTGCCCTTCGCGACGTCGAGCGCGGCGATGGTCTGGTTCGTGCTTCGCACCAGCGACCGGAGCTCGTCCTGCCGTCCCTGGAACCGCGACACCAGGGTGTCGGCGCTGCGCAGCAGTCCGGGTACGTCGGCCCGGGAGCTCGACGCTGCCGAGGCGACCTTGCCCAGGTTGCCGAGCAGGCTGGGCGAGCTCGCCAGGAACGAGTTCAGGTCCGAGCTGTGCCCGGCCAGCCCGTCCGACAACGTGCCGAGCGTGTCGTTGAGCGCGAGCAGGGTCGGTTGGTCCAGCGACGCCACGATGTCCTCGAGGGACTCCGAGCGCTGGGTCCGGCTCACCGGGATGACGAAGCCGCTCCCTGCTGCCGGGGCTTTGTCGGAGCCCATCGACAGCTCGACGTACTTCTTGCCCAGGGCCGACACGTTGCCGATGGCGGCGGTCGCGTCCTGGTGGATGACGTGGGTGCCCTCGAGGCGCATGACCACCCGGGCCGTGTGCTGCGGGGTGTAGGCGATGCTGGCGACCTGACCGATCCGGACACCGTTCTGCCGCACTTCCTTGCCGGGCTTGAGGATGCCCACGTTGGTGAAGTCGGCCGTCACGTAGGTGTAGCTGCGCCCGGGCAGCGCGCCACCCCGCTGGACGATGCCACCGATGACGGCGACCACGACCAGGGCCAGCAGCGTCACGACGCCGTAGACCACGCGTCGAGCGTCGTCGCGGTGGATCGGTTCGGGCCTCATCGGCCACCTCCCAGGAGTTGCTGGACGAGGTTCTGCTCCTGGCTGCTGGTCAACCCGAGAGCGCTCGTGAGCGAGTTGGACGACTGACTGGCACCGGCCGACTTCTTGCCGCCGAGCAGGCCGCCGAGCGTCCCGCTGAGCAGGTTGGTCAAGGTGCCTAGCCCGCCCGACCCCTTGGTGGTGGTGCCCAGGGAACCGGGCAGCTGGATGCCGAGCTGCGGCGGGATCAGCGACTGGGCGATGCTGTTCAGCGACGCCGGGCTCAGGTAGATGACGCCCCGGAAGTAGTGGCTCAGGCTGTCGCTGCCGTTGGTCGACAGAGCCCACTTGCGCACGAAGTCCATGACCCCCTGGAGGTTCTTGTCGAGCACCTCGTGGCTGAGCGGGTTGAGCGATCGCGCCGCCGTGGTCAGGTTCGGTCCGGACTTGCGCAGCTCGGCGACGACCGGCGCAGCAGCCTGGAGGAGCTTGTCCGCCTCCGCCAGCACGGGCTTCAGCGAGGCCAGCGCAGGATCGGCGGAGTTCGCGAAGGTCTGCAGCTCGTTGACCACCTGGCTCAGGTTCCCGGTGAGTGGCCGGATGCCCCTCAGCGTCACCTGGGCCGCAGCGGCGGTGCCGCCGAACCTCGCCAGAGTCTGCTGTGCCGAGGTCAGCGTCGAGGGCAGCTGCTCGATAGTCGCGGCGAGCGCGGCCTGCTGGTTGCGCACACCGGCGAGCAACTGCTCGGTGGAGGACACCAACCGGTTGAGCGTCTTCCCGTTGTCGTCGGCGAGCGCGGACGCCACCGGGTCGGTCGTGTCGACGAGGTTCGACAGCAAGGCGTTCTGGGCACTGAGCACCTTCGCGAGCGAGTCGGTGTTCTTCATGGCCGGAGCCAACGCGGCCAGTGCCTGCTGCACGTTCGAGCCGTTGCCGTTGAGACCCTCACCGAGCGTGGTCAGTACGGCGGCCAGATCGGCCCCGCGCGGCGCACCGAGGGTGTTCAGGACGTCCTGGATGTTCGTCGCGACCGACGTCTGCTTCGCCGGCAGGTAGTCCGTCGTCATGAACGGCGCCCGGTCGCTGCCCGGGGAGAGGTCGAGGTAGTCCTCACCGAGGAGGTTGGACGGGCGCACCGTCAGCGTCGCGTCCTGGTGCAGCGGCAGCACGCCCGGCTCGAGGCTGAGCGTCAGCTCCGCGTGCCGCTGGCTGTCCAGCTTCATCGACTGGATGGTTCCGATCAGAGCACCGGCACCGCGCACGCTGGCGCCGACCTCGAGCTGGCCGGCGTCGGGCATCGTCACCCGGAGCGTGGTGCGACCCGCGTCGCCCGAGCGCATCAGGGCGAGGCCGCCGACGACCACCAGTGCGAGCGCGGCCACTACGGCCACGATCCTGGCGGGAGACTTCTTCTGCGGGCTCATCGGATCGGATCCCCGTTCGCGTCCAGGACCGTGGTGCCGTTGGCGACGGCGGCGTTGGCGCCCGGCCCGGGCGCGTCCCACCGCGTCATGCCCGGAGGGATGATCCCGGTCGGGTTCGAGTTGAAGCTGCTGATCGAGGCCGGGACGAGGGCACGGCCGAAGTGGCCGGCGCTGTTCTTCGCGGAGAAGAGCGAGGTCCAGTTGGTCAGGAACCCGACGACCTCCGGGGTGTAGGGGCGCAGGAAGCTGACGGCGGGCTCCAGACGTCCCAGCGAGGTGGTGAGGTCGGGGATCGTCGCGACGCCCGCGTCCAGCAGGGCCGGGGTGACGCCGAGGAGCTGGCGGGCGGAGGCCAGTGTCGGACGCAGCGCGTTCACCGTGGGTCGCAGATCGGTGAGCACCGGGTTCAGCTTCGCCGCGACCTGCGGCAGCTGGTGGATCGCCGGCTGCAACGCCTGGATCAACGGCTGCGCCTGGTCGACCGCGGCCGGAACCTTGGAGAAGAAGCTGGTGGCAGCGGAGACCGTGCCGGGCAGGCTGTCGAGGGCCGAGCTGATCTCCTGCTGCTGGCCCGCTGCCGCGCTGACGAGCTGGTGCAGCTTGAGCAGGGTGTTCTCGGTGTTGCTCGCGCGTGCATTCATGCGGGTGGTGAGCGCGGTGAGATCGCTGACCAGCGACTTGATCGCGGGTCCGTCGGAGCCGATGCCGGCGAGCACGTCCCCGAGCGCGGAGACCAGCGGGCCGGCGGTCGCGGCGGTCTTGTTCAGGTTGCCCTCGTTGCCCTGGAGGGTCGACTGCAGGTTGGCCACGACCTTCTGCAGGTTCGCGCGGGTCGGTGCATCGAGACTGGCCAGCACGTCGTCGAGCGAGACCGGCTCGGTCGCCGCCCGGATCACCTTCCCGGACGGGAGCGCCGGGTTCTTCGTCGACCCGGGGACGATGTCGAGCGTGCGCGCCCCGATCGCGTTGCGCCACGCGAGGCTGGCTTGTGTCCCGGCGTGCAGGGGTACGTACGAGCCGCTGATCGTCGCCGTGACGACGGCCTGGCCGTTGACCACCTGGAGGTCGCTGATGTGGCCGACGGTCTGGCCGGCGATGGTGACGTTGGCGTTCTTGTAGCCGCTGTCGAACGAGGCCATCTGGAACCTGATCGTGTACGGGTCGCTCGTGATCCGGTGCACCCCGACCAGGAGCACCAGGACCGCCGCAGCGCCCGCGGCGAGGAGTTTCTTGCGTCGCATCGGGTCAGTCCATCCCCAGGGGGCCGTCGGCCTCGCCGGACAGGAACTGCCTCACGAACGGCAGCTCGGAGCCGAACGCCTCCTCGGCCGTTCCGTACAGCTGGCACTCGCCCTTCCACAGCACGCCGACGTAGTCGCTCACCGTGCGTGCCGTCGGGATGTCGTGGGTGATGACGATGTAGGTCCCACCCTTCTCGTCGTGGATCCGGCGGATGATCTGGGAGAGCAGCTTGGTGCGGACGGGGTCGAGGCCGGAGTCGGGCTCGTCGAAGAGCACCACGTCGGGGTCCATGACCAAGGCGCGCGCGAAGCCGGCGCGCTTGCGCATGCCGCCGGAGATCTCGTTCGGCGCCTTGTCGACCGCGGCCTCCAGACCCATGATCCGCAGGTTGTCCATGACGATCTCGCGGATCTCGTCCTCGGACTTGTCGGTGTGCCGACGCAACGGGAACGCGGTGTTGTCGTACAGGTTCATCGAGCCGAAGAGGGCACCGTCCTGGAACAGGACCCCGAACCGCTTGCGCAGCTCGAAGCGCTCCCGCTCCGAGACCCGCCAGATGTCCTGGCCGAAGACCTTGACCTCGCCGGCGTCGGGCTCGAGCAGGCCGACGATGTGCTTGAGCAGCACCGACTTGCCGGTGCCCGAGGGACCCAGCACGGTGGTGATGGCGTCGTCCTGGAACGAGATGTCCAGCCCGCGCAGGATGTGCGAGCTGCCGAACTTCTTGTGCACGCCCGAGACCTCGATGGTGTGCGACCCGGACTTGGCGTGAGCGCCGGGGCGGGTCGTCGGGTCGGCGAGGGTCGCGGTCATCGGTGGCTCCTGGGGAGTGGGGTGCACGGGTCGTGGGAGGTCGGGGCGCTGGGACGGGACTCGGTCATGTGCCGAACGCCTCCCCGCCGCCGTACAGGTAGAAGTTCATGGCGAAGATGACGGCCACCGTGCTGATCAGCACGAGGTTGACGAGCATCGACTGGGCGGTGGCCCTCCCCACGCCGACGGGGCCACCGCTCGCGGTGTACCCGTAGAAGACGCTGACCAGGGTGACGATGAGTCCGGTCACCGTGGCCCAGGTCGTGGCGATGATCAGGTCCCGCGGGCCCTGGAACAGCCACAGGATGTTGTCGTGACCGCCGGCCGAGACGGACTGCAGCACGGTGACGTAGAAGAACCTCGACGAGAGGAAGAACAGCAGCAACCCGGTGACGTAGACGAACGGCAGCGTCACCAGGGCGGCCGCCGCGCGGGTCGAGGCGAGGAAGGGCCGGGACTCGACTCCCATCACATCCATCGCGTCGATCTCGTCGCTGATCCGCATTGCGCCGAGCTCAGCGACGATGCCGCAGCCGTACTTCGCGGCCAGCACCCACCCGAAGACGATCTCCGTGATGCCCCGCAGCAGCGGGACCGAGGAGATCGCGCCGACGTAGCTCTCCAGGCCGAGACCCTCGAACAGGAACGTGCCGGTGATGCCGAGGAGGGCACCGAGCAGCACCATCATGAACAGGAGCACGGCCAGGTTGCTGCGCAGCAGCGCGCCGACCTGGCGCAGGCACTCGCTGGGGTACAACCGGACCGCCCGCGGGATCTCCCGCATCGTCCGCCAGCTGAAGCTGACCAGGTTGCCGGTGTCCTCGAGCGAGCGACCGATGCCGGTCTCCTCCTGCGGCGCGGCGGTCACCGGAACTCACCCAGCCCTGGGAAGAAGCCGAGCACGAGCGCGTTGTAGCCCAACTGCATCACGAACAGGCTGACGAACGAGATCACCACGGCCTGGTTCACCGCGCGCCCCAGACCGATCGCGCCTCCGGACGCGGTGATGCCCTTGTAGCAGCAGATCGCTCCGATCAGGAGGCCGGCCAGGAAGCAGTTGAGGATCAGCGAGACGACCTCGACCGGACTGAGCGTGCCGAACTCGAACTGCAACGAGTTCGCCGGTGAGATCCCGCCGATGAACATCGCCGAGAAGACCGAGCTGCCGATCGTGATGAGCTCGGCCGGAATCGCGAGCAGGGTGGTCACGATCGTGACCGAGACGATCCGCGGGAGTACCAGCGTGCGGATCGGGTCGATGCCCATGACCTCCATGGCATCCAGCTCCTCGCGCACCTTGCGGGAACCGAGCTCAGCGGTCATCGAGGCACCGACGACGCCGGCTACCAGCAGGGTCGCGACCCACACGGTGAAGGTCCGGGTGCTCTGCACGAGCAGCAACGGGCCGTAGAGCTCGTCCACGCCGGCCAGGTTGAGGAACTTCTGCGACGGCACCGAGAGCATCAGCAGGAAGCCGGAGAGCGCGAAGAAGATCGAGACGTAGGAACGCTTGATCGTGAACGCCATCTCATCGACCGTGTCGGACCAGTAGCCGGTGGGGTGGCGGACCGCGTCCCACAGCACCGTCACCAGCAGCTGGGTGATCCCGCCGGCCTCGACGAGCGCGTTGCGGACGGAACCCGGGAGGTACGCGGTCGCGCGACCGAGCCGGGTGTCGAAAGGACCGCCCGGGTCGATCGGCACGACGCCGACAGGCGCCGGTGTGGTCGTCTCCGTCACAGTGCTGCTCCGTTCCGCTCTCGCGTTTTTAATGCTGGATTAAAACTTAGTTCAGATTAAAAAACCATGCAAGAGCTCAGGAGGCGAGCAGGTCGACGCGCCCCTCGCGCTGCGCCAGGTCGGCGTAGATCGCGGGAAGCGCGGTCGAGCTCGCGAGGCCCACCAGGGTCGCGACGTCGTCGGTGGTGACGATCTGGCCGCTGGCGAGCGCGGCGTCGACGTTCAGGTGGCCCCGGAACAGCGCGAGTGCGGTGTCGGCGTGCATCGCGACCATCGGGGAGGGCGCGTCCCCCTCGTGGGTGAAGCGCACCTCGCGGCGGGCTGCGTCGACGTACAGGACACAGTCGGGGTCGACGACCCCGACGCGGAAGGACACCGGGCGCTCGTCGAGCACCGCGGACACGGCCGGCTGGGAGAGGGCGGACTGCAGGGTGCCGCCGATGAACCGGATGACTTCGTCAGGACAGGTGAGATACATCGTGAGCCTCCTGGTGGCGCCGGCGGCGGGAGGACCACCGGACACCGCTCACCCTGCGCCGATCGCGGGCGCGGAGAACCCGCGTAGATACGTAATTCCATACGTATGCCCTGGGTCACAGCCGACTGCGACGGGTAGCCTCAGCGTCACTCGCACCACGACAAGGGAACCCACCAGCGCATGCAGGACCCAGGCTCCATCCACCCCCTCCCGATCGAAGTCACGAGCTTCGTCGGGCGCCGTGCCGAGCGGCAGCACATCAGGGTCCTGCTCAACGATGCCCGGTTGGTCACGCTGACCGGATTCGGCGGCGTCGGCAAGACGCGGCTGGCGCTGAGAGTGGCCACGGACCTGCGTCGCGCCTTCCCGGACGGCGTCGCCTTCGTCTCCCTGGCCACCCAGACCGACCCGGACCTCGTGGCCCAGAGCATCGCGACCGCCCTCGGCCTCCAGGGCCGCTCCACGGTGGCGGTCACGTCCTCGCTCGTCGAGTACCTCAACGGCCGGACCATCCTGGTCGTGCTGGACAACTGCGAGCACCTGGTCGACGCCGCCGCGGTCCTCTGCGACACCCTTCTGCGCACCTGCCCCGGCCTGCGGCTGCTCGCCACCAGTCGGGAGCCGCTCCGCATCCAGGGCGAGGCGGTGCACCCGGTGGCCCCGTTGAGCATCCCGGGCCGCGACGATCTCGACGGCCCGTTGCTGGAGTTCGAGGCGGTCAGTCTCTTCGTGGACCGTGCCCGGTCCGTGGTCGCCGACTTCGAGCTCGACGAGGACAACCGCGGCCCGGTCGCCGGGATCGTGTCGCAGCTCGAAGGCATCCCGCTGGCCATCGAGCTCGCGGCCGGGCGGCTGCGTGCGATGTCTCCCGCGGAGCTGCAGCGCGACCTGACCAAGCACTGGGACCTGCTCACCCGCGGTTCCCGGGCAGCCCCGGATCGCCAGAGGACGATGAAGGCCTGCATCGAGTGGAGCTTCGACCTCTGCTCCGCCGAGGAGCAGGAGCAGTGGGCAGTCCTGGCGATCTTCGCGGACGGCTTCGAGATCGACGCCGCCCGGTTCGTGTGCCCCGACGTCGATGTCGACGACATCCTGCAGTCGCTGGTCGAGAAGTCCATCGTGATCGCCGAGAACCACCGCGGTCGGACCCGCTTCCGGATGCTGCCGCCGATCCGCTACCGCGGCTTGAGCCACCTGGCCGACAGCGGCGTCCTGGACGACGTCCGGCGCCGGCACCGGGACTGGCTCGTCGACTTCACCGCGCAGGCCAAGCAGGCGTGGCTCGGCCCCGACCAGGTCTCCTACATCCACCGGCTCCGGCTGGAGATGGGCAACTACCCCGCGGGCCTGGAGTTCTGCCTGAGCGATCCGGGTGGGCTCGAGGCAGGGTTGCGGATGGGCGCCGACCTGCTCGAGTTCGGCCTTGCCGACGGACTCTTCCGCGAGGGCCGCCTCTGGTTCGACCGCCTCCTGGAACGCCACCACGAGCTGAACGAGGAACGCGCGCTCGGTCTGCGGACCGCCTGCTGGTGGGCGGCGATGCAGGGTGACCTCGAGCGCGCCGCCGAGCTCCTCGAGGAAGGCCGGGGCATCGCCGAGAGGCTCGGCGGACACGTCCAGGTGCTGCTGACCCAGACGTCGGCGTACCTGGCGATGTTCACCGGGGACCTCGAGGGCTCGGCCCGGCTCTTCGACGAGGCCGTCGCCGGCCTCCAGCAGTACGACGACAAGGCCCAGCAGGCGCACTCCCACGCCCTGGCGGCGCTCAACCACACGTTCCGCGGCGACCCCGACGCGGCCCTGCTCTCGCACGAGAACTGCCGCAAGCTCACCGAGCCCGTCGGGGAGTCGTGGTACCTGTCGTACTCCTGGTGGATCGCCGGTCTCGCCTACTGGGTCCGCGGCGATGTCGCGGCCGCCGAAGGCGCGGAGCGCGAGAGCCTGCGTCTCAAGCGCAGCACCGAGGACCGGCTGGGGATCGCCGTCTCGCTGGAGGCCCTGGCCTGGATGTGCGTCGACTCCGACGTCGAGCGCGCCGCGCGGCTGCTCGGCGCCGCTTCCGGCCTGTTCGAGCGGATCCAGACCTCCACCGAGGCGCTGCCCGGGCTGCACGTGCACCACCTGGCCTGCGTCGACCGGGCCCGGACCCTCCTGGGACCCGAGAGCTACGAGACCCTGCACCAGGAGGGCGCCACGATCGGCCCTCTCGCCGCGATCGACCTGGCGCTCGCCGAAACCGCGCCCGCACCCCAGCGGCGCACGAGGTCCAAGGGCCGCAGCGCGTCGGTACGCACCGGACTGACCAAGCGCGAGCTGGAAATCGCCGGGTTGGTCGCCAAGGGGCTGTCCAACCAGGAGATCGCCACCTCCCTGGTGATCTCGAAGCGCACCGCCGAGACGCACGTCGAGCACATCCTGGTCAAGCTCGGCTTCAGCAACCGCAACCAGGTCGCCGCCTGGGTCTCCGAAGGCTCCGCGGGCTGAGGATCAGGCGATCGACTCCTCGGCGATCCCGTTGCGCGGCGCCAGCCTGCGCTTGTCGAGCTTCCCGCTCGCGGTGCGCGGGAGCCGCGCAGTGACCGTGATCCGGCGCGGCAACCAGTCCTCCGGGAATCGTTCGCGCAGGTAGACGGCGAGCTCCTCCTCGAACGCGGCACCCGGGCGCTGGTGGTCGGCGACCTCGACGTACGCGACGATCCCGCGCGCCACGCCCAGGTCCGTGATCCCCACGACCGCCGCTCCGGCGACGCCGGGATGCCCGACCAGGGCGTTCTCGATCTCACGCGGCACCACCAGCTCACCGGCGTCGCCCGCGAAGGCCTCGCGATCTGCCAGGTAGAGGTACCCGGCGTCGTCGAGGTGCCCGCGTTCCCTCAGGGACGCGCCGGACCCGTCGCGGTGGGTCCGCAGCCACCCCTCGTTGCCGGCGGCCACCGGGATCCCGTCGTCGTCTACGACCTCGAGGAGCCCGCGCGGGTCCCGACCCACCGAACCGGGCCGCGCGAGCAGACCGTCGGTGTCGAGAGCGGCGACGACCCCGAGCCCGGGACTGAGGAACAGCTGACGTACGACCGGGCCCCATCCGCCGGCGAGCGAGACCAGCGCGTCTCGCGGGCAGCTCGGGGAGCTCAGGACGGCGACGTCCACCGAGCCGACGCCGACCCGGTCCCAGATCGATCGCGGAAGCTTGGCGAGCCGGATGGCACCGTCCGGGGACAGGTGCACGATCGTCGCGCGGTGACCGGCGATCGCCTGCAGCAGCCGGTCCGGTGTGGCGCGTCGCAGGGTGACCACGGCTCCCCCTGCCGCGTGCACCGCGGCGACCAGCTGCGCCGAGACGGAGTCGGACACCGGGCACACGGTGACGAGCACACTGTCCGGACCGAGCGACGATGCGGCCGGGCCGAGGATGGCCGCCAGGTCGCCGGCGCCCGCTGCGCCGTCCGCCACCAGGAACGGCGTCGGCCGGCCCGTCACGGACGCCGTGTAGTGCAGGGTGCCGCGCGGCACGGCCGCACGGGCGGGCACCGCCGTGCTCCGGGCAATCGCCAGGGCGCGGTGGCCGACGAAGGCAGCATCGAGAGCGAACCGCGCCTGCACGTAGGGCGTCAGCGGGGGCAGCGACGTCGCCAGCTCGGCGTACCAGGCCGAGGCGACGATCACCCGGGCACCGCTG
>JACXTT010007192.1_pt1 | contig 15743 bp, 15 predicted proteins | sample 9270951 | NCBI WGS metagenome assembly JACXTT01 (sample SAMN15532306, study PRJNA645909) | rock metagenome | isolation source: weathered quartz diorite | place: Puerto Rico | collected 2017-06-21 | reverse complement strand
GGTGGCCGCGCCCAGGAACGCGCCGGTTCCTGAGCAGGCCATCAGCAGTCCGAGGCCGCGCTCGGCCACGTGGAGGATGTCGCGCGCGAAGAGCGGCACGAAGACCAGGAAGGGGAATCCCAAGATGCTGGAGATGCCGACCAGCAGCAGCAGGGTGGACATCGCGGGCCGCGCGAAGACGTAGCGGAAGCCTTCGGTCATGTCCTGCCAGACCGAGTTCTCGCCGGCGGGCTCGGGCGGCGGATAGTGGATGCGCAGCAGCGCCAGCAGCACGGCCAGAAAGCTCAGGCCGTTGAGTAAAAAATTCCCGGCCACGCCGAAGGCCGCCATGGCAAAGCCGCCGAGGGTGGGGCCGATGACGCGCGAGAGGTTGAACTGCGCCGAGTTGAGCGCGATGGCGTTGGCGAGATCTTGGCGCGGCACCAGTTCCGGCACCAGCGCCTGGTAACTGGGCGTGTTGAGCGACATGGCGGTGCCGGTGACGAAGGCCAGCAGCACGATCTCGGCGATGTTCACGCGCCCGGTGTAGCTGAGCGCGGCCAGGGTGAAGGCGCAGAGCATCATCACGGTCTGGGTGCGCAGCATGAGGCCGCGGCGGTCAGCGCGGTCGGCGATGACGCCTCCCAGCAGGGCAAAGACCAGCATGGGCGCGGAGGCGGCAAAGCCCACCACTCCGAGCCAGAAGGCGCCGGGATGTCCGGTGCCGATGACAGGGGCGGTGGCGCTGCGGTCAGCCAGCTGCAGCACCAGCCAGCCCTGGGCGACGTTCTGCATCCAGGTGCCGATGTTCGACAGAAAATTTCCCGCCCAGAACCAGCGGAAGTTGCGATGGCGCAGCGCGCGCACCACGCGCGGCATGGTGAGCGGCGCGGGCGGCAGCTGCGGGCAAACCGTTTCCTCGCTGGCCAGCCGCTGCAGCGCGCCCTGGTCCTCGCTGTTGCCGCCAGGGGCGGGAGCAGGGAACTCAGCGGCGTCGGACAGCTCAGTGCGCTCGTGCATTTGGTCCGGCATGCTTGCTGCTCTTAGTGTAAAGGGCTCCGCTATAATGGCGCGCGCATGGCTCTGACATCGGGGACCAAGCTCGGCCCGTACGAGATCCTCGCGCCGCTGGGCGCGGGCGGGATGGGCGAGGTGTATCGCGCGCGCGACACGCGCCTGGAGCGCGAGGTGGCGGTCAAAGTGCTGCCCGCCAACCTCTCCTCCGAGTCGTCGCTGAAGCAGCGGCTGGAGCGCGAAGCCAAAGCCGTCTCCAAGCTCTCGCATCCCCACATCTGCACGCTGCACGACATCGGCAGCCACGGCGGCACCGACTTCATCGTGATGGAACTGGTGGAGGGTGAGACGCTCGAGCAGCGGCTGGGCAAAGGGCCGCTGGCCAGCGAACAGGTCCTGCGCTACGGCGCGCAGATCGCCGACGCGCTCGCCAAGGCGCACAAGCACGGCTTCACCCACCGCGACCTGAAGCCCGCCAACGTGATGCTGACCAAGTCGGGCGCCAAGCTGATGGACTTCGGCCTGGCCAAGGTCTCCATGCAGGCCCCGCCTGCGGTCTCGAGCAGCGCCATGACCGCCGACCAAGCCAAACTCACCGCTGAAGGCTCCCTGGTGGGAACGTTCCAGTACATGGCGCCCGAGCAGCTGGAAGGCAAGGAGGCGGACGCGCGCACCGACATCTTCGCCCTGGGCGAGGTGCTCTACGAGATGGCCACCGGCAAAGCGCCGTTCAGCGGCAGCAGCCAGGCCAGCCTCATCGCAGCCATCCTGACCAAAGAACCGCGGCCCATGACCGAGCTGCAACCGCTCACTCCGATGGCACTGGAGCGGGCGGTGAAAAAGTGCATGGCGAAAGATCCCGAGGACCGCTGGCAGAGCGCCGGCGATCTGGCGAGCGAGCTGAACTGGATCGCGGAAGCGGGCTCGCAGGCGGGCATCGCAGCGCCGGCCATCCTGGGGCGCCGCCGGCTGGAGCGCGCGGGATGGGTGCTGGCGGCCCTGCTTCTGGTGGCGCTGGCCGCCGTCGCGGTGAGCGCGTGGCGCGAGAGTTCCCGCCGTCCGGCGGCGATGCACTTCCAGGCCCCGCTCTCGTTCCCGGCCAACGACCTTGCGCTCGCGCCGGACGGCCGCACCGTGGTGATGGTGGCGTACGCCGAGCGGGCGCACAACTACATGCTGTGGACGTACGAGGTCGGGAGCCGGAGGTCGGAACCGATGGAGGGCACGCAGGGCGCGTCGTATCCGTTCTGGGCGCCTGACGGCAGGAACATCGGGTTCTTCGCTGACGGCAAGCTGAAGACGGTGAGCGCATCGGGCGGGCCCATCTCGATGGTGTGCGATGCTCCCAATGGACGCGGCGCCACCTGGAACCAGGACGGGGTGATCGTGTTCGCTCCCGAGGCGCTGGGGGGATTGATGAAGGTCGCGGCCAGCGGAGGCACGCCGGTGACCGTCTCCACGCCGGACGCCTCGCGCTCGGAATCAGGACACCGCTGGCCGGTCTTCCTGCCCGACGGCAAGCATTACATCTACCTGGCCGCCAACTTCAGCGACAAGCCGGGCATCAATGCGCTCTTCATCGGCGCGCTGGGCTCCGACGAGAAGCACATGCTGGTGCACGCCAGCGCGAACGCAGTCTACGCCAAGCCTGGCTACCTTCTTTACCTGCGCGACAAGACGCTGGTGGCGCAGCCGCTGGACCTGGGCCGCTACGAGCTTACCGGCGAGCCGCGGACGCTGAGCGACGAGGTGCTGTACTTCCCGCAGGTCTACCGCGCGGTCTTCGATGCCTCCAGCAACGGCGTGCTGGTGACCCAGGTGGGCAAGGGCGTGTTCCAATCGGAGCTGGCGTGGTTCGACCGGGCGGGAAAACAGGTGGGCAGCGTCGGCAAGCCGGCGTGGTATGACAACCTGCAGATCGCGCCCGACGGCCGGCGCGTGGCCACCGACGAGACCGATCCCGACGGCCGCAACGTGGACGTGTGGGTGCACGATCCGGTGAACGGCACAGCGGCGCGGCTCACCTTCGATCCCGCGCTGGACATCACGCCGGTGTGGAGCCGCGACGGCAGGCAGCTCATCTACACCTCCAACCGCAGCCTCAATTTCCATCTCTACGTGAAGAACGCCGATGGTTCCGGTTCCGATGAAGAGATCGTGGGCGCGGCGGCGGAGCAGATGAACCCCACCGACTGGTCGCGCGACGGCAAGTACATCCTCATCCGCAGATCGAACCAGCTATGGTATCTCACCTGGCCGGAAAAACAGATGAAGGCGCTGCTGCAATCCAAAGCCGTGAATCGCAGCGCGCGGTTCTCGCCCGACGGCCGCTGGGTGGCCTATTCCAACAATGAGGCCGGCAGCAGCGAGGTCTACGTCTCGCCGTTCCCGGGATTCAGCGGAAAATGGCAGGTCTCGACGCAGGGCGGGCAGGAGCCGATGTGGCGGGCCGACGGCAAGGAGATCTTTTATCTTTCGCCGGACGCCAAGATGATGGCGGCCCCGGTGGTGGCGGGCACGACGAGTTTTCAATCGGGCACGCCGGTGACGCTGTTCCAGACCCGCCGCCGTCAGCCGGTCTCGTCGCAGGACATCGCCTCCTACGGGGTGAGCGCCGACGGCCAGCGCTTCCTCATCGCCACCAAGGTGGACGAGGCCAACACCACGCCGCTCTCGATCACGCTGAACTGGCCGGCGGAGCTGGAAAAATAAGACCTCAGCTTGCGTGCGCCGCTCTCCTTGTGCCCTGCAGCCGTGGCGCCGCATAGCGAACCAGGACCACATTCAGGAAGATGGAGATGAGCGAGGCCATCAGAGTGGCGTTGTAGAGGGCGGCATCCACCAGGCGGGCGTCGCGCGCCACCTGCACCAGAACGTAGGAGAACTCGCCGATCTGCGTCAGCCCCACGGCGATGAGCAGCGCGGTGCGCAGGGGATAGCGGAAGAGCAGGGCCACCAGCGTCCACACGGCGAGTTTTCCGAAGATGATGAGGGCGAGCAACACCACCAGCAGGATGGGGCGCTGGAAGAGCACCTTGGGGTCTACCAATGCGCCGATGGTGACGAATAAGAGGGCCACGAAAACGTCGCGCAACGGCAGCAACTGGGCGAGGGTCCTGTGGGCGTAGTCGGAGCCGCTCACGATGATGCCCGCCAGAAAGGCGCCCAGCGCGAGCGAGAGTCCTACGGCTTCGGTGACCGCCGCGGTGGCAAACCCCAGCGCCACCGCCACCAGCACGAACAGCTCCTGGTTCTCCGTGCGCGCGATCCTTGCCAGCAGGCCTGGCACCAGCCGGGCGGCAAGGAAGATGACCGGTGCGATGATGAGCAGCGCCTTGGCGATGCTGAGCGCGGCGGCGAGCAGGTTCTCCCGGCTGAGTGTGGTGAGCGAGGGCCGAAGCACGGTGAGGATGACGACGGCGAAGTCTTCGACCAGGGTGATGCCGATCATGGCGCGGCCGTGCTCGCTCTGCACCTGGCCGGCATCGAGCAGCAGCTTGGCCAGAACCATGGTGCTGGCCACGCTGATGATGGCGCCCATGGCGATACCCGTCGCAGTGCTCAGGCCGAAGAGCCAGCCCACGCCCACGCAGAGCGCCATGGAGAGCAGGATGCCCAGCGGCCCGCCGATGAGGGCCAGCCACTTCACCGGAACCAGGTCGCGGGGCGTGAACTCGATGCCGACGGAGTACATCAGCAGGATGACGCCGATCTCGGCCATGGATTCGAAGGCGTGGATGTCGCTCACGGTGGGGCCGGGGGTGAAGGGCCCGATGAGCATGCCTCCGGCGACATAGCCGAGGATGAGCGGCTGGCGCAGCAGGCGCGCCACCAGGCCGCCCAGCAGCGCCGCGCCGAAGACGTACGCGAGGTCGTGAAAAAACACCCCGCCGCCCATCATCGCCCCTTTCCCTGCGCGGCCGTGCGCGCATCCAATGAAAGCGTTTCTATAGTGTAAGCTAGTCGGTTTGCCATCCAGGGAGAACCCATGCCGCGAACGACCGCCAGCCTGCTTTGTCTCGTGCTGATCGTTTCCACCCTCGTGCCTGCGCAGCAGGCCGCCGTCGCCGCTGAACAAGTCATCGAGCAGAAGTTCCTGGCCGTGCCCGATGCCCGGCTGGCCGAGGAGCATCTGCGCACCCTTACCATCGCGCCGCACATCGCGGGCTCGCCGGAGGACCGCAAGACCGCCGAGTACGTGGCGCAGAAGTTCCGCGAGGCGGGGCTGGAGACCGAGATCGTGGAGTACAGCATCTGGATGAACCTGCCGCAGGAGATCAGCGTGGACATCCTGTATCCCAAGATCGCGCGCCGCCACGCGCCGCGGCCCGAGCACGTCGCCGAAGATCCCTTCCAGGACGACCCGCGAGTCACGCCCGCCTTCAACGGCTACTCGCCCTCGGGCGACGTCGAGGCGGAGGTGGTCTATGCCAACTATGGCCGTCCCGAGGACTTCAAGCGGCTGGAGGAGATGAAGGTCGAGGTGAAAGGCAAGATCGTGCTGGTGCGCTATGGAAAGAACTATCGCGGCGTGAAGAGCTATGTGGCGCAGCAGCACGGCGCGGCCGGCGTGATCATCTATTCCGACCCCATTGACGACGGCTACTTCAAGGGCGACGTTTATCCCGCCGGGCCCTGGCGTCCGGAGACCGCGGTGCAGCGCGGCTCGGTGCTCTACAACTTCATTTATCCCGGCGACCCGACCACGCCGGGCACCGCCTCCACCAGTAACGCCGAACGCGTGCCGCCGGAGAAGGCCGCGAGTCTGCCGCGCATCCCCACCACGCCGCTTTCCTACGGCGATGCCTCGGCCATCCTCGAATATCTCGAGGGCAAAGCATCGCCGCGCGAGTGGCAGGGCGCGCTGCCCTTCACCTATCACGTGGGCCCCGGGCCGGTGCGGGTGAAGATGCACCTGAAGCAGGACTACAGGATGCGCGCCATCTGGGACGTCATCGGGACCATCCGCGGCAGGCAGTCGCCCGACGAGTGGGTGGTGGGCGGCAACCATCGCGACGCGTGGGTCTACGGCGCGGTAGATCCCAACAGCGGCACGGCGGCGATGCTGGAGAGCGTGCACGGGCTGGGCGAGCTGCTGAAGTCAGGCTGGAAGCCGAAGCGCACCATCGTGATCGGCAGCTGGGACGCGGAAGAGGAAGGCCTCATCGGGTCCACCGAGTGGGGCGAGCAACACGAACGCGAGCTGGCCAAGGCGGTGGCTTACTTCAACATGGACGTCGCGGTCTCCGGCCCCAACTTCACCGCCTCCGCGGTGCCCAGCCTCAAGCAATACCTGCGCGACCTGGCGAAGGACGTCCCCGGCCCGGGCGGCGCCAGCGTCTACGCCGACTGGCGCAAGCAGAAGCCGAAGAAGGACGAGGACTCGGCGCTGGGCGGCGGGCAGGACCATCCGCCCAACGCGCCCGACGCGGACGTGAGGGTGGGTGACCTGGGCAGCGGATCGGACTACGTGGTCTTCCTGCAGCGGCTGGGCGTGCCTTCAGCCGACGTGAGCTCGAGCGGCGATTACGGCGTCTATCACTCCGCCTTCGACGACTTCACCTGGTTCAAGAAGTTCGGCGACCCGAATTTCCTTTACGAGCAGCAGATGGCGCGCTACTTCGGCCTCGAGCTGTTGCGCATGGCCGACACACACGTGCTGCCGTATGATTACGCCGTCTACGGACGCGAGATCGGGGTCTATCTGGAGACGGCGCAGAAAAAGGCCGACGCTGCGTTTCCCGCGCAGAAGCTGGACTTCAGCGCGGCGCAGGCGGCCGCGAAGCGCCTCGCGGCAGCCGGGTCGAAGATCGCCTCGGTGCAATCCGCGCCGCCGGCGGATGCCGCCGCGCTCAACCAGACGCTGCGCGAGGCGGAGCGCGCCTTCCTCATGCCCAGCGGATTGCCCAACCGTCCGTGGTACCGGCATGCCATCTACGCGCCCGGGGAATACACCGGCTACGCGGCGGTGGTCATCCCCGGCGTGAACGAAGGGGTGGACGCCGGCGACCGCGCGCGCGCCGAGCGCGGGCTGGCCGATGTGACCGACGCCATCAACCGCGTGGCCGGAGTCCTGGAGTCGTATCAGGGACAATGATGCTTGGAGGTGGACCATGAAGTTTGTCATCCGCATCGTGATGTTGAGCGCGCTGCTGGTTGGTTCGGCAGCGCTCGCCAAGGAAAAGAAACCCGTGCGCGCGATGGAGTCGGCGAACCTGGAGCAGGGCGCATGGAGCGACATCCCCGGCGTACCGGGCGCGCAGATGAAGCCGCTGCACGCCGAGCCCGGCCGGGCCCCCACGGACCTGATCATCCGGCTGAAGAGCGGCGTCTCATCGCCGTGGCACTCCTCGGTGGAATCCATCTACACGCTCGCTGGCGAAGGTGAGTTCTCCATGCTGAAGACGGGCGAGAAGACCAGCGCGCATCCCGGCGGCTTCATCCGCATGCCCGCGAACATGGTCCATAAGGTGCGCTGCGCCGGCCAGCAGGACTGCGTGGTGTTCGTGCATACCGCACTGCCCTTCGACATCCATATCGTAGATGAGCACGGCAAACCGGTGGCCGAAGCGAAGCCGGCGAAGAAAGGGAAGTAGCCATGACGATCGCATCCCGCATTATGCTGGCATCCGCCGTCTTCGTCGCGGCGGCCCTCCTTGCCCAGGAAAAGAGGTCCGCGGGCGGCGCAGAGGTGATTAGCATGGACCAGGGGCAGTGGACGGACGCCGCCGGCCTTACGGGCGTGCAGAAAAAGACGCTGCACGCCGAGCCGGGACAGGAACCGACCGACATGATGGTCCGGCGGAAGAGCGGCACCTCGACGCCCTTGCACTGGCACTCCTCGGTGGAGTCGCTCTACGTGCTGGCCGGGGAGCATGAGCTCATCCTGAAGAACGGCGAGAAATTCAGGGTGCGCGCCGGCGGCTTCATACGCATCCCGGCGCGCGCCATCCACCGCATCCGCTGCGCGGGCACACAGGATTGCGTCACCTTCGCGCACACCGGCGCGCCCTTCGACGTGCATTACGTGGACGAGAAGGGCAAGGAGATCGCCCGGCCGAAGTAGCACGCGCGCAAGCGCGGGGGCTTATTTGATGGAAGTGAGCTTCTGGACCAGCTCGCTGTAGTCCTTCTTCTCCAGCCCGTGGACCTGCTTGTTGTACTCATCCACCTTGGATGAGTAGTTCATGGAGCAGAACTTGGGCCCGCACATGGAGCAGAACTTCGCCTCTTTGTAGTAGTCGTCGGGCAGGGTCTCGTCGTGCATGGAGCGCGCGGTCTCGGGGTCGAGCGAGAGCGCGAACTGCTTCTCCCAGTCGAAGGTATAGCGGGCGTAGCTGATGGCGTCGTCGCGGTCGCGCGCGCCGGGGCGCTGGCGCGCCAGGTCGGCGGCGTGGGCGGCGATCTTGTAGGCGATGATGCCGTCCTTCACATCTTTTTCGTTGGGTAAACCCAGGTGCTCTTTGGGGGTGACGTAGCAGAGCATGGAGGCGCCGTGCCAGCCGATCATGGCCGCGCCGATGGCGCTGGTGATGTGGTCGTAGCCGGGCGCGATGTCGGTCACGAGTGGGCCGAGCGTGTAGAAGGGCGCACCCATGCACCACTCCACTTCCTTCTCCACCTGCTCCTTGATCAAGTGCATGGGCACGTGGCCAGGGCCTTCGATCATCACCTGCACGTCGTGCTCCCAGGCCTTCTTGGTGAGCTCGCCCAGGGTGCGCAGCTCGGCGAACTGGGCTTCGTCGCTGGCGTCGGCGATGCAGCCGGGGCGCAGGCCGTCGCCGAGCGAGTAGGAGACGTCGTACCTGGCGAGAATCTTCGTGATGTCGTCGAAGCGCTCGTAAAGAAAATTCTGCTTGTGGTGGTGGGCCATCCACTGCGCCAGGATGGCGCCGCCGCGGCTCACGATGCCGGTGATCCGTTGGGTGATGAGCGGCAGATACTGGATGAGCACGCCGGCGTGGATGGTCATGTAGTCCACGCCCTGCTCGGCCTGCTCCTCGATGACCTCGAGCATGACACTGGCGCTCAGGTCCTCGACGCGCTTGACGCGCGAGATGGCTTCGTAGATGGGCACGGTGCCGATGGGCACCGGCGAGTGGCGCAGGATGGCTTCGCGGATCTCGGGGATGTCGCCACCGGTGGAGAGGTCCATCACGGTATCGGCGCCGAAGTGGACGGCGGTGTGCAGCTTGCGCAGCTCCTCCTCGATGTTCGAGGTGACGGCGGAGTTGCCGATGTTGGCGTTGATCTTGCACAGCGAGGCCACGCCGATGGCCATGGGCTCCAGTTCGGGATGGTTGATGTTGGCCGGGATGATCATGCGGCCGGCGGCGACTTCGTCGCGCACCAGTTCGGGCGCGAGCTGCTCGCGTCGCGCCACGTACTCCATCTCCTCGGTCACCACGCCCCGGCGCGCGAAGTGCATCTGGCTGAAATTGGAGCCGTCACTCTGCCGGGCAGCTTCGCGGCGCTTGGCGATCCACTCCGCCCGCGGCTGGGGGACGTTGCCGTTGGCTGCGGCGTTTCCGTTCTTCTCCTGATCCGGCATGGCGGCACCATTATACGCGCCGAAGGTGATCGCCAGGACGCCTCCTTGCAAGCCTTGGACGCGCGCGGTTCAGGAGGCCAAAGACGGCTGTACCTGCCGCTCGATCTGGGCAACCTTTCCGGAGCGGCGAGAGACTTCCAGTTCGTAGAAATTCTGCAGATTCAGCCAGAACTCTGCGTTGGTGCGGAAGTAACGCGCCAGGCGCAAGGCTGTCTCTGCCGTGATGCCGCGCCGCTCATGCACGATATCGCCGATGCGCGTCGCGGGCACGTGCAGTTCGAGCGAGAGCCGGTTCACGCTAAGACCGAGCGGCTTCATGAAGTCTTCGCGGAGAATCTCGCCGGGATGTACAGGGGGCATCAGCGTTCCAGTCTTCTTCATCTCGGTCCAACTCCTTCTGCTAGTGATAGTCGGTGATCTCCACCTCAAAGCAATGGCCACCCCGCCAAACGAAACAGATGCGCCACTGATCGTTGATGCGGATCGAGTGTTGTCCCCGCCGGTCGCCGATCAGCTTCTCCAGCTGATTGCCCGGGGGCGATGCCAGGACCCGCAGTTCTGTGGCTGCATGAAGCTGCAGCAATTTCCGCAGAGCCACACGCTCGATGGAGCGAAAGCGCTTGCTGCTTTAGTAGTGAAACAGCGCTTCCGTATCTTTCGAGGCAAAGCTTCGAATCACACGGTAAGGATACTATGGAAAACATTATATGGCAACCGTATACCGGTCAGCGTTCGGCACCATGTTCGACGGGCTGCGGGGCGCAAGCTGGTCCGCGACCCATCTTCCTTGTAGGTTGTCCGTCCAACCGGCGTTCCCTATAATCGCTGGCCACTCCGCACGAGGTACGAGATTAGGAACGGGAGGTGGGATCATGGACATGAAGATCGAGATCGTGGTGTTGCCGGTCTCCGACGTGGACCGGGCAAAAAGCTTCTACCAGAAGCTGGGCTGGCGGCTGGATGCCGACTTCGCAGGGGATGAGTTTCGGGTGATTCAGTTCACGCCGCCCGGCTCCGGGTGCTCGGTGATCTTCGGCAAGAACGTGACCGCGGCTGCGCCGGGCTCCGCCCAGGGCCTGTACCTGATCGTTTCCGACATCGAGGCAGCGCGCAAAGAGCTGCTCGGTCTCGGTGTCAAGGTCAGCGAAGTGTTCCACAGCGAAGGCGTGTATGCCGGCCCGGACGAGCCCTACCTGTTTGGGCGGCGCCGGGTGAACGGCCCCGACCCCGAACACCGCAGCTACCGCTCGTTCGCCTCCTTTCGCGATCCGGACGGCAACGGCTGGCTGCTGCAGGAGATCACGCAGCGCCTCCCCGGCCGGTGATGGCGGGCAAAAGGAGGGACTACTCATGGACGTCGCGGCCCTGGCAGAACTTCTGCACGAAACCGAACAGCACCATGGTGCGTATGAAAACACCCATCCCAAACACAACTGGTGGGATTGGTACGCTCCCTATCTCAACGCGCGCCAGCAGGGGAAGACGCCGGAAGAGGCCGCGGCCGCCGCGGACCTTTATATGGAGAAGCTGCGACAAGGCGCTTCGCGATGATCCCGCATGGATGTTCCAACCACGCTTCAGCATTGACGCCAGACGTCTGAAGCTGGCCGCTGTCCTTTCGTCACGTTCCTGTGACCGCCGTCCTTGACCGGCGCCTCCGACTCTCGATAGAGTTTCACCATGGCACGCAGGAACTACATCGGCTTCGCCGCGACCATCGTCATCATCGTGCTCTCCCTCGGCTACCTCGCCTGGACGGGCGTGGAGGAGAGCAAGGACTACTACGTCACCATCGCCGAATTGCGCCAGCAGACCCAGCAGGGCGACGCGGTCTACAAGAAGCGGCTGCGCGTGGCCGGGAACGTGGCGCCGGGCAGCATCCGCCGCAAGGGCACCAGCGTGGAGTTCACCCTGGTCGAGGAGAAAGAGACGCTGCCGGTGATCTACGCGGGCACCGAGCCGCCGCCGGACACCTTCAAGGACGACGCCCAGGCCCTGGCCATGGGCCAGATGGGGCGCGACGGCGTCTTCCACGCCACCGGCATCCAGGCCAAGTGCGCCTCCAAGTATGCGCCCAAGCCGGGCGAGACCAAACCTGGCGCGCGGCCGGCACCGGCTGCCTCGGAACCTGCCAAGTCGGGCACGTAGCCGCAGTCCAAACCACGCGATTCTGTAGAATGATGTGCCGTTGAGCGGAAGGCCGCGCTTGTCCACGAGCACACCATCCCAGCCCGCCGTCGTACTCGAGAACGTCACCAAGCTCTTCGGTCGCTTCGCCGCGTTGCGTGAAGTCAGCGCGCGATTTTCAGCGGGCAAGCTGTGCGCCATCTTCGGCGAGAACGGGGCAGGGAAATCAACGCTGCTGCGCATCATCGCAGGCCTGGCCAAGCCGACGCAGGGCTCGGTGACCATCACCGGCGCCGGTGATGGCGAGGCCGTGGCGCGGATGATCGGCTACATGGCGCACGCCTCGCTGCTCTACGACGAGCTTTCGGCGACGGAGAACCTGCGCTACTTCGCCGCGCTCTACGGCATCCACGACGAGAAGATCTGCAGCGATGTGATCACCTGGGTCGGGCTCGACCCCGCGCTGCCGCGCGCCGTGGGCGACTACTCGCAGGGCATGCGGCAGCGGCTCTCGCTGGCGCGCGCGCTGCTGCATGGGCCGTGGCTGCTGCTGCTTGATGAGCCGTTCTCCAACCTCGACCCGGCTTCCGCGCAGAACATCGCGAAGGAACTTGGCCGCATGCGCGACGCCGGGCGCACGCTGCTGGTGGTGACGCACCAGGCGGTCCATCTGGAAGGAATCGCCGATGAATCCATCTGGATCAGCGGGGGACGCATCGCGCGCCACGAAGCCGGTGTGGGCGCGGCGCAGGGAGCGCAGGCGTGAGCCTTTTCGCCATCACGCGCGCGACGCTGGCCAAGGATCTGCGTCTCGAATGGCGCTCCAAGGACGCCCTCAATGCCATGCTGTTCTTCGCGCTGCTGGTGGCAGTGATCTTCAGCTACTCGTTCGAGCCCGAGGCCGAAGAGGCGCGGCGAATCGCCGGAGGTCTGCTTTGGGTGGCGATCCTTTTTTCCGCCACGGTGGCGCTCAACCAGACCTGGGCTCGCGAGCTGCGACACCATGTCCTCGACGCCTTCCGCGCCTCGCCCGCGCCCGCCAACGCGCTCTTCCTGGGAAAGACGCTGGGCAACTTCATCTTTGTGCTGCTGCTGGAGGCGTTGCTGGTGCCGTTGTTCGTCGTCTTTTACAATCTGCGCGCCTTGGGCGACGCATGGCTGCTGCTCCCCGTGGCGCTTCTGGGCGCGTGGGCCCTGGTGGTGAACGGGACGTTCTTCGCGGCGCTCTCGGTGCGCACGCGCAGCCGCGAATTGATGCTGCCGCTGCTGCTGTTTCCCATCTCCATCCCGGCGCTGCTCGCCATGGTGGCGGCGACCACAGCCATCCTGGCGGGCGACGCCTCGCCGCGGCTCCCGCTTACTTTCCTCGGTGTCTACGATATAGTTTTTACCTTGATCTGCCTGCAACTGTTCGAGACGGTGCTGAGCGTGGAATAAACGGGCGGGAGCTCATGAAAACAGAAACCCATAGGCAGAACACAAAGGACACGAAGGGATTCACGAAGGTCACAATGGAAAAAGAGGAACCTGGCCGCCCATGAACCCGCGCGTGACCATCTTCGCGCTCGCTGTCTTGGTGGCCTTGAGCTATGGGCTCTACCAGGCCATGGTGGTGGCGCCCACCGAGCAGTCCATGGGCGACATCCAGCGCATCTTCTATTACCACGTGCCCTCGGCCTTTGTTGCTTTCGCCTGCTTCTTCGCCAACGCCGTGGCCAGTGTTTTGTACCTCATCAAGCGCTCGCCCGGGGTGGATGCCTTCGCCGTCTCGACCGCCGAGCTGGGCGTGGTCTTCTGCAGCGTGGTCCTGGTCACCGGGCCGCTGTGGGCGCGCCCGGTGTGGCTGATCTGGTGGACCTGGGACGCGCGCCTCACCAGCACGCTGCTGCTCTGGCTCATCTATGTCAGCTACCTGCTGCTGCGCCGCTTCGCGGCCGCCGGGCAGGCGCCGGTGCTCTCGGCCGTGCTCTCCGTCTTCGGGGCCATGGACGTGATCTTCGTCTACTACTCCATCCAGTGGTTCCGCACCCAGCACCCCTCGCCGGTGCTCACCGGCGAAGGCTATCTCGATCCGGCGATGAAGGTCGCCTTCTGGACCAACGTCGCGACGTTCTTTTTCTATGCCTCGCTCATTCTCTGGTTGCGCATCCGCATGGAGCGCACCGCGCAACAGGTGGAGCAGCTGCACGCCCTGCGCGCACAGAAGGGAGGCGACTGAGATGCGGGACATGATGACGCGCCATCTCTACCTCGCCTACGCCGCGACATGGCTCATCCACATCAGCTATGTGCTGTATCTCACCTTCAAGGCGCGCAAACTGGCGCGGGAGATCGAAGAACTCAAGAAGTAGGGCTGGATGGCGCCTGCGTCATGCTTCGAACATGGCGCTGATCTCGCGCGAGCTCGCGGCCTCGCTGGCAAACGTGAACGTCCCATGCTCGCGCATCTCGCGGGCGGCGCGCAGGAACGCGCCCAGCGCGGCGCGGCAGAGGGCGCTGCCCGCGCTGATGCGGCGCACGCCAATGGCCTCGAGCTCCGCCTTGTTCAGCAGGACGCCCTGCAGCCCCATAAGCACGTTCACCGGACGGTCCACTGATTTCACGACCGCAGAGATATCTTCTTTGCTGATCAGGCACGGCGCGTAGAGGACGTCGGCGCCGGCCTCCTGATAAGCCTCGAGACGCTTGATGGTGTCCCGGAGATCCGGCCGGCCGTGCAGGTAGTTTTCGGCGCGCGCGGTGAGCGTGAAGGGGAAGGGAAGCGCGCGCGCAGCTTCGACTGCGGCGCGGACGCGCTCGGCCGCGAACTTGATGTCGTAGATGGGATTTTCAGATTTGCCCGTTGCATCTTCGATCGAGCCGCCGACCAAACCCGCCTTGGCCGCCAGGTGAATGGTTTCCGCAACGAACTCCGGCGCATCGCCGAATCCGTTCTCCAGGTCGGCGCTGACCGGCAGGTCGGTGGCCGAGGTGAGTGCGAGCGCGTGCGCCAGCGTCTCCTCGCGGCCGACGGTGTTGTCGCGCATCCCCACCGAGAACGCGTAGCCCATGCTGGTGGTGGCCAGCGCCTCAAAGCCGAGATGCTCGAGGATGCGGGCGCTGCCGATGTCCCAGGGGTTGGGGATGATGAAGGTCTCTTTACGTTGATGCAGTGCGCGGAAGGCTTTGCCTTTTTCAGCTTGGGTCGGCATGGGGATCACCTGGCTGGGATTTACTTGATTGGATGAACGAGACTGCTACCTGGATTTTTCGACGTAAACGCGCCGCCCGGCCTCGAGCGTCCTGAGGACCTCTTCTTTCTCCGCCGGCGTGTTGTATCCGGTGTGCGCGCCGGCTGCGACGATGAGCCGGGCGATCCAGGCGACAAAGTATTTCGCGTCCTCAGGCGAGCGCGGCGGCGTTCCACCGACCGTGACATAGACCGGACTGGTGGTGGCGTAAGGATAGATGTCGAGGACCTCGGTGTCGGACTTCTCCGCCCAGGCGCGCAGCAGGCACCATCCGCTGTGAGAGAGTGTGATCGTGCCGCTCGCGTCGGCTGAATCGCGGGCAGCGTTCCTAGGGACCTCTTTCACCACTTCGCCGTTGCAGACGATCTGCAGCTGGTCCACGGGAACGAGCGAACGCATCGCCGCGGTGAACCTCACCTCGCTGGAAGCGGGCGGCTTCACTTCGCCGCCGGGCGACTGCCCGCCCAGCGTGAAGCGCAGCAGCGGCCCGTTGGTGGCGAAGGTGCGGCCGCGCTTGAGGCCCTCGAGCCACGCCGGCATCTTCAGCGGGCCGCGCGGCAGCTCCACATAGACGCGGTTCAGTCCGACCGGGCCGCGCAACGAGGCGTAGTTGGTCATGGCGTCGGTGCCGGCCGCGGCCGGGAGGCGGAAGCCGAGGTTGAGCAGCTTGTACCAGACCGCCGCCGAGGCCTTGTGGTCGTTGAAGCCGATGACCTCGTAGTAATCCACCTTGCCGAGCGCAACGGCAACCGGGAACTCGCTGGTGAGCGTGGCGTCGTGCTCGGGGCCGGGGGCGGGGGCGTGGGGGCGCACATTTCCCCCCAGCGCGTCTTGGTTCTGCC
>JACXTT010007191.1_pt1 | contig 15748 bp, 11 predicted proteins | sample 9270951 | NCBI WGS metagenome assembly JACXTT01 (sample SAMN15532306, study PRJNA645909) | rock metagenome | isolation source: weathered quartz diorite | place: Puerto Rico | collected 2017-06-21 | reverse complement strand
TAAGCAGCCGCTGTACCAGCAGCTGATCCGTTCCGTGCGAAGCCATGGTTAAGAAAGTCCCGCCCAGCAGCCCGGCCCAAAAGGTAAACGGCACTGTGAAATCGAGCTTGAAAGAAAAGAGCCTGAACTTTCCCGCCGCACCCGCGGTGGCTGCGATCGTAGGCCAACCACCCGGGACCAGCCTGAGCAACATGTAAGCTGCCAGCAAAGAGCCGCCAACATAGATGATTAGTTGAATTAAGTCCGTCCAAATGACCGCCGCGATTCCGCCTTCGAATGTATAGACGAGAGTGAGTAGTCCGACGATCACGATCGACCAGAGCCACAGGTAAGGCAGGTTGGGCAGACTCGCGCCAATCACCGCGGCCAGAACGAGCGAGGCTGAGAAAATGCGAATACCTTCGCCGGTCGCGCGCATGCCGAGGAATAGCGACGCGGCAAAATTCTTGGTCTGTGTGCCGAATCTTTGTTTGAGCAGTTCGTACGCCGTCAGGAGGTCGCCGCGGAAGTACGCGGGAATGAAGATCAAAGCGATGACGACGCGCGCAATGATATAGCCGAGCACGACTTGCAAGTACGCAAAGTTGCCGCCCTGTTCCGGCTTCGCATAGTTCGCATACGCAATCGCGGGAACGCCGATGAGAGTAATCGTGCTCGTTTCGGTGGCAACTATCGACAGGCTGATGATGATCCAGTGAGTGTTCTTCGCGCCGACAAAATAATCTTTGACCGTCCGCTGCGAGCGACGGAACATCACTCCGAACGCGGTAATGCCGGCCAAATAGGCCAGCAGGACTACATAATCGATAGCCGAGAAACCCATCTCAGTTGTTGCTCAACAGAGTCACCGCGTCGGTGATCACGCCGCGAGATTCGTTCAAAGCGCGCTCCGCATCAGCAAACGATCGGCCGCTCTTCTTCATAACGATCGCTGTCGGCAAGCTTCCCTTCGCATCGTCGAGTGCGGCTTCGGCGTCTCTTTCAGTCAAACCTAATTCAGACTCGAGAATGCGGAGAGCGCGCGCGTGCAACTTCACATTGCGCGTCTGCACATTGGTCATGCGATTGCCCGTGACGTAACCCAGACGAATCATCGTGGCAGTCGAAAGCATATTCAATACCAATTTCTGCGCCGTGCCGGCTTTCATCCGCGTCGATCCGGCAATTACTTCCGGTCCGACGACGGGGATGATCGGGATTTCTGCCGCGTTCGCAATCCTTGAATCGGGCACGCTGGTAATCGCGATCGTCACCGCGCCAATTTCCTTCGCATGATTCACCGCGCCGACCGTGTAAGGCGTCCGACCTGAGGCGGCTATCCCCACCAAAACATCCGCACTCGTGAATCCCCGGTGATCGAGATCGCGCGCTCCGGCCGCTTCGTCGTCTTCGGAAGCTTCGACTGCGCGATAGCACGCATCGTATCCACCCGCAATGATTGCTTGAACTAAGTCAGGCGAAACGCCAAACGTCGGCGGGCATTCTGAAGCGTCCAACACGCCAAGCCGTCCCGACGTTCCCGTCCCAATGTAGAAAAGACGCCCACCTTTTCCAAGCCGGTCGACAATTTCATCGACAGCTTTCGTAATCTCAGGCAGTACTCGATTGACGGCTTCGGGCACGCGCGCATCTTCTTCATTTATCAAACGAAGAATCTCTTCAGTTGGTAAAGAACTGATTTGCGCAGTGCGCGGATTCTCTTGTTCGGTTAGCGGAATTGCGTCTATTGACTGCGGCATTGCCGAAAAGGTAACCACGAGGAGCGATTAGACTGCAACCGGCAAACGGTGCAGATGCTGTTGGGCCATGCGGCCGGCGGCGATGGTAGGTGAAAAAGCCGGGTTAGCGATGAAAGCTTTGCGGGCCACGCGCAGCACTTGCTCGCGCAGAGGCCGAATGATCAGTTCGCCCGCAGCGAATACCCCGCCCACAAAAGCGATTTGAAAGCGTTCCTGTTCCAGCTTCAGTTTTCGGATCACCGTGACCGCCGCCCTACCAAGTTCAGCGCCGGCCTCGTTTAAGATCTCACGCGCGACCTCATCGTCCTGTCGCGCCGCTTCAATCACTTGCTTGCTGAATCCCGCGATGCGGTCGTTCGTCATGGTCGGCGCATAGATCGCCGTGGCCAGATCATCCGGCGTCGCGACCTGGAAGAATTCGCACGCAGCCTCGGTCAGACACGTCTCTGGTCCACGACCGTCGGACGCGCGCGCTACGGATTGCAAGGCGCGGCGCGCAATCCAGGATCCACTGCCTTCGTCGCCCGCGACCGGCCCCCAACCACCGGCAGAGGCACGCTTGCCTTGACGGTTGATTCCCACCGAGATCGATCCGGTACCCGAGATGACTACCACGCCGGCATCTCCATCCGTCGCGCCATACAGAGCGATCTCTCCGTCGGTCACCAGTTCAATATTTTCAATGCCAAGAGTTTCGACGAGAACAACCTGCATGCGCGCGCGAATGTCCTTGCGACGCACTCCGGCGAGTCCCACTCCGGCAGCCACGAGATCGTCGCGATGAATGCGAGCCGCAGCACAGGCCTTGTCGACCGCCTCACGAATCGCGGTGGCGCCGTTACTGATGCCCACGCGCAAGGGATTTGACGGCCCGGCCGAGCCTTCACCCAGCACCCGACCGTTATCCAATACGGCAGCACGCGTGCGAGTCCCGCCGCCGTCTACACCGACAACGAATTGTCGTAACGGAGCGAGTCTGCGGGGCGTCATCTCAATAGTCTTTGCGGTCATCGCCATTCACTAGTTCGATGCCCGGTTGAGGTTCGGAGATTTCTATTCTAGGCAGCGCATTAGCCATAATGGAAACTAAAAGATCTTATTCCCGTAATAACTCACATTGATGTAGAGTAAGACTATGGACATCCGACAAATAAAGGCGTTTGTGGCAATTGCCGAAACCGGGACCTTCACTGCGGGGGCGGCGCGCGTTCACGTCACCCAAGCTGCGATTAGCATGCAGATTCGACAACTGGAAACCGAAACGGGTGCCCAACTTTTTGTACGAGCTCCACGAAAAATAATTTTGACCGAGGCGGGCGAGAAGCTGCTCGAGCGCGCGTACGTGATCCTTCGGGAGCACGACGCGGCTCTGGAAGAGCTGGCCGCATTGACGGGCGCGCATCGCGGACGATTGCGAATCGGAACCGCGTCATCAGGAATAAGTGGGACCCCGCTCCCCCAGATGCTGCGAGAGTTAAAGCAACAACACGCCGGCGTGGAAGCTTCAGTGGTGTCCGGAACCAGCGAGCAGCTCGTGCAACAAATCCTGTCCGGTGAACTTGATGTCGCGTTTGTTTCGCTCCCGGTCGAAGCCCGCGGCATACAAACCGAGTTATTGAGCGAAGATTCATTGGTAGCTATCGCCTCGCCTCGACACAAACTCGCCAGGCAAAAGGTCGTCAGCGCTTATGCGCTGGCCGGCGAGAAACTCATCCTCGGTGAACGCGGTGGCAACACTCGACGCCTGCTCGATCAGTTTTTTTCGCAAGCGGGAGTATCACCCAAAGTAAAAATGGAATTGAGTCGGCTGGCCGCGATTAAGCGCATGGTCGAAGAAGACATGGGCGTAGGCATCGTTCCGTTGCAATCGGTGACCGAAGAAGTTGCCAAAGGGACTTTAGTGCGTTGGTGGATTGAAGGTGCCCGAATCAATTGGGAACTTGGATTGGCACGCCTGGTCGGCGGGTATGAATCACCGATCCATCACACATTTTTACAACTCTGTCGCGAGCACTTCAGCAAACCCGTAAGCCCACCACCGCGAACCAAACCTAAGCCAAAGAAGAAAGCTGCGACAAGTTAATTCCCGCGCCTCTCATTCATCGCTGAGATCATTTTTTCAATATCATCTTCGTTATTGAAGAAGTGCGTCGCCACGCGAATTCCCTGAGGTTTTTCGGTGACAATTACGCCGCCGCGGAACAGGTGGCGGGTCATACCGGCAGGATCATCGACCGCAACTAACGTTTCAGCCGACCTCGAGTTTTCATCCGCCAGCGGCGAAAGAACTGTCCAACCACTGGCAATCAACTGGTTAGTCAGATAACGATTCAATTCAAGCACGCGACTCTGAATGTTTTCGCTGCCCACCTCGCGTATTAGATCAAACGCGGCGCCTAACGAAAATATTCCGGCAAAGTGCGGACAACCCAATTCAACGCCCGCGGCGGCGTCGTGACGTGGGCGGAACTCATCATTGCGCATCGCAAACGGATCTTCGACGCTCAGCCAGCTAATCGATCGCGGCATCGATTGATCCAGCACTTCCCGACTCAGATAAACAAACCCAGAACCGTATCCCGCCAAGAGCCACTTATGACCGGTTGCACACAGCGCATCGATCCTCATTCGTTTGACATCGATTGCGAATGCACCCGCTGATTGACTCGCATTTATCACCAACGCATGGCGCCCTTTGATTTCACCGAACGCCTGTGGATCGATACGACAGCCGTTAGAGAACTGCACATGACTCAACGCGATGATGTCCGTCTTTTCCGTCATGGCCTGCTGAACATCTTCGACATGCACTTCGCCCTGGACCGCCTTTAACAGATGCACGGGAATCCGCCGGTGCATCCACGGCAAAGTGGTTACCGGAAACTCCAGTTCACTGGAAATGATTTCGCCACGATCTTCAAGCGCATCCACAATCAGGTTCATTCCCTGCGAGGTATTGGTGGTGAAAGCAATCTCCTCCGGCTCGGCATTGAGGTAATCCGCGACTTTCTTCCGGACAGCTTCACGATCGGCGAGCCAGCGATTCCAATGCACATCGCCATCGCGCATCATCTTTTCGTAATAACCCGCCGCCGCCGCTTGCGAGGCCATTGAGACTGGTCCCGCGGCCGCGCTGTTGAGGTAGGCAAGGCGCTCAGTTACCGGAAATCTCTTCCGAATCTCGTTCCAATCAATCACGCAAAAGCGAAGATACCCCAGCAACCGGATCTTTCGAAAACATGGATCAGGTCCCACGGCCGATTCAATCAACTTCTGAGGAGAAAAGTCTGGCGCTGAAACCGTGCTCGGTGCTAAAGTTAGCCGTCACTTTCAGGCCAAAGCAATCGTGATTGGCCTTCGTCATGACTGGCTACAAAGCTGAGGTCGCTCCGGAACCCAGACCGCGGACTCATTGCCCGCTTACCGCATTACCTTCTAATCCCGAAAAATGACTGATAATAAAGGCCGCGAATTCTGTCTTGTTGTCGAAGGCGCTTATCTAACCGAATCGGAAGCGGAGCACGCTCTGCGCGATCCGTTCATCGAAGACTGGGTCGAGCAGCACGGCCACTTCAAGATTCACAACATGGACGACATCCAAGTCACGTCCGGAGTGACGCTGGGATCGCTTGGCGTGGTCATGATTGATGATCGCATGTTTGAAATCGCCAGCGTGGACGCGGATCACCCGCTGACCGAACACAAGGCGAAGAGCGTCGCGGAGTCTTTGCGTCGTCAGGATATGTTCGATGAGATAAACGTCGAACCGCGCGAGGAAGCATAAGCGGTTACCGGATGAGTACAAGCCAGCCATCGCCCATAAAATTTCTCGACGATCGCATCACTGTCATCGTCGGCGACCTCACCAAACAAGATGTCGAAGCAATCGTGAATGCTGCGAATTCATCTTTGCTGGGCGGTGGGGGAGTGGACGGCGCAATCCATCGCGCGGGCGGTCCGGTGATTCTGGAAGCCTGCCGAGACATTCGCCGCACGCGGTTTCCGCAAGGCTTACCTACTGGCGAGGCAGTGATCACGACTGGCGGAAATCTGACCGCGCTCTATGTCATTCACACGGTCGGCCCAATCTATGGTGAGCAAGGCGGCAAAGAAGCTGAACTCCTCGCTAACTGTTATCACAACTCTCTAACCTTGGCGGTTGAAAAGAACCTTTCGTCAGTTGCCTTCCCTTCCATCTCGACCGGTGTCTATGGCTATCCGCGAGCCGAAGCCGCCGAGATTTCGTCCCGTACCATCGAGAACTTTCTCGCAACGGACAGGCAGTTGAAGGAAGTGCGACTGGTTTTCTTTCGCGAGGAAGATGCGGAAATCTTTCTCGCCAATCAGAAGTTTAGCGAGTAGTGTCAGAAGCCCGACCGTCAGGGAGGGCAACACCGGAATAAGAATAAGCCGCAGATTCACGCTGATAAGCACACAGATAAGATCAAAGGGAAGTGCTTTTCATACTTATCTGCGTAAATCTGTGTTCATCTATGGTTCGTTCGTTCCGTTATGGCTGCCCTCCTCCCTGACGGTCGGGCTTCTGACACACTGTTGACGCGACAGACTATTTTCTGCAAAATCACGCATTCTCATTGGCGGCGATGGCCGCCTTACTTTTGCCCTGAGACCTGCGAATTCAATGATCCCTGACATCCAGAACGAGCTGAAGACATCGGCCGCCCCTGTTCGTGAACTGCCAGCCACCCTGAAGGCACTCGAATCGCTATCGTGGAATTACTGGTGGAGTTGGGCGCCTGATGGCGCCGAAGTCTTTCGCGATCTCGATCCGAACCTGTGGCAGCAATGCGAGCAAAATCCGAGGTTGCTGCTCAGCCAGGTAGCCGATCTGCGGCTAACACAGATGGCGGCTGATCCCGATTTCGCCGATCGAGTCCGGAAGCTGCACGAACGCTTTGTCGCTTACCTGGCCGCATCACGTCCGTGGTCCAAGCTTCAGTTGAAGGATTACATCACGCGGCAAACACCGATCGCGTATTTCTGTGCAGAGTTCGGCGTGCACAATTCGCTGCCGTTGTATTCCGGCGGGTTGGGCATACTCGCGGGCGATCATCTGAAGTCCGCCAGTGATTTGAATCTGCCGCTGGTCGCGGTCGGTCTGCTCTATCGCTTTGGTTATTTTCGCCAGCGCATGCGCCGTGATGATTGGCAGGAAGAGCAGTATCGCGAAAACCACGTCGACGAACTAGCGCTGCTAAGCGTCGATGACGAGCAAGGTCAGCCTGTACTGATTCAGGTGACCATGCGCGGGCGCGTCGTACACGCGCGAGTCTGGCGCGCCGAGATCGGTCGCGTGCCGCTGTATTTGCTCGATACAAACGTTCCGGAAAACGATCCGATCGATCGTTTGGTCACGGGTCATCTGTACGGCGGCGATCGGGAAACGCGTCTGGTGCAAGAGATGATGCTGGGCATCGGCGGCGTGCGCCTCCTGTCCAGTTTGGGTTTCGAACCGTCGGTCTTTCATCTGAACGAAGGTCACTCGGCGTTCCTGACATTGGAACTGGCGCGACGCGTAATCGAGCGCGACCGCCTCAACTTCAACGAAGCCGCCCAGCGGGTGCGCGAACGCTGCGTGTTCACCACGCACACTCCCGTGGCCGCGGGTCACGACGAATTCGATTTGGGGCTGGTCGCAAAGGGATTCGGCGCCTGGCCCCAGACTACGCTCGGTTTATCAGCCGAGGAGTTCCTCAATCTCGGGCGCGTGGATGGCGAGTCGAACGATTCGTTCGGACTAACGCCGCTGGCCCTGCGCATGTGTCGTTCAACCAACGGCGTCAGCCGGAAGCATGGCGAGGTCTCACGCGAGCTTTGGCACAAGATGTGGAAGGATCGCTCCGTAGAGCAAGTCCCGATCACTTCGCTTACCAACGGGGTCCATCCTTCAACCTGGGTAGCGCCGTTACTGCGGCGTCTTTACGAGGAGAGTGCCGGCGAGGACTGGGTTGATCGCGCGCGCGACAATAGCGTCTGGGCCTACGGCGTCGAGAAACTTTCTGATGAGGAACTTTGGCAGGCGCACGAACTCTTAAAGCAGCGTCTGGTCGCATTTGTTCGCGATCACTCATTCGATGCGCGGCTGGCGCGGGGTGAAAGCGAAGATCACGTTGAAGCCGCGCGCACGATGTTTGATCCAAAGGTACTGACGATTGGTTTTGCGCGGCGGGTCGCTGGCTATAAGCGCTGGGATTTATTGTTAAGTGATCCCGATCGCCTCGCCGCTCTGATCAACGACGCTGAGCGGCCAATCCAGTTTGTGTTCGCAGGCAAAGCGCATCCGCAGGACGAAGGCCCCAAGCAGATTCTGCAACGCCTGCTTGATTGGCATCGTGATCCGGCTGTCCGTCAGCGTGTCGCTTTCATCGAAGACTACGATCAGGAAATCGCGCGCCAGATGGTTCAAGGCGTGGACGTTTGGATGAATGTGCCGCGCCGTCCGATGGAAGCGTCTGGAACCAGCGGAGAGAAGGTCGCGATCAATGGAGGATTGAATTTTTCAGTGCTGGATGGCTGGTGGCTAGAGGGCTATGACGGTGATAACGGCTTCGCAATTGGTGATTTAAGCGAAACCGGCGAGGCTGAAATGGACCGCGCTGACGCTGAATCAATGTATCGCGTGCTTACGGATGAAGTGATCCAGCGCTTCTACGAACGTGATGCTGGCGGACTTCCACGTCGTTGGATTTCGATGATGAAACGGTCCATTCAAACGCTCGTGCCGCGATTTAGTAGCGATCGGATGGTGGCTGAATACGCGGAGAGGATTTACTAGAGAGGCTAGAGGTTAGAGGCTAGAGGTTAGAGGTTAGAGGTTAGAGGTTTTACTCCCTTCCCGGCTCATAAGTTACTTATAAGTTTAAGAGATCATCCCTCAGGTTTCAGGCGCGACATAGGCCGAACTAGCAGACTCGGCTCTGAACTCGCACTCCAGCCAGCTCAACGTATACCCTCTAACGTCTAACCTCTAGCCTCTTACCTCTACCCTCTGGATCAGGTCCTCGGGCTTCTGACACTCCTCGCTTCGTTGTAAACTATCCCACGAATGAAGTACTGCTCGATCTGCAATCAAAAATTCGAGGACACCATCAGCTTCTGTCCGACCGACGGCGAAGTCCTCGAGGAAGACCCCGGCTCACTCGTCGGCTCTGCTCTCGACAACCAATATCAAATTGAAGCGCTGCTCGGCAAAGGTGGCATGGGTGCGGTCTATCGCGCGCGCCACATCCTGTTAGGTGATCGGGTCGCGATAAAGATTCTCCCACCCGAGATGCGCAGCAATACCGAGTGGCTGCGTCGATTTCAACGCGAGGGTCAAGCTGCGCGCCGCTTTCGGCATCCCAATGCGGTTACCGTTTACGATCTGCGCACGTCGGCCGACGGGACGATTTATCTCGTAATGGAATATGTCGAGGGGAACACTCTCGATGGCGAGCTGAAGAAGCGTGGCAAGTTTTCTTCGGCTGAAGCGCTGACCGTGATGTCTTCAATCATGAGCGTGCTGAACGCGGCCCACGAGATGGGCGTCGTCCACCGAGACCTCAAACCTGAGAACATCATGATTGGCAAGGCTTCGACTGGTGGCGAGCCGGTGGTGAAGCTGCTCGATCTTGGGATCGCGAAACTTCGCGAAGTCGCCGGTGCTGAGAAGACCGGCAACACGAACCTAACCATCGCCGGACAGATGCTCGGCACGCCTTATTACATGTCACCGGAACAATGGGGTGAGTTGCCTGAAGATGGCAATCCGGAAATCGATGGCCGCGCGGACATCTACAGCCTCGGTGTAGTGATGTACGAAATCATCGCCGGACGTCGCCCATTTGTTGGCATGACGCTGCCCGAATTGCGCCGCGAACACATTCAGGTTACGCCGCCACCGTTGCACGAGGTTGTCGCCAGCGTGCCGGAAGGATTCAGCCGCGCTATCGCTCGCGCCATGGCCAAGGATCGCAGCAATCGACAAGAAACTGCGGGAGAGTTTGAGCAGGAACTTACGGGCGCTTTGTCTGCGCAAGGCCTGCCGACGATGGTTTCACTCGCAGATATATCGTTGACGCCTGCAGAGCCGAGCGCTGGGCGCGGGGTTAATACGTCGCCACATCAAACGGCAGCGACTCTGGTTACTGGTATCAGCGACATGAATGCCGCCAAAGCGGACGAGCAAAAGATTCCGAGTCAGGCCGCGACGATGCCCACTGTCATCGCCCAACCTAAGCCCGCACAGTCGGTCGCGCCCATGACCATTGCCACACCACCACCGGCTGTTGCTCCGCAGCCAGCCGCACCGCCGCGGCGCGGAAACTCTTTATTGTTCGCCGGCCTTGGCTTGTTGGTTTTGTTGTTGATTGCGGGAGGCGGTGGGTACATCGTGATGCACACCGTGATGAATAAGTCACCCGGCACGGCCTCTTCGAATGGTCCAACCGCTAACGCGGGAGTCGCCGACGTTGCCGCGGGCCATGAAGTTGGACGCTTCTGGCTTCAGGTCAACGATCCGGCGAATGCCGTACGCGCGGGTGAAGCGGTGACGATGACCGCCGGCCAGCAATTCAAGTTTCATTTTTCACCGAGCGAGAACGGCTACCTGTACATCATCGGCCCCGGTCCAACCAACGCGCCCACCACGTTTCTGACGGCAAAGCCCGCTCAGGATTTCGGCGTGGTCAGCAATGAGATCAAGAGTGGGGATGATTTTATTTTTCCCCGGGACACCGGAAAAGCCAATAATTGGATGAACCTCGACACCAAACCGGGCAGTGACGAGTTCACGGTAATCTTCTCTGGCCGGCAATTGAACAGCCCTGACTTCCTGAACGCCGCGGCGCTTCACGAGCTTAATGCCGACCAGCAAAAGCAACTCTCGGATTTCCTGGCACAAGCGAAGGCGAACTTGCTCGGCACGGAAGTCATCAAAACCGGTGCGTCGCCATTCGTCTCAGTTAAAGTCCCCCAAACTGCGTCGGAAGGCGCGCCCATTGCTTTCAAAATCAAGATCGATCACAAGTAACTTGCCAGTTTTGAGTTTTAAGTTTTGAATTGATGGGAGTTTCAAAAATGATCTCGAAGACTCTAATCACACTTTTTGCTCTTACATTGTTCATCGGCGCCTTAGTCATTGTCAGCGCGCAACAAGATGAAGATGTACGTGGCGCATTTCTGAGTTCACGGCCCAAGACAACGAACGCGAATGCTCCGCGGCGCCGACGACCACCGCGACGCGTGAACCCCAACAACTCCTCAACTGCCGCGAACGCCAATCTCGCGAACACCAATAACAAGTTCGCCAATACCAATGGTTCATCGCGCGCTCAGAACGGAAACATGACCGCGCCCATGGAAGCGATCGGCCTCGGTTACACGCTGTACCTGCGCGACGTGAACGGTCGCGCGGTGCGCGTTGAGCCGACGCGCGAGTTCCACAACGGCGATCATATTCGCATTTCGCTCGAGCCGAACGTCGACGGTTATCTCTACGTCTTTCATACCGAAGGCGACGGTCAACCCGAGATGATTTTTCCCGACTCGCGACTTGAAGGCGGAGAGAACTGGATTGCCGCGCACGTGCCCATCGATGTTCCTTCGACCGTGGAAACTGATGAGCGCCTGCGGTGGTTTCAGTTCTATGGCAATCCGGCGACTGAGCATCTCTTCGTGGTCGTGACCCGTGAACCTTTATCCGACGTACCGATTGATGAAGCGCTGGTGAACTACTGCACGGCGAATAAAGACAAGTGTCCATGGCACCCGACGGTTGATGTGTGGACGCGAATTCAGCAAGCGGCCAAAGCCGAGGTCAAGATCGTCACGACCAACACGGCCGGCCAGACCCAAACCGAGAAGGAACAAGTCGCCACGACGCGCGGTCTCGGTCTAGATCAAACCGCGCCACAGCCATCCGTGATTCGGATGACCGCATCAACGAAGGCGCCGGTGCTGGTCACGGTAATGGATCTGGTTCACAAGTAAATGGGAGTGGGCCGCCTAAAGGCGTTCTTTTCTAAAGATGAAATTCAAGCTGCTGTTTTTCTTTGTGTTGTTTGCGGTTTTCTCGACGTTCGCATTGCGTAAACCGATTCGTGTTTCAGCATCCGTCGCCCCACAAACCGACGCCTCGACTTCCCTCTCCCGCGGCCGTTCATTGTTGAAGCAAGGTCACGCCGATCAGGCGCTGCCCCTCCTGCAATCGGCATTAACTTCTTTCACGCAGTCGAGTGATTTGCGAGGAATCGCGGCCGCTGAAGATGCGATGGGAGATCTCTATCTAATCCAGGGTCAGTACAAAGTGGCGCTCGACCACTACAGATCCGCCTATCAATCGTTCACCGTCGCAGCCGGTAAGGATCAAACCAATGCGGCGGCGGCAAACAATGTCTCGAGCCGCATTAACTCAACCGCGGGCGCGGCCAGTGAGACGGCATCGAGTACCCTCGACAATGGATTCAATGCGAACCTGATGCTTGCGAAGATCGGCGATACGAATTACCGGTTGGGCCAAATGTCAGAAGCGAGCACGGCTTACTTCATGATGAATGTGAAGAAGCCTGAAAGCGCCGCAGCGAAAGTCTCGCGTCGTTTCGGAGGCTTGGGTGGCATTGTCGGCAGCATCTCGACTGGACGCGTGGATATTTCGACGCCGACAAGTTCGGCAATTGGTCTGCTCGAAGCGAAGAAAGAACTCGACGAATACCGGATCGCGATCGTCTACATGACCTTTGAGTTGGGCACCGGTCGCATCGCGTTCGCGAACAACGATCTCGAAACCGCGCGCAAACATTTTCAGAACGCGCTCGATGCCGGCAGCGGCGCGTTACCAGTCGTCGCTAAACTCGGCCAGACCCGGAGATTTCGCGCGGCGGCGCGCACCAGCCTTGGTGACGTGGCCCTACGCGAAGGCCGCTTCAAAGATGCGGCAAAGATGTTTAGCGATGCGGCCGACGCGGCAAAGAAAGACAACCGACTCGACCTGACGTGGCCCGCGCAACGTGGCCTCGGTCGCAGTCTCTGGCTACAGGCGGCGCAGGAAAAGGCCGGGAATCAGATCAAGATGCGCGAGCAGGCGCTCGATGCTTATCGCGAAGCTTTAAAGACGATTGAAACGATCCGCGCCGGCAGCTTGCGCGCGGATGAATCCCGCACCACGTTCATTGCCACGACGAAAGATGTTTACGACGAAGCGTCCGCCGCATTCGCTGAAATAGCGTTGGCCAACTCAGCGTCGGCCGGAGCATTGTCGGGCAAGGCTTTAGATTACGCCGCGGAATCGTTCCGCATCGCTGAAGCCGGTCGCGCGCGTTCGCTGCTCGACATGCTCGGCGAAGTTCACGCGCAGATAACTGAAGGTATTCCGGCTGATCTTCTCAAGAAGAAGCAGGACAACCTCGATCGACAGCAGGCGATCGCCGAACAACTCACCGGTATTGCGCTGACGGGAAATGACAAGCAGAAGCCGTCGGACCTAGAAGAAGAACTCGACAAGCTGCAAACTGAATTCGATCAAATTGAAAATCAGATTCGGACGGCCAGTCCAAAGTACGCCGCGCTGACCGCGCTGCAACCGCTGTCGCTCGCCGATGTGCAGCAGAAGGTTTTGGATGACAACACGGCGCTGCTTGAGTATGCACTGGGGAGCGACGCGTCGTATTTATTCGCAGTGAATCGCGCGGGCGTGTCGTTGTTCAAGCTGGCGCGGCGCAGCGACATCGACAAACTTGCTACTGACTTTCGCTCGTCGCTAATCCCGCCAAAGCTCCAACGCCGCATCGTCGGCATCGATGTCGCCGCGGATCAGCAACGGGGGCTCGGCATCGTGGAAGGTCCATCCGAGGACCTCGCACCATTTGTGGCGGCCGCGAACGCCCTCTACAAAGCCGTCATGGAACCCGCTGCTTCAATAGTGGCCGACAAGCGAATCCTCATCGTCGCCGACGGCACGCTCAACTACATTCCGTTTGAAGCGCTGCTGAAGAACACGGAGGGTGCCGACTATGCGTCGCTGAATTACGTGATTAAGACTAACGAGATCGCTTACTCGCCTTCCGCATCAGTGATCGCGGCAATCCGGCAGGGTTCGACGACGGGCGGCAAAGCAATGCTGATCGTCGCCGATCCTGTTTTCAGCGCCGACGACTCGCGGGCGAAGGGAGCCACGGGAGTAACAGCGTCTGCGGAAACACGTGGTCTCGGACTGGGGCTTGAAAGCGCAGTAAACGACGTCGCGGGTCCGGACGTGTCGGCATCGGCGGGGTTTCATCTCGCTCGCTTGTCCGGCACTCGAATCGAAGCTGACGCGATTGCCAGGCTCGCTGTTACCAACAAGCCCGATGTCTGGATGGATCTGAACGCCAACGAAGACAACGTGCGCGCACGAGATTTATCGAGCTACCGATATGTTCATGTCGCCACACACGGTTTGCTTGATGCCGCACGTCCGCAATTCACCGGCGTCGTTCTCTCGCTGGTGGGCAACAGGTCGAATGACGGCTTTCTGCGCACCGATGAGATCTTCAATTTGAAATTGGGCACGCCATTGGTGATGTTGTCGGCCTGCGAGACGGGACTGGGCAAAGAGAAGCGTGGTGAAGGGGTGATCGGCTTGACGCGCGCCTTCATGTACGCGGGCGCACCCACCGTGGGCGTCTCGCTTTGGTCGGTTGCCGACAAGTCCACAGCAGAACTCATGACTGATTTCTATAGACGGTTACTAAACCCTACGCCCTACACCCCACCCCCTGCGGCTTTGCGGGATGCCCAACTCGCGATGATTAGCGGCAAGACGTACAGCGCGCCATTTTATTGGGCGCCATTCGTTTTGGTGGGCGAGTGGAAGTAAGCGGAGCACGCATCCTGCGTGCGGAGCGCGAAAACAAATTAGCCGCAGATTAACGCGGATCAGCGCGGATATTTTCTCAATCAAATCCGCGTCTATCGGCGTTCATCCGCGGCTAAATGCTTTCGCCCAGAATGCCCTATGGCGTGGCCGTCAGCGTGAACGTCGCCGCTGGCACGGTGCTCTTCAAGTCGTAGCTCTGAATATCCAGATCCGCTAACGGCTGACCCTGCAAACGCGTGATGATGTGAAACGGCAACATCATGCAGTCGGCTCGCCGATAGTCGCTGCGCTGTTCTTCGATCAGGACCTGGCTGCGATAACGCGTCGTGATTTTGTCGATCAGGAAACTCTGCTTGTTAATCCAATAGCGAACTGTGTCGTCCGCGTTGAACTTAACTTCGACGACGTAGTCGTTGCCTTCATCGGCCTGCCGCGCGGTAACTAGTTGACCTTCGATGGCGCGATTCAAAGTATCAAAGCCCATCATGCCCCAGTGCCGCGACGCCGCGGCTTCGCGCACGCGAAACTCATTTCCGAAAATCATTCCGCCACCAGTCGATCCCGTAAACACCAGGTAAGTGCGGCCGGGCAAAGTTGCCGTCGGCGCGACTTCCAAACGCCGACGCATCATCTTGTCCTGGTAATCGGTGATGCCAAGTTTGACTTCGGCCATGCCCCCCAGCGGGTTCGCGCCGATACCGCCGAACGCGACTGCGTTAACAAAGCCGCTGGCCTTGACGGTGACGTATTGAAGATTCGCGTAGTCAGCACCGCCGTGCGCGATACGCGTGACGCTGAGAATCTCGCGCCCGGAAAAATCCGCAGCGGAATTGGATCGCGGCATCGCGAAGACCGCGGTGGCAATCAGCGCAACGCTGAACAGCGAGATTAGTAGGACTCTTTTTCTGATTAGGGTTCGTAACATTGGGCTCCTCCTGTTGGTTTCACAAGTCTGAAATGGCGAGAGATTATCACACGAATGACAAATCTATCTCGCATAACGAAGTGGCACGGTCACTAAAAGCGGTGCGCCGGTGTTGCGCGCAACGCGATAGACCGTTTGGGGCGGCGGACCACCCTGCGTGAGCTGGCGTCCGTTGGCCGTCCCCGCCGCTTTCTCTTCATTCGTCCAGGTACGACCGGCGCCACCAACCAA
>JACXTT010007190.1_pt1 | contig 15748 bp, 12 predicted proteins | sample 9270951 | NCBI WGS metagenome assembly JACXTT01 (sample SAMN15532306, study PRJNA645909) | rock metagenome | isolation source: weathered quartz diorite | place: Puerto Rico | collected 2017-06-21 | reverse complement strand
TGGCCCGATGGGCGCGGCGCAGCGGGCGCGACGTTCGCGTGGTGGTCGTCGATCGCGATCCGACCGCACTGCGGCTCGCGCGCGCGGCGGTCGCGGGGTACCCGGAGATCATGCTGGTCGTGGGCGACGCGGCCGCGCTGCCCTGCCGCGGGCACGCCGCGGACATCGTGACCAGCGCCCTCACCTTGCACCACCTCGAGCCGGCCCAGGCGGCGGCGGGGCTGCGCGAGATGACGGGAGTGGCCCGGATCGCCGTCGTCGTGAACGATCTGCTCCGTCGCCGTCTCTCGCTCGGGCTCGTCTGGCTCGCGACGCGCCTGCTCGGATGCCACCCGATCTCGTGCCACGACGGCCCGCTCTCCGTGCGGCGGTCCTACTCGCGCGACGAGCTCGAGGCGCTGGCGGAGAAGGCCGGTGCGCGGCGGTTGACGATCCGCGAGTATCCCGTGCTCGGGCGCCTGGTGGCGGTGTTGTCGTGACGACCGACGTCATCGTGGTCGGTGCCGGGCCCGCGGGGGCGGCGACGGCCATCCTTCTGGCCGAGCACGGGCTCTCCGTGCGCCTGCTCGATCGCGCGCGGTTCCCGCGGCCCAAGATCTGCGGCGAGTATCTGAGCCCGGAGGCGCCGCGGCTGCTCGATCGGCTCGGCGCGCTCAAGGCCGTCGACGCGGTTGCCGGCGTCCTGAAGGGCATGCGCATCACCGCGCCCGACGGGCGGACGCTGGTCGCCACGTACCGCCCGATCGGCGCCTGGCGCCCCTATCGCGAGCACGCGATGGCGATCACGCGCGAGGCCCTCGACGCGATCCTGGTCGATCGCGTCCGCGCGCTGCCCGTCGACTTCCGCGAGCAGACGCGCGTCACCGACCTCGTCGTCTCCGGCGGCCGCGTCCTCGGCGTCGAGGCGATCGACGGCGACGCGCGCCGTCAGACGCTCCGCGCTCCGCTGACGATCGCGGCCGACGGCCGCGCGTCGGTCGTCGCCCAGCGGCTCGGGCTGCGCCGGCCGCATCGCCTGCAGCGGATGGCCATGGTCACCTACGTCGAGGACGTCAGCGGGCTCGGACCGCTCGGCGAGATCTTCGTCGATCCGCCGGACTACGCGATCCTCAACCCGGTGGCGCCGGGCCGCGCGAACCTCAGCGTGGTCGTGCCGCTGGCGCACGCGGCGCCGTGGAGCAGCCGGCTCGACACCTTCTTCGACGCGCGCGTGAAGCATCTGCCCCACCTCGCGCGGCGGCTGGCCGGCGGGCGGCGGGTCGCGCCCGTCCGGGCCATGGGCCCGCTCGCCTACCGGGTCGAGCCGCCCCGGACGGGCGGCGTGCTCATGGTGGGTGATGCCACAGGCTTCTTCGATCCGTTCTCGGGCGAAGGGATCTACAACGGTCTCAGGAGCGCCGAGCTGGCCGTGGAGACCGCGGTCCAGGCGCTGGGTCGCGGCGACGTCTCGGCGCACGCGCTGGCCGGCTACGATCGCGCGCGGCGCCTGGCCTCGCGTGACAAGGAGCGGGTGACGCACGCGCTCCAGATCGTCATCAGCCACCGCCGCCTCGCGAACCTGGCGGCTCGCCTCCTCGCGCGCCGCCGTCACCTGCTCGACCTCCTGCTCGGGGTCCTCGGCGACTTCGTGCCTCCCCGCGCGCTGCTCACCGGCATCTTCAGCCACTCGCGCTTCTGAGGAGACCCTCGATGAGCCCGAGCGACAACCTGCCGCGGCGCTTCGCGCGCGTTTACACGGCGGCGATCACCGACGTCATGGACGAGATGGGTCTTCGGCGCCAGACCCTGCCGTCGGCGATCCAGCCGCTGGCCTCCGGGATGCGAACGGCGGGCTACGCCTTCACCGTGCGCGGGCGGCCGCACAGCGGCTCACCACGCGAGCGCGATCAGACCCTGCGACGCTTTCTGGGCATGCTCGGCGCGGTGCCGGCCGAGTCGGTCCTGGTGGTCGCGGCGCACGACAACGTCGCGGCGCATTTCGGCGAGCTCAGCGCGGCGTGGTTCCGCGCCCGCCGGGTGCGCGGCGCCGTCATCGACGGCGCGACGCGCGACGCCACCGCGATCGTGCGCATGGGGTTTCCGACGTTCGTGCGCTACCGCACGCCGCAAGACTCGGTGCCGCGCTGGCGCGTCGCCGACTGGGGCCAGCCGGTGACCATCGGCGGCATCCGCGTGAGCCTCGGCGACGTCGTGGTGGGGGACCTGGACGGCGTCGTGATCGTCCCCCGCCGCGCGGCGCACGAGGTGCTCCGGCGCTGCGAGAAGCTCGTGGGAACGGAGAATCGGGTGCGCTCGGCCGTGCGGCGCGGGATGACGCCGCTGGCCGCCTATCAGAAGTTCGGCAGCTTCTGACGCCGCCCCGCGGGCGGCGGCTCAGCCGGAGGCGGCGACCGCGCGCCCGGCCTCGCGGAGGACCTGCACCGCCGAGCGGCCGAACACCGAGGCCACGAGCAGGCCGATGACGATGTCCGGCCACGGCGAGCCCGTCGCCGCCACGGCGCCGGCGGCCGCCAGGACGGCCGCGTTGCCGATCACGTCGTTGCGCGAGCAGATCCAGGCCGACCGCATGTTGATGTCGTCGCCGCGCCGTTTCCAGAGGAGCCCCAGGCAGGCCAGGTTCGCGGCCAGCGCCAGCACGCCGACCGCGCTCATCACCTCGACGGTCGGCGCGAGGCCGTGGGAGATCTTGGCGGCCACCTGGACGACCACGCCGACCGCGAAGGCCGCCATGACGATGCCCTTGAGCTGCGCGGCGCGCGCCTGCCAGACCACGCCCCGGCCGATCACGTAGAGGCTGAAGCCGTACACGATGGCGTCGCCCAGCATGTCGACTGAATCGGCGAGCAGGGCCGTCGAGTTGGCGAGAAGTCCGGCGACCGACTCCGTGAGGAACATCGCGGCGTTGATCCACAGCACGACGTGGAGCACGCGCCGCTGCTCGCTCGGAATCTCCCGGACCTCGCAGCAGTCGTCCATGGCATGTAGCCTATGCCCGCGGGGCGGCGACTTCCAGCGGGCTAGCGGCGGCGGCGGGCGGAGCGGGGCGCCGCCGCCGGCGGCTCCGGCTCGTCGCGCGCCTCGGCGCCGCTGATCTCGGGCAGCGACGCTTCCTTCAGCGGCTTGCCGACGTGGTCGCGGATCCACTTGCCGTCCCACCACTCCAGCGGTGTGACGGAGGTCCCGTTGACCAGCACCTCGTAGTGGAGGTGATCGCCGAGCGCGAGCCCGGTCGAGCCCGTCCGCGCGATCTCCTGACCCTTCTCGACCGCGTCGCCCACCTTCACCGTGATGCTCGAGAGGTGCGCGTAGAGGGTCTGCAGGCCGAGGCCGTGGTCGATGACGACCGTGTTGCCGTAGATCGTGAGGGGCTCGGCGAAGACGACGACGCCCCTGTTGGACGCCGGCACCGGCGACTGCCGCGTCGAGGCCAGGTCGTACCCGAAGTGGATCTGCCGGTCGATCTCCTTGCCGCCGTGCACGTAGGTGCGCGTCTCCGCGAAGTTCGCGAACACCTTCGTGTTGCGCGCCTGCACGAACGGGCCCTGCCAGAGCGGCTTGTCGGCCGTGGTCGCGCCGATCTTCCGCTTGGTCTCCTCCGCCTGCTTGCGCAGATCGCGGTTGATCACGAGGAACCCTTCGACCAGGGAGTCGGTGGGCGGTCGCTGCGGCAGGAGCTCGGCCACCTTGGCCTGGAGGAACGCGTCCTTGATGTCGATCGTGTCCTTCGGGAACTTGCGCGGCTTGAACTCCGCCGGGATCCCGCGCGTGGCGGTGTTGCCCGCTTCGTCGGTGGCGCGGATCTGGATCGGCGTGGCCGGGTCGTAGTCCCACGGCAGCGCGATCAGGGCGATGCGGGCGCCCTTGTCGGCCGGGCCGAAGGCGAACGACGGGAACGACATCGCGCCGGCCAGGACGTCGGTGCGCGACGCGCCGGACACGCGGAATGCGACGAGGCCGCTGCCGCCCGGCGAGAGATAGCGCGTCGCGGACAGGAGCTCGACCTTTGGCGGTGTGAGATCGACGGTGACGGGGTAGCCGGCGATCGCGCGGTCGTCGCGCCGGATTGGACGCCAGAACGTGTCGCGCGCCCACACCTCGATGGTGGCGCTGCCCTCGCGCAGCCCGAGCGCCGCGCTGTCGACCACGACGGGCAGCTCGACGCGACGGCCGAGGCCGCTGTCCTTCGTGGCCACCGGCGTCGACTTGCCGGATTGCTCGATGCGCACCTCGACGCGCGCCACGTTGCCGCGACGCGCCTCGACGATGGCGGTGAACGCGGTCTTCTGGCCGATGAAGCGCGGCGCCGTCGTGAGCGATTGCACGCCGGGGACGGTTTGCCGCCAGGCCAGATACGCGACGGAGCCGACGACGGCCACCAGCAGGACCAGGACGAGGAGCACCCAGGCCTTCGCGCGAGACCGCTTGGGCACGAAGCGGATGATACCACGTCGACCCGGGTGTTCTTGACACCCCCGGTGGGCGCTCGCTAGCATGACCCGGTGCCGACCACCCTCTGGCTGATCCCCCTCTTTCCGCTCGTCGGCGCGCTGCTCAACATGTTCTTCGGCCGGCTCCTCGGCCGCCACGCGCACTGGGTCGCGGTGCCGGCGCTGGCCGGATCGTTTGTCGCCGCGTGCATGGTGTTCTCGCGCGTCGCCTCCGGCGAGGTGATCGACGCGACGCTCTTCAGCTGGGTCAGCGCGGGCGACTTCGAGACGTCGGTGGCCGCGTACGTCGACCCGCTCACCGGCGTCATGCTGCTGGTCGTGACGGGCGTGGGCGCCCTGATCCACCTCTACTCCGTCGGTTACATGCACGACGACCCGGGCTACCCGCGCTACTTCGCGTACCTGAACCTGTTCGTGTTCTCGATGACGATGCTGGTGCTGGCCGGCAACTTTCTCTTGCTCTACGTCTTCTGGGAGGCGGTCGGGCTCTGCTCGTACCTCCTGATCGGCTTCTGGTACACGCGCCCCGCCGCGTCGCAGGCGGGCAAGAAGGCGTTCATCGTCAACCGGGTGGGCGACTTCGGCTTCGGCCTGGGCATCATGTGGCTCTGGAGCGCGGTGGGCACGCTCGACTACGACGCGGCGTTCGCCGCGGTCGGCGGCCTGCCGCCGAGCACCGCGACGGGCATCGCGCTGCTCCTGTTCATGGGCGCCTGCGGCAAGTCGGCGCAGCTGCCACTGCACACCTGGCTCCCCGACGCGATGGAGGGGCCCACGCCGGTGTCGGCGCTCATCCACGCCGCGACGATGGTCACGGCGGGCGTCTACATGGTCGCGCGCAGCCACGCGATCTTCGAGCGCTCGCCCTTCGCCCTCGAGGTGGTCGCGTGGGTCGGCGTCGCGACCGCGCTCTTCGCGGCCACGATCGGCCTCGTGCAGACCGACATCAAGCGCGTGCTCGCGTACTCCACGGTGAGCCAGCTCGGCTACATGTTCGCGGCGGTCGGCGTGGGCGCGTACGCCGCGGGGATCTTTCACCTGGTCACCCACGCGTTCTTCAAGGCCCTCCTGTTCCTCGGCGCCGGCAGCGTCATCCACGGCCTCGGCGGTCAACAAGATTTGAGAAAGATGGGCGGCCTGTCGTCGCGGATGGTCGCGACGACGATCACGACGACCATCGGCGGGCTCGGCCTGGCCGGCCTGCCGGGGCTCGCCGGCTTCTTCTCGAAGGACGAGATCCTGGCAGCCGCCTACGGGAGCGGTCACAAGGGCATGTGGGCGCTCCTGCTGCTGGGCGCGTTCCTCACCTCGTTCTACACCTCGCGGATGCTGTTCCTGGCCTTCTACAGCGGCCCGCGCATGACGCGGGAAGCAGCCCACCACGTGCACGAGTCGCCCGGCGTGATGACCTTCCCGCTGTGGATCCTGGCGCTGCTCACGGTGATCACCGGCGTCGCGTTCGGGATTCCGTCGGAGCACGGCACGCGCTTCGAGCGCTTCCTGGCGCCCGTGTTCCCCATTCACGAAAGCGGGACCAGCGGCGCCGTCGCGCTGATGCTGCTGGTCTCGGCAGTCGCGGTCTTCGTGGCCGGCGTCGTGGTCGCGTGGTCCATGTACATGGCGGCGGCGGTGCGGCCCGACGCGATCGGGCAGCCGCGGACGCCGATCCACGCGCTCCTGCTCAACGCCTACTACGTGGACGCGCTCTACGATCGGGCGATCGTCCGTCCGCTGCTGGCGCTCTCGCGCTTGCTGGCCTCCGTGCTCGACGTGCGCCTGATCGACGGGCTCGTCAACGCCGTGGCGCGCGCCGTCGTCGCGAGCGCGGCCGGCCTGCGCCGGATCCAGACGGGCTACACCGTCAACTACGCGCTGACGATGCTGGCCGGCGCCGTCGCCATCGTGGTCTTCCTGCTCACGCGATCATGATCCCGCTCGTCTCGATCGTCACGTTCCTGCCGGGTCTGGCCGGCCTGGCGCTCCTGCTGCTCCCGCGGCGCGCCGACGCGGTGCTGCGCCCCGCCGCGCTCGCGGTCGCGATCGTGACGTTCCTCCTGTCGCTGCCGCTCTACCTCCGGTTCGACGCCGAGCTGATCGGCTATCAGTTCGAGGAGCAGGCGCGGTGGATGCCGACGCTCGGGGTGAGCTACCACGTCGGCGTCGACGGCATCAGCCTCCTGCTCGTGCTGCTGACGACGTTCCTGATGCCGCTGGCGCTCGCGTCGGCCTGGGGCTCCATCGAGGACCGCATCAAGGAGTTCGTGGCGACGATGCTGATCCTCGAGACCGGGATGCTCGGGGTCTTCGTCAGCCTCGACCTCTTCCTGTTCTACGTGTTCTGGGAGGCGATGCTGATCCCGATGTACTTCGTGATCGGCGTCTGGGGCGGCCCGAACCGGATCTACGCCGCCGTGAAGTTCGTGCTCTACACGATGGTCGGCTCGCTCCTCATGCTGGTGGCGATCCTCGCCCTCTACTATCAGTACGGCGCCGCGACGGGCCGCTACACGTTCGACCTGCCCCTGCTGACGCAGTACGTGATGGCGCCGGGCCGCGCGCAGGACCTCATGTTCCTCGCCTTCGCGCTGGCCTTCGCGATCAAGGTGCCGCTGTTCCCCTTCCACACCTGGCTGCCCGACGCCCACGTCGAGGCGCCGACCGCCGGCAGCGTGATCCTGGCCGGCGTCTTGCTGAAGATGGGAACGTACGGGTTCCTGCGCTTCTGCCTGCCGCTCTTCCCGGACGCGAGCCTCTCGTTCGGGCCGCTGGTCTTCACCCTCGCGGTGATCGGCGTGATCTACGGCGCGTGGGTGTCGACGGTGCAGCCCGACATGAAGAAGCTCGTGGCCTACTCGAGCGTGAGCCACCTGGGCTTCGTGATGCTCGGCATCTTCACGCTCAACCAGCAGGGGCTCGTGGGCGGCCTCATCCAGATGGTGAACCACGGCCTCTCCACGGGCGCCCTCTTCCTGATGGTCGGCATGATCTACGAGCGCCGCCACTCCCGGCTCATCGCCGACTTCGGCGGTCTCTGGCAGGTGATCCCGGCGTTCTCGGCGCTCTTCCTGGTCGTCACGCTGTCCTCGCTTGGGCTGCCGGGGCTCAACGGATTCGTCGGCGAGTTCCTGATCCTGGTCGGCGCCTTCCAGCGCAACCCCTGGATGGCCGCGCTGGCGACCACCGGGATCATCTTCGCCGCGGTCTACATGCTGTGGATGTACCAGCGCGTGGTGTTCGGCGAGGTCACCCGCGACGCCAATCGCCGGCTCGCCGACCTGACGGCGCGCGAGTGGGCCGTGCTCGTGCCGGTCCTGGCGCTCATCGTCTGGATCGGCGTCTATCCGGCCTCCTTTACCGGCAAGACCGAGACCACCATCGAAGCGCTGATCGCCCAGGTCCAGAGCAAGACCGGCGCGAACCGCTGAGCATGGACGCGATCGTCTTCCCGCCCGTCCTGCTCGGCCCGCTGCTGCCGACCCTCGTCGTGCTGATCGCCGGCGCGGTCGTGCTGGCCCTCGATCTCTTGCCGCGGGCACTCCCGCGCGAGGTCGCGCCGATGGTCGCGCTCGCCGGCATGGTCGGAGCGCTCCTGGCGACGCTCGCGCGGTGGAGCGCGCCGGGGCGGGCGTTCCGCGACATGGTCGTGCTCGACAACTTCGCGCTGTTCTTCAACGTGGTCATCTGCTACGCGGGCGCGCTCGTCGTGCTGCTCTCGATGGACTACCTGCGCCGGACCGGCGCCGAGTCGGGCGAGTACTGGGCGCTCGTGCTCTTCGCGACCGCGGGCATGATGCTCATGGCGGCGGCGGGCGATCTGGTCGTCGTGTTCCTGGCCCTCGAGCTGATGTCGCTGTCGCTCTACGTGCTGGCGGGCCTGTTCAAGCGCGAGCTCGCCTCGGGCGAGGCGGCCATGAAGTATTTCCTCCTCGGCGCGTTCGCCTCGTCGTTCCTGCTCTACGGCATCGCCCTCGTCTACGGGGCTACCGGGACGACGAACCTCGACCGCATCGCGGCGGCGCTCGCCTCGCGGCCCCGTGATCCGATGTTCGCGATCGGGCTCGGGCTCCTGATGGTCGGATTCGGCTTCAAGATCTCGTCGGTGCCCTTCCACATGTGGGTGCCCGACGTGTACCAGGGAGCGCCGACCAGCGTGACGGCGCTGATCGCGACCGGGTCGAAGGCGGGCGCCTTCGCGGCGCTGATCCGCGTGCTGATGGTGACCCTGCGCGGCGTGCCGCCCGACTGGGCGGCGCTCTTGTGGGTGATGGCCGCCGTCACGATGACGATGGGCAACGTGGTGGCCCTCGCGCAGTCGAACCTCAAGCGGATGCTCGCGTACTCGTCCATCGCGCATGTGGGCTACATGCTGGTCGGCCTGGTCGCCGGCGGCGTGGGCGGCGCCGGCTCGGTGCTCTTCTACCTCTTGACCTACACGTTCACGACCGCCGGCGCCTTCGGGGTGATCACCCTGTGCGAGCGCGCGCGCGGCGAGGCGGTCGAGGTGGCCGACTACGCCGGGCTCGCGCGCCGGCACCCGGTGCTGGCGGCGGCACTCGGGCTCTTCCTGCTCTCGCTGGTCGGGATCCCGCCGCTGGCCGGGTTCGTCGGGAAGTTCTACGTGTTCGGCGCCGCCGTGCGCGCGGGCTATGTCTGGCTGGCGGTCATCGGCGTGCTGAACTCGGCGGCCGCGGCCTACTACTACCTCCGGATCATCGTCTACATGTACATGCGCGAGCCGGAGGGCGCGGCCACCACCTACGCCGCGTCGTTCGCGGGCGGCCTCGCGCTGGCGATCGCGCTGCTCGCGATCGTGCTGCTCGGCGTGATGCCGGCCCCGTTCGTCGACCTCGCCCAGGCTGCTGTCGCCCCGCTCCTGCGTTAGTGGCGAACGCCCATGAGCGGCTCGCGCGCTGACAGGCGGGTGGCGGCGGGCGCGGGCCTGGGGGAAGGGGTCCCGGCTACCACGCGGCACGCGTGCGCGTTTCCCACTCGTCTGGGCTCCATCCGGGCGCTTGACGTCCGCCGCCGCTTGGAGGGAACGGGTCCCGGGACCCCTTCCCCCAGGCCCGCGCCCGCCGCCACCCGTCTGCCGACGTGTGTCGTTCGTCCGTGAGCATCGCGCTGCCGCAGCGCGGGTGGCTCTTCGACTTGGACGGCACCGTCTATCGCGGCGAGATAGTGATCCCGGGCGCCGACACGACGATCGCCGCGCTGCGCGCGGCCGGCCGCAAGGTCGCGTTTCTTTCGAACAAGCCGCTGCAGACGCGGGCGGACTACGCCCGGAAGCTCACGCGCCTGGGCATCCCGACCGGGGAGGACGATGTCATCAACTCGTCGCTCGTGCTGGCGCGCCACCTGGCGCGGCTCGACCCGGGGGCGCCGGTCTTCGTCATCGGCGAGCCGCCGCTGATCGCCGAGCTCCGCGCGCACGGCTTCGAGGTGCGCGGCGACCCTCGCGTGCGCTGGGTGGTGATCGCGTTCGACCGCACCTTCGACTACGCGAAGCTGAACACGGCGCTGCAGGCGGTGCGGCAGGGGGCGCGGCTGATCGCGACGAACCCCGACCGGACGTGTCCCACCGAGGACGGCGAGATCCCGGACTGCGCGGGCATGACGGCCGCCGTCGAGGCGGTGACCGGGCACACGGTCGAAGTCATCGTCGGCAAGCCGTCGCCGATCATCCTCGAGGTGGCCCTCGATCGGCTCGGGGTGGAGGCTCGCGAGTGCGTGATCGTCGGCGATCGCCTCGAGACCGACATCGCCATGGGCAAGCGCCTGGGGCTGGCCACGGTGCTGGTGCTCACGGGCATCACGCCGGCCGGCGACGCACGGATCGCCGAGACGGCGCCCGATCTCGTCGTCCCGTCGATCCGCGACCTCGTCCGAGCATAGACGCGCCTCGGCCGGCGGGGCTTCCGCCCCGCGACGGCCTGCGGCGGCGCGCCGCCGAAGTTGACGGCCGTCGCCACCGGGCAGTACGGTGATGGCGGGCGCCGGACGGCGCCCGGGGGGCGCTTAAGGGCAGCGCCCGGGGGGCGCCAAAGGCAGCGCCCGAGGGGCGCCAAAAGGCAGCGCCCGAGGGGCGCTAAAGGGCAGCGCCCGAGGGAGCGTGCGAATGATCGAAGCCACGACGCGGCGTCGGAGCGCCTGACCCGGTGCAGGGACGTCCCTGGCCCCTGGAGGACGCCGAGTACGACGTGGTCGTGGTCGGCGGCGGGATGGCCGGCGCCGGGGTCGCGCGCGAGCTGGCGCTGCGGGGCGTGTCGGTCGCCATGGTCGAGAAGGGCGACTTCGCCTCTGCGACGACGTCGCAGTCGTCGAAGCTCGTCCACGGCGGGCTGCGCTACCTCGAGCTGTTCGACTTCGGGCTCGTGCGCGAGTCGCTCCGCGAGCGGGAGACGCTTCGGCGCCTGGCCCCGCACCTGGTGCGGCCCCTGCCGTTCCTGGTGCCGATCTACCGCGATTCCTCGCGCAGCCTGATCAAGGTGCGCATCGGCTTGAAGCTCTACGACTGGCTCACGCCGGGGCGCCGGCGCGAGCGCTATCGGGTGCTGCCCGCCGTCGACGCGCTCTCGCTCGAGCCGGCGCTGCGGGCCGGCGATCTGCGCGGCGCCGGCTACTACTTCGACGACCTGCTGCTCTTCCCCGAGCGCCTCTGTCTCGAGAACATCCTCTCGGCGTGTCGGCTCGGCGCCCGCGCCTTCAACTACACGCAGGTGGCCGAGATCGTGCGCGACAAGCGGGGCGTGATCACCGGCGTGCGGGCGCGCGATCTCTTGACCGGCAAGGTCGCGACCCTGGGCGCGCGCATCGTGGTCAACGCGACCGGCCCCTGGGTCGACGAGCTGCGCGCGGCCGCCGGCGTGTCCGAGCGCGGTCCCCAGATCCTCCGGCGGACGAAGGGCATCCACTGCCTGGTGCCGCGGCTCACCGACCGCGCCATCTATCACTCGACCCGCGACGACCGCATGATCTTCGTCATCCCCTGGCGCGAGTTCTCGCTGATCGGCGCGACCGACACCGACTTCAACGGCGACCTCGAGCGCCTGCACGCGACCGGCGACGAGGTCGCCTACCTCCTGGGCGAGGTGCGCAAGGTCCTGCCCGACCCGCGGGTCGCGCTCGACCAGGTGGTCTACACGTACGCCGGCGTGCGGCCGCTCTCGTACGAGAAGGGCAAGCGCGAGTCCGACGTCTCGCGCGCGCACAAGGTGGTCGCCGAGGAGCGCGGGCGCTTCCTGTCGATCACGGGCACCAAGCTCACGTGCTTCCGGAGCCTGGCCGAGACCCTGGGCGATCAGGTCATGCGAAGCCTCGGGCGCCGCGGCGAGAGCCGGAGCGAGCGCATCGCCCTCGACGGCACCGACGACGAGGCGTCGTCGCGGGCCGAGGCGCGCGCGTGGCTCGACGTCTCGGGCGAGGTGGCGGCGACCGGGCTCTCCCGGGACACGCTCGAGACGCTCGTGTCGGGGTACGGCCGCGGCTGGACGCGCGTGCTGGCGCTCGCCGGCAAGGTGGCGGGCGGGACCGAGCGGCTGTGCCCCTCGAACCCCGACATCGTCGCCCAGCTGCACCAGGCGGTGCAGGACGAGATGGCGGTCTCGCTGCAGGACGTGCTGCTGCGCCGCACCGGCATCGGCACCAGCCGCTGTCAGGGACAGGACTGTGCGGAGGCGATCGGGCAGCGCATGGCGCAGCTCTGCGGCTGGACGCCGCGGCGGCTCGACGCCGAGCTCGAGGCCTATCACGCGCACGTCGCGCGCTCGCACCGATTCCGCGCATAGGCGCGCCTCGGCCGGCGGGGCCCCAGGCCCGCGACGGCCTGCGGCGCGCACTGCCGCGTAGCGCCCTGTTTTTGCCGGGGCGCCGTCACCGAGCCGTCGTACCCCGTGTGCTATAGTGCGGCGCACCTGGCACGGATGATTCCCCGCACGAAGCGCGCGAAAAATATGGAGGCTCTCATGAAGCGCTCCACCCTGATCATGCTCGTCTCGGCGGCGCTCATCGCGGCGCTGCCGGTGACGGCGATGGCCGCGACCGAGATCCAGTTCTGGCACGCGATGACGGCGGTGCTCGGCGACCGGGTCAACGACATCGCCGCCAAGTTCAACGCCTCGCAGAGCGAGTACGTCGTGAAGGCGGTCCACAAGGGCACGTACCCGGAGACGCTCAACGCGGCCATCGCCGCCTACCGGGCCAAGCAGCCGCCGCACATCGTCCAGGTATTCGAGGTCGGCACGCAGACCATGCTGTCGTCCGGCGCCGTCTATCCCGTGTATCAGCTCATGAAGGACCACGGCGTCGCGATCGACTGGAACGACCTCATCGGGCCGGTGAAGAGCTACTACTCGAGCGGTGGCAATCTCTACTCGATGGCGTTCAACTCGTCGACGCCGATCCTCTTCTACAACAAGGACCTCTTCAAGAAGGCGGGGCTCGCCGACAAGGCGCCGACGACGTGGGACGAGGTCGAGGCGATGGCCAAGAAGCTCCAGGCGGCGGGCGTGAAGTGCGCGTACAGCTCGGCCTGGCCGTCGTGGGTGCTCGTCGAGAACATGCACGGCTACCACGATCAGCCCTTCGCCGACCACGCCAACGGCTTCGACGGGCTCGCGACGACGCTCAAGATCAACGGCCCTTTCGGCGTCAAGATGATGGAATTGCTCGCGCGCGGCGCCAAGGAAGGCTGGTTCACCTACGGCGGACGGATCAACAAGGCCGAGGCGCTCATGACCACCGGCGAGTGCGGCATCTTCACGACCTCGTCGGCCTACATCGGCAACCTCACGCGCGCCTCGGAGGGCAAGTTCACGTGGGGCACGGGGTACCTGCCGCGCCTCGCCGGCTTCCCGCAGGGCAACTCGATCATCGGCGGCGCGACGCTCTGGGTCATGAAAGGCGCCAAGCCCGAGGAGTACAAGGGCGTCGCGCAGTTCTTCAAGTACGTCGCCTCCACCGAGAACCAGGCGTGGTGGGCCGGCGTGACGGGCTATCTGCCGCTGACGAACGCGGCGGCCAAGGCCATGGAGGCCTCCGGCCACTACGCGAAGAACCCGAACCAGAAGACGGCCGTGAACCAGATGAACACGGGCAAGACCACGCCCAACAGCCAGGGGATCCGGCTCGGGAACTTCAACTCGGTCCGCGACGCGATCGAGGAGCAGATGGAGCACATCTTCAGCGGCAACAAGCCGGCCAAGCAGGGTCTCGACGACGCGGTGGCGAAGAGCAGCGAGATCCTGAAGGAGTTCGCGGCGCTCTACAAGTAGTCGGCGGCGCCGGCGGATGAAACGCACGGTCTTCCCCAATCGCTGGCTGCCGTACGCGCTGGTGGCTCCGCAGCTGGCCGTGACCCTCGCGTTCTTCTTCTGGCCGGCGTTCGACTCGCTGCGCCTGGCGCTCTATCGCGCCTCGCCGTTCGGCGACCGGTTGATCTTCATCGGCCTCGGCAACTTCCAGCGGCTCCTTGCCGATCCGGCGTACTTCCGGAGCATGGCGACGAGCTTCCTCTTCTCGGCCCTCGTGACCGTCCTCGGACTGGCCGTCGCGCTCCTCCTGGCCTCGCTCGCGAACGCGAAGATCCGCGGGCTCGCACTGTACCGGACCTTGCTCCTGTGGCCGTACGGGATCGCGCCGGCGATTGCGGGCGTCATCTGGCTGTTCGTCTTTCATCCGTCCTTCGGCGTGCTGCCCTACCTGCTCTCGTTCGTGACCGCCTACCAGTTCAACTGGTTCTTGAAGGGCTGGGTCGCGCTGGTCCTGATCGTCGTCGCGGCGATCTGGAAGCAGTTCGGCTACAACCTGGCCTTCTACCTGGCCGGCCTGCAGGCCATCCCGGGCTCGGTGCTCGAAGCGGCCAGCGTCGACGGCGCGGGCCCGATCCGCCGATTCTTCGCGATCACGTTTCCGCTGCTGTCGCCGGTGACCTTCTTTCTGTTCACGCTCAACATGACGTTCTCGTTCTTCGAGACGTTCGGCCTCGTCCACGCGGTCACGCAGGGTGGGCCGGGCGACGCCACGTCGATCCTGGTGTTCCGGGCGTGGAAGGACGGCTTCGACGGCCTGCAGCTCGGCTACTCCGCCGCGCAGTCGGTGATCCTGATGCTGCTGGTCGTCGCCCTGACCGCGGTGCAGTTCCGCTTCGCGGAAAAGAAGGTCACGTACTGATGGCGTCGACCAGCCCCGTCGCCTCCGCCGGCGCCGTCGCCACGGCCGAGCTCGCCGGGCGGGTCCCGGCGGCGCGGCGGCGGGACATGAGCGGCGCGATCGCGCACGCGATCCTGCTGGCCTCCGTGGTCGTGCTGGCCTTCCCGCTCTACTACGCGTTCGTCATCAGCACGCAGACCCTCGACGAGGTGACGACCCTGCCGCCGAAGCTCCTGCCCTCGACGCACCTGATCCAGAACTACGCCGACGCGTGGGCGCGCGCGAAGATGGGCCGGCTCCTGCTCAACAGCGCGATCGTCGCGCTCGCGGTCGCGAGCGGCAAGATCGCGATCTCGCTCCTGTCCGCCTTCGCGATCGTCTACTTCAACTTCCGGGGCAAGCAGCTCGTCTTCTGGATGATCTTCATCACCCTGATGCTGCCGGTGCCGGTGCGGATCGTCTCGACCTATCAGGTCGTGAGCGTGCTGGGCTGGGTCGACACCTACTGGGGGCTCACCGTGCCGCTGCTGGCGTCGGCGACGGGCACCTTCCTGTTCCGCCAGTTCTTCCAGACCATCCCGGACTCGCTCGCCGAGGCGGCCCAGCTCGACGGCGCCGGCCCGCTGCGCTTTCTCTGGTCGTTCCTCTTGCCGCTGTCGAAGGCCAACATCGCCGCGCTGTTCGTCATCCTCTTCGTGTACGGCTGGAACGACTACCTGTGGCCGCTGATCGTCACGAACAGCCCCGAGATGCGGACGGCCGTGATCGGGATCGACTCCTTGATCCCCCGCACCTCGCAGCTGCCGGAGTGGAACATCGCGATGGCGGCGGCCATGATGGTGCTGCTGCCGCCGGTCGTGGTGATCGTCGCGATGCAGCGGTGGTTCGTGAAAGGCCTGATCGAGACCGAGAAGTGACGCGGATCGCGGCGCATCGCGGTGGCGCGGCCCTCTGGCCCGAGAACAGCCTGCTGGCGTTCGAGAGCGCGATCGCGCTCGGCAGCGATCTCCTGGAGCTCGACGTGCACCTCGCCCGCGACCGGACCGTCGCGGTGATCCACGACGCCACGCTCGAGCGCACCACGGACGGCACCGGCCCCGTCGCGGCGGCGAGCGCCGCCGACCTCAGGCGCCTGCGGCTGCGGCGGCCGGGCG
>JACXTT010007189.1_pt1 | contig 15754 bp, 6 predicted proteins | sample 9270951 | NCBI WGS metagenome assembly JACXTT01 (sample SAMN15532306, study PRJNA645909) | rock metagenome | isolation source: weathered quartz diorite | place: Puerto Rico | collected 2017-06-21 | reverse complement strand
CTCACTTGGCCTCATCCGTTCACTTTACCGCACAAAGTTCACAGCCCGTCCACGGTCCTCAGTCAGGCGGCGTAATTATCCCGATCCGGCAAACGATCACTTCTACCACGGGCTGCTAGAAGACGGCCCGGAGCAGCTTGGTCCTAGTACTGGCACGCCGATTCGGAAATCAACTTGATCTTTCGCAAACTATCTGCTTCCAAGGTCTTGGAAGGAGATTTATGCTTCTAGCCATGTACCTCTTGCGGCTGGCATTTGTCTTCAAAAAAGTGGATACCGATAAGCTGGCAAGGCTGGCGCCTTGGCGATTGCCGTCAGGAGTATCTTAAGACTCATGGCAACAGGAAAAGAACTACTGATGCTGGCGCGAAAGCACGTCGGCGAGAGCTACATCCTGGGCGCGCTCGCGCCGAAAGACAACGCCGGACACAAAGGCCCATGGGACTGCGCGGAGTTCGCCTCGTGGCTGGTGTTCCAGGTCTCAGGACAACTCTACGGTTGCGCCGTTAATACGGCCAAGCCGGCCGCCGCCGACGCGTTCACCGGCTTCTGGGCGCGCGACGCCGCCGCCCTCGGCCGCAAAGTGTCCGTCGACGAGGCCGGGGCGACCGTTGGCGCCATGGTGCTGCGCTCGCCGGGCAGCGCTGGGATCAAAATCGGACACATCGCCGTTTCCGATGGGGCGGGCGGTACGGTCGAGGCGCACAGCACCAAGCGCGGCGTGATCGAATCGACTCTGGCCGGGCGCGTGTGGGACACCGGCGTGCTCGTGCCCGGCATCACCTACTCCGCCGGTAGCCCGGTCCCGCTGGCTCCGCCGTCGGGTACGGTCCTTCGTCTGACCGATCCCCCGATGAAGGGACCAGAGGTGAAGGAGATCCAGCGGTTGCTGAAGGCCGTCGGGTTCGCTCCGGGGCCGCTGGACGGGATCTACGGAGAACAGACCGTTGCCGCCGTACAGGCGTTCCAGATCGCCAAGGGACTCCTGCCCGACGGCGAGGCGGGGCCGGCAACTAAAAAAGCCCTGGAGCGCGCGGCAGGGTGAGACGAGGCGTCACAGTAGCTTCGGACGAGTCGGCAGAGGACGGGCGCATCCGCACTGGCTAGAAAGCCTGTCCTATGCTGAAGAAAATCCGCCCCCTCGATTCGCCTTCGCGCCGGTCGAGTTTTACCCCGTAGTCCAGTCGCAGAAGGAACCAGGGAGTCCGCAGCCGCAGTCCTACGCCAGCCGCTTTGCGGATATCGGTCAGGCTGAAATCGGAGATTTTCGGATACACATTGCCGATATCGACGAACCCGACACCGTCGATCCGGCCGATCAGCGGGAAACGAATCTCATTGTTGATGACAAGCATGCCGTCACCACCAAGCGGGATACGGCCAGGTCCTACGTCGCCGACGCTGTTCTGCTCAAAACCGCGAATTGTCGTGCTTCCACCGGCGAAGAACCGCTCGGACAGCGGAATCTCCTGACCTCCGAAACCCTTCGCCAATCCCACGCGTACGCCTGTTGCGAACACAAGCCGCGGCCGCAGCACCTGGTTGGTGAATAGCTGGACCTTCGGCTTCTGCAGCGCAAAATACCGGAAGTACTGTCCGAAGTACTTGATGAACCGCAACTCCGACCCGAGCAGTTCGGGAGAAAACTGAAACGCATGCGAGAGGAACTGCCCGCGAGTCGCGTCGAGCACGTCATCGCGGGTCTCACGGCTGAGCGTGCTCGTCAGCGAGGCGATACGTAGCGGGATATCGAAAATCGGTTCGGGCCCGGCGTCATAGGTCCGGCTCTTCTCGATGCGGTAACCGTAGTTGAGTACGTAGGCGTTCCGGAACTTGGCTTCCTGCTGGATTGAGAAGCCTACCCTGTCCACGTTAAACGCGTCAGACGTACTGGTTGCGGGGTTGTTCTCCCGGCGGATGTAGGGGCTGGCCGTCGTCGAGAGACGGAAGCGCTGCAGCAACGGTTGAGTGAAATAGAGCCGCGCCTCCTTAAGCTGCGAGTCATAGCGCGTGCGCAGGCCAAGCGTCCTTGCGCTGCCCAGCGAGTTGCGATTGGTGATTTCGGCGATCGCGCCGGGGCCGCGTTCGGTATCGTAGAAGCCGCCATACTTAAACTCGAACGGCTGCACCTCCCACACCCGGACTGTCAACCGCACAGGCTTCTGCCCGGTGCTGACCGGGGGGTGATCGGCGCTCTGCTCGGCGCTCTGCAAGGAGCTTGAGGTCGCTACCTCTTCACTGTTGATCTCGACCAGCGAGAAGGCGCCGGTGTTGTAAAGGTTTCGCCGCGAGTTGGCCAGCATTTGCAGAGTCAGAATCTCGCCCGGCTTGGCTTCGATTTGGGTGCGGATCAGGTTTTCGCTCGTCTTGTCGTTGCCCTCCACGACAATCTCGCGAGCGATCGACTGACGGCCCTCGTTGATCCGGACCACCGCGTCCAGCTCGCCGGCTTCCGCGCGTCGTCGCGTCGTCATCTCCACTTCCGCGTCGTTGTAGCCTTGCCCCCAATACAGCTCGCGAATCTTCCGCACGGTCTGCTCGCGCAGCGCCGGCCGATACTCACTGGCCGAAGTGAGCGGTGCGGCCTCCTTGAGCCGCTCCTGCGTGAATACGGTAGCGCCCTGGAATTCGACGTGCGCGACCGTATACAGCGAGCGTTCCTCGACCGGAAACACGACCTTTCCCGTTCGGGTTTCAGGGTTTAGCTCATCGCGCGGATTTTGGATCTTGGCGTCCAGGTATCCCTGCTCCTGGTAATACCTGGCAAGTAGCTCCGTAACCCTGCCCGGCTTTACGTAGACATCCTGCGAGAGCTTCTGATCCTCGATGATCTTGCGCAATGTCTTCGGATCGATCCCATGGGCACCTTCGAATTCAATTTTTACGTCACTGAACTTCGGCCCCGGTTGGATATCGAACACGACCGTCTCGCGATCGTCGGCCGGCTTGTTGATCTTGTAGTCGACCTTGGGCCGAAGATTTCCTTCCTTTACAAGCCAGGCCCGGATCGCCTGCATCGATTCTTCGGCGCGCTGAGAATCGAAAACGCCGCCATGCCAGATATCCCGCACCCGTTTTTGCACGCCGCCGTCCGGGTGCGCGCCTTCGAAGACGAAATCGACCTTGGGCCCGGCATCCACTTTTAGGGTGAGAGACACGCTTTCGTCCTTCGGTTCTCTCTTCAGCCGGACGCTCGCCTCCAGCAGGCCCTCTTTCACGTACATTTTATCGATGCGGTCCACACCTTTGCGAACTTTAAAAAAATCGTACTTCTGGCCTTCCTTGACTTTGAGCTTGCTCGCGATCTTCTCCTCGGGGAAATACGTGATGCCCTGGATGTCGATTCTTGCGATCCGGCGATTCTCCCGGCGCTGCGCCTTCTTGGGATCGGGAAGGCCGCCGAAGAGCAGATTGTGCTGGAAGTCGCCTCGGAAGCTGCCGTCGGATTGCCTGGTGCCGCGAGTGGTGAAGCGGCGGGTGACGTCGAATTCGCCGATGTAGATCTGGTCCGAACTGTCGATCAGGTTCATCGAATAGATCAGGTTGAGCTTCGGGGAGATTTCCTGCCCGACAGTCAACCGCGCGCTCGGATTGGCTTCGGTGGCGATCATGCTCGGCTCAATCCGAACCGTGCTGAGTCCGGTCGCGCCTGCCACTTTGCTGCCGAGACTCGAACCGATCCGGCCGGTGACGTATGAAAGAACTTCGGTCCGCGCTATCTCAAACTCCTGGCCCCGGATCTCGTCCAGCTTCTTGCCGGTGAGCAGCACCGCCAGGATGTCCTGCTCCGGCAGCGGCGGATCAGACGTGAGCGTCGTTTCCGTTTTGCCCGGCGCTCCTGTTACCCGCAAAGTGATATTGAATCCGCTGGCGGTGGTCGTCGCCTCGATGTCCAGGTTGGGCTCGATGCGGCGCTCGCTGGTGAACTGGATATTGCCGCGCTCTACCGTGTACTTTCGCTCGTTGAATGTCAGCTCGCTGCCTTCCTCGATGCTGAGCCGGCCCGAGAGTCCAGTGTCATAGGGATTTCCGAGGAGCTTCAGGTCCGCGTCAATCTCGGCCTTGGCGAGATTGTTCTTTACGTAAATCGGATTGTCCGTACGGACGGCGACATTGAAACGCACTTTCTGGAGTTGTGGATTGCGCTCTTCGGTCACTTCGATTCCGCGCGGCGCTGTTACCGCGGCGAGGATTCCGCGGTCGATGTTGAGATCGTCGGTGAAACCGCCCTCCACAACGACTACTTCACCGCCGACTACCAGATTGGCAGCCGTATTGCGCAGATTGAGATTGATGTTGGAGACGGTCTTGAGTCCTTCGGGATAGTCGACATAAACCTCCTTCGCTTGGATGTTGAGGTTCGTATTTTTGAACTGCCCGTCGGCATAGTCGAAGGATCCGCCGCCGGAGAGGGTGCCGCCGTTTAGTGTTCCTTCCAGCCGGGAAAGTGTAGCCCGATTGCCGGCCAGATCGATGCGAGTATTCAACCCTTCAATACCGATCCGGGGACTTTGCAGGTTCACCTGCGCATCACTGAGTTGGATGTGGCCCTGCGTCTGCGGGTTCTGCACTGTCCCGGTAACCGCTAGCGCCACCTCGGTCGCGCCCCTTGCCCGGACTGCTTGCGTGAATGCGCCCGCGATCGCGGCATCCAGCTTGCCGTCGAGCCGAAGGTCGACCGGCTTTGCTCCTGTAAGCCCGGCCGTTCCCGCGAGCCGTATGTCGGTATTGGGTCCCGTAAGTTGGAACTGCTCGACGCGCGCGATCCCGTTTGCGACGCTGATTGTTGAGGGGACGCTCTGCTGCAGGTTGTATGTGCCCATGCCGACCCGCAGGGTCGGGGACGTGATCTTCGCCGTAACCGCCTCGATATCCGGGCGCGGCACCTGGGCCTCCAGCCGTAACGACACCGCTCCGGTCATATCTTTCGGCGTGCCTTCCAACACCGACAGATCGATCTCGTTTACCTGCGCGGTGAACTGCGCCGGTCCCTGCCGGCGGGGAAACGTCACGGGCAAATCCGCCGGAAGCAGCCCGAAGGGAACCTGTCCGGCCGCCTGGAAAGTCGCCGGACCCCAGCCGGCCGCCAGCCTCTCTACTTCCAGCGCACCATTGCGAGCCTGCGCGCGCACCGTCAGGTCGGCTATCGGCGGGTATACAGCTCCGCCGGAGATGTATCCTTTGTCCAGCGAAATGCTCAAGTTCGGATCGATCTCCTTGAGCGTTCCGGACAGCGTGCCCTTGATATTCGCCGTTCCCTGCGTGACCAGCGACTGCTCAAGGGGAAGGTAGGCGCGAAGCGTATCGAGATTTAGCGTGCCGTCAATATTGATCGCGCCCGGTCCCGCCGCTGGATTCAGCGGCAGCTTGCCGTCCACGCTGATGCGCGAGTCCCTTGCCAGCAGCGTCGCGTGGTCGATGGTGAGCATTTTGTCCTGGTAGCTGGCGGCCAGCGGGCCCTCGGTCCGGATGGGCTGTCCGTTGTAAGCGAGATTGAGCTTGGCGACTTCTGCAGTGGCCCTTCCCTGCTCGTAATTCTTGATCTCGCCCGAGCCGCGAAGCGTGGCGGTAACCGTCCCTGTGACCGGCAGCTCCAGCTTCAGGGGGAGGCTCTGCAGGTCGGTATTGTTCGCTGTCACCTCGAACGTAATCGGGTTCGGCTCCTTCACCCCGACGTTCGCCTTGGCGGTCAGATTGAATTTCGGCGCGGCAGCATCGAAATCGACTTGCTGGTTCGCCAGGCTCGCCCTTATCCGTACTGAGCCGAACTGTTGGTCGCGATACTCTACGTTATCGGCGGAGAGCTTTGCGTTCCCAGCGGGATTGTCCGCACTCCCGTGACCTTGGGCCTGAAGATCGAGAGCGGCCCGAACCCGCGAGCCATCCGGCAGCGTGAGCGACGCGAGCCGGATGTTTTTGCTCGCCAGATCGACCGTGTACTCTTTCGAATCGATGTTGTATGAGCCGCTAGCGTCAAGCGTTCCATTGCCACCCGGTTGCGGTTTGTCGACGTGGAGTTTTTGCACCGTGACGATGCGGCCTGCGAGTTCGGCTTGAGCGGTCAGCGCGCCGACCGTCTCGGCGTACACGGCAAGATCGCTCGCGTTGACGTTCACCTGCGCGCGCGGCTCCTTCGTCGTGCCTCCGACATTCGCCTCGATAGTGAGCGAGCCGGCCGCTGGAATATCCTTTCGCCCCGCCGCCTCGAGCAGGGTCGGGATCGAGAGAGTCGATGTACGCGCCGCGAGCGAAATCGGAGGCTCGGCGCCCTTGAGACCCACTGTGCCCGAGGCCGTGATCTGCTGGTTCTGCCACTTGACCACGGAGTCCCGAATCGCCAGTTCGGCAGGCGTGTAATTCACTGCCGCGTTCAAGGCGATTCCGGTCAGCGTCCCGGCCTGCAGACCGTTCGACGCCACCGTGACCTCAGCGGTAGGATTCTGCAAAGTGCCGCCGAGTTTTGCCTGGGCCGAGACCACGCCCGCAATCGTGGTCTCGACCAGCTTCCGTCCCAGCAGTCCTTCTGCGCCCGCGACTGTGCCTGCCACATCCGGCGCGTCCACTTGGATCTCCCCGCTCAGAGCGCGCTGGTTCACTAGCGTGATCTGCCCTTTCACGTGCGCGTTCAGCGCGTCCAGCGACGAGATGCCGATCACGACCCGGTTACCGGGGCTTTTCATGTTGAGGGCTCCGGAAACCGGTAGAGTGTCCCTGGCCTGCGCATGCTGCGTTGCTGCGAGGTTGAGGCTCGCGTCGCCCGCCGCCTTGCCGAAATCCAGCGCGGGCCAGTGCGCAGCCACCTCGCCGCTAGCGCGGCTGGCGATGCGAACGGGGAGCTTGAGGACATTTGAGAGTCTCTCCAGATCCAGCTCACGCAACGCGACGTTCAGGGTGCTGTCGCCTACTTTCGTATTCAGCGCAACGCTGCCCTTGCCCCGAATCGCGCCGGCCGGTGAAAACATGTTGAGGGATTCGATCTGCACGCGCTGCGCCGCAGCATCGTAAACGGCCTCGGATTTTAGACTCAAGCTGCTGAACCGCTCGATCGTCAGATTCCGCCCGTCGAGGCGTGCAGTGGCGCGCATTTGTGCCAGAGGCCCCGTTGCCGTCAGGGAGGCGTGAACTGTGCCGCTGATTTTCTGTGGAATACCGGCGAGCCGGGTCAGCGATCCCAGCGCGAGATCGGTCTCGGCCTTGAAGTCATAATTCGGATCCTTGAAATTGTTAAGCCGGCCCGAGAACGCGATGATCGATTCGCCGAGCACCAGCTTGAGCGCATGAACATCGGCCGCGTTCTTCTGCAGCGCGACCTCGGCAGTGATACTTTGAACCGGCAGGGTGCGCTGCTGGAACGCAATTTGTCCCGGCTGCCGCGTCTCCAGCCGGACCGTATGGTCTTTGGTCAGCAGATTTCCATCAATCGCGACCTGCCATAGCGGCAGCGAGGCGTCGATCTGCTGCCGCCGTTCTTCGAATCTCAGCGAGCCCCCGGACAGCCGCAGCTTCTCCACCAGGTAGTCGGTTTCAGGGCTTTCCTTTTCTTCAGGCGGGTGCGGCAGGTTGTCGCGGCCCTTTTCGTCGACCACCACGTGGATCTTGGGATTGGCGATTTCTGCGTCCCGCACGTAGAAAGCTCCATGCAGTAGTTTCCGCGGATCCAGATCGAACCGGAGGCGGTCAACCTCAGCCACCGGCGGAAGATCTGGCGTCTGCCGCGACCGCACGGTGACGTGTCCCAAGGTTGCGGTCAGAGTCAGTAGATTGTAATCGATTTGCGAGGCTTCCAAATCCACGCCTTCCCGGGCCAGAATCTGGATCGCCTGCTTGAGCGCATAGCGCCGGACGGTTGGCGTGTGCAGCAGTGTGACGAAGAGCACAAGCACGGCGAGAATCCCGGCCAAGACGGCCGTCGCTATCTTGAGCTTGAAGGGTCGCCACATGCAGGCGCCTGGGAAGAGTTATCTTGCCGTTCCAACCACCGCTTGTACTTTCCGCGCCTCGGGCGCGTTTGGTTTCATCTTCAGAAAGATTTGAAAATGGGTGAGCATCTTGTCCGGCCGTTTCATGCCGTTGTATGCCATGCCGGCGTAATAGTGCGCGTACGCGTGATCGGGATGGCTCTCAATGTAGGACTCCAAATCACGCGCGGCATCGTCGTACTTTTTCTGGGCGAGCTCCAGCAGGCCGCGTACATAGGGAACATCCTCGCCCTCGGCCTGCTGAAGGGCCGCTTCCGCGTCGTCGTACTGGCGCTTGGCGACGTAGAGACGCGCTTTGCCCATCTTGGTCTCGCCGCCCGGCGATAACTCATCGGCCTTCGTGATGAACGGCTCGGCTTCCGCGGCCTTGTTTTGTTCGATCAAAGCCAAGCCGAGGTAGAGGTTCGCCCGGGCGTTGCCGTCATCGCTCTCCAGAGCTTTGCGAAGGATGGACGCTGCTTCGGCGAAATTGTTCTTGCGGAACTCAGCGATCCCCTGGTCCAGATCCTGAGCGATCGCCGTCAGGGTGCCGACGACTCCGAGGCAAAACACACAAAGAAAAGGCGATTTCATATGGCGCTCACTCGACCGTACGCGTAGCCGCGTGCCAACTTGACTGCACGTTAGACGCCATTGTTAGGCCGGGGGTCTCCCTTTTGAGACGCCGGCGCCGCCCGAGTTCCTTGGGCGGAATCAGCATCGACGTACCGCGCGCATCCTCCCCCCGTTCCGGCGTCTCAGATCGCTATACCTTTGCTCGCCTGGCAGGCCCGAACGAGCAGGATCTATCTCCCCCTTCTAACGTGCTGGTCCGTCGGCAGCGACAGCACTGGTAGGAAATGCACACGATCGGTAGGAAATGCACACCGTGCCTCGCGGTGACAGTGTCGACACAGGTTGGCGGGGCGCTGACCGGTGTGGATTGGAAAATGCACTCCCACGTGCCGGGGGTTGACATGAAGAAGTCAACGTTCGTGGAGCCAGACCCTCCCCGTGAAATCCTACGACGTGTCCGGGACTTCTATTCCCTTCATTCCAAGGAGTTAGTGGAGTTGCTCAAAGAGACGTTCAGCGAATGGATCGACGTTAAGGCTCCACGTCTCGGCGCTTCACTTGCATTTTATACACTTCTCTCCCTTGCACCCCTCCTGATCGTTATCATCACCGTCGCCGCTCTTGTCTACGGGCAAGAAGCTGCTCGAGGCCAGTTGGTCTGGCAAATCCAGGACCTCGTAGGACCCGACGGAGCCAGGGCCATCCAGGGACTGATTCAAGGCGCCTATAAGCCCGGGACCGGTGTGGTTGCGTCCCTGCTCAGCCTGCTCACCTTGGCCTTTGGAGCATCCTCCGTAGTCGTGGACCTGCGCGACTCGCTGAACACGATCTGGCGTGTCCCATCGGACACCCGCTGCACAGGTTTCGCCGGCATTTCTCAATTTGTGAAGGAGCGATGCTATTCCTTCGCGATGATCCTCGGCGCCGGTCTCTTGCTGCTCATTTCGCTGGCGCTAAGCGCCTGGATCGCTGCCATGGGGAGATTTTTTGGTTCCTTTCTTCCAACTCCCGAAGCTGTTCTTCACGCTGCCGCCTTTTTGTTTTCGTTTGTCGTGATCACGTTCCTCTTTGCCGCTCTTTACAAGTTCCTTCCCGACGTTCGCCTCGAATGGAGCGACGTGGTGATCGGAGCATCCGTCACATCGCTTCTGTTTACCCTCGGTAAGGAGCTCATCGGACTCTACTTGGGAAAAGCGAGCTTCGACTCGACTTACGGCGCGGCCGGCTCGCTCGTAATCATGATTGTCTGGGTGTATTATTCGGCGCAGCTATTTTTCCTCGGCGCTGAGTTCACCAACGTCTACACAAGAACCTTCGGATCGCAATTTTCCCGCAAACTCCAACTCGATCCGCCTGCGCCCGACAATGTTATCGTCGATCCGATCGAAACCAGGGTGGCCAGTACAAGCGGCGATCTCATTGTGAGACTCACGGCCAACCGGTGATCTCATCTCCCGGGTTTTAGGCCGTCGACCGTCCGGGCCCAGACCATCACTACCGCCGCATCCCCGCCCGCGCTACCATGCTGACATGGCGACGCAAACAGTCCCTTTGGCGGAATCGAAAATTCTCCGGGCGTACGCGGACAAAACGCCGCGCTCGCAAGCCTTGCACGAACGGGCGAAGGCCGTGCTCCCCAACGGCGTCACCCACGTCGGCCGGTACCTGGAACCGCATCCGGTCTATATCGAGCGCGCCGCCGGCTCGCGCAAGTGGGACGTGGACGGCAACGAGTACGTCGACTATTTCGGCGGGCACGGCGCGCTGATCCTCGGCCACAATCACCCGGCGGTGGTCGAAAAGGTCGCCGCCCAAGTGGCCAAGGGCTCCCACTACGGCGCCTCGCATGCGCTCGAAGTGGAATGGGCGGAACTCATCCATCTGATGATTCCCTCCGCCGAGCGGGTGCGCTTCACCATATCAGGAACTGAGGCCACGCACCTTGGGCTCCGCATCGCGCGCGCCTTCACGGGCAAGAATAAGGTCGTCCGCTTCGCGGGACATTTCCACGGATGGCACGACCACGTCTGCTTTCCGCCGGGCGGCGCGCCCGGCATCCTTCCCGGCATTGTCGAGGAGACACTGATCGCCGACCCCAACGACCTTGCGCGCGTCGAGGAGTGGCTCTCTACCCGCAACGACATCGCCGCCCTCATCATGGAGCCCACCGGCGCGACGTTCGGCCAGATCCCCACCGGCGGCGACGTGCTCCGCAGGCTGCGCGAATTGACCTCGCGCCACGGCGTGCTGCTGATGTTCGACGAAGTAATCTGCGGCTTTCGCTGCTCGCAGGGCGGGGCGCAGCAGTTCTATGGGGTGACGCCGGACTTGACCTCGCTAGCCAAGATCCTCGCCGGCGGACACCCCGGCGCCGCCCTGGCCGGCCGCGCGGACGTGCTGAGCGTACTCGACTATCGCCAGGACCAGGGCCGCATCCAGCCGCCGCGCGTGGTGCATCAGGGCACCTACAACGCCGGACCGGTGTCGGCCGCGGCCGGGATCGAGACGCTGCACCAGGTCCGGGTCACCGACGCGCTGGACCGCGCCAACCGCACCGCGGCCGCCATTCGCGACGGCATGAACACCATCCTGCGCAGGCAGGGGCTCCGCTGGTGCGCCTACGGGCTCTTCTCGGATTTCCATCTCTTCTGCGGCGCGGCCACTACGGACGAGATCTATAGCGGGGGCGTGCCGTGGGAGAAGCTGAAGGGCGGGATCTCGCCCGCGCTGGTCCACAAAGTCCGCACCGGTTTCCTGCTGCACGGCGTCGATGTCGTTGGCTGGCCGGGCGGGCTGGTGTCGGCGGCGCACACCGGGGAAGACGTCGGACGCACGCTGGAGGCGTTTGAATCCACTCTCCGGATGCTGGCCGCCGAAGGGGATTTGTGATCGCGGCATCGCGGATACTTGCGATCTGCCTGACGGCGCTCCCGCTTGCGGCGCAGGCTCCCGTGCCGATGCCCGGCCTCCGGCTGAGCCTGGACGAATTGCGATCGCAGTACACGCACGTTGGCGCCGGCAAGCACCTGAAACCCAAGCAATGGCCCGGAGGCGCGCGGGTGGCGGTCGCGCTGAGCTTCGACGCCGACAACGCCACTGTTCCGCTCTCGCGCGGGCAGCTCGGCTCGGAGGATCTGTCGCGCGGCATGTACGGCGCCATCGACGGCCTGCCGCGCATCCTGCGCGTGCTGGACCGCCAGAACGTGCCCGCGTCGTTCTTCATCCCTGCCGTCAGCCTGGCCCTCAATCCGGAAATGGGCGAACAGATTCTGTCGCGCAAGCGGCACGAAATCGGCGTACACGGATGGATCCACGAGCACCTCGGCACACTGAACGATGAAGCCGAAGAGCAGAGGCTTCTGAACCAGTCGATCGCGTCCCTGACGAAAGCCATCGGCAAGCGGCCGGTTGGCTACCGGGCGCCCTCCTGGGCCATGAGCCGGTTCACCATGAAGCAGGTGAAAGAGGCTGGCTTCCTTTACGACAGCAGCCTGATGGCCAGCGACGACGCCTACGAGATCACGCTCGACGGCCACCCGAGCGGCGTGATCGAATTGCCCATCGAGCGCATTCTCGACGACGCGCCCTACTTCGGCGCCGCCAGCGGATCGCTGCCCTCTCCCGAGTTAGTCGATCAGGTTTACCGCGCTGAATTCGATGTCGCCTACCAGGAGGGAGGGTTGTATGTGCTCACTATGCACCCCCACGTCACGGGCCACCGCTCGCGGGCCCTGTGGCTGGAGAAGCTGATTGCCTACATGAAGTCCAAGCCCGGCGTCTGGTTCGCCACGCATGAAGAAGTGGCCAACTATGTGAAGCTGCACGCTGCCCGCTGACCCCCAGTTTCCCTTCTTCGGACCATGATAGAATCCCTGCCAGTAACGCGGTAGGGGGCCGATCCAAGTATCGTCACAGGGCATCGGACGGGCAGGTTTGCCTGGCCAGCGCATCCCGAATCCCGGCTCCATATCGCAAACCAGGAGGTGTACGGTGATGCGTTTTCTCTTTCCGTTGTGCGGACTGCTGCTGTCATCGGCAGCCTGGGCGCAGGTCGAGCTCGGTTCCATCGTGGGAGAAGTATCGGACCCGCAGAAGGCCCCGGTGGCCGCGGCGGTGGTGGAGTTCCGCAGCCTCACGACCAATGTGAAGCGCGAAGTGACCACCTCGGTGAGCGGAGAGTATAACTCGTTGCCGATTCAACCCGGCCGCTATGTGGTTACGGTCCGCCAACCCGGATTCCGCGAGAAGGCGGCCGAGATCACGCTCGGCGTCAGCCAGCGGCTTCAACTCGATTTCTCGCTGGAAATCGGCGCGGTCAGCGAACAGGTCAGCGTTTCGGCCGCAGCGGCGACCATCGAGACGGCGTCGTCGGAGATTGGCCAGGTGCGCGGCGCGAAAGAGATCACGGACCTGCCGCTCAACACGCGGAACTTCACGCAACTGGTGCAGCTTGCGCCGGGCGTGCTCACCGGCGTCGGCGGCGCTTCCGGGCTGCTCGGCTACACCAGCGGGCGCGGCACCAACGGCGCGGTCATCAACGGCGCGCCGGTAGAGGACGTGACCTACATCATCGACGGCATCAACAGCGTCGACACCGACGCAGGCGTGCTTATCTTCTTCCCGCCGGTGGACTCCATCCAGGAATTCAAGGTGCAGACCAGCTCCGCGCCGGCCGCGTACGGCGGCGGCCAAGGCATCATCAACGTGATCTACAAGTCCGGCACCAACCAGCTTCACGGCACGGTCTACGAGTTCGTCCGCAATTCCGCCTTCGACGCCAAGAATTTCTTCGACTCGGCCGCGCTTCCCATCCCACCGTTCAAGCTGAACCAGTTCGGATTCAACCTCGGCGGACCGGTCGTGATCCCCAAGTTGTTCAACGGCCGCGACCGGCTATTCTTCTTCGCCGACTACGAAGGCAAGCGCGTCCGGCAAGCCCAGACCTTCCTGAGTAGCGTTCCCATCGCGCCATTCCGCACCGGGGACTTCTCGGCCATGAGGACCGTGGTGATGGATCCGCGGTCGACGCCGAAGACACCGCTGCCCGGCAACATTATGCCCGCCGGGTCGATCGACCCCACTTCAGCGAAGATGGTCGCCCTCTATCCCGAGCCGAACGTCGCCGGGCAAATCAACAATTACCTCTACAACCCCGTCCAGACCAATCGCGTCGACCAGTTCAATATCCGCTCGGATTACCGCACCGGCAAGTCGGCGATTTTCGGACGCTTCAGTTGGGAGGACCCGGATACGTTCAATCCCGGAAATCTGCCCGAGCCGGCGATCGGCGCTGGACCGGGACGCCCGGGCCAGGTCGTGGTCCCCAGCAAGCAGGCGGTGATCGGTTACGGACGGTCGCTGGGAACGCGGGGCTATTACGACATGCACGTCGGCTACTCGCGCATGATCCAGGGAATTTACGACTCGGGCACCAAGTACGGCGCCATCGCCGAGAGCCTCGGCATCCCCAATGCGAATGCCGGCGGCGCGGCGCCCGGCCTCAGCACCACGAATATCACCGGGATGACCGGGCTCGGCGACGGCTCGGGCAGCCTCCAGAAAGTCAATAACAACTGGGAGATCGACCAGGCGGTGAGTTGGGTGCACAACCGCCATGAGCTGAAGTTCGGTTTCGACTACATGTCCCGCCGCTTCGCCTTCCACTCGCCGGGCGCTCCTTCCGGACTGTTTACCTTTAGCGGCGTCTACACGGGATTCGGCCTGGCCGACTTTCTGTTCGGCCGGCCGATCAACTCGCGCTACGACGCGACCAAATTTTTCAGCCTGCAGCGCTTTTACTATAGCTGGTTCATCCAGGACAACTGGCGCGTGAATTCCAAGCTGTCCATCAACATCGGCCTGCGGAACGATTCGATTACGGCATGGAAGGAGCGGCATAACCGGCTGTCGGGCTTCGTGCCCACTGGTGGCGGCAATCTGGTTCCGGTAGGTACGGCGCCCTTCACGGGCGATTCCATCCTGGATGGCCGCCCAATGCAACTCGGCCCGCGGTTCGGGCTGGCCTACACCGTGACGCCCAAGACAGTGATCCGCGCCGGCGGCGGCATCTTCTACAGCTTCAAGTCAGTGACTTCGGGCAACTCGCTGGCGAAGAACGCGCCGTTCAGCGGCACGCTGTTGACCACCAACGATGCGAACAACTACGCCGCGGCGAAGCCGATCTCCGCCGGATTCCCACCGGACCGCCCGCAGTTATGGCCCGTACAGGGCACCGGTTTCTACTACTGGCCGCAGGACAGCAAGACCTCCACCATGTACGAGTGGAATCTGAACATTCAACGCGAGCTGGTTTCCAACATGGTTCTTTCGGTCGCCTACGTCGGGGGGAAGGGAACGTATGTCGACGTCGTCGGGCAGAACATCAACCAGGCCGTTCCCGGCCCCGGCGCGGTCATCACCCGGCGTCCGTATCCCAATCTGAGCGATGCCAACGGCGTGGTGCCGTGGGGCAACTCCACTTATAACTCAATGCAAACCACCCTCGAGCGCCGGATGGGGAGCGTCCGCTTCTCCACGGCTTGGACGTGGGCGCACAGCATCGACAATACCAGCGGGGAGTCCAGCAACAGCCCGATTCAGAATTCGCGGAATCTGGCCGCGCAGCGCGGCAGCTCCACGTTCGATGTCCGGCATAAGGCGACGGTCAGCGGCACGTATGAGCTGCCCTTCGGCAAGGGACGCCACTGGCTGGCCGGGGCGCGCGGGCCGGCCGAATGGGTGGCGGGCGGATGGCAGTTGAACAGCATCGCAACCTTCATGACCGGCTTGCCGTTCACGCCCACCATGCAGACCAACAACCTGAACACCGGCACCGGGTCGCAGTTCCCGAACCGGACCGCATCGGGCGTGCTGCCGTCGGGAGATCGCACGATCGAGCGATGGTTCGACGCATCGGCTTTCGCCGCGCCGGGCTTGTACATCTTCGGAAACTCCGGCCGCAACGTTCTGTACGGACCGGGGACCAAGCAGATCGATCTCTCGCTGTTCAAGTCGTTCGCGTTCGGTGAAACGCGGCGCGTGGAGTTCCGGGCCGAGGCGTTCAACGCCTTCAACACTCCGCAGTTCAACAACCCGAACGCCAGCATCGGATTCGCCGGAGTGGCGCGGATCACCAGTGCCGGCAGCCCGACGGTGTCCCAGAGGCCCTCGCGTCCGATCCAATTGGCCTTAAAACTTTATTTTTTACCGGCAGTTCGATT